>Ga0163146_10007372_pt1 | contig 12093 bp, 10 predicted proteins | sample OliLakLV19MP7G1_FD_148648 | JGI IMG/M metagenome (GOLD analysis project Ga0163146, IMG submission 148648) | Freshwater microbial mat bacterial communities from Lake Vanda, McMurdo Dry Valleys, Antarctica - Oligotrophic Lake LV.19.MP7.G1 | ecosystem: Environmental > Aquatic > Freshwater > Lake >... | reverse complement strand
CCCAATTATTTAATAAAAATATATTATATTGCTTACGGTAGCAAGATAGAACAAAGGATATAATGATGCAAGTAAACATTGAATTAAATTTTCAGATCATCAATGGGACTTTTGATTTTATTCCAGCCGGTATGCGTAATATGGGTATAAATTTCGGTGGTTTTACTGCTCTCGTGTCCCAGCAGTTCTTGGATATACCGAAGATCAACCCCTTTTTCCAGTAGATGGGTAGCAAAAGAATGGCGTAAGGTATGGACGGTAGCATCCGGGTTGATGCAGGCTTTTAATTTAGCTTGGGTAAAAATCTTTTGTACACTTCGCTCACTATACTGCCCGCCGGTTTGCCCTTCAAATAACCAGTCAATGGGTTTGTAAATCTCCAGGTACGGTTTCAACTGTTCCCACACTTTCTCTGAAAGCAAGGTACAGCGGTCTTTTTTACCTTTTCCACCCCGCACAAATAAGCGATTTTGTTCGGGTTGTAGCTCCACCAAGCGCAGATTGATGACTTCGCCCAGGCGCAAACCTGCCGAGTAAACCAACATCAGAATACAACGGTGTTTGAGGTTATCCACTGCCCTTAGTACGTAAGTTACTTCCTGTTCGGTCAGTACGGATGGTAATTTATGCGATTTTTTGGGTCGAAACAAGTCTTGCACTTTGTCTTCTTGGTGAATGACTGTGCTATAAAACATTTTGATGGCACTCAAAATTTGATTCTGGTGTGATTCACTGATGTTGCGTTCCTTGATAAGTGCCAAAACATAAGCATCAATTTGTTTGCGGCTAATTTGGCTGGGTTTTATGGTATCATAATGGCGGATAAATTGTCGGAAACAATTTTTATAACTCTTGATGGTGCGCCAACTGTAGCGTTTTAGTAGCAGCGTTTGCTCTAAAGCAGTCACCGCAGCTTCATATTGAGCCAGCACGGGAGGTGTATTTATTGGTGTAAATGGCAAGGGGGTTTCTAATCGTTCTGGTATATCATCGGCGGGTTGAAAAGTCCAATGTGCAATATCCGGCAAGTATTTTTCCACAAAACGCACGGTCACTTTGGTGAGCGGCACTTCCCACACTTTTTGCTCCGCATTCCAGCGCCGTCCGTGCATATTTTTTACAATGGGTAAATAAGCAGGTAGCAAAGCAAAAGGAAGATGGATACATACTTTGCGCTTATCCGAAGGATGTAAGGAAAACGTAATTTGCATTGGCAGGTTAGTGTTTCTTAACTCGGCAGTATTCGTATTTTTCGTAGGCATCTATTTTAAAACAAAATTGCAAAAAAGAATATCATTAGTCGTTAAATAACCGTTTAATGTCGTTTGTAGCCGTTTGTAATCTACTTCACTTCCTATACACACACTTCTCATTGTCCGCTTGCACACAATACGATTTATAATTCACCGCTTTTGGATCCATGCAGCCTTGTAGGTTAAGTAATTCTATCTTTCGAAATTCAATCGGATGGCTTTCAGCTTGGAGGGCGATGTAACCTGTGGAGAGGGGAGTGCCGTCTTTTTTCGTCCAAGCTGCAGCGGCAGTGGCATCAAAACCGCCCGCAACCCAGTCATAGGTTTCGTTTACGAAATTCCCACCGATACGTGGTTTTTGGTAAGTCAAGACCGTGTCGCCATTGATGAGGTGATGCACGACCGAGTCGCCCAGCACGATGGCGCGTGCGCGTACCCATTGGTCGCCGTCGTAGGTTTTAGAATTGGAGTCAATACAATGGTTATCGTTTAATTGATTATCTATAAATACTTGCGTGCCAGGCGTGCAGAGATTGCCGGTGTGGCGTGGACCGATTCCCAAGCCGCCTAATAATTGCATTTCCAAGGAGATGGGAAATCCTTGATTCATAGATAAACTTTGGGCAGATTGCGAGTGTAACATGATGCCGCTATTGCGCACATTCCATTCTGCGCCGCCTTTGATTTGCTCGCCGGTGAAGCGGTATTCAAATTCAAGAATGTAATAAGAATAAGGTGTCTTGTAATATAAATGACCGTATTTATCATCAAATTTTTCGTATTTATCATAACTGACTTGCAACACGCCCTTTTTTACCCGAAAGGTATTTTTATAATTATCGTTGATCGGCTGACCAGCGATTTTAATATCCCATCCTTTCAAATTTTTACCATTGAAAAGCGGTATCCATTCTTGTTTACTCGCTTTTTTTTGAGCAAAAATGGAAGTGGCAAATAAGAGGAACAGGAGTAGGGTAGTGGTGCATTTCATATTCAAAAAGAGTTTACATCAACATCTATTGCAAGATGACAAAACCGTTGAGAATTGGATACGGATAAGTGCAGTACATTTTAGAAATGTGCCACATTACTATGTAATAATCACAAAATCAGTGTCCTATACTTTAACAGCAATTAGCATACCCGTCGCCCAAATTTGCTTTGTCAGCATCAAATCTTTTCTTGCTTCTAAATCTTCAACCAATTTTCTTGCTTTTTCATGATGCCCATCGGGCCAGTTGGGTTGTGGTAGCATATCGTCTATAATATAAAATCCACCTTTATTTAGCATGGATAAAGTCTCGTCTAAAAGCAAATATTTGCCATGCCAAGTATCTGCAAAAATATAGTCAAATTTCAATAATTTATTTTGATTAATCCATTCACCACCATCCGTACAAACCAATTGTAGCCGTGTATCATCGCTAAAAAATCGTTGCGCAATTTCTAAAAATATAGGGGCATTATCAATGGACACCAAGGAGGAATGCGCGTCCATGCCATCAAGTATCCAAGCCGTGGAGAGACCTGTGCCAGTGCCAAGTTCTAAAAAATTGCCCACCGGTTTGGAAGCAGCAAGCGTGCGCAGCAAAGAACACGCCAGCATATCCGATGCCATTGTGAAGCCAGCCATTTGGGTCGCTTCGGCAATGGCGTTATAATATTTTGGTAATGATTGGTTTATTTCCTCGGTCATAAATGATAGGTAGTAAATAGTTATAATGATTCATTATTCTCCTCTTACGGTGCGATTAATTATAACTTAAATTGCTTGCCTTACATCTTTTATAATATCTTCAATATGTTCTAATCCAACGGACACGCGTATCAAACCCGGCGTGATTCCTACTTGCAGCCTTTCTTCTTCCGTTAATTTGGAATGCGTAGTAGAAGTCGGATGCGTGGCAATCGTGCGTGTATCACCAAGGTTGGAAGAGAAAGAAATGAGTTGCATTTTATTCAAAAAATTTTGACCTGCTTCGATGCCACCTTTTAATTCAAACGAAACGAGTCCGCCACCGAGCTTCATTTGTTTTTTTGCTAACTCATGCTGAGGGTGAGAGGGGAGGGAAGGGTATTTGACATAAGCTACTTCCGATTGTTTTTCAAGAAATTGTGCGAGTTCCAATGCGTTCTGGCAATGTTTTTCCATGCGTAATGCTAAGGTTTCCAAACTTTTAGATAAAATCCAAGCATTGAAAGGAGAGAGAGAAGGACCTGTGTGTCGCGCCAAGAATCGCACTTCTTTTATCAAATCTTTTCGACCTAAAACGGCTCCACCCAACACACGTCCTTGACCGTCAATAAATTTGGTAGCGGAATGTGTTACAATATGAGCACCTAATTTTGCAGGGTTTTGTAAATAAGGCGTTGCAAAACAATTATCTACATTTAGTAGAATATTATATTTGTCAGCTAATTGTGCTAACCATGTAATATCTAAAATATCTATTGCTGGATTAGAGGGCGTTTCTATAAAAATCATTTTAGTGTTTGGCTGGATGGCTTGCTCAAATTGTTCGGGCTTGTCCGCGTCCACATACGTATGCGTAATGCCCCAACGTGGAAGCAGTTGTGTAAGAATCTGATGGGTAGAGCCAAACAAGGAGCGACAAGCCACCACATGGTCGCCACTGTGCATAAAAGCTGCAATACTCAGAAACATAGCAGCCATGCCGGTTGCTGTCGCTACACCGTCTTCTGTACCTTCTAACAAACAAAGTTTCTCAACGAATTCGTCGGTATTAGGATTGGAAAAGCGGGAATAAATATTGCCGGGCTCCTCATCCGCAAATAGGGCGCGGGCTTGCTCGGCATCGTCAAACGTAAAGCTGGACGTGAGATAGAGCGGGGAACTGTGTTCCTGTTGTGCCGTTTGCGCCATTTGTGTGCGGATGGCAATGGTTTCAAAATGTTTCTCGGTCAATTGTTCACCCATTGTTTTCTACTTAACATAATTATTATATCCTTAAAAATACTGCATATCGGAAGCAGGGGAGCAAAGTTGAGGAAATTTGCAGTGCCAAACTTGTTTGGTGGATGTATTTTTTACAAAAAAGGGAAGACTCCAAATTTGGAGTTTGATGAAGAGGCGATAGATTGAAAATATCAGCTCAGCATGGCTAAATTTATTTTGACAAGTCATTTTTATTGGGCGGGCAATTATAAATGTCTATGGATGCGGGGATTGTAGATTATTATTTTTTTTGCCCATAATTTATATTATGTTAAGTAAAAAATACAGCGCTAATAGTTTTATAGGCTTTGTGTTTCTTGAGGCTTGCCGCAGGTGAAACCAACTTTAAACTGCTCACTAATTTACACTGTATTAAATGAGTGCATTCCCATACCCTCTTATACTATTACCTGGTAACACAAGTGTAATTAACAGTAGGGTAACTTTTTCTCCATAATTCCTCCAAAAAACCTATTTTTAGCCGAAACATAATTTTACTAACCGAGCGACTAACTAAACATGAACCGAACCAACACCTTTACCGTTTTTAGTCTTATTTTGTTGACATTTGCTACTATCTTCCATATTTCGTGCAACGACCAAAAACCACCCGAAACCACTGATTTCAACCCCCAATTCTCCCTCCTCCCAGCCGATACTTTTTATTTTAACTCTTTTGTAGATTGTAATATGGCGGAAGCTTGGGTGGGCGACACGTTTCGGATTTTTCCGGGCAAGTACGGCGAAGATCCGCTTTGGGGCAATGCCCGCGACCTGAAATTTGCAGATGGAAAAAATGCCGACGAAGCTTTCTTGAGTAAACCCGATGCCTTCACTGAACCGCAGATGCCTAAAAACGTGCCGCCGGGTACGGAGGGTTTGCATGGCGCGGTATGGTTTGAAACGGTCTATCAGAGTCCAAAAGACAATACTGGCAAGACTTTATACGCCGTGTATCACAATGAAAATTATCCTTCTACCCTACCCTATGACTCGACGACTGGCGAGGGTTACATCAATGAAAAGTGGCCTCAGGGCTTGCAAGGACCGACTTCTCCCGGAGCGGTTTGTCGCATTGGCATTATGAAATCCATAGACGGCGGCAGAAGCTGGGAAAATAAAGGCATTTTTATTGAAGACCTTCAGCCGCGCCTGATTCTCAAGCCACATAATACGTCGAATACTTTTCCGGGTGGTGTGGGCGATCCGTCGGCGGTTGCAATTGGTGATTATTTATATCTGTTTTATGGCGAATATGGTTATCCAGGTGTATATGGAGAGAAAAGTTATGACCCTGAAAAAGAGTGGTCCGGACAGTGCATCAGCGTAGCGCACATTCGTTTGGAGGATTTGGATAATCCGGTTGGCAAAGCTAAACGCTGGGATGGCAAGGGTTTCAACGCGCCGCACGACGGCGTTGGCGCGCCGATTGCTTCCTTGCAAATTCCAAGAGCGGCGGGCGGCGGTCCGGCTTCTTCCCCGACGGGCGGTTTTCACTGGGGTCCTTCTGTGAGTTGGAATACGCATCTGAATTGTTGGGTGATGTTGATGGGCAAAGTTGTGGGACCTTCTTGGGCAGGTAGCAGTATTCATATTTCCTTTAACAAAAATAAAGATTTAGGCGAAGCATTACATTCGCAAGACTGGACGAAGCCAAAATTAGTATTGGATAAGCCGGGTTATTTCCTTTGGTATCCTTCATTACAACCAATGAATACAGAAAATGATATTCAAAATAAATACACTTGTCTGCGATTAGGGCAACGCGCTCGGCTTTTTGTAAAAAATATCAAGCCGGAAAAAAGTGAATATAAATCGGAGCATATTATTGAATTTAAAAAATAGATAGGACACTGATAGTTATGATTCATGATAAAGAAATAGTTTAAGATTAATTAAAACGCTTTAAAATCATAATTACCATAATAATCAGTGTACCAACTGCACGCAACATTTTTTCCATACAGATTGCCATTGTTTAAATAAAAATCCTATTTTTATCCTACAAGTTGAATAACACTTGCTTTTGTAAACTAACTAACCATTTTTAAAAATGAACAAACCATACGCTTCTCGTCGAAAATTCCTACGCCAACTTGGTAGCGCCGCTGCACTCGTGCCGCTGGGTTCGCTCAATACTTTAGCCGCTCAGGAAGAGTACGAACGGCATATTTTATCAGAAGAAAAACGCATCAGTGCTAATGATAAAATCCGGCTGGCGGTCATCGGCACGGGCATCATGGGGCATCAAAATTTAGGACACGCCCTGAGCATTCCTGGCGCGGAATTGGCTGCCGCTTGTGATTTGTATACAGGCAGATTGGATAGAATGAAAGAACTACACGGCAAAGATTTGCGGGTCACGCGCGACTACCGAGAGCTGTTGGAAAGAGACGATATTGATGCGGTTATTGTCGCTACCTCCGACCACTGGCACGCGCGCATTGCGATGGATGCGATGGAAAAAGGCAAGCACGTCTATTGCGAAAAACCGATGGTGCATCAAATAAAAGAAGGTTTACCGCTGATTAAAACTTGGCAACAGACCAAAAAAGTGATGCAAGTAGGCAGTCAGAATATCAGCAGTTTGCACACGCAAAAAGCACAGGAATTATTCAAAGCCGGTGCGATTGGAAAGTTGAATTGTATCGAGGCAACCTACGACCGACAAAGCGCACTCGGTGCTTGGCAGTACACGATGCCCACCGACGGCTCGCCGCAAACAGTGGATTGGGATCGCTACATCGCTGGAATGCCGAAGCAAGCGTATGATGCCAAAAAGTTTTTCTGGTGGCGCAATTATAAAGAATTCGGCACGGGCGTGGCGGGCGATTTGTTTGTGCATTTGCTCACAAGCATTCACTCGATTATCGGCTCAACGGGTCCAAATAAAATTTTCGCTTCAGGCGAACTCACTCGCTGGAAGGATGGTAGAAACGTGCCGGATATGATGGTCGCCGTTCTGAATTATCCTGAAACTGCGAACCATCCTGAGTTTCAAATGACGCTGCGGGTCAATTTTGCGAGTGGCGGCGGCGAAGATAGTTTGATTCGTTTTTTTGGCGACGAAGGCGTGTTGGATTACGGCTGGAGTTCCCTCAAAATTCGCAACAGCATTATGTCCAAAGCGCCCGGTATTGGCGGCTGGGACTCGCTCAGCAGCTATCCGGAAGCCATGCAAAAAGAAATTTTGGCAAAATACAACGCCACTTATTCTGAAGCCGATAAGCAGCGCCCTAAAAAAGACCCGATTGAATACGTTCCACCTGCTGGACACAATCCGAATCAAGTGCATTGGGCTAATTTCTTAGATGGCGTACGCATGAACAAGCAAGTCATCGAAGACCCGATTGTTGCCTTCCGTGCGTGTGCGCCTACCCTGGCTTGTAATGACAGTTATTTTGAAAAGAAAATTATTAATTGGGACCCAAATGCGATGAAAGTGACGAAAGGAGCGTGAAGGTATAGTGTGGCGCATTTCCAAAATGTGCCACACTTATTGTAACCCATCAACTAAAAAGGAATGTAATGCCAGAGGGATTAAAGCGATTAAGACGCAATATTGACAATAGCATTGAACCACATCCTTTTCGGGAAAGTGAATTTGAAGTATCCAATCCAGTTGTGCAGGAAATCATGAAATATGGACGGGAAATTTTTGCCGTTGCGCAAACGCTCCAAAACCTCTCAACTACAGTTGGTAAAGACGCTTAATATTTGCATCTCCTCCAGCTACTTTCGTATTTTTGTAGAAAAATAGTGCGAATGAAATTCGTAGATATAAAAAATGATGTTGCTTTTCGGAAAATTTTTGGAAATGAAAATAAGAAAATTATCCTCCTTTCCTTCCTCAATGCGGTGATGAAACTGAAGGATGATGCCCGCATTGCGGATGTAGAAATCCTCAATCCTTATCAATTACCAATTATTAAAAATTTAAAAGCATCTATTATTGATGTAAAAGCTAAAGACGAAAGAGGCAAAACGTATATTATTGAAATGCAGGTTTCCGAACCCGATGGTTTGGACAAACGATTGCTCTACTATGCCAGCAAAGATTATGCGCAGCAAATAGAACGTGGAGAAGATTATACAGAATTAAAGCCGGTCATTTTCATTGGTATTTTTGATTTTAATTTTACACAAGGAAATAAATATTTGTCACACCATGCTGTTTGTGATGTAGAGAATGGCGAGCGTATTATAGAAGATATGGATTTTTATTTTATTGAATTGCCAAAATTTAATAAGCCTTTAAACGATTTAGTTGAAATAACGGATAAATGGATTTATTTTATTAAAGAAGCCGAAAACCTGGAAGTGATTCCTGAAAATGTGGATGATGAAGGATTAAGAGCAGCTTATAAAGATGCAGATAAATACAATTGGACGAAAGCCGAGATAGAAGCCTATGACTACGCCTCTATGCGCGAGCAGGACGAGAGAGGTAAAGTAACTAAAAAAATAAGAGATGCCTTAGAAGAATCCTTAAAAGAGGTTGCAATACGCTTACTAAATATGGGAATGCCTTTTGAACAAGTGGCAGAAGCTACGAAATTGACTGTTGAAGATGTAAAAGCCATTGCGGATAAAATGAAATAGTAAAGCATATTTTGTGTAATGAAAAATTTAATTCTTTTTTCTTTTTTCTTTTTTTCTCAAAACCTCCACGCCCAAAAACACACCTTCCAAGCCCCTAAATGGGGTTCCACTGTTCAAATTACCATTGCCGACCAAGACTCCACCATCGCAGCGCAAGCAGCCCAACTCGTTTTTGAAATCTATGATACTTTGAATCAAATATTAAGCGATTATTTACCGGATAGTGAATTAAATTTATTGTGCGCAAAAGCTGGTTCGGGCGAATGGACAATCGTCTCTCCATATTTATTACAAATGTTACAATTATCACAAATAGGCTATCAGCAATCAAAAGGCACGTTTGACCCCAGCATTGGCAAAGTGGTGCAATTGTGGCGTAAGGCGAGAAAAGAAAAAGTTTTTCCAGATAAAAAAGCATTGTCAGAAGCCTTACAAACCGTAGGTTTTGAACTCGGAAAAGATATTGAAATCAAGGGTAATCAAGTTCGTTTGAATCGGAAAAATGTGCAGTTAGATTTTGGCGGCATCGCGCAAGGGTACGCGGCGCAGTGTGGTTTGGATAGTTTGAAAAAGCGAGGAATAAATGCTGTTTTGATTGATTCGAGTGGCGATTTAATATTGGGAGATGCTCCGAAAGGAAGTAATGGCTGGAAAATTGCAGTAAACAAACCCAATAATCCCGATGAACCACTCCCCTACTATTTTGAACTTGCCAATTGCGCCATCGCTACTTCCGGCAGTTTGTATCAATTTGTAGCACTAAATGGCAAACGATATTCGCATATTGTGAATCCCAAAACCGGCATCGGTTTGACGCACCAACGCAACGTCACGGTCATCACAAAGGACGGCACGACTGCTGATTGGATGACGAAAGCGTGTAGTATTCTGTCCATTCGCAAAGCAAAAAAATTTATAAACAAAAGAAATAAGGGCGTAACAAATCCTGCTGACCAATCCAAATTATTGATTACCTACTGGCACAAGGGCAAAATTAAAACCGAAAAAGTCGGCGATTTTCAAGCAATTTCCATACCTTGACCGCCAAAAGAAGTGTAGTATGTTTAGACGATTATTGACGTTTTCTATTTGTTTTCTTACTTTTTCAATCACTATCTACGCCCAAAAAACGATTGAACAAGCGATTCCGGGTACGACTGTTACTATTTCTATGACCGGCATTCCCGCTGGTAGTTTGCTCATGGGCAGCCCCACTAATGAAAAAGGACGAAACACCAACGAAGGTCCACCCAAAAAAGTAAGCCTCGATTCTTTTTCCATCAGCACTTACGAAATTTCGTACGAGCAATATATTTTATATCAAGACCCCAATTCCGAGCCAGAACCCAAGCTCGACGCGATTTCCCGCCCCAGTCCGCCCTACATTGATTTTACACAAGGCATGGGCAAGCAAGGCGGCTTTCCCGCCAACAGTATGTCGCCTTACGCGGCGTTGACCTATTGCAAATGGTTGTACGAAAAAACGGGCGTGTTCTATCGCTTGCCAACCGAAGCCGAATGGGAGTATGCGGCTCGCGCCGGTAGTAATGAAATGTATCCATTTGGCAAAAAAAATACTATTTTAAAAGAATATGCTTGGTTTAGTAATAATAGTGACGATAAATATCAAAAGATAGGTCAATTAAAGCCGAATGCCTGGGGTTTGTATGATATGCTTGGTAACGTAGCAGAATGGACGATGGATGAATACACCGATGATTATTTCACAAAAATTGGTAACAATACTGCCAATCCATTAATAGAACCAAGTAATATTCGCGCTTTGCACACCGTTCGAGGCGGCTCTTATCAAGACAAACCAGAAGCATTGCGCCCAGCCGCCAGAGTGAAACAAGACCCTGTGTGGAATCGCCGTGACCCACAAATTCCGCGCTCCAAATGGTGGAATACCGACGCACCGTTTGTAGGATTTAGAATTGTAAAACCTGCTAAACAACCCAGTAAAGAAGAAGTAAATGCTTTTTTTGATAAATATTTAACTGTAAAATAGGACACTGATTTTTATGACGACTATGATTTGTTAAGATTTTTATCATAAAAAACATCATAATTTTCATAAAAAATCAGTGTACCATACTTTGATTAATAAACCATCCTAAAATAATTCATTATGAAATCTAACAAACCAGATAGACGCGACTTCTTAAAAACCGGCGGCATTTTAGTCGGCGGCGCGATGGTGCTGCCCACGTTTAGCCAAGCACACAACTATTTTCCAGCCGGAAACGACGTGATTAAAGTGGCTGTCATCGGCTGCGGCGGTCGAGGCACAGGCGCAGTCGTGCAAGCCCTCAGCGTGAAGCAAAATGTGCATTTAGTGGCGATGGCAGATGCCTTCAAAGACCGTTTGGACAAATGCTACACCGATATCACCAGCAATGATTATCAAGACTGGTCTGGCACAAAAGGTGCGACTCCGAAGGACCGCATTAAGGTAAGCGAAGAGAACAAATTTGTTGGCTTCGATGGGTACAAAAAAGCCATCGCGCTGGCAGATGTTGTCATTCTCACTACGCCTCCAGGCTTCCGTCCGCAGCATTTTGAAGAGTGTGTGAAGCAAGGCAAGCACGTTTTCATGGAAAAACCCGTTGCGGTGGACCCAGCAGGTATCAAGCGCGTGTTAGACGCTGCCCAAATTGCAAAGCAAAAAAAACTGAACGTCGTCGTCGGTTTACAAAGACGCTATCAAAACTCTTACATAGAGTTAATGAAAGCCTTAAAATCTGGTAAAATTGGCGATGTCATCAGCAGCCAGGTGTATTGGAATAACGACGGCGTATGGGTCAACAAACGCCAGCCAGGTCAGACCGAGATGGAATACCAAATGCGTAACTGGTACTATTTCAATTGGTTGTGCGGCGACCATATTACTGAGCAGCATATTCACAACATAGATGTAATGAACTGGGCGATGGACGGTTATCCTGTGAAAGCGCAAGGCATGGGCGGACGGGAAGTGCGCACCGGCAAAGAGTTTGGCGAGATTTTCGACCACCATTATGTAGAATTTGAATATACCAACGGCGCTATTATGAACAGTCAGTGTCGCCACCAGCCCGGCACTTTCAGTCGGGTAGATGAGGTGATACATGGAACGAAAGGTAAAATCCACTTCGGTGCTGGTAAATTGTATAAAGGTAATAAAGTCGCCTTGCAAGTAAATGTAAAGACCGAACCGAATCCCTACCAAACCGAACATGATGTGTTATTTGCAGCGATTGCCAACGGCGAATACAAATTTAGCGATGCCGAAAATGGCGC
>Ga0163146_10007367_pt1 | contig 12096 bp, 10 predicted proteins | sample OliLakLV19MP7G1_FD_148648 | JGI IMG/M metagenome (GOLD analysis project Ga0163146, IMG submission 148648) | Freshwater microbial mat bacterial communities from Lake Vanda, McMurdo Dry Valleys, Antarctica - Oligotrophic Lake LV.19.MP7.G1 | ecosystem: Environmental > Aquatic > Freshwater > Lake >... | reverse complement strand
CAGCTGCGCAGGAACGCGTCCCTCCCAAATCAAAAGCAGCCGCTGCGCGTTATGGCAGCTGCAAAATTGCGCGGTTGGCTCATGCTAGACAAACGCCTTAGTGGGTATTCGGAGCAGGGCCAATTTGAACGCAGTCAGCACGCCCACCGCAGCCCCTCAGCTGTTCCAACTAGCCATCGGCAACAGTACGACTGAGGCCACCCTGTATCGCGTTGATCGCGCCGATGCACCTTGCATGCTGGTGTTTCCAGCGTTGGGAACACCCGCGCGCCCCTATCAACGCTTGGCCATGGCCTTGCAAGCGCGTGGCGTGCACACGCTGATCGCTGACTGGCGAGGCATGGCCTCAAGCTCCGTTCGCGCGGCGCGCGAGGTGGACTGGGGTTACCTTGACCTGGTCGACGGTGAGGCGTCGGCAATGCTGGCGCTGGCACGGCGCGAATTACCCAGCGCGAATTTGCACGGACTGGGGCATTCGCTCGGCGGTCAAGTGGCGCTGCTGCATGCCGCAAGATACCCGCACGACACCCTCGCCAGTCTCATGCTGAGCGCCAGCGCCACCCCGCACTATCGCGCTTATCCATTTCCGTATCGATTGAAGGTGTATGCGTTTACATGGCTGGTGACCGCGATGGCGAACACGCTTGGCGTTTTCCGTGGCGATTGGCTGGGTTTTGGAGGTCGGCAGGGCGCCAGCTTGATGCGCGAGTGGTCGCGATTCAGCCGTAGTGGTCGGCTGACAGCGCTTGGACCTCGGCGCTGGGACGCGGGGCCCGCGCTGGCGGACTTACGTCTTCCTCTTTTCGTGCTGAGTATGCATGGAGACAGTTTTGCGCCAGCTTCAGCGGCTCGCGAACTGGCTGGAATGACTTCTGGCAGCGCCATTTCCGAGCATCTCAAAGCGCTGCATAACGGCGAAACACCGGGCCACTTTGGCTGGCTGCGAGCGCCCGATGCGGTTGCTGATCGGGTCGCGGAATGGTTGCAGATACGCAGAAGCTGAGTCGGCCGCCGATCCATTAGAAGCGCCGCTACTCCCCTCTGCCCTCCCTCCCCCGGGAGAAGGGGCGGGGGTGAGGGTACGCCTTCGTCCCAAATCCATGTGCCAGCCAATAGGCGATCTAAGCCCTTGCCTCAAACCATTTACTGAGCCTCGCGAACCGTTACTTCAAAGCAACTCCCGACCGACCCCAACCCTCACCCCAACCCGCACCCCAGACCCAGCGTGTTGCGCGGCGGCGTTCGCAGATGCGCGAAGCGATGGTTCGCCAGCGCAGCTGCTCACCCCGAAGGGAGAGGGGCCTTAATGTTCAGGGTTTAAGTGCTCTGGCGCTTAGAACTGCAGATCCCAAAACGCAGCAGGGGCGCCGAAGCGCCCCTGCTGTTTACTGCTATGACTCAGAACTCGTCTGCTATCGCTTACGCCTGACGGCGGAACGCAACGGCCAGCAGGCCAAACACGCCCAGCAAGCTCAGCAGAGCCAGCGCGGACCAGGTCGACGACGACGGGATGAAGGTCGGCGGGACGGTGGTGACACCAGCTGGCGAATTCACCGTGTAGGTGAGGTTAGCCTGACCGGCTACGGTGCAGGTGATCGTGCCGGCGGGCGACTGAGCATTCGCCGTCAGCTGGACGCCAACACGGATGTCGGTCGGCTGACCCGTGGTTACATTCTGGACAACCGGTCCCTGACCCGACGGCGTGGCCGGCGAAGCAGAGATTTGCACGTTACCGGTGGAGGTGCAGCTGATTGCAGTGGTACCAGCACCCGAACCGCCCGTAGCGGACAGATCGATGAGGCTCAGACCCTGAGTAGCAGCCAGACCGCCGGAAACAGTGATGGTCGAGCCGGAGGCCGGATTCGCGGTGATGGTCGGATTGACCGTCGGCGCTGGGCAAGCCAACTGGAACGCACGGGCAGCACCTGGAGCGACGGTATCGCCATCAGTTTCCGTGCAAGTCAGCGTAGCCGCAGCGTTGGCGACCGGGTAGGTGCAACCCACCACCAAATTCTGCGAGATGGACGTGTTGAAGGTCAGGCTGGTCGGCGCGACGCTAAAGCTCGCGGCGCCCGTGCCGGTGATGGCGCAACCGGTGAGGGTGGCCGACCCCGAGGTACCGGCCGCAGTCACCGCGATGTTTTGCGACGGAGCAGAAGTGCCCGGAGTTGCGCCGGCCGCAAAGGTAATCGTTGAACCAACTGCCGGGTTGTAGCTCAAAGTGCGCGGGATGGGCTGGTTGGCGACGGTGACGCCAGCGCCAGCAGCGAGGGTGCAAGACGCCGATACATCGCCGCCCATCGTATTGAAGCATTCCCGAGCACTAAGCGTGAAAGGGATAAGTACTTCAGGTGCCATGGCAGCAATGGCAACTGAGAAGCTGCAATACGTCGTGGGACCATTCGGCAACGGATTGGAACCACCGGAAGGAGCAATAATCCGAAGCCGGGTTGGGCTGACCACCAAGCAATTAGTGGCACCGTTCTGAATAACTGGGTTGGTGATCGTGATATTGGCGTTGCTGAAATCCAAATCCGCTTGGGCTTCGGCAGTTGCGCCATCACCTGTGAAGGTTACGTTCAACGTGACCGAGGCACCAGGCGCACCACTTACAGCAGCAGTGAATACTGCCGCATTTCCTGCCACAGGAAGCGCTGCGAGCAAAGTCGCCGCGAGGATACTCTTGAGCTGCATGTTCGTTACTCCCCAAAATTTAGCATTTCAACAAGAAGCCGCCCGAGGCCTTTTGGCGCACGGGCGGCAAATTTCTATTTTAGTAGCGCGTCTACTCTACCACTTGAAACTTAGCCTCGCACCCAACGACGCCTTTCACGGACGAAGCGCATTCTTTGAAGCCAACATCTACAATTCCCTCTGCGCTCCAGCCCTTCGGAGACAGAACTCGAAGAGTGAACATGCAAGTGTCGGTCATCGCGGCTTTAAGCGCCGATCCGGCACCACTGGGCGGCACGGCGCGAAGCACATTCTTTTCAGCATTTCCGAAACAAATCGAGCCCTTCCTCAGAGTACTTACTTCAAGTACTTCGAACGGCCCGCTTACCTTCAAGTCAAGCTGGGCTTCTTCGATCGACCCATCCCCACCGAAGGAAGCCACGACGGTAACTTTGTCTGCGCTCTGCTTCTCAGTCCAGACTTCCCAACCGTTGGCTGACGCTGGCGAAACGGACAGAGCTCCCAGCACAACTACCCCGGCCGTGAATTTTGCGATTGCGTTTTGCATAAGTTTCATCCTTAAAGCAGTTGGAATCAGATACAGGTCCGGGGAGGATTCTGCGCAAGCATTGCAGTGACGCATGCCCGATCACCAACGGAGATGCTGCCATCCTCGTTGCAATCAGGGCGGAACGCAGCTGGGAACGAGGGCGGGTTGCCTAAGGCGGCAGTCACAGCAGCGCGATCACCAACCGAGATTGTCGTGGTGTTGTTCACATCACCACGGCACATCGGAGTCAACGCCGTGGCTGGCGTTCCGCCAACCTGACGGGAAGCTTCGTACTCATCGATGGATGTGCTGCCAGTGCCGCCGCCGCTCGCTACGTTGCCAAGCTGCACGCGCTCAACTGTCAAGGCACCAGTATTGATCGCAGTGATCGAACCAGCAATATCCGTGATGACCGCTGTCGGCGACACCGAGCGTGTATTGGCGGTAAACGTGCCCGACGCGTTGTAGGTGAAGGTGACCTCGATCCACTTGCCGTTGGTAGCCGAGTTGGCTGCGGTGCTCTGGGTGGTGCCGTTCACCAGAAAGCTGACGTTCTGGGTGTTCGGGTTATGGGTCACTTGGATGACCTGGGTGCCAGCGACATCAGCGCTGAATGCGCGGAAGACGACCGGGTTGGCACCAGTGATGCCGGCGTAGAAGAAGAAACGCGCGATAAAGGGCGCGCCGCCGCCGCCTTCAGCTGAGTGACGAGTGGCTTCTTCGACGAGGCTCGCGCCAGCGCCGTTGACCGGGTTCAGGCCGCAAGCGCCCTGATAAATACGGACGCCCTGAGCCGGTCCGCCGGAAACCGGAGCACCGGTGACGGTCGTCCATGCGGTGGTGTTGCACTGGGCCTGTGCGGGCTGCCATGCGATGGCGGCGAGACCGGCCAAGGAGGCGAGGCCGATATTGATGACGCGGGATGTCGAGACCATGGTGATTTCCTAAAGCTGACTAGAGCAGGCTGACGAAAGCTGGATTCTGACGGGATCGGTGCGAGCGGAAAAAGTGGCTGATGGCGTGGTTGCGCCCGACACTGGACGCACTCGACCGCCACGTTTCTGCCGTGCGACACCTGTGAAGCATTGCACGTGGTTAGGTGTACGTTCAAGTTGGAAGAATCGTCCCACTTGGGTTTGTTCGGCGCTGCGTTGTGCGTTTACCTGATTTTGGTGGGAGCGATGGAAGGCGTGAAAGTGTGCCGCACCCGCCGAAAAGTGCAGCCGCGCGGGAGCGCGGCCCTCCATGATCTCGCGGCAGCCGCCCGAAAGCGCGGCGCTCCTTCAGCTCGCCGCGCTCATTGCTTCAAGTCCATCGATTTCGGCCTCGCTGAATCCTGCGGCGATTCGGGCGGGTCGATTGAACGGTCCGCGCAGCGCACCGCGCGCGTACTGCCCGATCAGCCGCGTGAATGTCGCGCCGGCAGCAACTCCTTCGCGTTCGCAACACCAGGCGAACCAGCGCGACCCGATCGCCACATGCGCCACTTCCTCGCGCAGGATCACCCGCAGCACCTCGGCGGTCTGTTTGTCACCGGCGCTCTGCAGACGCTCGATCATCGCCGGCGTCACATCCAATCCGCGCGCCTCCAACACGCGCGGCACCAGCGCCATACGTTCAAGGCAGGAGTGCTGGGTAGCCACGGCCATCTCCCACAAGCCGTTGTGAGCATCGAAATCGCCGTAGGCATGACCGAGCGATTGCAGCCGTGCGTTCAGCATCGAGAAATGCCGGGTCTCGTCGGCGGCGACAAAACTCCAGTCGCGATAGAACTCGACTGGCATGCCGCGAAAGCGATACACCGCATCCCATGCCAGATTGATGGCGTTGAACTCGATGTGAGCGATGGCGTGGATGAAGGCCGCCCGGCCGAGCGGCGTGCCCAATCCGCGCTGCGCCAAGTCGCGAGGCGAAACCAAGGTGGGCTTTGCCGGTCGGCCCGGCATCGGAAGCGGGATTGGTTCAGTGCCGATGGGCTCAGCCGTGACCTCGATGCGCGCTGCCACTTCGCTCAAGGCGAGCTTGGATTCAACGCTGTCGGCGAGCAAACATGCTAGCGCCGCGTCTTGCAAACGGGCCGGCGACGGAGGCGCAACTGGGATTGCAAACATTGACTGCGCCCTCAACCCGCTCGCCGCCGCTGCTTGGCGTCGTCAGAACGACTGGCTTGCAGGCTATCCAAATAAGTGGCGTCGCCACCGGTGATGTATTCCCCCGAGAAGCAGGACGTGTCAAAACCGAGTGTGGCGTTCTTGCCGCGCACGGCTGCGATCAGATCGTCCAATTCCTGATAGATCAACCAGTCGCAGCCGAGCTCGGCCTGGATCTGTTCGACGCTGCGTCCGTGGGCGATCAACTCGCTGACGGCCGGCATATCTATCCCGTAGATATTGGGAAATCGAACCGGCGGTGCAGCGGAGGCCAGATAGACCTTGCGCGCGCCGGCTTCGCGGGCCATTTGCACGATCTGCTTAGAGGTGGTGCCGCGCACGATGGAGTCGTCGACCAGCAGCACCACGCGATTGCGAAACTCCAGCGGTATGGGATTCAGCTTGCGGCGCACCGATTTCACCCGCTCGCCCTGGCCCGGCATGATGAAGGTGCGGCCGACATAGCGATTCTTGATAAAGCCTTCGCGATACTTGATGCCCAGCACATTGGCGACTTCCAACGCGGCATCACGCGAGGAATCAGGAATCGGAATGACCGTGTCGATGTCGTGATCCGGGCGCTCGCGCAAAATCTTTTCGCCCAGCGTCACGCCCATGCGCATCCGCGCCTTGTGCACCGAGACGTCCTCGATCATCGAGTCGGGTCTGGCGAAGTACACGTATTCAAAAATGCAGGGCGCATGCGCGTGTTCGGCGCAACACATCTCGCTGCTGAGCTCGCCGTCGGGGCCGATCACCAAGGCCTCTCCAGGTCGCACGTCACGCACGCGTTGAAAGCCGAGCAAGTCGAACGCCACACTCTCTGAGGCCACCGCATACTCGATGCCGACGGCGCCTTCGCGACGACCCAGCACCAGCGGCCGAATGCCGTGGGGATCGCGAAAGGCGACCAAGCCCAATCCCAGCACCACGGCGACGACGGCGTAGCCACCACGGGCGCGCCGATGCACACCGGCCACCGCTGCAAACGCCGCCTTGGCGGAGAGCTGGCCTTGCGCACCCAACTCGTGGGCGAAGACATTGAGCAGGACTTCGGAATCCGACTCGGTATTGATGTGGCGGCGATCTTGCTCGAACACTTCGCGACGCAGCGCGTCGGTGTTGACCAAGTTGCCGTTGTGGGCCAGCGCAATGCCGTAAGGCGAGTTGACGTAAAACGGCTGCGCTTCGTCCAAGCCTTCTGAGCCGGTGGTGGGATAGCGGCAATGCGCGATCCCGAGTCGGCCGGTCAGCAAGCGCATTTGCGGCTCGCCAAATACGTCTTTTACCAGCCCATTGCCTTTGTGCATGCGCAGACGCTGGCCATCGACGGTGACGATACCGGCGGCGTCCTGGCCACGATGCTGCAGCACGGTGAGTCCGTCGTAGAGGGACGCGGCAACTTCACTGCGACCGGCGATTCCGATGATGCCGCACATATCAATGACTCCTGGAAGCGGTCAGCCAGACCCCGGTGGCGGAAGCGCCGCTGGGTCGGAAGGGAGTTCAGGCAGCGCTGGCAAGCGTTCAAGTTGCACTTGATTGGCTACCGCCTCCGGCAACCACTCGCGCAACCATTGTGCGCCTGCGGTGAAACTGGGCAGCAGGCGCGAACCTGACCACCACGGATCTTGCGGCAACGGCGTGAAGCCAAGCACCAATACCGCGACGCAACACAAGGCAACACCGCGCGCGGCACCAAAGCCCAGCCCGAGCAGTCGGTCGGTACCCGACAGACCGGTGCTTTTGACCAGCTTGCCGATCAGCCAGGTGGTCATGCCGCCAATTGTGAGCGCGCCAAGAAACAGGACGGCGTAGCCAAGAAACAGGCGCGCGGAAGGTGTTTCCACCACATGGGCAAACATGTCAGCCACGTTGTCACCAAAGGTAAAAGCCAACCAGAAAGCACCCGCCCACACCACCAGTGACATCACTTCGACGAGAAATCCGCGCCAAAACCCCATCACGCATGACAGCGCAACTACGGCTAGCAGGGCGATGTCCGCCGCATTGAGCATCGCGGCTTCAGGGGTGCGTCAACACTTGTGCATCGACTTGAAAGCGCTGCTGCAAGACAAGCCGGGTTTCTTCCGCTTTGGCGCGCTGTAGTTCAGGCCCGACGCGCACTCGCCACAAGCTGCCACCATCACGAGCAATTTTCTCCACAAAGGTCGCAAAACCTGCATTGCGAACGCGATCACGCAGCAAATTTGCCTCGGCCTCGGACTTGAATGCTCCCACTTGAATGACAAATCCACCGGCCACCGCTGGTGCCACGCGTGCAGGTGCCGCATCGGCAGACTCCAAACCGATAACGGCGGTCGCCAAATCCGCTTGAACCCGGCGCGCGGCAGCTGATGCGGCTTCCGCAGACGCACGGCTTGCATACGGCCCTGCACGCAGGCGCGTTACCGGCTTGCCGTCCAATTGGATCGATTCGGCATACGCCTGCACGCCGCCCGCCTTGAGCCGCCCGAGCAACGTCTGCGCGTTGGCGCCATTCCCATAACTACCCAGGTTGACAACATAGCGGCCACCGGCCGGGATCGACGTCGCCGGAACAGCTGAAGGTGGAGTGCTGGTGGGCGCGGGTGCCGGGCTGGTGGAAGTTGTTGCCGCTGACACCGCTGGCGTTGATGTTGCTGTGGCGGCTGGCGTCGGCGTCGGCATTGGCGCAGGCGCAGCGACTGGCACAGCCGGCACGCTTGCCGGATTGTTCGCGAGAGGCTTAGTTGGTGCCGCTGTCAACGTGCCGGTGGGTATCACTGTCGGCGTCGCAACCGTTGTGGTGGCCGCAGGAGCGGTGGCCGCAGGAGTGGTCGCCACGGGGGCCGGCGCATTCATGAGGTCGGGGCGCGGCGTGGTCGCGACGTCAACCGTCGCCAATCGATTGGGATCGATGCTGGCGACTGGCGCAACCGCTGGCGTCGCGACTGGCGTCTGCGTTGGCAACGCGAGTGGAATCTCGCGCGTTTGTAACGGCCGGTCTGGCGATGCTGGCACGCCCAATGGCAGCGCGGCTGCGGGTGGAGGCGGCGGCGCCGGGCCGTCAAACACCATCGGCAGAAAAATGATTGCCAGCGCAACCAGCACGGCTGCACCCATCAGGCGCTGTTTGAGTGCGGGTTCCATGGATGGGGGCTCGCAGGGCAGGAAAAGAGGGCCGCAAGTATACCGGTGCGCCCCACTTGGCTCCGCTGGGCAGCGGCAACGGTCATGCACACGTTCAGCTGTCGCTACCCATCACATGCATGGCTTCAGCGACGGTATGAAACGATCCGAATACCACGACGCGGTCGCCGGGCTCGGCGTGGGACAGGGCTTCCGTCAGCGCATCCGCGACGCTCAGGTGACGGCTGCTGATGCTTTTCGAAAGCAGCCCCGACACGACCCGCCAAAGTGCATCGACATCCAGCCCGCGCTTACTCACGTGCGCCAGTCCAGCGAATCGCCACACGTCGACAACGCCCATCATCGCCGCGACCACGCGCGGGATATCTTTATCAGCGAGTGCGCTGAATACAGCCTGGGTCGCGCCTTTCGGCCGATTACGCGCAAGCCACTTGGCCAATTCGGTCGCAGCCTGAGGGTTGTGGGCGACATCAAGCAACACCTCAACCGGCCCCGGCAATCGCTGCAAGCGACCCGCCAAGCGGACGTTGCCAATTGCATCTGCGGCAGCGGCTTCCGAGATGACCGGTGCCTGCGGCAAGTGGCGGAGTGCGGCCAGCGCGGCAGCGGCATTGGCCATTTGACAGGCAGCCTGTAAGGCCGGCGCTGGCAGCTGCATGCTGCCTTGACTGTCTTCGTACTTCCAAGCGCCGGCAAGGCTGGGCGTCGCGCGAAAATCGAGCCCCGCTCGCAGCGCAATGGCGCCGATGCGCTCAATCTCCGCCAGCACAGACAAAGGTGGCAGCGCCTCACTCAACACGGCTGGGCGAGCAGCGCGAAAGATCCCCGCCTTTTCTATGCCAATGGCCTCTCGATCCGCCCCGAGGTGCTCGGTGTGATCCAGCGCGACCGTGGTCAGAATGGCGATGTCGGCATCCACCAGATTGACCGCGTCCAAGCGCCCACCCAGACCAACTTCCAGCACCGCCAGATCCAGTGCCGACTCGGCGAAAATGAGCAGTGCTGCCAAGGTGCCAAATTCGAAATAGGTCAATGGCGTATCGGCCCTGGCGTGCTCGATCCGCTCGAACGCATCGATCAAACGCGCTGGCTCAACCTCGCTGCCATCGATGTGAATTCGCTCGGTGTAGCGCAGTAAATGCGGCGACGTATAGCTACCGACTCGCAGCCCGGCAGCGCGCGCAATCGCATCCACAAAGGCAACGGTCGAGCCTTTGCCGTTGGTACCAGCAACACTGATGATCCACTTCGCCGCCCGCGCCAAATCAAGCGCTGCAGCCACCCGTCGCACACGCTCCAGTCCCAGCATCATTCCGACTGGTAACAGGGTCTGCTGGTACGCCAACCATTCGTCGAGCGTGCGCGTCACACTGGTTCCTTTTCCCGTTGCCGGCGAAGCCACTCGCCGTCCAGCGCTGTGTTCAGTCGTTGCCCACGTCGAGCTCGCGCAACACTGCCGGTGCAGGGTACACCTGCTCCATCACCCACCGCATGTAACGTTGATCAATGTGGATGGTGCGGGTGAGCGCGGGGTTGAAGACCCAGTTGGATGCCACCGATTCCCAGGTCATATCAAACAGCAAACCGACCAACTCGCCGCGCGAGTTGAGCGTGGCCGAGCCCGAATTGCCGCCGGTGACGTCCAGATCAGCAAGGAAGTTGACTGTCACACCGCTGGCACCCTCGCCTGCGTGCTTGCCCCAGCGTCCTTCAGACATGGCAGCCAGCTGCGGCGCGGTGGCATCGAACGGACTCACCCCGCTGTGCTTTTCCCGAATGCCCGTCGTGGTTGTGAATGGCAGGTAGCTCAATCCATCGCGCGGGCTGACTCCAGCCACCTTGCCAAAGGTAATCCGCAGGGTGCCGTTGGCATCCGGGTAGGTCGCCAATCCTTGGCTTTTGCGATAGTCGAGCATCGCGCGCATGTACGCCGGCTGCAGTCGCAGCAGGGCACCGTCAAAGGTCTTGCGCTCATCCTCGATGCGTTGCAGCGCTGGCCCCAGCGCTACCGCCAGCTGCAGAAAAGTATCGGTGCTGGATTCAATTGCGCGGCGCTTGCTGTTCAACAGCCCGAGACGCATGTCGATATCACCCAATTGGCTGCCGGCGTACAACTTCGTCAGCGCGGCGTCGATGTTGGCGTGCGTGGGCTTGGACGCGTCCTGCACCGCAAGCCACGTATCCAGTTCGGGGAGCCGCTGTGTCGATGGCAGCTCGACGTAATCCTTGAGCGCGTATGCCAACAACTGACGATCTATCGCCGGATCATAGCGCCTGTCCAGTTGCGTCAACCCTGCTTGGATGCGTGACTCGTCGCGCTCTGGAAAGCCGACTTCACGTGCCGCATCGGGGCGCTCATGCTCGATGCTCAGGCGGTGCAGGCTGCGTGCCGTGGAAAACAATCCGCCGCCAGCAATCGTGGCCAGCACCAGATCGCGCTCACGCATTTGCCGGCCCACCGCCAGATGTGCGCGCAACTCTGTCAAGCCGCCGCCATCGGCGCGCTTGCCTTGCAACCACGCCTCAAGTGCCGCTTCCTCGCGGCGCTTTTGTCCCAAGGTATCTGCGCTGGCAAAGCCTTGCAGCTGGCCGCTGAAATTCTTCCGCGCGTTCTTCCAGCCTGCCATGGTGGAAGCGTATTTGATGAAGATATCCGAGCCCACCGGAGCCGCTGCGTCGACAATTGCCATCATGTCGGTCAAGCGTTGAATCTGCTTCGGATAGGTCCAATCGATAACCGCTTCGATTTCGTCAGCCAATCGATAGCGTGAAGTGGTTCCTGGATAGCCAGCCACCATCACGAAATCGCCGTCCTGCAACCCCGCTTGCGCCAACCGCAAATGCTGTTCTGGTCGGTAAGGTTTGTTGTTGGCAGAAAAATCAGCCGGCCTGCCATCAGCGCCGACATAAGCGCGGTAAAAAGCAAAGTCGCCCGTGTGCCGTGGCCACATCCAGTTGTCAACATCACCACCAAACTTGCCAATTGCCTCCGGCGGCGCATACACCAGCCGGACATCGCGAATCTCCATTTGCACGATCAGGCGATACACCACACCGCCGAAAAAACTGGCGACGTTACAACGTTGTCCGGGTGTCGCTTCGCAGCGCGCGACCAAGCGCTTGCGGGTCGTGTCGACAGCATCGAATGCTTGCCGATTCGTCATGCGTTGATTGACCGCTTTCATTACCTCACGGGTAACGTCGTGAATCGAGCGAGTGACGAATATTCGCGCTGCCGGACCGGCGCTCAGTTCGCCACTGCGATCTGCCGCGTAAAACCCATCCCGCAGCAAGTTGTTCTGCTCGGTGGAATTCAGCTGGATGGCACCATAGGCACAGTGGTGATTGGTCACCACCAAGCCATCGGGCGAGACAAACGACGCGCTGCAACCGCCCAGGCTGACGATCGCACCCATCGGCTTGCCGCTGAGCGTTGCAAATTGCGCCGGATCCAGCTCAAGCCCGGCCGCTTTAAGCGGCGCTGCGATTTCGGGCAGCTGATCCGGTGTCCACATGCCTTCGCCAGCGAAACTGACTTCAGTCGCCGACAGCGCGGATACGAACAGCAAGGCGGAGCAGGAAATCACTCTC
>Ga0163146_10007357_pt1 | contig 12106 bp, 8 predicted proteins | sample OliLakLV19MP7G1_FD_148648 | JGI IMG/M metagenome (GOLD analysis project Ga0163146, IMG submission 148648) | Freshwater microbial mat bacterial communities from Lake Vanda, McMurdo Dry Valleys, Antarctica - Oligotrophic Lake LV.19.MP7.G1 | ecosystem: Environmental > Aquatic > Freshwater > Lake >... | reverse complement strand
CCGCATTGGTGTTCGCTGGCCCCGGTCGCGGGTCACGTACTGATCCCGTCGGGCCGTCTTCGACGGCACGCTGACCACAGAGTTGGTTGGATTGGAGAGTGCGCCGCTATCGCCGCGCACGCGCATGGGGGGAGAGGCGTGGACACACCCCTCCGGGGTGGAGACGCGTGGGAGAGGCGTGGACACACCCCTCCGCATTGGTGTTCGCGGGCCCCTGTGTGGAGAGGGGGGAGAGGCGTGGACAGGTGGAGACGCGTGGACACACCCTCCGCATTGGTGTTCGCTGGCCCCGGTCGCGGGTCACGTACTGATCCCGTCGGGCCGTCTTCGACGGCACGCTGACCACAGAGTTGGTTGGATTGGAGAGTGCGCCGCTATCGCCGCGCACGCGCATGAGCGAGCACTCGCACGACTTCGGCGCATCGTGGCGGCGATCACGCCGATTCACGTGCGGTCGTTGCGCGTGCTATCGGGTCGACGCGGAGCGCCGAGTCCACCATCGATTGGGGCGACGTGAGGCCGTCCCGATCGACGACGCTGCGCCACCGATTGGGCGACGCCGCCGGTCGCCGCGCGTGGCCGCCGCGCTCATCCGTCGCGTGAACGGGCGCCGACGGGCGGCGCATCGCCGCGCAGCAGCGACGTGATGCCGACGATGCGTCTCCGGCCCGATGCGATGGCGGCGCGGGCCAGCGACGCCACACTGCCGCTGAAGTTGCCACGCGGGTTGTCGGGGCCTCGGGCCATCGCGATCTCGACCGCGTGGATGTGCGGCGCACTGTCTCGCAGCGCCTTCTGAGGGCCGCCAGTGAGCCGGCGGAGCAGCGTTCCCTCGAGCGCCGCCAGCGGGGACGGCGTCGACGGCCGGATCACGCCGCGCGTGCCATCGCGGCGCATCCGGCCCACGGCGTCGACCGTGGTCAGGTACGCGGCGAGGGTCACGCCGGCGATTGGCAGGGGGCGCCGTCCGCCGAACCAGGGGTTCGAGAGTCCGCCGGGCAGCGTCCTGGCCCTGCCTGCCGCGGGGCCGGGCTCGCACGGCAGGGCCGGCATCAGCGACAGCGAACGGAGTTTCCGTCGGGCTGCGGCTGCCTCGCCGGCAAACTCGCCCCTGCTGATGTGCTCGCGCAGCTCGACGACGCGGTCGGCGATCGAGGTGAACTCGTAGTCCTCAAGCGTCTTGGCCATCGCAGCGCGGATTGGATTGAGCGCCACGTAGACCATGTGGGCGATCACCGCCTCCTCGTCGAGGGCGACGATGGACTTGAAGCGCCCTTGGAAGCAGTGGCCGGTGACGTCGTCCTGCAGGTTGATGAGGCGCGCCAGCCGCTGCTTGAGGAACTTGTGGAAGACGGAGAGGTCAGCCAAGTCGGTGCGCCAGCGGGCGATGAGCCCCGGAATCTTCAGCGCCGCCTCGATCTCTTCGGGCTGCGCGGGCAGGGTGGTGTCGATGCGTGTGCGGCGGCGCCACGCGTAGTCGGGCGAGAGTGTGCGCCAGCGTGTGGCGACCTCGCGGTCGTCCCAGAGCGAGGCGAGGTCAGGATGAGTGGCGGCGACGAGATGGAAGTGGTTGGAGAGCGCGGACCACTCCAGGACATCGATGGCGAAGACGCGGACGAGCTGGGCGAGCCGGATTGCGATTGCGCGTCGACGCTCCTCGGCGGCGAGAAGCCCGAGGCGTCGCACGCAGCGGGACACGCAGTGGCATGTCACGGGCTTGGTGCGGTCGAAGATGCGATGTCGTGGGATCGGCATGGGCCGGCATCATGCAGCCCAGCCGTGACGAATCCGTGACAGTGGAAATAATCCCGGTGTCGGTGAAATCGCGGACGGGTGTGTCCACGCGGACGCACGTGGGATCGGCATGGGCCGGCATCATGCAGCCCAGCCGTGACGAATCCGTGACAGTGGAAATAATCCCGGTGTCGGTGAAATCGCGGACGGGTGTGTCCACGCGGACGCACGCGTGACAGTGGAAATAATCCCGGTGTCGGTGAAATCGCGGACGGGTGTGTCCACGCGGACGCGCGCGGACGCATGCGGGTGAAATCGCGGACGGGTGTGTCCACGCGGACGCACGTGCAGCCCAGCCGTGACGAATCCGTGACAGTGGAAATAATCCCGGTGTCGGTGAAATCGCGGACGGGTGTGTCCACGCGGACGCGCGGACGGGTGTGTCCACGCGGACGCGCGTGTCCACGCGGACGCGGGTGAAATCGCGGACGGGTGTGTCCACGCGGACGCGGAAGTGGGCGTCGAAGCGGTGGTGCCCCGGCTACGCGATCCGAAGATGAACCTGCGGACCACGTTCACGAAGATCGTCGCCCGAGCTGGCGTGACGCCCTGGCCACGGTTGATCCACAACATGAGAGGCTCCTGCGCGTGCGATTGGGTGGAGCGGTTTCCCGCCCACGTGGTCGCGGCGTGGCTGGGACACTCGCCCCTGATCGCGGCCCGGCACTACCTGCAAACCCGTGACACTCACTTCGACATGGCGACGAACGAACCCGCATCAAATGCGGCAACACAAGCGCACCGACGTGACCCCACGGGCGCACAAGCCGAAACCCCAAACCCTCAAAACGCTGCGGTTTTGATGGGGTGTGGTGTCGGGTGTGACCCGGTGGAAAGTGGGAAAGTGGGCGATACTGGATTCGAACCAGTGACTTCACGGGTGTGATCCGTGCGTTCTAGCCAGCTGAACTAATCGCCCGACGGTTGGCTTGGGATCGAAAACGCGGTCAAGACGGTCGCTGCGGAGAAGCCACGGTCCGCAGGGGCGGAGTATATCCGCGGCCGAAGGGGTCGGTCGGTCGATCGCTGAGCGGTGGGGGAGGGGGGCAGGGCGATTGCATTCTCCATGACGATCCTCGCCATGGCGACGTCCAGAGTGGTCGCGTGCCCGACTTCTCGCTGATTCGAATCCGAGGGGTCGGTCGAGGGGTCGGTCGAGGGGTCGGCCGAGGGGTCGGCCGAGGCGGGCAAGATGCCCGCGCACCGATCGGGTCTTGCAATCGCCGTGAAGGGGGGAGCAGTGCCCGGCAGGTCGGTCGCGATTCGTACCCCGATTCGTACCGGGCACAGGGGTTACACCCCAGTCTGAGCAGAGGGGCGACACCCAACGCCGTGAACGAATAACGCCCGCAGCGCCGCCGAGCGGGACCGCCGCACCCGGTACCGCCGCACCCGGTACCGCCGCACTTGGGACCGCCGAGCCCCAGCTCGGCGTACGGCGACGCCAGTCGCTGTGAAGAACGGCGATTCGCCCACTTGAGCGCAGACCGAAGTGACACGGATCTCCGTGGACGAGGTCCTTCGCGTCGTGCGCAGGAAGGATGGAGCACGGAGGACATGGAGGTCATGGAGGACACGGAGGAAGAGGCAAGGGTGCGAACGGCACCGGCCCCGTGATGCCGGCCCCGTGATGCCGGCCCCGTGATGCCGGCCCCGTGATGCCGGCCCCGTGATGCCGGCCCCGTGATGCCGGCACCACAGCCAATCGTGTCCGTTCACCAACAACACTCGCTCGCTTGCTTCTCCGTGACCTCCATGACCTCCATGACCTCCATGACCTCCATGTCCTCCGTGTTCCATACCTCCTGCACGCGAGGTGACGAAAGTCTGGCGAGCATGGTCGACGTGCACGGATGTTGCGAGCACCAGCGTCTCGCCGAGCCCCAAGCTCGACGAGTTCCACGCACCCAACCCAGCTCGCGCACCAACGCCCCCCTGGAACCGTCGAGCCCAGCTCGGCCGTCCCAGGCTCGGCGGCGATGGGGCCGTGATTCGTTCACGGCGTCGCGTGGCACCCCGTTCGGCACCCCGTTCGGGCACATGGGTTACACCTCAGCCCGGTGACACACGTTGCACCTTGGGTGCGGGCACACCGCCGACACGTCCGTCCAGGCACACCGCCGGCACCCTCGTTCGGGCACATGGGTTACACCCTCGTTCGGGCACATGGCTTACACCCTCGTTCGGGCACATGGGTTACACCCCCGTTCGGGCACATGGGTTACACCCTCGTTCGGGCACATGGGTTACACCCCCGTTCGGGCACCGGGGTTACACCCTCGTTCGGGCACATGGGTTACACCCCCGTTCGGGCACCGGGTGAGAGACCTCGCGTCTGCTCGGATCGGTGCCGCGGACGTTCCTCTCCCCGCCACCTCAGCCGCCATCCCCTCCCCAGCGCAAAATGCGACGCGGCGACCAGATCGGTCGCCGCGTCGGTTCGATATTGGGCTGCGGTGGCTCGGACGATTTCGTCCGGAGAGCCGCCGGGTGGAGGTCGTCGGGTGCGGCGCACAAGGCGCCTCACGCACAACGCACTCTCAAGGCCCCGTCGGGTGTGTTGAGCCCAACGGCTCAGCCACACAGCCTCCCTGAACACCAGCCTGAAGATCGCTTGGCGAATTCAGGGAAAAGGTCACTGCGATTCATCACTGGACCACCTCCTTCCGGGGGTTCGTCGACCTGGGAGCCCCAGGCGATTGCGAACCCAGCCATCCCAGCCGCCGCGGAGAGTGACCTCCGCCGCCGGGGTGTTGACGCCCCGCAGCGTCCTGCGGAGCACGGAGCGAGCAGCAGGCAAAGCGCCTTGTGCCCATCGATCGGGTCGCCAGCAGATGGTCAGAACGGTCACCGCTGCGTTCGCCGACTCGGCAATTATGGCTCGACTTTCCAGCAGGGCAAGCAGAATCAGGACAGACTGGTTCACAGTTCGCAGGGCGTCGGCGGCAGGCTCCGCGAGCCTCAGCCGCGCACTTCCGAGTCGGTCTCGCTGTCCTCGAAGACCGTGCCTTCCTTCTCCACCTGCTCCTCGAGATCGCGCATGCGGTGCCAGTCTTCGAGGGTGATCATCACCTCGCGGGCGACCGACCCCTTGTGTTCGCCGAGAATTCCGGCGAGACCCATCTGGTCGACGAGGCGGGAGGCGCGGCTGTAGCCGATGGCCAGGCGCCGCTGGAGCAGGGAGACGCTGCCGCGGCCGCTCTCGATCATGACCTCGACGGCCTTGTCGAAGAGCGGATCGCGCTCGCTGGCATCGAGACCACCATCGCCGTCGCCGCCTTCGCCGTTCGAGCCGCTGGTCGGCGATCGCAGCACCATCAGCGAGCGCTCGAAGCTCGGCCCCGCCACGTCCTTCAGGAAGCGGACGGCCTTGCGGATCTCGCCATCGGTGACCAGCGTGCCCTGGGCCCGGCGAAGTTCGCTGGTCTTGGGATTCAGGAAGAGCATGTCGCCCTGACCAAGGAGCAGCTCCGCACCCTTGCTGTCGAGGACGATGCGACTGTCCATGCCCGAGGCGACCTTGAAGCTGGCGCGGCAGGGCATGTTGCTCTTGATGAGTCCGGTGACCACGTTGGCCTGCGGGCGCTGCGTCGCGAGGATCAGGTGGATGCCGACGGCGCGGGCCTTCTGGGCGATGCGGACGATCGAGTGCTCGACCTCCTTGTTGGTCATCATCAGATCGGCGAGCTCGTCGATCACGAAGACCATGTAGGGAAGCTTCTTCGGAATCTTGGCTCGTTCGAGGTCGTTGGTGGGTTCGAAGCGGAGGTAGAGCTCCTCCTCGCCGAGACCGTTGTACGAGGCGATGTCGCGCACGCCGGCTTCCATCAGGAGCTCGTAGCGCTCCTCCATGCGGTCGACGGCCCACTCGAGAATCGCCGCCGCCCGGCTCATCTCGGTGACCACCGGCGACATCAGGTGGGGGATGTCGGCGAACTGGCTCATCTCGACCATCTTCGGATCGACGAGCACCAGCTTGAGCTCGTCAGGCCGCTTGGTGAAGAGCCAGCTCATGATGATCGTGTTCATGCACACGCTCTTGCCGCTGCCGGTGGTGCCGGCAATCAGCATGTGCGGCATGCGGGTGAGGTCGGCCACCAGCGGTTCGCCGGAAGCGTCCTTGCCCAGGAACATCGGCAGAGCCATGCCATCGGCGTATCCGCCGGTCATGAGCTCCTTGAGCCTGACCTTCTCCTTCTGGAGATTCGGAACTTCAATGCCCACGGTGGTCTTGCCGGCGGTGTTGGGCAGGATGCGGATGTTCTGGGCCTGCAGGCTTCGGGCGATGTCGCTGGAGATGGTCTGGAGCCGGGCGACGCGCGTGCCTGGCGCCAACTGCACCGAGAAGAGCGTGACCACGGGGCCACTCTCGATGCCGGTCACCTCGGCGTCGATTGAGAAGGTCTGGAGCGTCTCCTCCAGCACCTGGGCCTGAGCGCGGACGAAGGCCTCCATCTTCTCGGAGTAGTTCGACTCGCTCTCGTCGAGGAGATCCAGGGTCGGGAAGCGATAGCCCTCGAAGTTGCCGCCCTGCGAAACGCCGTCGGCGTTCTGCCGCGGAGCGTCGAGCTCGGTCGCCGTGGGCTTGTTCGCGCCGGTCATTCGCACCGGGAGTCGGGCGATCTTGGCTCGAAGCTCCTCGTTGCTGAGGCGCTGATTGGCAACCGGCTCGGCCTTGGCGGTGGCGGCCGCTTGGGCAGCGGCGCGGTCCTCGCGTTCAGCATCCTCGGTGGCCCGTGCGGCAGCGGCGGCGCTGGCGGCAGCACCTGCGGCAGCCTTGCCGCGGCCCGAGGCTCGGTCCGAGGCTCGGGCCGGATTGGCTGTGAGCACGTCGGACGCGGCTGCGACATCGGCTGCGACATCGGCGTCCGAATCGAGATCGGTCGCGTCGTCATCGATCGGCGACTGTGACTCTGGCGCTCCCGCGGCTCGCGCGGACCGGGTTCCGCTGTCGCGCCTCGAGAGCTTGGAACCGCCGGGACACTCTGCAAACGGAGCAATCGGCGCCGAGTCGTCGGTCCCGATGACGGCCCGCTCGAGTTCTTCGAACTCGGTCGGCATGGGCATCTGGTCGGCGCCGAGCGTCGCGATGCCGCGTCCTCTGCCGGTTCGGGCGGCGCCGGGCGCGGCGGTTCGGGCAATCGGTCGACCGCGCACGATCGGGCCCCCGTCGTCAGCGTGGCCGGGGCCGTGGTCGGGGTCGTGAAGATCATCGAGGTCGACGGCAGTGTCGTCACCCAGGCCGGTGGCCGGCATGGCGTGCGGACGGGCGAATCGCTCGGCAACCCACGCCATCACCGGCGCTGGATTGAGTGCGGAGAGACCACTTCCGATCTTCGCCAGTCGGCGACAGCCGCGGACGAAGAGCCCGGGAAGTGCCAGGACGAGCTTGTCGGCCGAGGTCAGTCCGCCCACGAGGAGGGCGGTCATGAGGATTGCGAAGACCATCACGTCGCTGAACCGAGCGATGAGTTCGCTGGTCGCTGCCATCCCGAGAAGCCCGGGGGCGACGCCAGTCATGCTTCCGGGCGAGGTGCCGTTGCCGCCGACCAGCGCCCCCACGATCTGGATCAGGCCGAAGCCGCTCCAGTTGGGCATGCAGAGGGCGTGAAGTCCGCTCAGCGCGGTGGTCGCCAGGAGCAGGCCGATGGTGCGAATGAGCGTGTGGCCGAGCGGTCGACCAGCGGCGATCACCCCGAGGGCTCCGCCGACTCCGGCGATGAGCAGCCACGAGGAGACGCCGAACATCAGGTGAAACTGGTACGCGAGCACCGCTCCGGCGCGCCCTCCGAAGTTGAAGGGTGGATCGCGATGCACGGCGACGACGTGCGACGGCCAGTCCGCCGTGTCGAAGCTCAGCATCGAGAGCAGGGCGAAGCCCCAGGCGCCCGCGGCCACGACCCAGAGGACGCGCTTGCCGACCGAGGCGGCCGGAAGCGCAATCTGGGCGGCGGGGGAGCGCGCAGGATGAGCATTGGAACGGGCGCGAGAAGACCGAGCCATCGTCGGGATATCGGCGTGAGCCGCCGCACTCCGCGATTTTCGGTTCAGGTTCTGTCTGCCGGGGCGCAGAACAGGCCGGGCGGAGGGCTCCAGTGGGGCGAGAATCCAACGCGGACCATCGCCCGCAGCGCCGTCACTCGACCGGCAGAGGCACCTTCTGAAGCGCGCCGCCACCCGGCGGGATGACGTCGAGCGTCACCAGTCGCGGCGGAATGCCGGGGATGCGAAAGAGCCCAACGAGTCGGGAGAGCCGCGAATAGAGGTCGTCGAGACTGCCGACGGGCTGATCGTTCACAGCCGTGATCAGACTGCCCGGCGGCAGCGTTCGGGCCGCGGGCGTGTCGGGGGTGACCCGCACGACGAGCACGCCGCGCTCGGGCCGCATCCGGTATTCGAGATCGCGCGGTCGGCTGGCGGTGACCATCTCGGCCACCCCGAGACGCTCGAAGGCCCGCTTGGCCGAGGGCGCCACCAGGGCGGGGTCGAGCTTGTCGAGGACCACCTCGAAGTCGACGGGGACCCCGCTGCCGGTGTCGCTCTCGCCGCGCCAGATCGCAAGGTTGACCGTCTCGCCCGGTCGGCGGGTGGCGACGAGGGCGCGGAAGTGACCGTCGTCGAGCACTTTCTGGCCGTCGACCTCGGTGATGATGTCGAGCGGTCGCAGCCCGGCCCGCGCCGCCGGGCCGTTGGCGACGACGCCGCGCACGAGGACGCCGTAGCCGTCGAAGCCCAGGCTGCGAGCCATCATCTCGCTGACGGGGAGCAGGCTCACCCCGATGAATCCCTTCTCGACCTCGCCGTGCTCGATGAGCTGCGGCACGGCGCTCTCGATGGTCGACATCGGGATCGCCAGGCCGATGCCGGCGAACTGGCCCTGCACCCCGAGGCTTCCGCCGCGGCCGGTGGCAATTGCGGTGTTCATCCCCACCACGCGTCCGCGGATGTCGGTGAGGGGCCCGCCCGAATTGCCCGGATTGATCGCCGCGTCGACCTGGATGAAGTTCTCGTAGTCGATGTCGGTCAGTCCCGCCGAGCGACCCAGCCCCGAGACGATTCCCGCCGACATGGAAAAGCGGAAGTCGAAGGGCGAACCGAAGGCGAAGACCATCTCGCCCTGCTTCAGCGGATCACCCTCGCTGCGGATTGCCGGATGCAGGCGCTCCTCATCGATGCGGACCACGGCGATGTCGGTTCGCAGATCGAGCCCGACCACCGAGGCCTTTCGCAGCGTGCCGTTGTAGAGCTGGACTTCGATCTCGTCGGCGCCGTCGACGACGTGGGCGTTGGTCACGATGTAGCCGCGCTCGTCCCAGACCCAACCGGAACCTGACGAGCCCATCGTCACCGGTCGATTGTTCTTGTCGCGAAGCACCGAGCGGGTGCTGACGTGGACCACCGAAGGTTCAACCAGTTCGGCCAAGGCCCGGGTCGCCGAATTCATCTCGTCGAGAATCGTGGACTCGGCGACCTGCTCGTGGGCCGCCTCCATCCTCGCTCTGGTCTGCGAGAAGGTGAGTCGACTGATGATCGACGGCCCCGCGACAAGGGCCCCGACGGCGACGACGGCGACGGCAATGGCCGGGCCGATTGAGGCAGTCGAGGAGTCGTGCGTGGAACGGTTCGACATAGGGAAGCAATCGAAGGGTCGAAAGCGCCGAACGCGGTGGTGTGCGGCGGCGGTGGCGAGCGACCAGTGTCGGTCAGGGCTTCCGGGCAGGCAAGCCTTCCGTGCCTCCGCCATGCCCACCCGGTCCGCCGGGCGGTCTGGTTCGATCGACGTCGGCGAGTTCCTGAGGCGAGATCCGGTAGGGATGCGGCCCCAGATTCGAGGTCCGCACCCGATCGATCCAGGTGCTTGCGGCGGCCAGCAGACTCGGGCCGAGGTGGGCCAGCGGTTGGGCGAAGGGCGGCTGCCAGTCGCTCAAGCCCAGGAGATCCTGAAGGACGACGACCTGTCCGTGGCAGGCCGCTCCGGCGCCGCAGCCAATCACGGGCACGCTGACCCGCGAGACGATTCGCTCGGCAATCTCGGCCGGCACGGCCTCGACCAGAATGATCGCGGCACCGGCCTGCTCGAGGGCGACGGCGTCGTCGAGGAGGGCCGCGGCGTCGGCGGAGGTGCGCCCGGTCGAGAGGTAGCCGCCGCGCCGCTTGGTCTGCTGCGGGCGCGAACCGATGTGGGCGACGACGGCGATGCCGGCGCGGGACATCTGCGAGACGAGTGGCGCGAAGCTGGCGTCGACTTCGAGCTTCACCGTGTCGGCGAGTCCTTCGATCATGAAGCGGCCGGCGTTGCGGACGCCCTCGGCCTCGCTCACCTGGTAGCTCAGAAACGGCATGTCGGCCATGACCATGGCTCGCGGCGCCCCGCGTTTCACTGCGGCGGTGAGTTGGATCAGGAAGTCGAGCGGCGCGTGGATGGTGCCGGGCAGGCCGAGGATCACTTCCGCCGCGGTATCGCCGACCAGAAGAACCGGCACTCCGGCCCGCTCGAGCCAGCGGGCGGTGGTGGCGTCGTAACAGGTGAGGCAGGCGAAGCGCTCGCCTTCGAGCCGCCAGCGCTGCAGCGTTCGGATGGTGATCGGCGCGAGCAGGCCGGTGGTCTGAGTGTCGGAGGTTGCGGAAGCCGCTGCGCCCGGTGCGGGGCTCGCGGCGGAAGCGCCGGAAGCAGCGGACGCGGCGGATGCAGCAGTCGACGAGCCGAGTGGAGATGGGGTCGCCAAAGTCACAGGCCGATCGTAGCGGGAGGGGAGGGGCGCTCGGGTAGGACGGAGGACCGGGGCGTGTGAGCTACTTGCGGCCGCGGAGCTACTCCCCGCCGCGGAGCTACTCCCCGCCGCGCAGCGCATCCCCGCCGCGCAGCGCATCCAGCGTCGTCCGCACCGGATTGAGAACCACGTTGTCGCGTCCCAGCACCAGGAGATCGGCGATCTCGACCGCCTCGGCGAAGGACTCGCGGGCCTGGTCGAGATCGAGCGCGGGGGAGTGGATCCGGCCCGCTTCGAGGTGTTCGAGGGTGACGATGGCGTCGCCGCAGACGAGGACCGTCGCCGTTGTCTGGGCAATCAGGAGTCCAGTGAGGCCAGGCGTCACGCCATGCAGCGGGAAGAGGTCGACCCCTTCCGCAAGCCGATCAGGGGCGGCCCGGCATCGCTCGACCACGGCGATCTCCTGGCCCAGGGCAGCGACGAGATCCTGATCCTCGGCGGCGTGGGCCTCGTGGATCCGCTGGACAAGCTGGATCCCGATTGCTTCCCGCTCGGCCTCGCTCACCAGCCACTGGGCATCCTCGAAGAACGCCAGACCGCGTCGCTGGATGGGGTGGAGCGAGGTCAGAAAGACATGGGTCACCGCCCGCGCAGAGATGCCGGCGCGTTCGTGCAGTCGGGCCTCGAGCACTTTTCCAGGGAGCGATGGATCGACGAGGATCGTGGCGTCACCGCTCTGGATCAGGGTCGTCGTGGCGTGCGCCGGGCGCACATCCGACTTCTCGTTCCAGAGAGGATGGGCCGCGAGGGCGCCGATTGAAATGACTCGAAACGTCGGGGGCATCGTGCGAACTCACTCCGCGAGCTGGTCCTGGGCGAGCCGCCCGATGGCGTTGCTCGGATCGCTGCGCTTGCGGGCGAGCTCGCGGATCACCAGATCCGGCACGATCGAACGGAGCGTCTCCAGCGAGCCCCCCATTGCGGCGATCTGCTTGATCAGGCTGCTGCTGGTGTAGGCGAAGGTCTCGCCGGTGACGACGAAGACGGTCTCGATGCCGGTGAGATGGCGGTTGGTGATGGCCAACTGGCACTCGGTGGCGAGATCGGTGACGTTGCGGATGCCCCGAAGTATGGCCGAGGCCCCGACGCGACGAGCGAAGTCGACGGTCAGTCCGGCGTAGGTGTCGACCCGCACCACGGCGCCGCCCGGCTCGTCCTTCTCCATCTCGGCCACCAGCGTGCGGGCCATCTCGAAGCGCTCCTCGAAGGTGAAGAGGGCCTGCTTGTCGGGATTCCGCCCGATGGCCACCACCACCTCGTCGAAGAGCCGCCGCGCCCGCCGCAGCACATCGAGGTGCCCCAGCGTGATCGGATCAAACGACCCGGTGTAGATGGCAAGATGGTGTTCCGGCACGGGAGGAGATGGTAGTGGCGGGGGCAAGGGGGGAGCAGGCAGGGAGCAGGGAGCAGGGGGAATTGCAGGGGGTTGCACGTTTGGATGCGTGCGCTGCATCCGAGGCCGCGGGTTCGGTGCTCCGCGCCAGCATCCAATCGTGCAACCCACTGCTGCTCCCTGCCCCCTGTCTACTCAATCCCCAACT
>Ga0163146_10007327_pt1 | contig 12135 bp, 20 predicted proteins | sample OliLakLV19MP7G1_FD_148648 | JGI IMG/M metagenome (GOLD analysis project Ga0163146, IMG submission 148648) | Freshwater microbial mat bacterial communities from Lake Vanda, McMurdo Dry Valleys, Antarctica - Oligotrophic Lake LV.19.MP7.G1 | ecosystem: Environmental > Aquatic > Freshwater > Lake >... | reverse complement strand
GCTTTGGATCGAACCGCCGGTAGCGTGGACTCCTCCATCGCCGACGGCTCAATCGCTTTGGATCGAACCGTCGGTAGCGTGGACTCCTCCATCGCCGACGGCTCAATCGAGGGTGGGGGGGTTCCTAATAGGAAGGCCCCCCTTCCTAATAGGAACCCCCCCCTTCCTAATAGGAACCCCTTCTTTCCCTCTTTGATTCCCTCTTGGATTCCCTCTTGGATTCCCTCTTTAAATTCCTCCTCCTCCTTCCCCCTCGACGATCCACTTGCTTGGCAGGAGGTGGAGGAAGAGTTGCTGAAGTGCAAAGTCGCGATGGCTCACGACTGTTGCAGCCAAGCCCGATGGCGAGGGGTTACGTCGGACGAAGTCCTGGCGATGGTCGCGGTCTATCGATCGCTGCCTGGAGCCTGGGGGCCTGGCGGACTTCACCTGCGAGTTCGATCCGCGTTGCCAGGTGCTGACCCGGCGGAAGGCTGGCCTCCTCAGGACGGAGCCTACCGGCGACGGATCGACGCAATTGAAGATCAGCATCGCGAGCAACAACGCAACAAGGAACGCGTCGCCCAGCGAAAGGAACGCGAGGACCAGGAACGCCTGGAGATCGCTCGCCTGCTAGCGCTGGAGGAATCACACGCGGATGCCCTCGACGCGATGACTGCCCAGGAGCTTGCGGTGGTGCTGGGAAACGTGGCGCCGTGTTGGCCGGCGGCGACAGCCCGTTCCAGCCCACTGATCCGACCCCTGCTACTCGAATCGCTGGCCAGCAACTCGCTGGCCAGCAACATGAAAGGAGTTTTTTGATATGTCGATTCTGAAGCCGTTGAACCGCGAAGGCAGGGGCAATTTGCCGCCGTTGAAGTCGATCTTGTTGCGGGTCACTGCCGAGGACAAAGCGTTGATCGCCCGGGCCGCGCAATCGGCCGGGTTGACCGTGAATCACTGGCTGGTGATCGTGGCCCGGGCGGCGGGCGAGCAGCTCGGGGTTGAGGAGCAGCAGTCATGAATCACCGATTCGCGCCAGCGGAGTTCCCCATTACGAAACAGGTCCCCGATATTAAAAAGATCGCGTGTGGGATTCGTTGCGAGTTTCCGCCGGCGGGGGTGGTGCTGAAGCAAGTCGTGCGGTTTGCGCCCGACGATTATCAAGCGGCGGTCAAGGCCGTCTGCCGGTTGTACGACCAGGGGCTGTTGTGCCATGCGTGCGCGGAGCGGTTGGAGACGGACATCATGGACCTGGTGGGCACTCGTTAAAGGGAGCGACCATGAACGCGCGATTGGAATACCAGTGTCGGCGCTGCACGCACCTCTTTCACGGTCAGCACGACGTCGAGGCTGCACGCCTCGACGATCTGGCCGATACGGTGCAGTGCGAGATCGACGAAGTCCGGGCCACGCTCGTGCATACCTGCCACTACGGCGGCGTGGGCGTCGGGGACCTGGTGGGGGCCCGGGAAGTCAAGGAGACGCCCTCCTCATGAGCGAACCCCTGATCAGCGCTGGGGCGGCGGACGACGCGGCGGCTTTGTTGAAATCCGGGTTTCGCGTGGTGTTCTGGCTGGATGAAGACGGCTTGAGACGATGCTACGCGGTGAGCGGCCGGGCGACGGTGGTGGCTGAGTTGGGGATTGAACGGCACGTGATTGTGGAGGCCCGCACGTGAGTGATAACTCTTCGATCGAGTGGACCGATGCGACGTGGAACCCGATCCGCGGCTGTTCGAAGGTCTCGCCTGGCTGCACGCACTGCTACGCGATGCACGTCGCGGCAAGATTCAGCGGGTCTGGCCAACCCTACGAGGGGCTGGCACGGCGCAACCCCACGAATTGGACCGGCGATGTGCGATTCGTCCATGCCAACGCGTCCGATCCGTTGCGCTGGCGGCGCCCTCGTCGCGTGTTCGTCAATTCGATGAGCGACTTTTTCCACGAAGGCGTGCCCCGCCAGTGGCAAGACGACCTGTTCGGGGTGATGAGCCTTTGCCCGCAACATACGTTTCAGATTTTGACAAAACGAGCAGACGTCATGCGAGATTACATGACCACCGGCTCGACGCGACGGCGGGTTGCGGAGACGCGGACGCGATTCTTTGCCCACGCGTCGAGCGGCGAGAGCGATATCGTTTGGCCGCTGCCCAACGTCTGGTTGGGCGCGTCGATCGAGAACCAAGAGTACGCGGACGCACGGTTGCCGCATTTGGTCGCCACTCCGGCCGCCGTGCGGTTTGTTAGCTACGAGCCGGCGCTGGGGCCAATCGATTGGTCGCGTTGGATGCGCGAAATGGAGATCTTCCGAGACGCGGACCAGTGCGGCAGCGATCTCGACTGGATCATCTGTGGCGGCGAGAGCGGCCAGGGAGCGCGGCCGTGCGACGTCGCTTGGATCCGGTCGGCTGTCGAACAATGCCGCGACGCGGGAGTGGCGTGCTTCACGAAGCAATTGGGCAAGCGGCCCTTCGTCGCGGAGATTGACGATTCCGACGGCTGGCCGGAGGGAACGAATATGCGCGGTACTCCGGAAGGCTGGATCGCCGAGCTGCGCGACCCCAAGGGTGGCGACCCGTCCGAATGGCCCGAGGATCTGCGCGTGCGGGAGTATCCGGAGGTCCATCATGCAGGGTGAGTTGTCGGCTTCCGACTTACGAATTGTCAGGTAGCGTATGACCGCAAGATCGCACCTCGAGGAAGGCTTTTTGGTCGTGTGGAAGTGCGTGTTCGACGCCAAGTACCCTTTGCCCGCGCGCGAGGTTTGCTTTCATGCGGATCGCAAGTGGCGGCTGGACTTCGCCTGGCCGCAGTACAAGCTGGCCGTCGAGATCCAGGGCGGGCAGTGGCGGCACTCGGGGCGCAGCGCCCACGTCGGCGGGCACGCCTTGCAACGCGACTGCGAGAAGCACAACGCCCTGATCGATGCCGGTTGGTCCGTGTACACGTTCACGACCGACGACCTCGAGGCCCGCCCGGTGCAATGCGTCGAGCAAGTGGGCCGCAAACTCGACGAACGACAAAGACAAATACAAAGACAACTTGGACAGGATTGACGGGATGGGAACGAAGGAACGAAGACGGAGTTTCGAATCCATTCCCTCCGTCTCTTATCCCGTCAATCCTGTCTAACTTCTTCGTAGGAGCGAGGTCGCCATGCAGGGCAAATCGCAAGTAAAAGCACTGGCAACGAAGCCACCGATCACCACGCCCCAGGCGTGCGGGGCGTCGATTGTGACGCATTCCGGTCGGTTGTTCGATCCGGTGGCCGGTACCGGGCCGCTGGCGATCGACGACATTGCCCACGCGCTCTCGAACATTTGCCGCTTTGGCGGGCACACGGGCGAGTTCTATTCGGTGGCCGAGCATTCGGTGCGGGTCGCGCAGATCTTGCCTACGCATCACGCGCTGTGGGGCCTGGTCCACGACGCGGCCGAGGCGTACCTCGGCGATATCGTGCGGCCGATCAAGCGGCAGCCGTGCGTGCGGGGGCTGGTCGAGGCGGAGGGGCGGATCCTTATTCGGCTCACGCATTCGCTGGGCCTGTCGTGGCCCATGCCGAGCGAAGTCGTCGAGGCCGATGAGATTCTCTTAGCCACCGAATGGCGGGACCTGATGTTCGACTCGCCCCATTGGCGGCCCACGCATCGCCCGCTAATGGGTAAGATAGAGCCGTGGGCGCCGCGGCAAGCCAAGCAGGCCTGGCTGGCGGCGTTTACGAGACTGCAGCCGGAAGCGGCAAGCGGATCACGAATGATCGCAGTATCGCAGTGATGACGGCAATGCAGACCGCCAAGGGCGGGTTTTACTGGGCCCAGTTTCTGACGGACCTGGCCGCCTCGCGCGCGGACCTGGCGGTGCAAGCCTACACCCGCGATCTCTTGCATCCGCTGCAGGCCATGATGCTGGTGCAACCAACGATAGTAAAAAGTGCGGCGGCGTTGGTGCTGACGTTCGACGAGACGCCCTTTCGCGCGGCGGTGTTTGTTGGTCCCGACCGCTGGTCGCTCTTACCTGAGCAGTGCTATCCGCTCGTGCCGCCGGGCCACCGCTCGCTGTCGATGAGCCTAGCTTTGTTTTTTGACGCGGTACTCGGTGCGCGACGCGACCGCATGCGGGCCGAGTCGCTGGAGCTGCATCGGTTGGCCAGTCGCGTCCCCACGCCGGGCGAACCCCCCCGCGTCAAGCCGCGGGTGGAGAAAACGCAGCCGGTCGACTGCTGCATCTGCGCGACGCAGTTCGCGGTGTCTCGATCGCACGCGCTCAAGAATCAGCAAGGCGGCAAGGGCCACTACTGCTCGCGCGAGTGCTTGATGCTGGCCCGCCGCATGCGGAGGATCGGCAATCCTTTGGACGCCGTCGAGCAGCCGCGGACAAACGTGGGGCCCGATCGCTAGGCCCCCCATCTGGGACTTTTTTGCAAAATCCGCATTCTGGCGGATAATTCACTTGTAATTATCCGCCACTCAGCGGATAATAAGATATAGACGTGGGGCACAATGAAACGACGAACCGGAGAAAGAACGATGACCACGACTAAATCAATCCGCAAGAGCTCCTGGAACACGCATCGCACCGCTGGCTACACCTACGACGTGGCCAACGACCAGGCTTCGGCCGGCGGCGTACATCACCATCAGGTACGTCTGCTCAAGGCGGGATGGCAGCAACGGATCCGCCAGAGTAATGGTCGCCATGAGTCGTATGGCAAGGTCTCCGCGATCAGCGCATCGGATGGCGAGGCGCGCTTCGCCACGGCCCAGCAGGGCTAGGAGCGAACATGCGACCAGCCAGCGAAATACACAGCGCCCTCGATCTCGTGCAGGCGTCGTTGTCGCAACATGTCGATCGTGTCGACGATGCGACAATGACGGAGCGTGAGGCGATCGACATCGTGAATCTGACACTTACCCGCGACCTGCTGGAGTGGGTAGTCGGACAGCACGTCGAGATCGATGGCCCGAATGCGTGGCTATGCGGCTACCTGCTCGACGATCCGCCCAAGCTCGACGATACGCGGCCAGACATCAACTAATGCCCCGCCCCACCACCTCTAGACCATAAAAGGAAATCTACAATGGCACGTAAAAATGTAGCTTGGCGAAAAGCCGCTATCTCCGCTATCTCCGCTGCCCAATCCGCCGCCGCTGCCCAAGCTGCCTACGCCGCGACCAAAGCCGCCGCGACAAAAGCCGCCGCTATCTATGCTGCGACCAAAGCCGCTGACGCAGCTGCCTACGCCGCTGCCGCTTCTGCTGCCTACGCCGCTGCCCAAGCTGCCGCTGACACTGCCTACGCCGCCGCAGAGCATCTGGAGGAGTAACCCATGCCCCGCCCCACCACCAAGCCCCGCCGCGGTCGGCCTGTCGGATCTGGCGCGGAGCCAAAAACACATCTGGGGAGGCGGCTGCGCGTGCTGCGCGCAGGTCGCACGCAGGCCGAAGTCGCGGCCGAGATCGGTGTCGGTCCGCGGACCTGGCAGCGCTGGGAGGCAGGCGAGGTGCTGCCGGGGCTCGTCGACTTGGCCAAGATCGTGACGGCGCTCGATGCGAGCGCACGACCACTCCTCGAGGCGGCGCTGGCCGACGCCTATTCCAGCGGCGCGCTCTAGCGCGTCGGTTGCGTCTCTTGACAGCCACTCCGCGCAGAGCGTAACGTCTCCCGCGCTATGGGATCCGTTCGCCCACCTTCTCCCGCGCTCTTTCATGTCGGTGGACTCTCCATCCGCGCACCGAACTTGCCAACCGAACGACTTGCCCCACAACCAACCACGGGGGCTAACGGGTCCTTTTAATGTTCCTTTCTCGCTTCAAATATTGAGGCGACCTTAAGTGACCAGCGGAAAAACCAGAAAGGTGATTCCCTATGAAGAGGCGCGCACGCTTATCCGCGATGCGGACCTTTTTTTATTCCGTGGTCGTGGCCTCGTCTCTCTGCTCATCCAACGAGGCGGGCGCGGCCATTACTCGCACGCCGGCATGGCCGTTTGGGCCCGCGACACCCTGCTGTGTTGCGAGATCCGCGAATGGCACGGCGGTCGCGCGGTCACTCTCTCCAGCCAGGTGCGTGCTTTCCCGAGCCGTATCGATTGGTATGAGTCGGCTCCCCACGGTATGTGGCCCGAATTCGATCGCGCGGCGACGGCCGACTGCATGTTGCGGAAGGCCGGCACGCGCTACGGCTACGCGGCCGTGCTCAACGCCGGACTCTTGCATTTGCCTTTCGTCCGGTTGCTCATCGATCCTGAGACTGACGATACCGCCGGCGATTCAGCGCCGGAGTACTGCTCCGCGGGTGTGGCCAACTGCTACCGGCTCGGCAAGATCGATCCCGTCTTCAACTTGTCCGATCGATTGACCGAGCCGAACGATCTCTCGCGCAGCCCGTTCTTTCAGTACCGGGCCACTCTCGAAATGACAAAATTCTGAAACTAGGAGCCGATGATCAAGCATATCCTGATCCACCTGCTGGCCGATCTGCTCGTAGTCTCGGGGTTTGCGCTCTCGGCCCGCAGCGGCGAGCCTTCGCAGCCGTACTATGCCAGCTACGTCGTGCGATTCGGACAAGCGCGGGGGAGTGCCACGGGCATCGGTCCGAATCTGCTGGTCACGAATCAGCACGTCGCCGGCCAGGCGACCAACTCCGGCACGGCAATCGACGCCACGGGCAACAGGCACTCGATCCGCTGCATTGCCACCAGCCAGACGTGGGACCTGGCTCTGTGCCAGACCGAGGGCGACGAGCTGCATTGGGTGAAGATCGCGGCCGAGGCGCCCCAGCCCCGCGAAGACGTGTGGGCGCTAGGCTATGGCGCCGGCAACAACCCCAAGCTGGCCAGTGGCGTGGGCGTGCTGCGAGGCGTCGACGGCGAGGGCAACTACGAGAGCACGCTGGTCATTCAGTCGGGCGACTCGGGCTCCGGCATGTTCAACGCCCGCGGGGAGCTGGTCGCGGTCAATCGAGCCGTGGACGGTCGCTACAACGGTCGCGGCTACATGCAAGGGTTTGCCACCAGCGTGTCCTTGTCGAAGGTGCGTCGGTTCGCAGCCCAATCAGCCGAAGAGTGCCCCGACTGTTGGCGGCCCTTGAATCGCCGACCCTCACGACCCGACACACAGCCCGATGCCGCCGATCCAGGCACACGCAATCCCAACGGCGCCGAGAACTTCCTCAAGCCGGCCCAGCCACCAGGTCCGCCGGTCGACCTGTCGCGCTACGTGAAGAAAGACGAGCTGGCCGCGGCCGAGAAGCGATTGCAGGACGCAATGGAATCCCAACGGGCGGCCCTGGACAAGAGCCTGGGCGTGCAAGGCGCCGCGCTCTCGAAGCAGAGCGAGCAGCTCGCCCAAACGGGCAAGGTCGCAGTGCAGGTCAAGGAATCGACGACGAAGCTCACTGACAAGGTGACCGAAGTTACGCGTGAACACTCGACGCTGCGAGACAAGCTCAAGCAAGACTTCTCGGCCGTTCACACTCGCATCGATGAGGCGAAGGCTGCGGGCGCTGGAACGGCGAAGGAAATCGCGATCAGCGTCGCCAGGACGACGATCGTGGAACGTCTCCAAGATCTCATGCCGGCGAGCCCCTCTGGTTGGGCGGCATTCCTGGGCAACCTGGGCTTTGGCGGCCCCTTCGGTTTGGCCCTCGGCTTTGGTGCGTGGATGATCACCCGCCGCATGAAGAAGGAACACGAGAGCCTGCTCTCAGTGATCGTTGCGCGCCGCCGGGAGGGCGGCGCCGCAAAACCCTTTCGCCCCGTCTCCGGCATCCGACGAAGGATCCGCGAGCGAGCCGCCTAAGCCGGCCCCCGCGACAGTGACCGCCAAGCCACCTTACCGATCGCCGAATATCGAAGTCAAGCTGCCCGTCGAACCGGTCGAACACCAAACCTTAAAAATCGCTCGGGTGCCGACCACCGACCACGAGTACAACCGCCTGCTGAAGGCGATCAAAGCGGAGGCAGAGCACGATCCGGCCCGTAGCGGCCCGGTCGCGGAACGAATCATGAGCCTTTACGAACAACTCAGTTCAGGCAAGCCAGCTTCCGAGCCACAGAAACTTCGGACCGGTCCGGGTTCGCTCGGCTGGCAAGATCAGGAACCATTATGACGCAATTATTTGGGACCGACCGCGTGTTGTTGTACGACGTCCATCCGTGGAACGTGCTCGGGTTTGGCGTGCCCAACTTCGGCAGCGGGTCGAAAGTCTCGAGCGGCAGTATCGACACGGTGGGCACGCTCAACCAATCGCTGTGGGCGCTGGCCGACGAGATCGGCCGCTCGCAACTCTTTATTATGTCGCACAACGACGCCAGGCGTCGGCAGCCACCGAGCCGCAACACGATCGAGCGGTTAGGAAAGGTCTTGAATCGCGTGCAGACGGTGCTCGCCGGCCGCGCGATGGAGACGAATCAACTGCTGCTCGAGCCGGGCCATTCGAGCCCCGCGCCCTTGATCTGGAACATCCATCCGGTCCCCTACTTCGCCGGGCCGTTTTTGGAAAATCACTGGCTGCGCGAATACAACGCGCTGGTCATGGTGGCGCTGGTGAACTTCTACCAGCACTCGGACAACAACCTGGCCCTGACGGTCACCATGAAGTTCGCGCAGGACATCTACCAGTATTTCCGCGAGATCAAGATCAAGATGGGCACCGAGCTGCTGCTGTTGCCGCGCAAGACAGTCGAGGCCGACGATTTTCTGTTCCTGCCCGCGCACTACGACAAGTACCTGCCCAACGATCTGATCATGAACACGGAAGCCGGCGACGGCCCGGGCAACATGTTTGCCCAGCCGACCCTGGACACGGACCTGGCGCTGCTCTACCAGGGCATCCCCGCGAACATGATCTTGCCCATGCTCAAGCAGTACCCCATCGGCCCACTGCCCGGCGCCACGGGATTGAGCGGCGAGGACACGATCGATGCCGACAAGGGCGCGGCAGGCACAGTGACCGGTTCGGCGATCGGTCCGGCAACGGTCTGATGCAAAACCAGGTGTTTCTCGTTGGGGTGTGCGTGATCGTGGGTTTCTTGTTTTGGATCTGGTGGGGCGAGAGGAAAGGCAAGAAGTAATGCGGTCATCAGCCACTACCACGGTCGCTCGGGTCTACTCGCTGCAGCGGGCCACGATCTCGGCCTTGCTGCTCGGCGCCCTGGCGGCCTGCCCTGTAATGATCGCGACGTTATCTTTCGCGGCGCTACGGGGCGGGGCGGAAGGGCTCATCCCCCGAGCCGCCTCGCCCGCGCCTGCACTCGTCGCCAAGGCCGTGCATACGTTCACGGGCGAGGTCGTCAAGGTGTACGACGCGGATACGATCTGGGTCGAGACGGCCAAGGAGACTCGCAAGATTCGGCTCGATCGGATCGACGCCCCCGAGGCCAAGCAGGCCTGGGGCAAGGAGTCGACGGCCGCAGCCCGTGCGTTGCTGCTGGGCAAGTCGGTGTCCGTCACCTGGTCCTCGCGCGATCGCTACCGCCGCTATCTGGGCATCGTCACGGTCGATGGCGCCGACGTCGCCGCAACGCTGGTGCGCGATGGCCATGCCTGGGTGTATGTCGAATATTCAAAAGACCCCGAGCTGCTCGAGCTCGAGGGTGAGGCGAAGGCGGCCAAGCGTGGGCTTTGGTCGCAGCCTGATCCGCAGGCCCCCTGGGAGTATCGCCGTGAGCAACGAGATCACCGGATCCGAGCTGATCCCGCACGACCGCGAGTGCTACCGCGTGTGCTTCGAGCGAGGCCGCTGGCGCCTATACTGCCGCAAAGGCGCTGAATACCCCGTTTCGTTTCTCTGCGAGCAGCAGGCCCGCGACACGGCTCGGGCGCTAAACGCAGCAGCCTGAAGGATCGAACCAATGCTTGTTTTCAACGACGCGTCGCCGGCGGCGATCGCCGAGAACGATCGGAGGATCGTCGCGCATTTGGCGGCGTTTCCGACCATCGGCGGGACGCTAGAGCTGGGGCCGGGTGCGGTGCATATCTCGCAGCCGATCGAGAATCCCATACGCATTCAGGCCCCGCCCGGAGCGCCCGGTCCGGCGCCCATCAACTTTGCGATCGTGGGCCAGGTCAACTCGCGGATCGTCTACCACGGCGTCAATCGTGGCGCCGCAATTCGCTTCGCACCCACGACGCCGGCCCTCTATCGCTGGCAGGATGCGCGGCTGCAGCTCAAGAATTTCACCGTCGAGGGAGGCGGCGTCGAGATCTTCGGGGGCGGCAAGCTGGTCGAAATCGCCGGCCTGGAATGCGTCGATGCCGACGTGGGGCTGTCGCTGACCCATTTTGATGGGGGGGCGATGCATGACGTGAAGCTGCACCATTGCCGCGTCGGGCTGCGGATGCACCACTGCCACCAGGTCAAGTTCGACAACCTGCGACCGCGGGAAAACAAGGTCGGGTGGGAGATCGTCGATTGCGGGTCGCTGTGTGGCGACGCCAACCCCGAGGGCAACGCCGAATTGCAGGTGAGCTTCGAGCGGCTGCAAGCCAGCAATCTGCATCTATGGCTCGAGGACACCGGCCGCGACGGGCAACGGGCACTCATGCGCATGCGGCACTGCGAGCAAAACATCTTCTCGGGAGTCGATCAGTCGGCCTTCATCGACGCCGATCCGATCTCGCGATTGACCATGCGCTGGTTGACCGACGCCGGGCAATTTCCACGGCTGGGCCAGCCCGTGGGCGCACTGCAAGATTTTGCCGCCTACGGAGGCAGGCCGCTGTTTGGCGAGGACGGCACGACGGCCATCTGCAAGCCAGGCTGCTTTGACCAGGACGCGATGCTGCGCGGGGGGGTGCAAGGGGAGCTGCGCGGCTTCGATCCCAACAACAGCCATGCCTACGCAGCGGGCGACTACGCGCAGGTCACGGGAACCATCGTGGTCGATGACGAGACCTACGCCTTGTGCGCCGGCCAGCCCAAGCTGCTGATCACGTTGGCGGCAGGATCGTTCCAGACCAAGCGCAACGTGATTCTCGTGGGTACGCGCACGCCGTTTGAGTTTCATGGTTCGGCAGCCGCGGCGGGCAAGGGATTGCGGCTGTTTGTCACAGCCATCGGCAAGGCGCCTCAGCCCAAGGAGCTGAGGTTTCGCTTCGAGGACGTCGTCGTGCGCCATTTGACCAACCAGGTGATCGGAAACTAACCATGGGCCCGATTCTCGAAGACGCGGAAGTGCTGGTCGTGCGGGCCGTGCAAGGCGCCTTTGCCTGGGCACGTCGTGTGTTGGCCGAGCATCACGGCGAAGGCGTGCGGCTGGAGGCGGAAGTGGGCGACGAGGAAGAACGCTAGATCGCGATGGTCGCGAAACGGTAGCGAAACACTTGCGGAGTTTATTTAGGAGTTAGTGATGGAAATCAGATTGCGTGCGGACAAGAAGCGGCTTCTGGCCCTGAATCCCGTGCGGAAGGATGGCTCGGCGGCCACGCTCGACGGCGTGCCTGTTTGGACCAGTGGCGATCCGACGGCCGTGGAGGTCGTGGCCTCGGCGGATGGACTGAGCGCCTACGTCGTGGGGAAGGACGTCGTGGGAGCGACCGTGCTCGTGACGGCCGAGGGCGATGCCGACCTCGGATCGGGCGTGCGTGCGCTCAAGTTCGAGGCGACGGTTTCCACCGTGGCGCCCGAGGCCGTGGAGCTGGGCATTGAGGTCGGCGAGGAAGAGGATCGATAAACCCTTTGGCACGGGTCGGCGTCAGCAGGGACGCTGACGCCGACCCACTTACCAATGGCGCCATCATGACCGTTGAGGAAGGCCGGCATCTCGAGCTGATCTACCATCGCTTGGGCGAGTTGGAGAGTTTGCAGCGCGTGCTGATCGAGCAGGGCAAGGATGTGAAGAAGCTGCTCGAATGCCACGCCGTGGAGCTGTTCGGCGCAGGCGACGCGCGTGGCATACGCACGCGGCTCGACGGCGTCGAGGCCAAGATCGATGCCGCATCCAAGCATCGCTGGGCCATCTGGGGTGCGATCCTCAGCCTGGCCGGTACGATCGCAGCAGCCATCATCAACTGGGCCGTCGGGCGGCTCGGCGGCCCCTGATTCAGCGACGTAAGTCGTTAAAAACCAGCACATTTACCCCCATGTTACATATAGACTTACGACGATGTTACAGGCCCCTTTTTTCGCGGGTCCCTTTCGACCCCCCCCGGAC
>Ga0163146_10007313_pt1 | contig 12161 bp, 12 predicted proteins | sample OliLakLV19MP7G1_FD_148648 | JGI IMG/M metagenome (GOLD analysis project Ga0163146, IMG submission 148648) | Freshwater microbial mat bacterial communities from Lake Vanda, McMurdo Dry Valleys, Antarctica - Oligotrophic Lake LV.19.MP7.G1 | ecosystem: Environmental > Aquatic > Freshwater > Lake >... | reverse complement strand
GAGCTGAACGCCATCGCCCATCGCCTCAACACGCGCCCGAGAAAATGTCTCGACTTTGCGACGCCCCTGGAAGTCTATACGCAACTGCGTCATCAACCACCCGTTGCACTTGGAACTTGAAACCGCCCTGTCAAAACACTTCTTGAAAAACACTCATACTCAAATGTTGAAGTTCTCAAATCTGAAATTCCACTAAGAGTGTAGGAGTAATGGCATAACAAAGCCTTGCCGTCTGACCAAAAAATGCTGCCATGCCCTTTGCTTTGGCAAAAGCCACGCCAACATGCTTTGGCCGATGAAGAGCGATGTTAATGCGACAGGGCTGAGGACCGCTTTACGGCGGTGCGATCTCGGTGCCGAACTTCCGCACTTGGCCGATAGAAGTGGCCCCATTCGGATATCGGAAGCACTGGAGGGGATTTTCTGTTTGCCAAGACCCATTGCAAGGGCGAACGGCGAGAGTGTTCTGCTGTGCCACACATGCGGATCACCGAAAACACAGGCGCCGACAGAGTGCTCAGGAACCTGCTAGCCCGCATTATTCATGACGGTTCGTGGCGAAATCGCGCAAGCGCCATGCGAGACAGGCGCGCGGAGCCGTGAGGGAGGGAAGCATACTTGAAACAGTATGTTGACCGACCGAATGGCGAGCCCGCCTGCCTGGACGCCGGGCTACCGCGTCCAGGCTTGTCGCAGCGGCGAATCCGCGATTGCAGCAGAAGCGCTCATGGATAATGCGGGCTAGGGTTTTTCGCCGCCCTTCAGATATCCCAGCCCAATCTTGACTGCCTTCCGCGTCATTTCTGCCCAGCGCGCTTGAGGATATTCGGCGAGGACTGCGGCTGCTTTAGAATCTTGAACTTCCAGGCTCTGAATCTTAATGATGCCGTCTTCGATCTGGACGTCTGCCACGAGTATCCTCCATTAAGGGAACAGTGTGATGGCCAGTCATCGACCATCGGTTTCGTTGACTGGCTTTGGGGTGCATGTTAGCATGAATTCGTCCGAGTTCTTGAACCATTGTCGCCGTTTCACTGTCCTGATCATCATGAAGGAGGCATACGCATGAATAGGGTACTGGGGTTCAGGTCGAGGTTGATCGGGGGAGGAGTGGCGATCGTCCTGATGATCGGACTTGCTGCCTGCGGCGGTCCTCCGAAGTGGGTAAAACAAGGGTCAGGGGCGTTCAACGAGAAAGACAGCAAAGCCTTTTATGGTGTCGGGTCTGTGTCCGGTGTTCGGAACGAGCCGCTGGCCTGGGACACCGCTGAAAATAGAGGCAGAGCGGAAATCGCCAAGACCTTTGAGACCTATACCGGCTACTTGATGCGTGACTATGCAGCTTCCACGACGGCGGGAGACTTTACGAAGAACACGGAAGAGCAGAATGTCGAGCGGGCCATTAAGACGGTGACGACGACGACCCTCAGCGGCGTGCGCCCCATTGAGCGATACAAGGATGAGAAAACCGGTACATATTACGTGTTAGTCAAGCTGAATCTCGAGGAGATGAAGGATAATCTCGACAAGGCGAAGGAACTCAACGCACAGGTGCGCGATTACGTCAGAAAGAATGCGGATAAGCTTTTCGAGCGACTTGAAAAAGAGGAAGAGAAGCGAGAGCAGCGCTAAGGCTTCCCACTGAGTGACCGCCAATAGCTGCATCTGTGAGGAGGTATCGCGTGATGATAGGTAGAAGACGGATCGGGTTCGTGGCGCTGGCGCTGTTGTCGCTGGCCGGCTGTGCCCAGGAGACGAGAATCACGAGGGTCGACTCAGGGGTCGTCACGGATTTGAGCGGTCGTTGGAACGATACCGATTCCAGGATTGTCGCGGAATCCATGGTCAAAGAGGCGTTGGAGTATCCCTGGCTGAACAATTTTTCCAGTTCGAAAAGACGCCAGCCTGTCGTCGTCGTTGGGACCATTCAGAACAGCAGTCATGAACATATCAACGTCAACACGTTTGTGACCGATCTTGAGCGTGAGCTGACGAACTCACAAAAAGTGACGTTTGTGGCGGGAAAAGGAGATCGCGAGGAACTTCGCACTGAGCGTAAAGAGCAGGCGATGTATGCGCGCGAGGACACGCAGAAAGCGCCGGGGAAAGAGATCGGCGCCGACTACATGATGAAGGGCACGATTGCGACAATCCTCGATGAGGCCGATGGAACGAAGGCGGTGTTCTACCAGGTAGATCTGCAAATGGTGGATTTGGAAAGTAACGCCAAGGTCTGGTACGGTCAGAAGAAGATTAAGAAGGTCGTCGAAAAGAAACGTTCAATTTTTTAGGCTCCACGAGATCCGTTGAGCCCTCTTGCCTCACGCCCCACCGCCTGTAGTACAGCCCGGTGGGGCTTTTTTATTTCCATCCAGGTTCTCTTTGTCGTGACGGCGTTCGTGCTGCTGGCCGGATGCGGCCCTTCGGTCAATCGGTATCTCCTGATCGACGCGAAGCTGCGTGTTCACGACCTCAAGGGCGCCGATGCTATTGTGCAGCAGGCTGAAAAGGAATACGGCGACAAAAACCGTGTACTGTATGGCATGGATCGAGGGCTCACGCTTCAACTCGCGGGTGACTATCAGCAGAGCAACGATGTCTTAGAGCAGGCCGAGGAGGAGCTGGATCGTCTCTATACGCGAAAGATTCGAACGGAATCCCTCGCGTTCATGACGAACGATACGGCGCTACCCTTCGAGGGCGATCCCTATGAACAGGTACTCATCAATGTGCTGAAGGCCATTAATTATGTGTCGTTGGGCCAGTGGCAGGAGGCGCTGGTCGAAGCCCGTCGTATCGACCATCGTCTCAACGTCCTGTCGGATCGAGTGCAGGGAAAGCATGCCTATCGGGATGACGGGTTGGCACGGTATCTGAGCGGCATTCTCTATGAGAGTACCGGCGATGTGAATAATGCGTTTATTGCCTATCGGAAGGCGTATGAGACCTTTGAGGCTACCCGCGCATGGTCACTGACGGCTGTTCCGTCCCAGCTTCGTGAAGATTTGTTACGCACGGCCGAGGCGCTGCACTTCACTCAAGAATTGGCCGAGTACCGGCAGGTGTTTCCCGATACAACGTGGGAATCGAGTCAGTCGTTGCAACAGCTCGCTCAAGTTGTTGTGATCAGCTATAATGGCCGCGCGCCACGCAAGGAGGATCAGTTTCTTGACCTGCCGATCAGTCTCAATGCCCTCCAGTTGGTGCTCCTCAATCGCGGGATGTTGCAGCAGAACCGACAGCCCAATCAGGCAGTGGACACGGTGTTGTATGGGCTTAACGGACGCGTTGTTCGCGTGGCCTTGCCACGGCTCGTTTCGCAGAAGACTCAGGCGCAGGGTGATCGGGTGAGTCTCATCCCGGACAATGGTACGCCGGTGAGCGTACAGACTGAGTTGGTGCATAACGTGACGGCGTTGGCAGAGAAGGCGCTCTCGGAACGAATGGCTGGAATCACGGTGAAGGCCCTCGCCCGTGCTGCCACGAAGTTCGCGATGGCCGAGGGAGTGACGAGAGGGGCTCAGCAGGCAGCGGGGAAAGATGCGGGGCCGTGGGTCGGTCTTCTCGTTGGGCTGCTGACGAAAGGACTGGCGGTGGTATCAGAAGAAGCCGACAAGCGGAGCTGGCAGACGTTGCCCGATGAAATCCATCTTGCGCGAGCCTGGGTTCCGCCGGGCCGCTACCAGGTGCAGACCTCCGCCGGTGGGTGGTCTGATCCTCTCAATCCTGAGGCCATGCGGACCCTGTTCCTCGAGCCTGGCGAAACCGTTCTCCTGCTTCAACGGGTGATGCCATGACGGAGGGGTTGCTGTTCGTGCGCCGGATTGGAATGATACTGACCTCGTTGGTCGTGCTATCCGGCTGTGTATGGGTTGGAGGACACGCGAAACCGGACTGGATCGATGGGATGAGTGCCGCCTATCCGCCCGAGCGCTATCTCGTTGGCGTAGGACAGGCGGAGAGTCGTGCCGCAGCCGAGGATCGGGCCTATGCTGCGCTGGCTCGTATTTTCAACGCCGAGGTCAGTGCGCAGGCGAAAGACTGGGAGTCGTATTTGGTGATTGAGCAACGCGGACTGAGCCGCGCTGAACGACGGTTGACGCTCGACAATCTGACGCGTGTGTCGACCGACAAAGTCTTGGAGAATGTCCAGATCGTCGATCGGTGGGTCGATGTGACTAAGGGGCTCCACTATGCATTGGCAGGGATGCATCGGCCTCAGGCCGAGACCCTGTTCATGGAACGGATTACCGCGTTGGACCGATCGATCAGCGACGATGTCGAGGAGGCTCAGCGGCCATCCGATAAGCTTGCACAGGTCAGAGCCTTGAGACGGGCCGTCCGAAATCTGGTGCTGCGGGAAACCTATAATGCCGACCTTCGAGTGATTCGACCGAGTGGGCAGGGTACCGCTGCGGCGTACCGCGTGAGCGAACTGACGCGCGAACTCGACGTGTTTCTCGCTGCGAATCTGGTGCTGTCGATTGCGGTGACCGGTGACCAGGCTGAACCGGTGCAACGGGCCTTGACGGAAGGACTGCTGAAGGAGGGGCTCCAAGTCACAAGCCGACCGTGGGGGGAGGATCGTTCGATGGACGATGATTCCAGCAGTCCGTCCCCGGAGCTGCTCGTGCGGGGCGTGGTGCGGGTGTGGCCGATCAACGTGCCCGATCCGCAGTTCACGTTCGTGCGCTGGTGCAGCGATTTGGAAGTCGTGGATCTGACTAGCCAGCGGGTGGTCGGCGCCTTGTCAAAGGGTGGAAAGGAAGGCCATCTGTCGGAGCGTGAAGCGACAGCCAAAGTTGTGCGTGTGATGCAGCAGGAGTTTTCTGCCGATGTGGCGAAGGCCATTGCGGCACATGTGTATGGAGAGTTGGAACTGCCGGAACAGGTGAGCCAGTCTGCGGGATGTCCGCGGGACGGGCTGGTCTTGACGCCGGCGTCAGTACCCCACTAATTCAGAGAGAGAGAGAGGGACAAGATGGCCACATCGAAGTCGGAAGCAGAACACACATCAACTCGCGCGCCACGCAGCCGTGGACGCGGGTTGACGGTCACACCACAACGGGTTCCCAGTCGCTTGGCGAAACGCCGACTGAGTGAGCGGCTTAAGAACGATACGGCGTCGTTCAATCGGGGCAACCTCGCCGACAAGTTCGGTAAGGAGGGGTATGACGATCTACCACTGGATGAACTCCAAGATCGGCTCTCGAAAATGTCGGGCCCCTTGGCCGCCATCATTCTGAAGGGGAGAGTGTGATCGCATGCCATACTACTATTTTGACTCAACAGCGCTGGTGAAACGGTACAGCATGGAGCGCGGCACACGGATCATCAGCAGACTTCTGGTGAAGCGGGGTAAAGTGGCCATTCTGCCGACGTGGTCCGTGACGGATTTTTATACCGTGCTCACGAATCGAGCCCACCATGGAGAGATTACACGGGACGATTGCTATTCGGTGATCCATAAGTTCGAGAGAGAGTCGCAGGAAGGCCTCTACTCGTTCGTTGCCCCGACGATGCAGACGTATTTGGCGACGAAAGAACTCGCGTTGGAGTATCCGTCCCTCCGAACACCACAAGTATTACATTTGGCGATGGCGTTGGAACTCAAGCCCTTACGGCTGACCGTCGTCAGTGCCGACGCACCCTTGCTGGAGGCCTGTCGGTCGGCAGGCCTTCATATCATTAACCCTGAAGATGACTAGTTCGGGGAAGTGCTGAGATCTGAGTGTGCTGAGGAGGATCTGCAACTTCCGAGCATTCCCCATATCACGTGAAGATCAAACTGGACGAGAACCTCTCGGCTCGGCTGCTTGCTGAGCTGGGATACGATACTGACACGTTTCCGCAGGAAGGGTTCCAAGTACCCTTCTTGCTCGCAGAGTCCCCCACGATGAAAAGGATGGGAAGGATACCAACATTGGTCCTGTGATCCCGGAACAGAGGAGGGATGGAGCCTGATGATCTTCTGTGCTCGCGCAACGCGCGGCCTCAGAAGTCCCTCGTTGGACGCGCGCAGTGGAAGATCAATCAGCCCCCATCCCTGAAAAGAGAACGAGCGAGCTTGGAAGGATCAATAAGATGGTGATGGTCGCTTGATGCGCGCAGTGAAGGATAACCTCGACCGTTCCCGTTCGTCGATGTTTTAGACCTGCAGAAAAGACTCCTGATACATTTTGATATAGTCAATTCAGTAGATCAGAGCCGAAGATCATCCAGGAATTCCGAGGCCGGGGCAACGCTGGTCACGAGCAAATGATCGCGTGCTCGGGTGCAGGCAACATAGAGCAGATGGCGCTCGGTGTCATATACCTCTTGCAAGTCAGCGTCGTCACCCACCGTTTCGATTCTTTCTTGCAGAGGAATGATCTCATCATCACAGGCCATGACCACCACCGCTCGGAACTCCAGACCTTTGGCCAAATGCATAGTGCTGATCGAAACGTAGCCGCTGGTGGTCTCGACATGTTCGTCTAGGATTTTGAATGGAATTCCAGCATCCTCAACGGCAGCCCTGGCACGAGGTATCTCCGCCTCGGAGCGGACGAAGACTCCGAACTCGTGAGGCGCCACACCTGCCTTCAACTTCTCTGAAAGCCAGGCGCTGACCGTCTTGATCTCTTCGTTTTCGCTGGTAAGGATCTGAATCACTGGCGCCGGGCCATTAAAAACGGAGACCGTATCCTTTCGATCATCTGTGTTGCCATCGACATCGGATACTTCCGGTCCTAAGAGGCGGTCGGCTTGCATGCGGATTTGGTGCGACGTTCGGTAATTGACGCGAAGCGTTCGGGACCGTCCACGAATATCGACTCCCAGGGCTTTCCAGGAAAACGGTTGCTGAAAGATCCGCTGGCCCAAGTCACCTGCAAAGAAGAGGGCGTTCGGACGATTCCCTCCGAGTGCGGCAAAGAACCGCAAGTGTGAAATAGCGATATCCTGCGCCTCGTCCACCACGGCAAAGTCAAAAGGCATGTTCTTGCTGTGAGCCATGGCGGGGACCAATCGGCTGAACAGGCCAGAGTACGTGACCAGTTTTCTGGCAGCCAGACCGGAACGAACCCGATCGAAAATAGACCAAAGGACGGCTCGCTGTTGTTCTGGGAGACGTGTTTTTCGACCCAGCCGCGCGACATCGCGATACGCCTCCCAGCTGTCCAACTGCCACGCGTCAACAACCTGATCCCATTCTGCATGTAGGAAACGGAGGCTGAACTTGTGGGTTCCGATCTCCCTGGATGCCTGTGTCAGCAATTCAAGGATGACGTCACCTGTCGCAAGATTCGCCTGGCCAAAGTGGGACTTATAGAGACGTGTCCCAATGGCGTTGATGGCATGCACATCGATGCGTTCCGCCAGACGCGGCTCATTGCTGACCAAGCGCTTAAGTTTAGTTCGAAGCGCATTGGCGAGAGTATCTGAAAAGGTTGTAAGCAGAACTCTGGCGTTGGGGTTGGCTCGGGCCAGAAACACCGCTCGATGTAAGGCCACGATTGTTTTGCCTGTACCCGCTGAACCAGAAACTCTCGCTGGTCCAGTGTAGTCCCGTTCCACCCATTGCCGTTGCTCGGGATGAAGGAAGACTGTCCATTTGTCCCAGGGAAATTCGAGCGCGCGCTGCAACTCTTCGACGTTGCTCATCACACGGAACCGGCGTTGTGCGTCTGGGTGATCGAAGGGGCTAACCGCAACTGCGACGGCTGGCGGCATGCGGGGCTTGCCGCCAGTCGCCAGTTCCAGTAGTGCTTCCGCGGCCTCGCCGGGCAGATAGTCGGCTAAGGTCAGTAGCGTGTCATCTGTCGCCTGCCGTACGTCGTTCATCCACTCAACAGGTACCCCGTAACTCAGCAAATCGTCGTCAGAGGTTTTGGTAAATAGCAGCTTCTTGGCGGGCGCGGGTTTCGGTGACTCTACATATTTCGGGACGACAATTTCTTGGACCGTCTCGCGAATCTCCACCAACTGGGCGGCACCTGTTTTTGGATGAGTTTCCAGCTTACGACGCTCGGCCCAGTCGTAAGCCCTGTCGTGGTGATCGACGTAGCAGAGCAGAAGGCTACTTTGAGTCTTGTGGACAATCAATCGGATGTTGCCGCTCACACGAACGGACCAGAAGTTCTTGTCCTTGGACTTGTCGAGCTTATGGAAACTCATTCCGGGGTTGGCCGGGTTGAGCTGCAAGTCGAAGGCAGTCGTCTTGACGGCCTTCTGCTCCTCGCCGGTTAGTCGGGAGAGGCTGTCTGTGAAGGTGTCGGCAATGCGGAAGTCCATAAACTAAGCTTCAGCTATGTTTGCGGAAAGAATCCTCTCGCATCGGCCAGCAATTCCTTTTCGAAGCCATCTAATTCTAATTCATCGATGTTTAGATCTTTGAGCCTGGCAAGAGCGGCATCCAGGTTGTCAATTTCGCCGAGTGCATTACTAATTTTGACTCCCACCTGAATCGGGATACCATACTCATCTAATGCCGCTATAACAGGGCTATTAAAAAAGCACTCCACCTGCGACGTAAACGTGGAGTAGTCTCCAAAAGGCAAGTCGTGAGGTTCAAATACTGTTCGTTGAATTCTTGATAAGGCCATCATGTAACGGGGCAATTCGAAACTGGCCCATGTTCGCTCGAATTCAAGAACTCTCTCCACCGCCTCGTCCGGTGTTTTGGCGGTATATTTACCAGGCCTAAGCTCCTGCCGCACTCTTTCTACGGAACTCGGCACTCTGAACAGTTGCCATACTTTGAAAGCTAGTTGTCGAGCTGAAAAGACACCGCCACGGCTGCGCGCTGCCTGGACAAAGAATGTCCAGATGAGGTCGCAGACCACTTCAAGTTGCGGACTTGTTGGGAACTGATTCCAATTCAGTTTCGATGACCAAGTGACCGGGCTTTCCAACAGATGTCGTGCAAGTTTAAGTTGCGCGTCAGGATCAATAGACGCATTTTCGCGAAGGACTGAAATCGGAAGCACATTTTGATCCTGGTATTTTCGCATTCGCTCCCGCGAGAGGGGGGCAAGATCTTCCTCCTCCATTTGCACTAATAGACTGTCTGGCGCATCACTATCTTGTGTAAATAAAGGAAAGTCTACAAAGGGGAGCTGCTCTGCTGGCGGCTCATTGAACAAATACACATGTCCAACAAAATGCTCGAACATCCTCCCAGAACGACCGCTTATATTATTGAATGTAAAAAAGTCGATCTGCTCGCGAGCAATTTTGTTATCGAATATGACAACGTTCTTCGCTTTCGTATTGACGCCTTCGATAAGTGTCGATGTGCAAATTAAAAACTTCAGGGTGAGATCATTGAATTTTCGCACGATATATTGAGAGAGTGAACGCGGAAGTTTTCCGTGATGGATGCCAATCCCCTGCATCAGAGATTTAGCAAACACCCAATCAGGGTGATAGTTTTTAGTAGCCCAATCCGCTGCTGGCTGGAGATCAGGGGTGCCTGGCCCCACTCCGTTGCTCAGCAGAGCACGTGCAACCTCATTAACTCTTGCTGGAGATCTACAGAAAATTAGGGTAGGACCTTGAAGGTCTCGACAAAGGTTCACAAGGCGCTGAATCTCATTGTCATGTCCAGGTACCCGTATGTGCTCAGACACGACCGTCGTGAACCTCGTCGGGTAGAAGTAGCACCGGAACGCAGCCTCTATCCCATCAGGGATACGCTCGATATTTGGCCCAAGAAGATAAAACTGACCGCCAAACTTTCTGAGCTTGTAAAATGCCTGATTCAACGCCACAGTCCTGGCCTCGCCGTCGGACATGGCATTAATCTTGTAGAACTCGTCGATAACGAAAAACTCGATAGCGGGAAAGTGACCATAGGCAACTGCGCGTTCGGCAGTAAAAACAAATATGTTGGACTCTCCAGGCAGTTGGGATAAGTGCGTGACAATCTTGTAACGATCCGAAAACTGCGCCAACCGTCTACGTGTTTCATCGATCAATGCTAGCGTTGGCAGGATCACCGCTATATTGCGAAATTGTCCCATCGCGATGATGGCATCAATGATCCTGCTCTTCCCAAAGCTTGTCGGAGCACTGAGAATCACGCTGTCGCCATCGAGTAAACGCCGGTAGATTTCGGCCTGTTCACGGTGAAATACGAAATCAGTGCCCATGTTCGCTGGACGATGAAATTCATAGGCAACTGCATCTCGAAAGCTGAGTCTGTCCGGCTCTAAGTATGGGAACAAGCCCACTGAACGGACAAGGGAATCAAGTATCTCTTGATATGACCCGAAGTACTGCCGCTGCTCTAAGGCTCGCAGGATCATTTCATGCGCGATCAGCTCCTGGCCTGGATGTCCCACGAGAGATGCAATGTTTTTTATTAGTTCAAACGGTGCTTGCCTGACTCCATCTGGAGACCTGAGCGTCTCTCTCAGTGTTGCAATGTTCATATCTGTTGCCAATGCTTGAGTTTATCGTCCATCACTTTCACAAGGGCATCCTTTTGGAGGAGCGGAAGCAGGAATAGGTGAATCCGAATCTCTTTCGGAAGTATTCGTTCCGCAAAATTCTTATAGTGTTTGGCAATTTCGTGCTCGAATGCTTTAGCATAGCTCGCATCGCAGACCTTGTGCGCAGAGATACAGGGGCTATCGTAGGCCAGAAGTACAGGAATGCACACCCGCTGAAACACTTCGTCAAGCGATACTCCTGGCTGAAGTAGCTTCTCAAGAACCTTTGCATGGGGCCATTTTGGGTCAATCTTGTTAACGATGAGTGCGAATTCATTGCGCAGATAGTCGGTCTCAATATGGGACTGTAATTCCGCAACAACGTCATAGATGGCGCGGCCTATCTCGGTGTAAAACTTTGTTTCTCCTAGCCAAAGCTCAAGATCCTCGGGAGGGCCTACAACGTGCACAGCATCAAAGCCTTTGACCGTGTCGTTGTTAGCGGACTTGTAATAGATTTTCGAAACAGCTGGAAGGGAGTCGAATATCTGTCTAATTGCCGCATGCAGAAGTACCTCGCCAAACTCCCCTCGGTTTTCAAACTTCTTAGTGTCGTAGACTCTCTTCGCTGCAAGGCGAAGCAGCTTCGCCGCATTCTGGTGGCCGAGGGTCGCACATTCTGATGCGGTAAGAGCAAACTCCGGTAGCCATTCCATGAGATGGCTTGCTAGTTGGTTGGCACGCCATTCTCCACGTTCATAACCCACACATAAACCTGACACCGAAGGTTGGACATCGAGGCTATGTACTCGAACTGTCAGGAATGGGTCTGGCTTTTGGAAGGAGGTCATTTAGCAACTCCATTGCAAGTACAAGGCGACTAAAGGGTCATACCTTGAACACCTTCATCACTTCATCTCCGAGGTGATTGATCACCTTGACCGCGATACGGCCGGATTTGGGTTTCTCAAAAGCGCGCGAGGTATCGCTGTTGAGGGTGGCCCAGGCTTCTTCGTTGATCTCGGCCTTGAGGGTGGTCTTCAAAGCGCTGTAGGGATCGTTCGCGCCGAGGAAGTAGGCATGACGGACAAAGAAGCTTTCTTCGTTGTAGTCGGTGTCGATGAACCAGCAGGCGATGCCTTCGGCGCCGTTGCTGATGACTTCGCCGGTCTGAGGTTTGAACACATCCACGCCATGGACAGTGACTTGGGAATAGTGGAGAGTGGTTAGGGGAGAGTGGAGAGAGACTTGATCAATGCATTTAGCATTTTGTTGATCTCGATACAGTCCCTGGACAAGCTCTCGGAACTCTCTTTGGTCAGAAACTCCAGTTTTCCGGATAAAATCAGAAATGTTTCCAGCTCCGCCAGCGAGCCCCGCGCAATGCCAAGCGACTGCAGAAACTCCCCCGTGCCCCTGCGGGCCTGTCCTTCGGCGATGTTTGCCGGAATGGACGTCGCCGCCCGCCGCATTTGTGAGATAATCCCAAACTTCTCTTCGGTTGGAAAGCTGCGAGTAGTCGTATAAATCCTCAACGCTAAGTCGATTGACTTCTGCCAGACTACCAACTCCCGATACGAGCTTAAAGATTTCATATGGCGCAATCCTCCTCCCAGAACTGAGCTTCCCTCTGTTTTTCGTCTTCCATCGGGCGGGTTTCATGCTACCAGGTTTTTCTCATATTGAGCCAGACGCCAATCCTCCAGAAACTGCCTCGGTGACTGGTAGCCCAGCGTCGAGTGTCGT
>Ga0163146_10007303_pt1 | contig 12171 bp, 4 predicted proteins | sample OliLakLV19MP7G1_FD_148648 | JGI IMG/M metagenome (GOLD analysis project Ga0163146, IMG submission 148648) | Freshwater microbial mat bacterial communities from Lake Vanda, McMurdo Dry Valleys, Antarctica - Oligotrophic Lake LV.19.MP7.G1 | ecosystem: Environmental > Aquatic > Freshwater > Lake >... | reverse complement strand
GGGGATGATTCGATCCGGCGGGTGGTCGAGGAGATCGAGCGATCGGCGGAGATCCGGCGGCGGCGGCGGGAGCAGGTTCCGAAGATCACGTTTCCCGAAGAGCTTCCGGTGGTGGCGCGGCGGAAAGAAATCGCGGACGCCATCGCGGCCAACCAGGTTGTGGTGCTGTGCGGGGAGACGGGGTCCGGGAAGACCACGCAGTTGCCGAAGATTTGTTTGGAGCTGGGGCGCGGCGTGGCGGGGATGATCGGGCACACTCAGCCGCGGCGGATTGCGGCACGAAGCGTGGCGACGCGGCTGGCGCAGGAGCTTGGCGTGCGGATGGGACGCTCCGTCGGTTTTAAGGTTCGCTTCGGCGACCAGACCAGCGAGGACACGCACATCAAGGTGATGACCGACGGCATTCTGCTCGCGGAGACGCAGGGCGATCGGTTTCTGGACGAGTACGACACGCTGATCATCGACGAGGCGCACGAGCGATCGCTGAATATTGATTTTCTGCTGGGGTACATCAAGCAGCTGCTGCCGCGCAGGCCCGAGCTGAAGGTGATCATCACGTCGGCGACGATCGACCCGCAGCGGTTCAGTCGGCACTTTGACAACGCGCCGGTGATTGAAGTATCGGGACGGACGTACCCGGTCGAGGTGCGGTATCGGCCTTTGATGCAAGAGAGCGGCGAGCAACTCGATGTGGAAGAGGCGATCCATCACGCGGTGGACGAGCTGGAGGAGGCGGACCTGCACGGGCCTGCGCCGGGGCAGGGAGATATTCTGATTTTCTTGAGCGGTGAGCGTGAGATCCGCGAGACGGCCGAGTCGCTGCGGAAGCGGGGGATGCCCAACACGGAGGTGATCCCGCTGTACGCGCGGCTGACGGCGGCGGAGCAGATGCGGGTTTTTCAGCCGCATTCTGGACGGCGGATCGTGCTGGCGACGAACGTGGCGGAGACGTCGTTGACGGTGCCGGGGATCCGGTACGTGATCGATCCGGGCGAGGCGCGGATCAGCCGGTACAGCGCGCGAACGAAGGTGCAGCGGCTGCCGATCGAGGCGATCTCGCGGGCATCGGCTGACCAGCGCAAAGGGCGGTGCGGGCGGCTGGAGGCGGGCGTGTGCATCAGGCTGTTTTCCGAGCAGGATTACGCGGAAAGGCCTGCGTTTACAGACCCGGAGATCTCGCGGACGAATCTGGCGAGCGTGATTTTGCAGATGAAATCGCTACGGCTAGGGCCAGTGGAGGAGTTCCCGTTTGTGGAGCCGCCCGACTCGCGGATGATCCGGGATGGGTACGAGACATTGCGTGAGCTGCGCGCGGTGGACGAGAAGGGGGAGCTGACGAAGCTGGGCGCGGAGCTAGCGCGGCTGCCGATCGATCCGCGGATCGGTCGCATGATCCTGGAAGCGCACCGCGAGAACGCGCTGAGTGACGTGCTGGTGATCGCGGCGGCGCTGTCGATCCAGGACCCGCGTGAGAGGCCGATGGATGCGCAGGACGCCGCGGACCGCGCGCACGCGGAGTACAAGGACGAGGACTCGGACTTCGCGGCGCTGCTGAAGTTGTGGAAGGTGTACCACGACGAGGGGCGGCACCTGGGCACCGGGAAGTTGAGAAAGTGGTGCCGCGAAAGGTTCCTGTCGTTCACGAGGCTGAGGGAATGGGGCGAGGTTCGGCAGCAGCTTGATTCGCTGGTGACGGAGATGGGGTACCGGGCGGCGCACAAGCCGTCGGAGTATGGGGCGCTGCACCGCTCGTTGCTCGCGGGGTTGTTGACCAGCGTCGGGCTGCGTTCGGCGGAATCGGCGGAGTATGCGGGCGCGCGTGGGACGAAGTTCAACATCTTTCCGGGATCGGGGCTCTTCAAGAAGGGGCCTCAATGGATCATGGCGTCCGAGATCGTGATGACGACGAAGATGTATGGGCGGACGGTGGCGAAGATCCAGCCGGAGTGGGTCGAGCAGTTGGCGTCGCACCTGATCCAGCGTTCGCACACCGACCCGCGCTGGGACGCGACGGCCGGGCAGGTTTTCGCGTCGGAACGTGTGACGCTATTCGGATTGGAACTGGTGGCCAAGCGGCGGGTGCTCTATGGCGCGGTTGAGCCGGTGAAGGCTCGCGAGGTGTTTATTCATCACGCGCTCGTCGAGGGCGAGATTCGCTCGCGCGGGCGTTTTCTTGAGTACAACGCGGGGCTGCTCGAGGAAGTACGCAAGATCGCGGCCAAGGCGCGGCGGACCGACCTGATTGTTGAAGCAGAGGCTCGCTACGCGTTCTTTGATCGCGTGATTCCTCCGGACGTGAACGGCACGCAGAGGTTCGAGGCTTGGCGACAGCACGCGGAGAAGTCGGATCCGCGCGTCTTGTTCATGTCGCGCGAGGACCTGTTGGTTGAGGCGCCCGCTGAGGTGACCGCGGAGCAGTACCCGGATCGTGCCGCGGTGGGCGACGGGATCGTTCCGCTCGACTATGTGTTCGATTCGGCGAGCCCGTCCGATGGCGTGACGCTCACGTTGCCGGTGCAGATCCTGGCGCAGGCGGACGCGGACGGGGCAGAGGCGTTGGTGCCCGCGCTGCATCGAGAGCGGGTTCGCGCGCTGGTGCGGTCGCTCCCCAAGGGGGTTCGCAAGTACATCCCTGACGCGGTGATCAGCGAGGCGGCCGAGGCGATTCGTCGGCGGCGCGGGACGACTGTGGAGTTGCTCGCCGAGGAGTTGTCAAAGCGGCTAGACGTGCGGGTTTCTCGCGATGATTTCAACCTCGCGTCGGTGCCGCAGCACCTATCGATGAACTTTCGTGTGATTGATTCGAGCGGGCGGGAATTGGCGCGCGGCCGCGACCTGGTCGCGATTCGCAAGGAACTCGGGCCTCGGATCCGATCGGGCCTGACCGCGGGGAGCGGGACCGCGTGGGTGCGTGACGGGCTTGTGAACTGGGACTTTGGAGACCTGCCCGAGCACGTCAACGTCGAGCGTGGCGGGATGGTGCTGCGCGGCTATCCGGCCTTGGTCGATGTTGATGGCGTCGCGGGGCTGCGGCTCTTCGATTCGGCGGAGGCCGCGCGAGGCGCGATGCACGCGGGGGTGCGTCGGTTGCTGGCGGCGCGAGCCCGAGACGAGATCAGGCATCAGATCCGGACGATGCCGGGGCTGGGTCGGATGAATCTTCACTATTCGACGATCGGTTCCGCGGCTCAGCTCTCGAACGATCTCGCGGGCATGGTTGCCGAGCGTGCGTTCCTTACCCCGCCACTTGAGATCAGGAACGCGGCGAGGTTTGAAGCGGCACTGACGGCGGGTTGGAAAGGGATCGCCCGTGCGGCGCGAGAGGTCGCTGCGGTCGCGGAACCGATCCTTGCCGGGTTTCACGCCGTGTCGCTGCAGGTCGGCACGTTCACCGCCGGTTCGTTTGCCGCGACGATGCGCGACGTTCAGAATCAGATGACGCACCTTTTCGCGCGAGGGTTCTTTCTCTCGACTCCGCCGGAGCGGCTCGCGCAGTTTCCGCGGTATCTCGCGGCGATCCAGACGCGGCTCTCTAGGTTGGGGAACACCGGCCTAGAACGTGATACTCGACAGTGCCAAGACCTGCTGCCGCGCTGGCAGAGGTATTTTGAGGCTACACGGGCCGAACGCACGGTTCGGGTCAACGAAGAGCAGCTCGTGTTGTATCGGTGGATGATCGAAGAGTGGCGGGTGTCGCTCTTTGCGCAAGAGATCGGCACGTCGATGCCGGTTTCGGCCAAGCGCGTTGATGAGCAGTGGGAGCGAGTGGTGGGGCCGTGATCAGCCGTGTTTGGCCCTGATCGCTGTAGGCCAGACCTCGCGATTCGCCGTGTCCGAACTGTCTATCTCAAACTTGGCGGAGCGAAAGCCCGACGCAAAGCACTGAGATCAGTAGAAACGAACTTAGCGCGGCACGCTCTTAACGCCCAGGCACTGAAACAAAGAAGGCCGTGCGTCCTTGAGGGGACCGCCCTTACGCGGCTGGATGCGACCGCTCGCGAGACGCTGAAAAGCGTGGAAATGGGCCTGGACGGACTCGAACCGTCGACCTCGCCCTTATCAGGGGCGCGCTCTAGCCAACTGAGCTACAAGCCCGATTCGGCACCGAGGCTGGCGACCGGGGGGGGAGTATACGGCCGGTGGGGGGTGCGTGTCACGTTCGAGCCGAGGCGAATGACCAATCTCGTTTTCGTCGTCCGTTTCCCCGCTTTTTCTCCAGCCCGCTTCAGATTCCCAACGCCTGCGCGTCTCGGTCCGTCAGCAGGCCGCCGTCTGACCGCTGCTTCACGGTCTCATCGCGTTTCCACGAGCGATCGCAGCGGGGTTCGCTTCGCAGGTCGAGCACCACGGTCTCGCCGGCCTTGGCGTCCAGAGACACTCGGCTCACGCCCAGCAGGTCTGCCAAGTCAACCGGGTCGAACCTCGCGAGCGAACCGTCGAGGTCGGGCATGACGACGCCCATGTCCAGCGGGTTCTCCGGGAGACCCGAAGTGGAACCCGAATTGGAACCCTGTCCGCCACCGCCGGTCGCGGCTCGCGCTCGCTCCATCGACTGCATCGCCTTGTCCCGAGCCGCCATCGCCTTGGGCCAACGTGCGTCCGTGCCGACCTCGAACTTGCGGATGAACTCGCCGAGGTGAACGGTGGTCGCGTCGTCGTTGTGCGCACATTTCCAGAGCGACCGGAACGCCTCGTCGGCCGTGTGTACGAGGATCGGCGCGAGCAACCGGCACAGCCCGTCGGTCAGGTCCCAGATGGTGGACTGGCAACGCCGACGGCGTGGCGAATCGACCTTGTCGCAGTACAGCCTGTCCTTCACGGCTGCGAGGTACACCGACGACAACGTGTCGTTGCAGAAGTTGTAGATCGCCTGCTGCGCGGTCCTGAACTCGAACGCTTCGTACGCGGCGAGGACCGTGCCTGCGAGAGTGTTGTATTCGCCCAGCACCCACGCGTCGATCGACGTCGGCGGGTACGACTTCAAGTCCACACAGTGCCCGGCCTGAGCCTTGCCGCTGGGGTCGCACGAGGGCGTGAAATCCGCCAGGTTGCTGAGCAGGAACTTGAGCGTGTTGCGGACTTTTCGGTAGCTCTCGCCAGCCACGCCGAAGAAGTCACGATCGACCTTGATGTCGTTTTCGTAGGCGAGCGACGCGACCCACCACCGGCACACGTCCGCGCCGAAGTCTTTGAGAAGATCCTCGACGTTGAGCGTGTTGCCGAGCGACTTGGACATCTTTCGACCGTCTTTGTCCACCATAAAGCCGTGCGTCAGCACCGTCGCGAACGGCGGGTACCCCGTTGCGCCCAAGCACGGCAGCAGCGAGGACTGGAACCACCCGCGGTGCTGGTCGGATCCTTCGAGGTACAAGTCCACGAACGCGGGCTTGCCGTCGGCCTTGGGATCCCACGCCAGCTTCCGCTCACGCATCACCGCGTTCCACGACGAGCCGGACTCGAACCACACATCAAGGATGTCAGGGCCTTTCTTGAGCGTGCTGAACGGATGTGCTTCTGGCTCACGCGTGAGATCTTTCAGCACCGCTGGCGCGGCCGGATCACTGCCCGCGTCGTAGTACTTCAAAAGCTCCTCGGCCTCGGCCGTGAACCAGATATCCGAACCCTTCTCGCGCACGAGCTTCGCGACCGCACGGATCGACGCCGCGGTCATCAGGGTCGAGCCGTCGGGAAGCACGAAGGCCGGGATCGGCAGTCCCCAGGCACGCTGGCGCGAGATGCACCAGTCGGGGCGAGATTCCAGCATCCCGCGCATCCGGTTCCGTCCCCACTCGGGAACAAAGTTGATGCGATCGCCCTTGCGGTCTGTGTTGGGCTCGCTGGCCGCCTGGAGCGCCATCTGCCGGAGCGTTTTCTGCTCGCGCTTGGTCGGCTGATCGACGCGCACGAACCACTGCTCGGTGGCGCGGAAGATCACCGGCGTCTTGCCGCGCCAGTCGTGCGGGTAGCTGTGCGTGAACTTGTGCGCGTAGAAAAGATGCCCGCTGTTCTTGATGTGATCGACGACTTTCTGGTTCGCATCCCAGATTGTGATGCCGCGCAGCCAGTCGGGTGCTGTGGCGTCGTAGGTGCCGTCGTGCTTGACCGGGCAGTAGACCGGGAGGCCCCAGCGCAGGCCGGTCTGGTAGTCCTCGGTGCCGTGGCCGGGCGCGGTGTGGACCAGGCCGGTGCCGTCTTCGAGGGTGACGTAGTCGGCGGGGAGGATGGTGAACACCGGTGCCGAGGCTGAAGACGCCACGAACGGGTGCCGGTACCTCAGCCCCAGCAGTTTCTTGCCGAGCGTTGTCGCGATCACTACGACGTCCTCGGCCTTCGCGGCCTGAGTCACGCGCTCGATCGCGTCGCGGGCCATCACCGTCACGTTGCCGTCGACGTAGACCAGCGCGTACTCGAACTTCTCATTGACCGCGATCGCCAGGTTGGCTGGCAGCGTCCACGGCGTGGTGGTCCAGATCATGAAGGAAGGACGGACACCGGGCCGAACTCCCGGCTTGGGGAGCTTGGACGCGGCCTCGTCGCCCGCTTCTTCTGGTCCGTCCGTGCTGTCTTCTTCGCGTTGCTCTGTCTCCTCCTCTGACCCCTCTGCGTTGATGTCTTCAGGCAACCCGAACGCGTCGTACACCTTTCCCGCGTCGTCGGCCTCGAAATCCACGTAGATCGAAAGATCCTCGCGGTCGTAGTACTCAAGCTCTGCCTCGGCCAGCGCCGTCTCGTTAGCGATCGACCAATGCACCGGCTTGAGCGCTCGCGCGACGAGCCCCTGCTCCATCAAGCCAGCCAACACTTCCAGCGTCGCGCCCTCGAACGTCGGTGCCATGGTCATGTAGGGGTGCTCGTAGTCGGCCATCGTCAGCAGCCGGACCATCTCCGCCGCCTGCAGTTTGATGTACTTCTCGGCGGACTTCTGGCATTCGCGTCGAACGGCCATGCGGCGTTGAGCCTCGGTCAGCGATTTCAGCTTCTCAGCTTTGGCCGCGTTCCCGGCCTCCATCATCTCGGTCATCACCTTGTGCTCGATCGGCAGCCCGTGGCAGTCCCAGCCGGGGATGTACGAGCAATCAAGGCCCGCCATCGTCTTGGTGCGTACGACGAAGTCTTTGAGGCACTTGTTCATGAGGTGCCCGAGGTGGATGCCGCCGTTGGCATAGGGCGGGCCGTCGTGGAACACATAGCGGTCACGCCCGGCGCGGGCGGCTCGGACCTTCTCGTACAGCTTCATCTGCGACCACCGCTTCACGCTGGCTGGCTCATTCTGCACGAGGTTGGCCTTCATGGGAAAGAGGGTCTGCGGCAGGTTCAACGTGGCCCGGTAGGGGCTCTTACCCGGGCCCTTATCGCCGCCCTTGTCGGTGCTCTTTTCGGCGCCCGCGCCCTCGGCCTTGTTCGGCGGTGTGGTGAGCGGTTGCACAGCGGGGTGGTGAGCGGATGAGGCGGGTTGGTTCGTCTGGTTCATGGTGTGCTCGTGAGACCTTGGCTCGGCCTCCGGTTCAGCCCGGGGGCGAGTCGGTGATGGTATCGGTGTGATGGTGAGATTTCGGGGCAACGTCGGCGCACGATCGCGCAGCAACCGACAGGAACCGTCAGCCCCCCGGGATGGGAAGCGTCGGTTGGCAAATGCCCCGCAAGGTTGAAAGCAGGATCACGCGATTCGCGAGTTGCGGGCGAGAAGGAGCCCGGACGCCAAGCCACCGATCCGCCCCTCGCGGGGCGTTCTAATTCGTGCCGCGATGAGCGGAGGACGGAAGGTGGCTGAAGCTGTGATCAAAGAAAGCATGAGGAATACAAGCGAAAATCGACCGGTTTGAAAGGTCACATGGCTAGTTCAAAGATCGTTTGCGACCGCAGGAACATACCGGTCTGGGCGATCAGATGGTACGCCTGGATGTGAACCTGGTCCTTGTGAGGCTGGACATCAACGACACTGAGACATTTTCCACCGTGGTCGCGCCACTCGTGGATCTGGGCCGAATTGACCTTGGCGAACTGGAGGTACTCGTCGCAGGCCGACACATAGGCGTGGTCGGAAAGGGTCTCTGTCTGCACGGCCGTCATGTAGTTGGCGTGGTCGCGTTTGAAGGCGTGATCGAACTCGTGCTCGCCGGTACACAGGAACGCGTTGACGATACCGGTCTGGGGCAGCTCGTGAGAATGGTCCGCGACCAGTTCGCTGGCGCACAGGCCTTTGTGCTCGAAGCGCAGAAGGTGCGAGCCGTTCATGAGCCAAGACTCGAGTTCGTAGTCGTTCATTTTCTTGACCTGCCGCGACTTGAGCGGAAAGAACTCGGGGTGGATCGCGCGGTTGTAGAGGACGACTTGATAGAGTTGAAGTCCGCTCGGTTTCAACGAATTGGTCATGGCTGGTCTTTCTGGCTGGTCTTTCTGGCTGAACTTTCCGGATGGACGTGGTGCGGGACAAAGGCCCCCGGATTTCAAGAGGCTCGAGATGGGTGAGGTCGGGACACGGTTGCGCGGCGTGAGTTTCCGGCAACAAAGTTTCCAAGAAGCGAGATGCCAATCTGAGAGAAGCTCGTCTCGCGAACGGTCCGGAGAACCCGGCCGCGAGAAACCATAGAGCATCGCTGTGCAGTGATAGCGAGCATTGAGTCGAAAAGATGACGGGAAAGAACTTGGGCCATGGCGTGCCGAACAAGCATTGAAAATGACAGAACTCAAGAACCCGAAAACGCTGAATGAGGCTCAAATACCGACCGAAAAACGAACACAGCTCGGAATCGAGACATGTTCAGTGGTTATCTTCGCATATTCGATACTCTTGGAGAAAGAAAAAGTTCCGTTTCTGTTTGTTTCGGACCCTTAATTCGCATTCTAATAGGTGAATGGTCGCCTGTCTAGCAAAATAAAGCGACATGGAAACGTTCGAGTCACGCCTAGATTCTCTCAAATCGCTCACCACCGAACAAAGATTATCGGTATTGGTTGATACGTTCGTACTGTGTACGGTTTCCGAACGAAATCAGGTTGCATTAGAGTTGATTGCGATTGCGCTCGGATCGAGCGTGGACGCACGGCCACGAAAGTCCGGGCTGTTTACCAGATTCACCGGGTCCGAACCTCGCCGAGATTCGCACGCCGCGGTCGCCGATCGGGCGTTGTCCGAGCTCGCCTGCCGATGGTCCTTGCTCGATGAGAAACTGAGGCACTCGACGGTATCTCTGGCCGCCGGTCGCTGGGCCGAGGCGTTGGCGAAGGTTACACCGGAGTACCCCGACATCGCGCGGCGGTCGGCGATTCAGTTGGCGGAGGACTGCCCCGAGCCCGGTCTGGCCGGAGTGTGCGCGAGGCTGCTGAGCGATCCGGAAGTCTCCATCGCCGCCGCTGCGGGCCGGGCACTGGTCGCGATCGCGCAGGCCGCCGGTCCGAGCGCCGCATCGAGCGCCGCATCGATCGAGCCGGAAGTTTTGCATTCCATGCTCGAGATCGGCGTCCACCGATGCCGCGGGGCCGCCGTGGCCGCGATGGTGCTGCTCACGCCATTGTCTGTACGCGGTTCCGGCGGCCTGCCCGGTCCGCTCGCGTCGTGGTTCCTGGGCGAAGAGACCGAACCGCACTCGGCGCTCCGCAAAGCGCTGCGGGCCGACCGGTCGGCGGTGTCGCGCGAGCGTGCTTGGGAGTGGCTCAAGCTGGCGCGCTTCGCCGCGGCATCGGGCGAGCGGCTCAAAGCGTTGCGTGACCTTGCGGAGTTCGAGGCGTTTCTCCGGCGCTGGCACCTGCTGGCAAGCCCGGCTCGTCGCCGGGAATGGCGCTCACTTCGCGCCGCTGGCCGCGCGGTCACACTCCCGAACGAACAGTCATTCGCGCGCTTGTCCCCGGCCTCGCGTCGCGGGCTCATCGCGCTGCGAGAGGCTCAGGGCGACGGTGCCGAAGCGCGCGCGGCAACCATCATCGCGATGCTCCACGACGACGAGCCGTGGCTGCGGAGCGCCGCGGCGCGAACCGCCGGTCCGAACGAGCTGATCGATCTTTGTTTCGATGCCGACGCGCGTGTGGCCTGCTCGGCAACGCTCGCATGGTCGGTGGTGGGGGAGCTGGGGCACGACGGGCGGCTGATCGCGCGTGTCGGTGCGCGCACGACTCCGCCGCGCCGTCGCTGGCTCGGAAAGCTCGCCCGCTCGCCGCACGCGCGGGTCCGCTTTATCGCCCGCGATGAACAACGCTCAACCGACTGGCTTGATCCAAGCTGCGCGGGCGGCCGTGCCACCGCGTGGGCCATGCTCAGGTCCGACCGTGCGGGCGTGCTCGCCCAACTCCGCGAACTCATCGGATCGGGGGACGATGAATCTCGTACCCGCGCGATCGTGGTCGCCCGGCGCCTGAACCTCACTGCCGAGTGCGAAGCGGCGCTCGTGGCCATCGTTCAAGACAGGCCAAAGACGGCGCAAAGCGTCAGTCTGCGCGTCGAGACGGCGAGTCTCGATCCGAACCCGCGGCTCTTGTGGCGAGGTCGTGCACGCGCCACTGCGGTCATGGCGCTGGGTGAGCTGAGCAGCGTTCACGCGATGGAAGCTCTTCGCGCGAGCGTCAGCGACGACGAGCCGCGCGTGCGTGCCAACGCGGTCGAAGCGCTGGGACGCGGGCTGGTCACGCTTTCAGCGTCGAACGCGCCGCTCGCGGCACTGACTCGCGATGTGATCGTGGAGCTCAAGCGTGACGACGAGCACCGCGCCCGCGCCAACGCGCTGCGTGCGCTCTTCGCGGCGGCACGCATGGGCGTCGCGCCCGCCACCGGGTCCGGCGGCGTCGGCGGTGTCGGCGGTGTCGGCGGTGTCGGCGGATTGATCGAACTCAAACCTTCGGTGCTCGGCGAACGTGAATCGCTCGAGGACGTGCTCGCCATGCTCGGTGATGTTCGCGTGATGCACCGGCTGGCCGGAACCTGGCTCTCGGCCCGGCTGGTCTGGGGGCATTCGCCCTCCGGCGCGTGGACCCGATTGTCAGACCTCACGGCCCGGCTTGGCGAGCTGGCACGCGGCGACGCGGACGCCCGCGTGCGTGCGCGAGCCGGACGTTGCGTCGCGGGGCTTCGCTCGATAGACCAGACCGCACGCACAGATCAGGCGCAAGGAGAACGCGGCGAATGAAACTGCATGTACTCAGCGACGGCATCAGCACTTTCGCGCACGATCTCACGCGCGAAGCCTTGCACGGCCTGGTCTTCACGACTCAGATCGCCCAAACGCGAACGCCCTTTCGTCTCGAAGGCGCGAGTGTGCCCGAAGGCGGATCGACGGCGTGGTGGCGGGCGGCGATTGATTCGGCCTGGACACCCTGGATCGCAGGCGGCGCGGCCGCGCTGGTCGTGATGGTTACCGCGAGCGTTGTAGCGGTCAAACTTGTTGCAGGCTTGAAGCGTCGGCAGCACTCATGGACAAGGATCGCTGCCGCCATGGGGCTTGATCGCGGCGAACGTGAGTGCCTCGCGCGTTTGAGCGGCGCGTCGGGCATCGTTGAACCGGCGGCGCTGCTGATGTCTCCGAGCGTCTTTGGTGCGGCCATGCAGGCGGGCGCGGCCGCCTTGACCGCTCGGGACCGCGCGACGTTGCTGGCGCTCGCGGCCCGGCACGAATGGTTGATCCCCGCGGCGCGGCCCGCGCTTACGGGTTCTGCGAAAAATCAGGCCATACTCGAAGCCAAACTCGTGAAAAAGTCGTTCGGTGTGAACGGAGCTCGCGCGACGAGTCAAGTACTTGCTCCGACGAAGACAACGTCCAAGGCCGCTTCGAAGATGTCAAGCAAACCGTCTCTCGCCGGTTCAGTCGGTCGGCGGCCCGGCCCCGTCACGAGCGATCGGCGACTCTCCGCGTAAGCGCCGCGCCAGGTCAAGCAGCAACGCACGGTTCGAGTTCACCGCAAAGTGACTAAGCGTGAACGCGAGGAGCCCGCGCGTGTCCGTCCAGTACGGCGTGAGCCCCGGCGGCGCGGCGTTGGTCGCGCCCACCCACCAGTCACGCAGCTGCGCGTAACAGACCAGCTCGTAGCTCCGCTGCGCGAAGTCTTGATCGAGCTGAAAAAGAAAGGACGATCCTTGCACCATTTCGTGCGCGGCGCGGTCCACCGCGACGACCCGAGCGATCTTTGCGCCGCGGTGCGGGGTCGCGATGGTGAAGAGACGGCGGATATTGAGGCGCGGCGATG
>Ga0163146_10007285_pt1 | contig 12195 bp, 8 predicted proteins | sample OliLakLV19MP7G1_FD_148648 | JGI IMG/M metagenome (GOLD analysis project Ga0163146, IMG submission 148648) | Freshwater microbial mat bacterial communities from Lake Vanda, McMurdo Dry Valleys, Antarctica - Oligotrophic Lake LV.19.MP7.G1 | ecosystem: Environmental > Aquatic > Freshwater > Lake >... | reverse complement strand
ACATAGATAATGTTTTTTGTCAATGCGTAAGTCCTAATAAACTTAATTTACTCTATTTCCCAAGCTGCCTGAAAAAAGTCTCTTTCACACAGCATAGCGTAGCGATAGGTTGCTTCTACTTCCGGCCCAGCTTCTGCGTAGCGATCGACCAAATTTTCTAGCCGTTTTGCTAAAATCTCAAAATCAGGGCTGCTATAGGTGGAAATCCAGTCGCTAAAGGCGTGTTCCGGTATATTAGGTTTAGCTAGCTGCTGTCCCAAAAAAGCATACAACCGCAAGCAAGGAGTCATCGCGGCTGCTGTCAAACCTACACCACTTCCCCAGGCTGTCGCTAATAAAAAATCTGTGTAGCGGCGGGTAGCGATTCCCGGTTTTGCCTCTTGCAAGTTTACCCCCCATTTGGCTGCATATCCTTGATGCAAACGAAGTTCTTCTAAAACGCCGCTGCCGAGATTATGGAGGATTTCAAACCCATCCCAGTCGGGTGCTTTTGCCGCAGCGATACTGTAAGCGCGAGCGAATGATCCCAGAAAAAATGCGTCTTGTGCAACGTAATATGCAAAACTATTTTGGGGGAGGCTGCCGTCAGCCATGCCTCTGACAAAGGGATGTTGCAGACAAGCTTCGCTTAAGTCTTGATTTGCTTGCCAAAGATAATTGGAATTTGTCATGCAATTTTGAATCGATGGGTTATGATTGTAATTTTTATAATCTGACTAAACATCTATGATAACAGATATTTTCGTTTGGCGTGCGTCAGTCTTATGGTGTCTTTTATTTTTCGTATTTAAGAAAATAGATAAGTTTTGGTAAGCTGCTATTTTGTCTGCTGCTGTTGTCTGGCTCAAAGAGCGAGATTACGTGCCGAACCTCTCTCGTGAAGCAGCCAGCGTGTTTGGGGAAAAAGAAAGTTTTGATTTAACGGTTGAAAATCAGATTTTTAAACAGAAACTGCAATGAACGATACACCTAAGTATTCCTTGGTAATTCCTATATATAACGAAGAAGAAAATATCGCTGAATTGTATCGGCGAATTAGTGCCGTGATGGATCGAATGGACGGCCCAGTAGAATTAATTTTAATCAATGATGGTAGCCGCGATCGCTCTCTCGAACTTTTGCGAAAATTGCACGAACAAGACTCGCGAATTAGTTATCTCAGTTTTGCCCGCAATTTCGGCCACCAAATAGCTGTAACTGCTGGTTTAAACTTTTCTACTGGTCAAGTTGTAGTCATCATGGACGGCGATTTGCAAGACCCGCCCGAGCTAATTATAGATATGGTAGAACAGTGGCGGCAGGGCTATCAAGTTGTTTACGCTCAGCGCACTCAACGCCGTCAAGAAGGTTGGTTTAAGCGGTTGCCAGCTTATATGTATTATCGCATTTTGCGGAATCTTGCTGATGTTGATATTCCCATAGATACGGGAGATTTTTGTTTGATGGATAGGTGCGTGGTGGACGTACTCAATGCAATGCCTGAACGGAACCGCTACATTCGGGGACTGCGGGCTTGGATTGGTTTTAAACAAACCGCAGTTAAGTTTGAACGTGATCCGCGTTTTGCTGGCGATGTTAAGTATACGTTCAGTAAATCTTTTGCTTTGGCGATGAACGGTTTAGTGTCTTTTTCAAAAGTTCCTCTGCAACTGTCGATTTATTTGGGTTTATTTTCGGCTTTCGTGTCTGTTTTGATGGCTTTTTTGGTTTTGTATTGGCGTCTTTTCTCTGCGGGTTCGGCATTAACTGGTTTGACAATTGTGATTATGGCGGTTTTCTTTTTGGGTGCGGTGCAGTTGGTCAGTATTGGGATTTTGGGCCAGTATGTGGGGCGGATTTACGAGGAGGTGAAGGGCCGGCCGCTTTATACGCTGGCAGAAGTGGCTGGTTTTGGCGATCGGTGTCGATCGCCAAAATAATTTTAGCAAACAACAGTTAACTCATCGTGCCTAAATTATCTAATTTATGAGATAATTTAAGATCATAAAATATTCTCAAGACTCATGTTTAAACTTTACGAGTATTCCCCCTCGGGCAATTGCTATAAAGTTCGCTTGCTCTTAACTCAACTTAATATTCCCTTCGATCGCACAGAAATTGATATTCTCCAAGGAAAAAGCCGTACACCTGAATTTTTGGTCAAAAATCCCAATGGCCGCATTCCGGTGTTAGAAATCGCACCGGGTAAATTTCTCTTTGAATCGAATGCGATTATGTTTTACTTGAGCGAAGAAACTGAGTTTTTCCCCACCGATAAATTTGAACGCGCTCAAGTCATGCAGTGGTTGTTTTTTGAACAGTACAGTCACGAACCTTTTATTGCTACTTCTCGTTTTTGGTATTTGACAGGGAAAGCTGAAGAATATCAGGAAGCACTCCAACAAAAACAAGCACCGGGTTATGCTGCTTTGGGGGTGATGGAACAGCATTTAGCAGAAAATGAGTTTTTTGCGGGCGATCGCTATACAATTGCTGACATCGGTTTATTTGCTTATACTCACGTTGCTGGGGAGGGCGGATTTGATTTAACCAGATTTCCAGCTATTCAAACTTGGATCGATCGCGTAAAAAGTCAACCTCGATATATAAAAATTACACAATGAAATTAAAATGAGGCTAATTACATCAAAGCTCGAAATCGTTCATCATCTCGGATACTGTCAAAATCTGGGTTTTTTTTTGCTTCCCTTCGGCTTCGACGAGGTGCAATATCAATCGCTTTCTGTAGATTATCGATAGCCTGTCCAATCTCACGTTGTAGTGCGTAGCAGCAGGCTTTACCATAATAGCCACTCTCATGCTTAGGATCTTGCTTAATCGCTTGTTCACAGTCAGCAAGGGCTTCGGTGTATCGACCATACCTGGCCAAAATAATGCCACGATTAGCCCCGTATAATACTTCTTGAGGCTTTAAGTTAATTGCTTCATCAATGGCTGTAATAGCTTTCTCAAAATTCTTGAGAAGACTTAATGCTAGTGCTTGAGTGTTCAGTGCTTGATAATTCTTAGAATCAATCTCAAAAGCTCGATCGCAAGAAGTAAGGGCTTCCTCATATCGCTCTAGATGAAGGAGAACACTCCCTTGATTGGCCCAATTTTTAACAGATTTAGGATCAAGGTCTAGGGCTTTTTGATAACTTTCGAGCGCTTCCTCATATCGCTCTAGATTATAGAGTGAGGCCCCTTGATTTACCCAAGCATCAACAGATTCAGTATCGAGGTCTAGCGCTTTTTGGAAACTTTCCAGCGCTTCCTCATATCTCTCTAGATTATTGAGTGTCTTCCCTCGATTTACCAAAGCATCAACAGATTTAGGAGCGAGGTCTAGCGCTTTTTGCAAACTTTCCAGCGCTTCCTCATATCTCTTTAGATTAAGTAGTACAGCCCCTCGATTTACCCAAGCATCAACAGATTCAGGAGCGAGGTCTAGCGCTTTTTGATAACTTTCCAGCGCTTCCTCATATCTCTCTAGATTATAGAGTGTATTCCCTCGATTTACCCAAGCATCAACAGATTCAGTATCGAGGTCTAGCGCTTTTTGGAAACTTTCCAGCGCTTCCTCATATCTCTCTAGAGTGCGTAGTGCAGCCCCTCGATTTACCCAAGCATCAACAGATTTAGGAGCGAGGTCTAGCGCTTTTAGCAAACTTTCCAGCGCTTCCTCATATCTCTTTAGATTGCCTAGTACAGCCCCTCGATTTACCCAAGCATCAACAGATTCAGGAGCGAGGTCTAGCGCTTTTTGCAAACTTTCCAGCGCTTCCTCGGGCCGCTCTAGATTGCCTAGAGCCACACCCTGCCCAAGAAAAGTGGATGCATTACCTTGGTCTAACTCCAGTGCTTTCTGATAGCAATCCAGTGCATCCTTGTAAAGTTCTGCACTTCCGAGGAAGTCACCGAGACTTGAAAAAAGAGTATGCTTCAGTTTCGGATGGCAGTGAGTTAATTTTTCACACTGGATTTTCGCTTGCAACAGTGAATCTGTTCTTTCTCTGAATGTATTGCAACGTAAAGACTTATAGATCAGCCCTGCACACTTGCCTAGACTATCCTTGAGATCGCCAACATATCCCAACAGGGATTGAATAGATACCTTAATTTGTTTGGAAAATTCCTCAATTGCTTGTTCCGAAGCAGTATTCTCACCTTCAAATTTAATCTTGTAGTCTGTTGGGCGTGCATATAGAAAAATCCCGCCAAACCTGAGAACTCTTCCCGAATCTTCAAAAAATTTGCCTGTCGCTGTGGGAAGCAGATTCAGGTTCTCTTCACTTATCTCTGCACGAATGAAAGCAAAGGGAGCCATAAATACATCTGGTACTTTCAGATAAACTGCGGTAAACACCTGTTCAATATATTTTTGGAGTCCTGCCTTTCCCTTGCCAAAAAGATTGTAATAGAGAAACTCTGCCATCAGTTCTCGCCACCCCTCATCCTCATACTGCTCGGGTAAAAACATTTCAGGAGTAACAAGTTCATCCGCTTGTTGCTGGAAATAATTGGCTAGTAAAGCATGAGTTTTGCGAAACAGAGTTTGATCCTCCTGAAAATAGGACTGCCGAAAGACATCCCGCGCCACATCATCTAAGCGGTAGTGCCCTTTGGTAAACTCAACAAATTCTGAGTCTTTCAACCATTCAAAGTAACCCTCTGCATTATCGGCATCTTGTTGTAAGCCTAATTCAACGCTTCCAAGCAAATACCGAATCATCGCCCGATCGAACCATCGACAACAAGCTACCACATACAAAACTTTCCGATGCCGGGGCTCTATCCCCTGCAAAAGTAATTCAGCGATCGCTTGGTTTCCTTGGGAAAAATCAGGTTCTTCACCTTGCTCTCGTTGCTTCCGTACCCAATCTAGATAATAGGGTAATCCCTGTGTTGCGTTGTAGATTCTGGCGCGTATACCGCCATTCTCAATGCCAATTTGCTTGAGATATTCCTCTGTATCCTTCCTGCTAAACTTCTTAAGTGCCACCTCAAGGAGCAACTTCCGATCCTGGTTGAGCTTGCGCCAACTCTCATCTGCTTGCAGCGATCGCCGCCCTACAACCACGAGCCTTACTGGTGCAGAAGACAACGCAGTATCTTCGACCAAATACTGCCATAGCCATTGATTAAGGTAAGACTGTGCTTTTTCATAGGTATCCAAAATCAGCACGAGCGATCGTCCTCTGCTTTGGGCAATTTGCATCAGACTATCAGCAAATGCCTGCGTCAGTTTGGAAACTGGCTCTAACATAAGAGCCTGTAGCTCAGGCTGGTCTTTGGTCGCAGGGTGATTCCGCACTCGCTGCTCGATCGATTCTTGCAAGCTGTCTGCATCCTCTCCGATCCCTGCTAATGCAGAAAAACCTACCCCTGAAACATTAAAAGATGTCGGCTTACTTGAGGTGGATGTCAAACCTATTGGGCCTAGCCATATGAAGCGTTGAAACCAGCTTCTAATCTTCTTTGCTTCTTCGCTGCTAGTTGTTTCACCATCAATTGAGTGATCACTCAACTTGTATAGAGTTGACTCAAACTGCTGCTCCTTTTGTTTGAATGAATCAGCGATCGTTTCACCTCCAAAACGCTCAACAGCCTGCTGATGTACTTTTCGCATCAGTTTGAGGGGAGTTTCGATACCAGCGGTTTTCGCAAAACAAATTTCCAGAAAATCAACTTTGCCTGTATGAGCTTCCTTTAACCGCCCCAGTAACGTGGTTTTACCAACTCCGCCAGTTCCGCAAATATTGAATAGCAAGGGTTGTCCCTGAGATTCGTTGAGTGCTAAGGCAAAGCGTTCTAACAGCCTTTTCGCCTCATCTCGTTCAATGTAATGGCTATCTGGCACTCGCGATCGCATCGGAGATTGACGACTCATCTCGGACTGAGCCGACTGCTGAGTCTCTTTATTTGCTAATTGTGCCTCTTTTAATTTCGCCTCTCTTCGAGCAACTTCTTCTCGTTTGTCATCCAGTTCCATCTTCAGGTGTACTGGAATCGTCAAATTGCTGTAGCCTGCCGCTTGCTTTTCTATTAAGAGAAGCGCTTTTTGATGAGCAATTAGTATTTCTTCCTGATCGGCGCAATCATCCATTCGATTTCCCATCCCTCAAGCTTGCTTCCAATTTTGCCACCTCTCGCTGTTTTTCCTCTAGTTGAATTCGCAGATGACCGGGTATTTCCAGCCTGCCAAAGCCAGCAGCCTGTTCTTCTAGAATAGCGAGCGATCGCCTCGCCATCGCCAAGGCTGGGGTCATCACTTCCTGATTTGTCATCACCCTAGGCAATTCTGGACTCTGGGTTTGACTGGGTAGTCCCTTACCACCACACAACATTGCGACTGGGAAGTCCTCCGTTGCTGTATCGAAAAAAGGAGTTTGCTGCTTCCCAAAGAAGTTACGGGCACTCTCCTCCACCGTTTTGCCTAAATGAGTCATGATATTGGAGAGGGTGACAAGGCGATCGCCCGGTTGATTTGCCGCTCCCTTCAATGCCTCAATCAGATGATAGGTATAGAGACTGAGGATGCGATCTGGACGCACGTAGGAACTTTGATTTCCTCGTGATGAGGTGAACACTGCCCGACCTTCCCCCCGCTTCAGCGCATTAACCACACCTTTCGGTAACGCTGTAGGCACAAAGTCTGTAGGCAGATCCTTAGCACTAGCCATCCCCTCCGCATGACAACTATCAATGATCACCCAGAGACGTTTAGCGTTGATATTGCCTAATTTCTCACTCAATGTTTGGGCTGAAAGAGCCGTCTCTGGAATGGCTTGCGGATCAAAATCATGTTGGAACAAGTAGTAAGCACTGCTATCAAGTTCAACCATGCCATGCCCAGAGTAGTAAATGACGATCGTGGCATCTGAGTCTATTTCTGCACATTCTTTTAACCAGTCCAGACCATCCAAAATGGCATTGCGAGTCGCACCCTGGTTCTCTAACAACCGGATGTGATCGGGACTATTGGGATATGCACAAAAATTTGCGTCAGTCAGCACAGCTTTGAGCGCTTGAGCATCCTTAACTGTTACTGGAAGCGAGTAGCCAGAGGCTACGGTATTACCAACACCAATCAACAGCGCGTAACCGTGGGTGAATAGATCGGACATCTCAAAAAACTCCAGCAAAAAACAGAAATCTCTCAACCAGGCTTAAAAATATATAATCACTAAACCCAGAATAAACTAAAAAACAAAATCAAGCTACCTCAAAAATAAATTCTAGACTAAGCTGTTAATTTCATGGCTTACTCGTTATCGCTACATTTTGCCCATTTTCACTCGATCGCACTATCTGCAACTTTCAAAAATTACAAATTATAGGCACTATTTACTTAAAAAAGCGTACATTCTGACAAATATTTACACACCATATCGGTGTCTTTAGCAAACAAGCCGCGCCGCGTTCCTACTTTGATAGTGCGCCGATTTTTTCCCTGCATTAATTGACAGGATTCTGAGTAAAAACCAGCGTTCTTTCTTCTCTGTAGATGGTAAAAATGTTTTCCGACTGCCAAAAAGTCTCTCCTTTTCCATAAACACTGGAGTTTAGACTAAAAAATGAGCGTAGCTAAAAGTAGCTGCCTTTTAAGAGCAGGCAAGCTGTTGCTCAAAAACTCAAGAAGGAAGAGATTAAACAACTAATCTTGAAGACTTTTTGCGTCGAGAAACCCGTTTTTTAACAGTGGGATATCGCGGTGCTACCGTCCGTACCTTTCCTTTTTCCCAACCAGGGGATTTTCCCCTCTGTTTAGGCAATTGAGCCGGAGTACCAATGTCAACTAAAACCGACCACATTGATTGAGCAACACGTCCAGGAGTTAAATTGATAGTAACAGATTGCCAAGGTATAGCAATCCTAAATGATTTTCTGCGTGCAAGTATATTGACGTATTTTGGGGAAATCAAATTTATGTTCGTTAGTAAAAAACTCAAACAAAAATTTGACAATTTTAAAAGACCTACACAAATACCAATACTTTCTTAAAAAGTTTTTAGCTTGTAACCAAATATCTTCAACGGGATTCTGTTGGGGAGCATATTTGAACAAATAAAATACAAGTAATTGACCAATCATCAGGTTCTTTGTCACCATTTACTTCTAATAAAAAGTCTCTAAATTCTCCATATTTATGATAACTAGCTCCATCCCAAATCAAGATAATCTTTCGATTTTTATATTTATTTTGTAAGTATTTTATGAATTTAACTGTTGATTTTCCATCACCAGATGGATGGCTCTGAGCATGGAATTCTTTGCTTTGATAATTGAGTGCGCCAAAATAAGTTTGTCTATCTTTTTCATTGGTAATTGGGACTTCAATTCTGATTTTGGATTGACCCCAAACATAACCAGTCAGATCACCATGAAGTAGATGACATTCATCTAAAAAGAATACTATTATTTCCCCAGATTCTATGCCCGCCTTGTTTTTGAATAAAATATCGTTAATTTCTTCCCTCTTTTTTTTTACCAGTTCGACCTCAGATTTAGGATTGGTTTTTTGAGTTTTTTTCCAACTAATTTTCGCCCGGTATAAAAGTTCATAGTAACTCTGTTTTGATTTATATATCACACCAAACTCTCGCTCTAAATAAGTAACCAGCTCATCTAAATTCCCATATTATTTATTCTTTAGCCACTCGATTAATTCAGTATTTTGTAGAGCTGTTAAATACCCGGGCGACCCTTTATGTCATAGTTTGATTCCTGCGATGCCTTGGGTTTTAAATTGTTTTTTCCAATAACCAACAAAAAATTCACTTACACCTAGGATTTTGCTAATTTCATGGTAGAGCTTACCTGAGATAGCCATCCTTACAGCTATTGCTCGGAGAGAGTCTCTTGCATCGATATCACTTTTAATGAAAGATTCATGCTTGATATTTCCTTTTCCATATCTTTTAGCGGCAGTTGTAAGTTATTCATCTTTTTATTGTCACAATCAAGTATTGCATATAATTGTATCATAGTCTTGATAATGATTTAGGATTGCTATATTTTGATCGGCGTTTGACTGGTTATCTGGAGCCCCTTACCTGTGATTGTTACTGGGACGTAAATCGAAGAGTATCCAGCGCAAATCCTCTACCCATCCCGGCAAAACCTGCGAGATCACAACGGAATACGATTAAAGGCGATCGCCTTTAAGCGTATTCATCTCGATGGTAGTGCGATCGTCTCGACTTTTGGGAGTTTACCGAGCGATCGAGTGCGACCGCAGCCATACTCTAAATCTGAGAGAGGTTTCGCCTGAAAAACCCTCCCAAAGACAGTTTTAATTTATCCCAAACAGAGGTTAAAATAAGGCTGCTAAATTCATTCAAGCATCTAAGCATGACATCTTCTACTATTGACAATCTAACTGAACAGCAATGGCATCAGCAATCTGCTGCCGATGCTGCGAAATATCTGAGGACAGATTTAGAAGCGGGATTGTCAGAAGCAGAGGTGTCTGAACGTCAGAAACTTTATGGTTTCAATGAAATCAAAGGGAAAGCAGGGAAAAGCCCCATCATCCGTTTCCTGATGGAATTCAACCAACCCTTGATTTATATTTTGTTAGTTGCTGGCATCGTCACCCTGCTGCTAAAGGACTGGGTGGATGCGGGGGTGATTCTGGGCGTGATGTTGATTAACGCCGTGATTGGCTTTATCCAAGAATCGAAAGCCGAAAATGCGATCGCCGCCCTAGCCAAATCTGTCACCACTGAAGCCACCATGATTCGAGATGGGCAAAAGGTTCGGCTCAACTCCCGCGAACTGGTTCCTGGCGATTTGGTGTTACTGGCATCCGGTGACAAGGTGCCTGCTGACGTGCGGTTAGTTAATGTGCGCGACTTGCAGGTGAGTGAATCTGCATTGACAGGGGAATCCGTTCCCGTCCAAAAAGCAACCGAACCCCTAGCCACGGAAACGGTTTTAGCCGATCGCAGCAACATGGCCTATGCCGGAAGCTTGGTGACATTTGGGCAAGCAAAAGGAATTGTGGTAGCGATCGCCAACCAGACCGAAACTGGGCGAATTTCGCAACTGATGGATCAAAGCACTGGGCTGGAAACACCACTTACTCGCAAGATTGAGCAATTTAGTAAGAGTCTGCTGTACGTCATTCTAGGGTTGTCAGCATTCATGTTTGCTGTGGTGATGGGCAAAGGAGGAACCTGGACAGACGGGTTTAAGGCGGCAGTGGCCCTAGCCGTGAGTGCCATTCCCGAAGGACTCCCAGCCGTGGTGACAGTGACGCTAGCACTGGGGGTGGAGCGGATGGCCAAGCAACACGCAATTATCCGCAAACTGCCCGCCGTCGAAACTCTCGGTAGTACGACGGTAATCTGTTCGGATAAAACAGGCACTCTCACCGAAAATCAGATGACCGTCCAAGCTATCTATGCCGGGGGGAGTTCCTACACTGTTAGTGGGGTGGGCTACCTAGAGTCAGGCTCGATTTTACAAAACGATCGCCCCGTAGAGGTAAGTCAATTCCCCATATTGCAGGAATGCTTGCAGTGTGGCTTATTGTGCAATGACTCTCACATTCAAGAACAAGATGGGCAGTTATCTGTAGCAGGCGATCCCACCGAAGGGGCACTGATTGTCTCGGCGCAAAAGGCAGGGTTGACACTGCAAGAATTAGAGGAGGAACAACCGCGACTAGATACAATTCCTTTTGAGTCGCAGTTTCAATATATGGCAACCTTGCATCAGCAAAGAGAACTAGCCGATCGCCACACGATTTATGTTAAAGGTTCGGCAGAGTCTATTCTCAAGCAATGCCATCACCAAATTGATGCAGATGGTCAAAACATCGACTTAAATCAAGAGGAAATTGAGCAAGTTGTCGATCGCATGGCATCCCAAGGTTTACGGGTTCTGGCATTTGCTAAGAAAGAAATCTCTGCCCGAAAGGAGGGGATCGATCGCGAAGATATTGACGACGATCTAGTCTTTCTGGGACTCCAAGGCATGATAGACCCACCCAGATCTGAAGCGATCGCCGCCGTGCGAACCTGTCAGTCTGTGGGAATTCAAGTCAAGATGATCACGGGCGATCATGCCCTAACTGCCGCCGCGATCGCCCGTAAAATGGGACTCAGCCAAGAAGAAGATGCCCTGGTGTTCACTGGGAAGCAACTGGCAGAAATGGACGATCAAGAACTGGCGAATGCCGTTGAAGCTAGTAATGTGTTTGCGCGGGTTGCTCCTGAACAGAAACTGCGACTGGTGGAAGCTTTGCAGTCCAAGGGCGAAATTGTTGCCATGACTGGAGATGGGGTCAATGATGCCCCAGCACTGAAGCAGGCGGATATTGGCATAGCGATGGGGATTACAGGCACGGAAGTTGCTAAAGAAGCGGCGGATATGGTGTTGACCGATGATAACTTTGCCTCCATTGAAGCCGCCATAGAAGAAGGACGCACCGTTTATAGCAACCTGTTGAAAACCATTGGGTTTATCCTACCCGTCAATGGTGGAGAGGCGATGACCATATTGGTGGGAATCTTGGCTGGTACCACCCTGCCAATTTTGCCCGTGCAGATTCTCTGGGTGAATATGGTGAGTTCCGTCGCCCTGAGTGCCACTCTAGCGTTTGAGCCCAAATCGGCTGAGACTATGCAGCGATCGCCCCGCCGCCCCAATGAACCCCTATTAACGAAAAAATTGCTGTGGCGCATCCTGATTGTTTCCATCTTCAATCTCATTGCTGTACTTGGAATTTTTGAATGGGCTTCGCAAGCCACAGGTAATATCAATTTGGCTCGAACAATGGCAGTCCATACGCTGGTTTCTGCAGAAACCTTTTACTTATTGAGTATTAGCCAATTTATTCCATCTCTGTTTGCATATTTAAAAGATCGCACTCAAGAAATTGCTTTTATTCCTGCGATAGGTGTGGCTTGTGTGTTTATATTTCAAGTTTTCTTTAGCCAGTTGACTTTCATAAACCCGCTATTTGCTACCCAACCGCTTAGTTTTATCCAAGCTCTCATTTGTATCGGTGCAGGGATTCCAGTAATAGTTCCTGCTCTGTTTTTAAAGCGGTTTGCTCCTCTTGCATAAGCAGGAGTCAGAAGGCAGAATTCAGAATTCAGAACACCCCATGCCCCAAGTCAGGGGTAACTGTCACGAAAAGAATTTTTTCGGCTCCACGATTAAAATTGGGGGTTTTCAACCTCGATTCTCCATCCTGTCGCACAG
>Ga0163146_10007283_pt1 | contig 12203 bp, 11 predicted proteins | sample OliLakLV19MP7G1_FD_148648 | JGI IMG/M metagenome (GOLD analysis project Ga0163146, IMG submission 148648) | Freshwater microbial mat bacterial communities from Lake Vanda, McMurdo Dry Valleys, Antarctica - Oligotrophic Lake LV.19.MP7.G1 | ecosystem: Environmental > Aquatic > Freshwater > Lake >... | reverse complement strand
GTATATTTGCGGGGGCGATTCTGGTGCTGAATGATGACCTCTTCACCCTCAGGGGTGTTGATGTCACGGAGCTTGCCACGTGGTAGAAAATGCCAGATCCGGGTAATGGTGAGCGGTTCGTCCTCGCCAATGTTAAAGACTAGCTGAACGCTAACCTGGGGGTCCGATTCAGGAATCGATCCGCGATGGAGGATTCGCTCAATGAGTTGCCTATAGGAACGCTGCTTCTCTTCTTCATTGTCCGAGAGCCTGACCCCTTCAACATAGTACATGGCCTCGCGGCCAAATAGCCCGAGGTACAGCGATGCAAGAAGCGACGTCTTACCAGTGCCATTCATGGCACCCACGAGGATTACCTTCCTCTTAGCGGTCGGCGCTGGAAATCGGAACGTAGCCGAGCGGTAGCTGCGCCAGTTCTTGAGGGTCACTTCTGTTAAATACAACGCTGAACTCCTAGCATGATTCCAAGTGATCCCCTAAAATGTTGTCAACGTCGCTATTGATGCCTTCGCGGCGGCCCGAACCGATGTAATTTCGTTGCAGGTCGATCAGTTGCTCAAGGAGCTTCAAGGTTATACCTCGACGTTTGCAGGCTGCGGCCAGGACTTGCTTGGCTTCGGGTTGTTGGAAGAGCGGAAGTTTCTTTGCCTTCATGTCGTTAAGAGTTAAGTATAGTCAAAAGTCTGTTCGCGGTATTAAGGGCACTAAGGCATTCGTCTTCGGACCAGATAGATTTGATCCGGGCGATCTCGGCATCGCTGATAAGCTTGAGGCCAACTTCCTCCTGTACTTCGAGGAGCCGTTCAAGGATCAGTCGCCGACACTCTGGCGTGAACGGTCCTACCCCCTCCTGCCCGTTTCGACGCTGATTCATGCGGTTGTCAAAATCTCGGCTATAGGCCTGGAGCCAATCCCGAAACTCCGCTAGTGGTTCCAGGTGTTCAAACCCGTTGTCGATGAAGCCTTGGAGCGACTTGTCCTTGTCCACGACGGTGCATGTCCAGCAGCCGAACCGAGAGGATGAAGAACCACATGACGGCGCATCGTTCGTATCAACAACGAACGGGCATTCACCGCCTTGGGCATTTCGATAGAGCGTGACCAATTTGTGATGCGATCCTCCCCATGGTGGACGCCGTTGCAGGAGGAGAACCCAAACATCTTCGGTGGCGAGATCAACAATCGGGCGATAGACCAAGCAGCCCTTAACGTCGTTGTGAGGATTTAGGCGCTGCCCGTTGTCATAGCGACGTGCACTCTGCAACCGAAGACTGGATTCGTCACGCCGAACCCCCAGCAAAAGAATGGCTTCTCCTGCTTCAGAAATCTTCGTCTTGATGTAATGCGATGTTGGCCGGATCTTCATGCGGTCCGTGCACCAACGAAATAACCGAGTTGGGGCCGGGTAGCCGCGACCGACCAGATTTACCCAGAACGTGTGGTCAGGGCTTGGCGTTGTCTTCACTACCGTCATGGGAAGACCGAGCCCTTCGACCGCTTCACGTACTTGATCGAGAGTTGCGTCGATAAAATGTTGAAGAACCGGCGATTCGACTAGCGTGTCGTTCGACAGCACGTGGACATGGCGGCGACGTTTAGACGGTGGCAGTTCGAGCAACATCTCAAAAACAAGCTGGAGAACAGTCGTCGAGTCCTTTCCACCCGAAAATCCAACGATCCACGGGGTCAGATGGTCCTGAAGATACTCCTCCTTCAAGTCAGCGCGAATTCCTGCCAAGCGCTGGGGGAGATCCATCATCGAGGTTAGCGGTGCTTCAGTCATTTTTTGCACTTTGAACTTTCCATTCTACTCTTTATCATACGGTCCCTTGTGGAAATAGGGCCATCCACGGGCTGCAACGGGAAGAATCGGCGGCAGAAGAATCGGCGGCAGGAAGTCGGGCCATCCCCCGGGCATCCCTGACCTGTCGCTAACTCCAAGCGGATGGAATACCTTATCGAAAATGAGATGCGGTGGTCACGGACCCCACCGCATTTTCGAGCCATGCCAAGCAGGAGATCGACTGGCAGCCGGCTTGGCAGGTGAAGTCGTCGAAGGCGGTGGCTTTGGTGCGGGTCAGGCCTGCTTGGCGGGCGACTGGCATCTACCGTTTTGCATCCGATGAAACGAAATGCCACGATGGAAGCAGGGATGAAATCTCAAGAGGAAGCGATTCAGGAGATCACACGCCGCCTCGTCGAGTACTACCAGCCGTTGAAGGTTTATCTCTTCGGGTCCACCGCACGCGGTGAACGCGGACCGGACAGCGACCTCGACTTATGTGTGGTGGTCCCCGATGAGACTTCTGCCGCGAAACTCAGCGTCCGTTCCGCCTGGGAAGCCGTGCGCGGCGTGGGCTATGCCAATGACGGATCTGGCCCAGGGGGACAGTCTGGTATGATCCGTCATGACCCGCAAAATGGTTCCGAAATGCCAGTATTTGCGGTAAAGTACATGAAGTGCATGTCACAAAATCCTCCAGTTCGATGCTGAAAGCGTTTTCACTCGACACCATCTAAGCCTGTTTCCGCCATTTCGCGCGCCGGGTGCAGTGGGCTCACTCTCGAAAGTCCTCTTCCCGCCGGACTTCACCGGCATTCCGTGGCCGGCCCCCGGCCATCCCGAACACAGCAGACTGCCCGCAAAATGCTCGGTCCCAAAATGCCCGTCCCAAAATGCCAGGTGTGAAATCAAAGCAAGTTGGCTATAAGTCCGGAATGCCGCCGGGGCGTGGGGGATACGCTGGATTCCCTTCGGCCCTGAAATCGCTTGACGAAATGGGAGGGAGTCCATTTCTTTGCACAATTCCGGGTCATATACAATTGCCGGGCACGCAAAATTAGCACGCAGCTTTAACGGGCTTGCAGCTTTTTCGCCGCATTACAAGCCGACGCGAAGGCACGACGCGAAGGTACGACGCGAAGGCACCACTTCCGCTAACATAAACCGCTACCAGATCGGCGCGCGGCAACATGTCGCGTAGGCCTTGCTACCGGCGGTATCGCGATTGCCAGGGATTCCGGGACCACCGGCGGCCACGTAGCCGTTGCTGGCGCCGGACTCGTCCGCGCTGACCCAGAACGAATATAGACTTCCTTCGCGCAGATGAAACCGAAATCGGATGGGTTTGCCCGCCGAACCCGTAAGATCCGCGTGACTCTTCCAGGTCACCATCTGCAAGGTATTGTCGACGCGGATGGGAAGCGAGTCGGCCTTGCCGTAGCCCGGAAGCGGTCGGCCCTGCTGGTCGAGCACCTCGACTCGCAGATCGCCAGCCAGCGAGTCGACGTTGACGAAGAGGCGAGTGCCGGAAAACTGAACGGGCTTGGTGGTGAGGGTTCCCGAGCGGCCCATAGCGTCCATAGAGGCGAAGCCATCGCGCCGCAAAGTGGCGAGACCCATGGTTGTCTCACCCGACGTCCGAATTTTCGGATGTCCGGCGCGTCCGCTGACATAGAAGTAGAGGCGGTCACCAACGACTAAGCAGCCTCCGCCGGCCGGCTGAACGTTCATGGCGTTCCAATCTCCCACCTGGCCGGAGTTCGCCAGGAAGGGACGCCGTTGGGGGCGATCCCAGTGGAATCCATCGCGTGAGTAACCGAGCGAGATGTTGTTCGGTTTGTCGCGATCGGTGGGTTGGCCGCGCCAAATGGCAAAGAGTCCGATCATCATGCTTTCGTAAGGAAAGCCGTCCAATTGATACAACTGTGGCCGTGAATTCAGGTCGATGCGGCGGCCGTCGAGCCGATCGGCCCCCACCCAAGTGATTGACTCCTTCCAATGTTGTAACCCTTCGACCAGATCATCCGCCTCCAGATACTTTCGCATGCGGCCAATATGGTCAGGCATGTCCGGTACCTGACGAGGCACCCAATCATGGTCCCGCAGGCTCATAATCCACTTACTCAGAAACGGATTGCGGAAGAAGGTGGTGCGGTCACTCCAAGGGATACTCTTACCTACCGGCGCGCCCCAATGAATCCCGTCGCGCGAGTAAAACACTTCCATGGGTTTCATGTGCCCACGGGAGATTAGCGCCTTGTAGCGCTTGGCGGCGTCCCTCTCGTCGAGGTCCAGCCAGATGCTCGAAGAATCGCGCGCGCCGGGGATGACGACGTTGGTCCCTGGCCGGACGTCTAAGTTGGGCTTGGTCCACTTGACGCCATCGGGTGAGGTGGCGTAGTTGGTGCTATTCGCGCTGTAATACCAGGCCTTAAAGAGCTGGTCGGCCGGGTCATAGAAGATGCCGTCACTAAAGGGCATCGCCTTGCCGACTCCCTCGACGAACTCGTGGGGCTGGTCAGCCTGGAGCACGGGATTGAGAGGATAATATTCTGCGTCGTGAAAGGTACGACGTAAGTCAGTCTCGTCAATCAGGAAATGGTCCACGAAGAGCTGCCGGCCGACATCAATGGGAATTACGGCAGGCCCCTTGATCAAGTACGGCGGAGTTGGTAGGGGCTCCGCCGAGATCACTAGGTTTTTGGGCGGCCACTCGGCGGGAATTACGATTCCATTGTAGAGAATCTTGCCTCCGCTTTGAGCCAGGCAGCAGCCCAGCGCCACGATTGTCAAATACAACTTACGCATGATTGTTCACTTTCCTTACGACTAGAAGCTGATTCGCAGGCCGAAGCGCAAAAGACGCTCGTCGATGCCTTCTCTGGCGCGAGCCGTGGCGCCGATCGTCGTCACTTCCATGTAGCCACCGAGGCTGCGGATAGAACCGTCAGGATTGAGAATCATGTTGGACACATTGTTACCCGGGTTACCGAAGTGCGGGGTATTGGTGAGGTTGAAGCCTTCGGCGCGGAATTGAACGGTGACGCGCTCGGTGACGCGAAAGGTCCGGAAGATACCGCCGTCGAGTCCAATATAGCCCGGGCCGCGGAGCAGGTTGAAGCCGGCGGTACCGAAGCGCGCCGTCGTGACCGGAGTGAAGGCAAACGGATCGTAGTAAGGTGATCCAACTCCAATTCCCCCGAGCTTCTGAACATTTGCTTTGGCCAAGTCCGCACGTTGCGTGTTGCCGGGAGCGTCGAGCGAAATGCCGGCGGCGACCACGGAAAAGGGCAAACCGGAGAAGACGCTCAGGATTGAGTTAGCCTGCCATCCGCCCAGAATTTGAGAAGCAATTCCTCCGCCGCTTAAATAGCGGCGTCCCTTGCCAAATGGCAGCTCCGTGAGCGTCGTAATTTGTAAGTTATGCGTCCGGTCATAGCCAGTCACGGACCGATTCAAGTTGTAAAACTGGGGAATCTGAATCGCGGGAGAACCGTCGCTGTCATCGTTGCAGCAGATCCCCTGTGCCTTCGACCAAGTATAAGCCGCGCCAATCTGCACGCCGCGGGAGAAACTGCGAGAAAGTTGTGCCTGCATGGCATTGTAGCGACCGGTCCCCAGTGGCCCCACCACTTGTGTCGACGTCGTACGGCCAAAGGGAGCAAACAGGGGGCGGCTCGCGTTTCCACCGCCGGGGCGGCCGACGTTAATGTCGAGCAGGCCCAATTGACGAGTTTGGCGAGTGGCTACATAACCAACCTGTCCAGTGAAGTTACCAAAGAGCCGGCGCTGAATCGTGAAGTTCCAGGCTTGTAGATAGCCGCGTGGCATATCCTGCGGGACGGTGCGAGTGCTGAACGCCACCGGTACTGTCACTAAACCACTGGCGATATCTGGCACCACGAGTTCCGGAATGCCTTGCTGTAAGGTCCTGGCCGGCTGAAAGGCGTTCGCGCCGTCCAGAGTGAGAGCCACGAGGGCGGGGTAGTTGGTGACCATGGGCCGGGCCAGCATATAAGGATCGTTGGTGATACCGTAGCCGGCGCGAATGACGGTTCTTTCGGAAAGGCGGTAGGCGAGTCCGAAACGGGGGGCGAAGCCTTTCTTCGAGATATTGATGCCGCAGTCGAGCGGCTGATTGCCGACGCCGCAGATCATCATTTGGTTGGTGTTGGGGTTATAGTTCTCAATGCCCCGGTCGGCACGGGTCGGCACGGGGAAGTATTCCCAACGCATTCCAATCGAGAGGGTTAAGCGGCGCGTCGCTTGCCATTGGTCTCGCAGATATAGCCCATAAACAGAGGAGCGCGTGGTGATCTGATCGGGCACCTGCAGCATTTTCTGGACCCGGAATGGCATGCCCAGCAGGAAGTCACTGTAGGAGTTGTAGACGTTGGGCGAAGGGCCGTTGCGAATGTTGGTTACGCCACCAGTGAAGGAGAATCCGCCGGGGGCGCCGCCGCCGGCGCCGCCAAGTTCATGTTGGATGCGGTTCATGTGCTGGCGGGAGACGTCAATGCCAAAACGGATGTTATGGGAGCCCTTGGTGATGTTGCCGTTGGTGGTGTACTGCCAGGCTGGATCGTGCCAGATAATCGGCCAATTGGTAAACGGCAGCCCGAGTGTGGTGAGACTGGCGATGGCGAAGTTCGGCCAACCACCCTGGTAGAAGCGCGGGCCGTTCGTCCCAGGAATTCCGAGGAAATCGGAACCCAATTTCTCGCCCAAGCGGATTTGTTGTGAATTTGTATCGAGTAAGTTGAAGCCAAAGCTGCCGTCAATTATGAAGTTGGGGTTCAGCACATAAGTGCCAGCCACGCTGAGGCTGTGCGTCTTGCCGGTGGCGATCCCGGCGAAGCCCGCGGCACTATTGGTCATGGGACCACCCAATTGGCCAAAGATCGGGGGGCTGTCCATCTTGTAGTCCAGCATTCCATAGCGGCCATAGAGAAACAACTTCGACGAAGGGTTCCAGTTTAGCTTCAAGTCTATGGTGTTTCGATCAAAGGCATAGGGGTCACCTTTGAAGAAGTTATTGGCCAGCCGAGTGGGGAACGTCGGCGCGGGAATGAGGCTGGCCAGCTTGATAGCGCTCGGATCCATACGAGATCTCGGAATCAGGTTATTGGCAAAGGCCAAACGACCGGAGCCGTCGGCAAGTCCCGTGGTGGGGTCATAAATCGGACGTCCGGATCCGGACATGTCCCCGGCCTGCATGGCTAAGGTGGGCACGCTGCCGAACGACGTACCGGTTTGGCGGTCGCGAGTGCCCTCGTAAGAAAAGAAATAGAAGAGCCGGTCTTTGACAATGGGGCCACCGATGGTTCCACCGAACTGGTTCATGATGGATTTCGGATTCCGCTCACCAGCCGGCAAAAAGAAGGGTTTGGCCTTGGTGGTATTGTTGTTGTGATACTCAAATGCCGAGCCGTGCATCCGATTCGTGCCGCTCTTGATTTGTACGTTGATCGCGGCGCCGCCAGCCATACCCTGCTCGGCATCAAAACTATTGGTGGCAATGTTCACCGCTTCAATCGCTTCTAATGCGGGAACGTAAGTAGTGAGATGAGGAAGGAAGACGCCATTGGAGGTGACGCCGTCAATGCGCATATTGTTTCCGAAGCGGCTACTGCCATTGACGTTGAACGCCAAAGAACGGGCCGGATTCGCGGCGACGCTATTCGTTTGAGCGGCTGGTGAAAATCCGGGGAGGGTGCTGAGTAAGTGCTGAAAATTACGCCCTGGGGGCACCGGCAGATTGACTAACTGTTTGGCGCTAAGCTCGGAGCGCACCTCGGCGCGATCCATTTGCATCGTATTGACCGCCGCATCGACGACGACACTGTCGGTCACCTGTCCCACTTGTAGCGCGATGTCGACGCGGAGTACGGAGTTGATGGAGACCGCGAGCCCTCGGCGTTGCTGCTCGGAAAAGCCGGTCTGAAGTACTTTCAACTCATAGGGACCGCTGGGAACATTGACGAATGAGTAGCCACCGCTGTCCGTGGCTTGAGCCGTGCGGGACTGGTTGGTGGCGGTGTTGACGAGAGAAACCGTAGCCCCGGGCACCGCGGCGCCGGAACTATCGCTGACATTTCCGACCACGGAGCCGTAGAGCACCTGAGCGGCGGCCCAGGTGGGGTTCAGAATCAAAGTTAACGCGAGTGCTGTAAGTAGACAAGTTCGTCGCATATTTAATATCTCCTGCTGAAATGTCAAATTAATCGTGTCCAAAACAGGACTCTCAGTCAAGAATTGTTCCGCATGGCGGGATAACTAGGCATTATTGGGCACCAACGACTTGGTCGCCATTAGCTGCTGGTGGCGCAGATAAGTGTCCTTCAGATGTTCACGAACGGCCGCCATGTCGGATGCGCACAGGATGATCTGGGCGCCGCAGTCCAAAGCGTCGTCCACCAGATCCGGATGGGCGGTGGCGACGGCGGCGATCTTCCCTTGGCCGCATATGGCTTGGATGGCAGACCGGAAGAGTGCGCGGAAGGCTGGGTTGGTAAAGTCGAGCGGCATTCCCGCCGAGATCGATAGGTCGGCCGGCCCGACCAGCGCACCTTCGATGCCATCGACACCGACGATCTCGGCGCAATTCTGGACGCCCTGCAGGCTCTCAATTTGCGGGAAAAGGTAAGTCTGTTCGTTGGCGGAATCCATGGTGGGCAAACGTGACTCGAGGGCATAGTGCATCCCACGGGTCGCGCCGTTGTAGCCACGCCCGCCCAGGGGCGCGAACTTTCCCCATTGGACGATTTGGCGAGCCGTCTGCGCCGATTCCACCATCGGCACCACCACAAATCGCGCACCCATCTCCAGCGCCGGCAGGATCGACTCGCGGGAGGCGTCCGCCACCCGCAGCAGCGGCATCGCGCCGCTGGCATCGCAGGCGATGCAGAAGGCCTCCGTTTCCCGGGGCGAGCGGCGGTAATGCTCCAGATCGAGCCAGACGACATCGAAGCCGACGCGCCCCGCCATCTCCACGAAGGCGGGAACGGCGCTATCGAGAGCGCATCCCACCAGTACCGGCTTCCGCCGCAGAATCTCTCGCAAACTCAAGCGTTTTTCTTGACTCATTCCGTCCCTCTCAGCCATGCGCATAGGGCAACCAAGCCCGCATGGAGCAGTGCTGAAACACCGCAAGCTATCGCAAAACCAATCAAGGCTTCCCCACCCGGACGGGGAAACTCCCACTCCTTCCAGCGCACAAGCCGGGGATAGAAATCGCGACCGGTACGCGGATCACGCATGTTTCACCTCCCCCGGCTTCACCAGTAGAGGAAGCAACTCGTTCAGTTCGTCATCGCGACGAATGGGCGTCCAGATGGTGGCGTAGAAGCGATCCAGCAGCCACTCGGGCTCGCGCGGCGTGAGGAGGCTCACCACGACGCCCGCGAGGACGCCGCTGCCGAGATAGAGCGTGATGAGGTAAGGAAGTTCCGCGTCGCCTTGCCAATGAAGACCCCAGTAGCCGTACATCCAGGTGCCGGTGGCCGCCAGAAAACTGGCCCACGCACCATAGCGATTCGCACGACGCCACCAGAGGCCCAGCCAGAAGGCGATCCCGATGAGCGGGACGATGTTCCACATGAGGCGAATGGCGCGGGGCACATCGCCGACGGCACTGGCAAAGCCAATACTGCCCACCGCAAAAACACCGGTGAAGATGCGGCTTATCCATAACTCGCGTTCCGGCGCGAGCGTTTTCCCTTTGAGAATGTTGCGGGTGAAAAGGGCGGCGGAGCCAACCGACATCACGGCGCCGTTATCCATCACGGACGCCATGATGGAGGCGATCATCAGGCCGGCAAAGCCCGCCGGAAGCAGATCCCGCACCAAGACGCCGAAGACATGATCGCCCTCGTACTTGCCGGGCCCATAAATGCCGATCGCCAGTACGCCGGCGAGTGCCCAGGCGACCGTGCAGACTCGCTTGAGGGTGACACCGACGCAGAACCCGATGCGGTTATCGAGCTCCGTCCGCCCGGCGGCATTGTTACTCATGATGTGCGGCTGCGCCACGACGCTGAACATCTGGTTGACGATGGTGGCGACAATCCAGAAGAGGCCGATCTCTCCGGGGGTGATCAAGCGAAAGACCCGCTCGGGATCCGGAATGGAGGCGCGTACACCCTCCAGCCCGCCCAGCTTGTACCAGGCAAAAGGGAGGAGCAGGAAGCTCATCAGGATCGTCAGTCCGCCCTGCAGGAAGTCGTTCCAGATGGCGGCGACGACACCGCCCAGTATGCCGTAGCTTAGAAAGGCCACGGTCATCAGCAGCATCGAAGTCATCAAGCTGACGTGGCCACCGGTGAGCGCTTCGATCAGTTTCGCGGCCCCGAGCAACGCCATGCCCAGATAGCCCCAATTGATCACCAGCCCCATACACGCATAGAGGACCCCGAGCGATGGTCCATAGCGAAGCTCAAAGAAGTCGGCCGTGGTCATGCAGCGGGCGCGCCGGAATACGGGGCTGAGGAGCCAAAAGAAAGGAGTATTGAAGACGAGAATCCACTGGTACCAAATACCAGTCATGCCGAGCTTGTAGGATTGGCCGGCCACGCCCACGGCATTGTCGGCGTGGGTTCCCGCCCCGAAGGCGTACATGATCATCATGGCTCTGCCGAAGCGGCGGCCACCCATGTAATAGTCCTCCGCAGTGGAGACCTTACGCCGGGCGGCCCAGCCGATGCCGATCACGACCGCCAGGTACAAGGCGATGATTGCGAAATCGAGGGCAGTGAGGATCCACATAAGTACTACGGCGAACTCACTCAGGATATCCGGTGATCCAGCCACGCCGGCTGTTGTTCCGCATGCCGGAACAGTAAGGGCGTCTCGTTCGTTCGCCGGTATACTGAGAGTCACATGAACCGTAGAGGCTTCATTCTCTCTACTGCATGGCCGCTGCTATCAAAGCGGCCGCCGCCGGTAGCGCATCGATTTTCCGGCTCTGCGTATGAGATCGGCGCGATGCATGGCAAAGTCTTGAAGCGCGAGATTCGTGCCGAGGCGGGTCCGGCACTGCGACAACTCTGCGCGACGTGGAAGCTAAGCCAGTCCGCGACACTGGCGAGGGTCGTCTCCAGTTACGAGGGAGTCTATCGCGAACTGGTACCTACGTCAATCGAAGAGATGAAGGGCATTGCGGAAGGTGCCGAGCTTCCTTATCCTTTTGCGTTTTTCGCTGGTATCCGGGACCTTTTGCCCAGTTATGAAGGTTGCACGACGGTGGTTTGTCCGAGTTCAACGACTTACTCCGGCAGCCCGATCATTGGGCAAACGAAGGATACCTCGTCACCGCTTTCGCGCTACAACCTGGTGTTCTCAAAATACGATTCCGGGTTTCGAGCGATTTCGCTCGCCTATCCGGGCTGGATCGGCAATATCTGCCTCACCTCGCACGGTGTGTCCTGGACCGGCAACACGCTTTACGCCCCCGCCGCTCACGGCAAGCTCTATCCCGCCAGCCTATTGAAGCGCCTTTTTTATGAATCCCGATCGGTGCGCGAGGCGCTCGATCGGGCTCACGGACTACGATTCGGCAACGGCTGTTTCTGCGCGGCGGACCGGACCGGTACGGCCGTTTGTCTGGAGTGGATCGGCGGCGAGTGCGACCTTATCGAGATTGACCGCCGCTACGGCCATGCCAATAACGTTTTGGGCCGCTTTCGCAAGCAAGAGACGGCGCCGTCGTCGAATGCCAATTCCCTCCTGCGCCAAGCCCGCATCGATTCGTTGCTCAAGGCGCGGAAACAGCCCGTCAGCGCGGCCGATTTTGAGACTTGGTTCACGGACCATCAGCACCATCCACGCTCGATCTGCCGCCACACCAACAGCGAAGATCCCGATGTGACGACCGCCGCCTTCATCGCCGACTTGGCCACCTTGGAGTTTCGCGTCGCAGTGGGCAATCCGTGTGAGACGCAGTTTGCCGTGCATCGATTGGAGGATGTTTAAATGGTCGTGGCCATCCCGGATCGACGCGTCATGACGACGCCTCCGACTGCCACGGAGGACCGGGGCGACTCTACCCTTTCATCGCTTCTCAAAGCCCTCGAGTTGCTTTGCAGTTTTTCCACCGAGCGGCCGGAGTGGGGCGTCACGGAATTGGCCGCTTATCTGGGCTTGTCGAAGAGCACGGCACACCGAATTCTCACCACCTGCGAGCAATTCCGCTTCGTTGAACGCACCGAGGATCGCCGCTATCGGCTCGGGTCCCGAGCGCTCGAACTCGGGAATATCTATCGCTTCGACCGGCGCTTGCTGCTAGGCGCCGAACCAGCGCTTCGCAAACTCGCCGACGCGACAAACTCGATGGCGCATTTGGCGGAGCTCGATGGCCGCGAGATTGTCGAACTGATGCGCTTCAGCGGACCCAACTCGGTGCGCTTTACCTCAGTTCCGATTC
>Ga0163146_10007268_pt1 | contig 12221 bp, 5 predicted proteins | sample OliLakLV19MP7G1_FD_148648 | JGI IMG/M metagenome (GOLD analysis project Ga0163146, IMG submission 148648) | Freshwater microbial mat bacterial communities from Lake Vanda, McMurdo Dry Valleys, Antarctica - Oligotrophic Lake LV.19.MP7.G1 | ecosystem: Environmental > Aquatic > Freshwater > Lake >... | reverse complement strand
CAAGGGGGGGGGGGTACGTCAGTGTGCTCCAAATTTATAAACCACCCAGGCGTCGAATTTTGTTTCGTCATCGCTGCGAACAGGAGGTTCCGGGAATCGATGAATTGGTCCCACACACTTTCCGTAGGATGCTAAAAGAAGGAGGCTGTTCAGAAAATGGACTTGGTGGTGACAGGGAAGATGCCAATTCTCCAAAGTCCAAATTCCCCCTTTTGTAAAGGTGTTGACAATCTGAAGTCACACCAATGAGGTGTTGAGTCACCACCACAGGATGGTGAGTCACCCATCACCTTCAGGTGTTGAATTGCCAGTTGAATGATCAGATGAACAAGTTGGGCAAGAACCTGGGGACATTGAGTTGCACCCATGCGGTGTTGAGCTGTCAGCAAGCCTGACTTTAGGGGTTTTGCTTAGGGGGCAATTCTTTGACTTTGTGGAGATCCAGCACTCTCCCATGCACTCATCAAATTGGGAACTGGAGAATCTGCGCGACACACAACAACAGTTTGGAAAAGTCTGACGCCAACCTTGGCATTTTCTTCTCAAATGAACATCCAGCTTCTGACACTGTCACATTTGGTAGTGGTTGAGTGACAAAGAGACAATGACAAGAGTCAAGTCAATGTGGCTTTTGACAATTGATGATGTGAAGCAAAAGAAAGACAAAGAAAGAAGTGAAGTGAACTTCACGACCAAATGCAAGACCAGATTGATTGCTGATTTTGTCAAATGGAGCACTGCTTTTGCAAGCCCCATTCAATCGAAACACAACAGAAACGGTTTCTGTTCTTCATTTGACATTGAGAATGCAACTGAACTTCAAAAGTCATCAAGAAGTGATCAGCATTGTGTCAGCATCACTCTGTCAAGAAATCAACGATTTTGGACACGCTGTTGAAGTTCTCATTCCTCTTCCGAGCTTCGTTGTGGCTTAATTTTTCCAACAGACTTTTTGTCATTCCAATTTGGAGTGCTCACCGGTTGTGGATCACCTGGAGCCTAAGACGAGACCCACCACCAAGTTTCTGAGCCCATGGGTTGTGAATGCTCATGCATCTGTCTCCCCAATTGGACGTGTCCTGTTCAATTTGACATGCCAATTTGCAGCAATGGATGTGTGTGTGTGTGTTGCCCACACACATGGGAGAAGCTTCTCTTCTTCATCAAACATGTTGGATGTTGTGGATCATGGACCCAGCAGCACAGTGTGTTTTGTCATCAGCAATGATGCACAGGCAATTTTCAGAATTGTTGTCTGGCCACAATGATTTTTGTGCCTTCAGCACTTGCCCTTTCTCTGACCACAAAAAATCCACAAACAGTGATTTCATGCTCAATGCCATTCGGCATCTCTTCAGGTGACAACAATGAAAAGCAACGCAAAATGCCATAAAAAATGTGCCATGTTTGAAAGAGCTCTCAGCTGTGGTTGTGGTGAGAATCCGAGTCCAAACTGAAGATGGTCCACAAAACAGAAACATGTGTGTTTTGAAATGACCCAAATTCTGACATTTGCTGTGTTGCCAAATTGATGTTATGGACTTTGATCACCAGCTTTTCTTGTGGTCCAGCAAAATGAATTTTTGCTCATGCTGCAGAACAGATGCCAATCACCAGTCACCAAGAAATGTGATTTTTTGGCAATGAAGACTGTGTTCACCGTCTTCGCAAAGAATGATGCCAGTCAGGTGTTTCCCCCTGCTAGACTGCAGAAGCCTTGTTCAGATTGCAATGGACAGATGATCATCAGCATTCAATGATAGCAATTAATTTGCCATGATCCTGGAAGATTGCAAGTGTCCTTTTGAAACAATCACATCAATGTGTGTGAGATTCAATTCAAAATGAATGAATCGTTCCAATTCTTCGATGTGATTGAAGACTGACAGACATGTTGCTTCGCTTCCATTGTGATCTAGCCGAAACTTGATGGTTCGCCATTATTCCTTGCCAGGCACCTTCCTGTTTAGCGGGTTTGATAGTTACGCTGGTACTAGCTAGCTACAGTAATAGTACCGTCGGAAGCGGAAGAGTAATCTACAGCATTGTACGGGAGAAGCGGTACTAACCTTCCGGAAAAATACCTAGGAAAAATAGAGCATGAAAGAAAGTTTGTGTCGAGGACCGAAAAAGCATGAGTGGGTCACTTCGCCTTCGGAGAAATTAATTACGGCACCATTTTTTGGAACACCAAGATCGACTTTAATAGCAACCAAAATGATGAACCTAAGAAGCTCACAAAATGTTCATAAAGTACCAGTACATGAATGTACAAACAAAACCCGAAACCAACCCAATTCACAATGATAGCTACCAGAGGCGTTGTATTTCTGTCCGTCTTTCTCTCTACCACAACCACTATCAATAAGTACACGCCACCATCCGTGTTGGCCAGCGCCACAGAGCTCACCGCATTCAATGCAGACTATGACTATAACAATGATGACGACAACTCACTCGACCACTTCATGCCCCAAGACGAAAACGATGACATTGTCATTTCGCAACCAACGACACCACTGCACCTTCGGCAAGCTGTGGACTTTCGCGACTTGTTGTTGCCCCCCAACGAATCCACCCCCTTGGGCGGTACTGGAAAGCAGCCCTATGGCGATATGGTGTCGTCTCAAATATGGCCTCTTGTCCAGGACATGACGAATCCCGAGTCCGAGTCTTATCAAAACAGGTACCAATTTCTTCAAGAAACATTGGCGCCCATGATGGAAAGCTTTACCAACTCTACCAGTGGTTTGCTGTATGATTATCATCTCGACGACATGGCGGGTGCCAAACTGAATGTTCAAGTCTCCAATTTGAGAATCCAAAATGTGACTTCCATTTTGCCTTCCAGTAGAGCTATGAAACTGCTACAGCCAATACGCGACCAACCACATGTCTTGTCCAACCGCTTCTATATTGGGAATCAAGAACAAACGGGTCTTGAGGTCTCGATTCGATTGGGCATTACCATTGAAGGATCTTCACCCCTCGCCATGAACAATCAAGTCGACCTTCACTTGGTCATTCCTCCTTCGTTTTTTGATTTGGACATGGTCCTTCTCATGGACGCCATTAAATTTTTACAACTTCCTCTCGATGAAGTTTTCAATCTGGCCTGTTGGGCCAACACCTTGATGGATCCTTCCACTAAAAATAAGTTATCCTCACATCAAGCCATGGAACTTTCAAAATTCAAAACCACCTTCGCCTCCTTGGTGTCCATCAATGCGACGTGTGTTTCCTGTTCGGATCACTTTGGCGTCTTTTTACCCAAACTCATGGCGGTACTCCTAAACTCCTACGACCCTGCTCTATTCACAGAACGACTAGAGGGGGTCGTGGAAGATGCTGGCACCATTTTTTGGGATACCATCGACATTACGGGCATGATGCAGATTGCGGCAAGTCAGTGTCCAGAGAGTTCCTCCTACCAACCAAACAACAATCTTACGGCTCCTGCTGCGGCGCCCTTGGATTTGTTCCAATCCCTCATGAATGCGGACATTCTGTTGACGAATACCACGGTATCCAAGGAGACCATTGAGACACTGTTGGGGATGGGCTTTATCGGTATGGAAACAACAACCCTGATTGCAGCGCAAAAGTACGCATCTGTCGTGCCCCCACCTGCGGTAGAAGTGCCGTGGAGTGCCGAAGTCAACAACTCCTTTCTAGACTGGAGAGTCTTGGAAGACCCTTTGAAATCTCTCCGAGCCCAGGTGGAACGACCGGAATTCGTCCTTGGACTGGTTCAGTCCAGTAATCTCTATGATGCCGACAAGAAATCACTCACGATTCCTTTTCTGCAAAACGTATCCTTGGACACATCTTTGGGGTACACGATCTCGCTTGATCATGTCGATATCCTGGGCATTGACTCTTTGGTCAATTTGACGATTGCCAAGTCAGTGGGCCCGTACACGCTACAGTCGGAACTAAAGTTTGAACGTCTGGAGATTGAACTAGAGTTGTTTATCCAATCCAACGACAACGATGACGAGTTGATGGAGATTGAGAACAGTGAAGTCCTGGCAATGTCTATTCAAGTTCATGACCTGCTAATTGCCTTTGATTTGGTACTTCCAATAAATCTAGAGCTCCTCGGCGACCTTACGCTGGGCACCCTTCTGTTAGAAGAACTCTCGGAAAGCATTCCTTCTTTGTTGGCAGCACTTCCCAATGCCCCCTCTATCCAAACGCTGAACGTCACCATTGCCTCCATCGACTACCCTTATGTAGAAGGGTATTTCAGCCAAGAAATGAAGGCCATGGTCAACTCGGTGAGCCAAAGCCTCTTTCAAACCTTTGGAGACTATTTTCCAGCTGCCCTTCCCAACTTGTGTCAGACGGTGATTCGGCAAGATCTGAACCAGTACATCCAACAGGAATACGACTCGTTCTTCAACAGGTCGACGAGTCAAGGCGACAAACGTAATGACGGTGACGAAGTTTTTGTTGGAAGCGCCGACGGCTTTGTGGATTTCCAAGCTCTCTTACTTGGAAGAAACAATTCCTCGTATGGAACCTTATTTTATCTGGCGTACGCTTCTATCCGGAATTCCTTTTTCAACGAGGAGGGGGCTGCCAAAATCAATGACATGATTGCATCCTGGACAGAAGAACAATCCAACACGTCTGGTACCTTGGAATTTCCCAACTCCAAGGCCAGCGCCAATGCCACCTTTCAAATTGGAAACCTCGATGCTACGTCCCAGTTTCGTGTATGGAATATCACGCTGCGCGGCCTCGATAGTGTGGCCATGCCATTGTCATTATTGTTTCCAACCGATCCGCATGTTCTCGAAAGCCAAGTGTCTGTTGGAACACCAAATCCCATCATTTTGGGTGCCAACTTTATGTTCGCAATATCCGACGGGGAAGAAATGGATATTCACAACGAGTTGCGGCTCGAACTGCGACTTGACAACATTACCGCGGCTGCCACGATGCTTCTACAGTTGACCGAGACGGCGCTCATGTCGTTCCCGCTCAAAGATACGGACAATATCCACTGTTGGCTAGCACTGCTTCCTCCTACGACCGATTCGATTGCGGCCATGCTTGCCAATCCCATTCCAGGTATTGCCGTGGAAGGTCGATGGCGCTACCAAAAGGCCAATTTGGACCTCAATTGCTCCTCCTGTACGAGCCCTCAATTCCCCGAACTGATCGAACATCTCTATCGAACGGGTGAAAACTTGAGCGACGTCATTGAATCCGCAGTCAATCGAGTGGCCGACGGAGAGTTGTTTGGATCGGTACTCAACTACTTCCTTAGCAACGCCAGAGAACAGTGCCCGCATATTCGCAGAAATGTCACAGCGGACCAAACAATTCTCAAGCCGGAGTCATCCATCATAGAAGAAGCAGTCAACGCGGTGGTGCGCGACCCCAAATCCAGGTCCTTCCACATTGGCGTGTTGGCGTTTGCAGGAGCTGTGTTGCTCGTCTTTGTCCTGTGTCAATTGTACGTTCACTTTCGGAACAAAGCGTGGAGGAAGTCACTTTCCAAAGAAGGCGACAAACTTCTCCAACATGTACTGGATAGCGAACGTAAACGGGATATCGATTTGGACCAAACCATGACTTCGCTCTACCACTCAATCTACATTCCAGCACATACTCGACTCATGGTCCCTATTTTGTTGTTCATAAATATGGGCTTGTTTGCAGTCGCGCATGCCGCTACGTCGTTCACGCTGGCAGTGGATGTTCAGTTAGCTGGCGACGAGTTCTCCATCAATCGAATGTTTGAGTTCAACTTCATGGATGGCCTCCGCAATACCTACAAGAGTGGCGGCTGGGAAATGGCCATCTTACTGTTGATTTTTGGTGGCATATTTCCATATTTCAAGGGTGCTGTATCCATGATGTTGTGGTTTGCTCCGCCACGTTGGATCTCCTCCAATTTCCGTGGACAAGTGTTGCTGTGGATCGATGCCATGAACAAACTCACCGTACGAGATATTTTCAAAATTTTGGTCATTCTGGGCATTGTGTTTGTATATGTGGGTGGCCCCCACATCTCTTCGCAAGCCACCGGCAACCTCTATGGCATGAAAGTCATTGCTGTACTAGGCCCTGCCCTTTACTGTGGAATCACAGCCATGATTCTCTCCCGAACAAGTTCCAAATGGTTGTTGGACTATCACAACGAAGCCATGGATCAAGCGCGAAAAGCGTATTACGATCATCAAAACCAATTGTCATCAGCAGGCTGTTCTGTTGAAGGCACCGATTCGAACGATTCCTGTCCCCACAAAGATGTGTCTACGACGCTCAATGGTGACGATCACTCGGAACTCGCCGATAGAGTCTGGCACTTTGAAGGCATTTCTGACCGAGACGACATGAATTACTCCTCGGAAGAGATCGTCCAAGGCGACGACGATGTGTCAACAGCGCCATCTGAAATTTCCGTGCGAGGGCATCGCCGCCATTTCTCCATGTGGGGGCAAACCTTTTCCCTCGGAGATTTGGCTGTTTGGTTTGGTGTCGTGGCAATTCTTTGTTGCCGTGTCTCTGGATCTTTCGAGCATAGTGGAACTGTTCCTCGAATCGGGCACAACCTACGCACAAGCCATTTCGGAGTTTGGAGTGTATTCCTTCATCTGTGCGGTCTTGCTACGAGCTCGTGTGGTCCTCGAGTCCTCCATGGATTATGTGGCAGTGGGGTGTTTACTGTTGAGCGCACTTGTGGCCATTAGTTTTACGTTTGTCGTGAATATCCTTGGATGGATCCGCACCGTCCTTTGTACCAGAAAGGGCTGGGAGCAACTGCTGTGCCAACAACGCGACACAGAAGTCGTGGCGAATCTTCCTTCCTATCTCAAGCTCTACGCACACCGGAACCTGTTGGTGTATGTGATTGCCTACGCCATTGGAATCTTTCAATTGGGCGCCGTGGCACTATTTTCGGTCCATCGGTTTTGTGACATATTGGATAGAGTCTACAATGGCCTTGACTTTATTGGGCTGATTGAAAGAACCTCTGGTCAATCCTGCTGGGAATCTCAAATGTCTCACTCGCACAATTTGATTGTCCTCTGGGGGTGCTTTTTATATTTGACCATATGCTTTTGGATCCAAGTCATGCAACAATACAACTTCAATGTAAAACAAGCGAGCCGACTGTTACGACAAAATGGCAAATCGTTGCTGCACTGGCAGATTGAAGAAGGTGCCTCAAATGCGGGCAATCTTGTGCAAGTATGGGAAAATGACGCTGATGCTGATGGTGGTGGTGTCAAGAGCAAAGCCACTACTCGCACACAACCCGACATGTGTACCTGTGCTGCTGCGACCCTGAGCACAGGTGATGATGACCAGAGCCAATCGTCTACAGAAGTGCCTACATTATCAAAATCTGAGTCCACGGATTCCATCTTGGACACAGCTTCTACTAGCAGTAGTTTGGATGCTGACAGTGCTGTTGGGGAAGACGACAGCGAGGAGAGGGAAACTTGGGAGATTGAAGTTTGATAGATAGAAAACAATTGAATGCATGAATTGCCCAAAACTTCTTGCACAATGTTATGAATTAGAACTGTTGTTTGCAACCTTCGTGCTGCTGATGTTGTGCAGGCAATGAGTTTCAATTTCATTGGAGGTGTGCTAGGCAATTGTTCTCAATTTCATTGGATGCATGCTAGCCCCTCTAGAAAGGAAAATTTATTGCTTCAGACCATTGCATGGGCTCAATGGGCAAGGTTGGCCAAGGAGGGGTTCAGTGCCTCCAAACTCCCCATCTGACAGGCTACACAGGTTGGAGGCGGGCATTGAAGGTGTCACCTTTGAGGCGGAGTGTGCTCACAAGCAACCACTGTGGCTCCACCTGTCCAGTTCAAGTGCAGCCCGGCATTGAGAGCAGGACGATTTCAGTTGTGATCCTTGATGAGGCACAGACGACCCTTGCCATAGCCTGGCCTGCACTCACACGGCTCCATTCGGCGCAAGATTGCATGACGGTTGGTGCTGGTTGTGCTTTGGACCCTGGCCTGCTCTGCGTGGATGTGGCACACAAGTCCACAGCATGGAGACTTTGTCGATGTTCCTTGCCTGTCTTTGTTGTTGTTTGGTTTGTGCTCTTCCAGCCATCTTGGCAACAGCTGCAAGACCTCGCAGTTTGCATTGTCACACCAATTTTGTTGCGGCTCATGGACTTCCCAGCACTGCACAGATCCAGACATTGGACAGCATGGACAATCGCTGTTTTCAAGTGAAAGTTGTCGTGTGCATGTGACCCCCCAAAGCTTGATCAAGATTGGCTCCTCTTTGTCTCAAATGTTTGCAGAGCAACGCTTCACCTACAACCCATGCCAAAAACGGCCAAACTGCATTCAACTTGGGTCCAATCCAGCAGATGCGGTGGATTTTGCAATGCCAAGAATAGGACATGCACAGAGCATCCTCAGATAGGACTCATTTCGTTCGTGACTCATTCACGGAAGCTGTGCTCTTCAGCGTGTCGATCTGGTTGCCACTGGTCCAACTATTCACGAGTGGTGAAACAGGTCGCTCAGGACAGCACCCACGACCAAACGCCTATGCAGAATAACGGCTGTGTGACATGCCCTCCCAATGACGTCCAGAAGACGTTTTGTTCTGGATGGCACAACACGAGCTATCGTTGTGACACAAAGTCATAACAAACTGTGCAACTGGCGCGCCGATTCTTCACGCAGAAGCATCGTTCATCTCAGTGGAGTGAGGACTGCGCCAAGGGATCTCGAGCTGAACCTCTCTCAAACATCACATTCATTTTAGCTTCATTCTGAAGCTTACAATTTTCATTTGCAAACAACTCAAAAGGCCTGTGGCTTTTAGCGCAGTGCATTTTGAGTTGTGTTGCAAACAATTTGTGTGTTTTTCCACTTCATTCGACCATGAAGATCACCGCTACCAAAGACTTTGGTAACACCAAGAACAACAAGATTGTTCTTTCATTGGTTCCTGAACCAACGGAAACCGCAACTAAGAAGGAAGACCTTGCGACGCTCAACGTCTGCAGTGATCCGACGGATGCTGACTCAACCAAGGTCCGCTTTGCATTCAAGACATTCAATGGCACCGCGGAATCTCCCCAGATCTCATTGACTGGTGCAAGAACGTTCAAGGCGCATTCACTGGTCTCAACTCCACCACAGGGTCACTTCAATGTCAGATGATGCAGCAGTTCTGTCGAGGAACCGCATTGAGCACCTACAATAGCAATGTCAACCAGTTGCACCACAACGGAAAGGCAGCTGATGCCCTGGTTGCTCAAACGGCAGTCGACAACTGTGTCGGAGGCGATCCGAACACAGTTGCCAATTCGGCACAAGCATTGACCAATGCAGGAAATAAGACAAAGGAAGCATGCCTAAGTGATGCTGGAGATGGAGAATGCATGGTGACCTCCGCTCTCAACCAGATGATGACTGGTTTTCTACCCAACAAGGTGTTGCAACGTGTCAAACGTCATTTGCGACGTGAAGCTAGGAAGCCCTTTGACATGAACACCAAGAGCTGCTGCATGAACATCACCCGCATCAACTCGGAAGAAATCCCGAAGTTGCCTCCCAAGTTTGACGAAACCCAATCTCTAGCTGAAGACGAGATTGTGGACATTCTTCTGCACCGAACTCCTAAGAGTTGGCAGAAGGAGATGGATCGTCAAGGATTTGATCCTTTGGGTCACACCCCTGTGGAAGTTGTCGCTTTCATGAAACGGATTGAAGCTTCTGTAGAATTCGATTCTGACAAAAAGACAACTAAGGTTGCTGCCTCTGACAAAGGTAAAAAGAAAGCCAACGATTTGAATGGATCGAAAGGTTCGCACCATTGCATGTTGTGCGGCAACAACAACACCCGCGACACCTCTGAGTGCAAGACACTTCAAGCGCAAGCTAAGAAGTCAAAGGGCAACAATGGCGGCTCTGACAAGAACGGTAAGAGCCATGACAAGTCCTGGAAGAACAAAGCCAAGGACGATGCTGACGACTTGAAGAAAGAGTTGGCCGCTTTAGTCAAAAAGGCGACGCAGTTGATCAAGCAGCAAGAGCTCAATGCTGTCGAGCTGACTAGGAAAGTCAAGCCCGTGAAGAAGCACAAAGTCAATTGGCCTAGCGCTGAAGACTTGAAAGAAGAGCAAGTGCTCGACTCTTTCGATGCCCAGTTGAAAGACTTCAACTGTGGCGACCTCGAACAATTGGACCTTAAGGAAGGATCCGATGATGAGAAAGAAGATGGAGAGATGGACGCCTCTGTCTCGGATGAACTATCCGATGAAGTTTCTGTCTGAATGGCAGGTCAGGATAAGAAAGGAAGCTCGAACGCTTCCACAGCAATGAAAGACAAATTGGATTTGAATTTATCACCAACCAAATTTCTTACAACTGTCAGCAACAACGAAGTGCGAGAGATGTTCGCTTTCGACACTCAAGAAGACGATGAGAACATGTCAATCTCTTCTGATCAAGACTTCACTGGTTTTGATGAATGCATTGATTTGTCACGGCAAACAGAGACTTTTGCTGTAGCTAATCTTATCCGAGGCCGATCACCCAAAAGACAAAAGACAGAGGACTTGCGCCCAATGTCGTTTGTCAGCTTCAATGCTTCATTAGGCAAAGCAAAGCCAGTGACTATCTAAGCGCTACCAGATAGCGGTGCTTCTGACACAATGACAGACGAACAGTTTGCTAAGAAATTGCAAGTCAAAAACACTCAAAACTCAGATGCGGTGTGGACAACACCTGCAGGAGATGTGCGCACTAGCCAGAAGGTTAAGGCTCAATTTGCTTTGCCGGAACTGCATGATGACCGCATGATTGAATGGAATCTGCATGTCACTAAGTCTTTAGGACCCTATGACATGATCATCGGTAGAGACATCCTGAGATTCCTAAAAATCAACATTAAATTTTCAGAAGAAATTGTCGAATGGGACGGAGCAGAAATGCCCTTCAAAGATGGAGACGCCTCCCTAAATGAAGCGCACTGCGTAGCAGACAGCAATCCAGTAGCAGATGATGCACACAGGGTTTGGTTTGGTAAATCTCCTGCCGGTGTAGAGCAGAGGGCTGTTGTGGTTGGCACTGTTGCTTTACCCTCCACACCCTCCACAACTAAACATCCATGGGATGTCAGAGCCTGGCAACTGTTCAGTTAAGACACAGTTGGGGTCAACCAACAGCAAGGGTTTGCCTGTGCTGTTCCAATGGCTCCCACCAAGGAATTGCTACTATTAACTGTTAAAATCTCTACAATGCTAATGAGGCTTGCCTCTTGTTGTCGTGTGTCTTGCCTCCACGAGTGTCTCTCATCATGATTCAGTAGCGACCTGTCTCATCTCCAGTGTCGATTGTTGTGGAGTGCTCCAACGTGTTGTAGGAGAGCTTGAGCATCCATTCGTGCGAATGTCGATCGTCCCCAATGGCAAAAACCTCCGCTCAACTTTGTCATGTCACCGTGTTTGCCCACAGCCAGCCAGAGCCCACCTGCTACCGCATCAGAGAAGGTTCTGATGCATTCTTGTGACCCAACAAACTGGAGCCATTTCCTTCTGCCAACTCTTGGGAGTTCCGTGCAGAAGAACATCCACAATCTCATCTTCAGCTAGAGATTGGGTTTTGTCAAACTTGGGAGGCAACTTCGGGATTTCTTCCGAGTTGATGCGGGTGATGTTCATGTAGTAGCTCTTGACATTTGTGTCAAAGGGCTTCCTAGCTTCGCTTCGTAAATAACGTTTGACACGTTGCAACACCTTGTTGGGTAGAAAATCAGTCATCATCTGGTTGAGAGCGGAGGTCACCATGTGCTCTCCGTCTCCAGCATCGCCAAGACACTGTTCCTTGGTCTTGTTTGTTGCATCTGTCAATGCTTGTGCCAAGTTGGCAACTACGTTCTGATCAGCACCTTGGTAGTTGTCGACTGCTAGTTGAGCAGTCGCGGTGTCAGCTGCCTTTCCGTTGCGGTGCAACTGGTTGACATTGCTGTTGTAGGTGCTCAACGCGGTTCCTCGACAGAACTGCTGCATCATCTGATGTTGAAGTAACCCTGTGGTAGAGTTGCGACCAGTGAATGCGCGTTCAACATTCTTGCGCCAGTCAATGAGATCTCGGGGAGATTCCGCGGTGCCATTCAATGTCTTGAATGCAAAGCAAACCTTGGTTGAGTCAGTGTCCGTCGGATCACTGCAAAGATCGACCGTTGCAAGGTCTTCCTTCTTAGTTACGCTT
>Ga0163146_10007258_pt1 | contig 12229 bp, 15 predicted proteins | sample OliLakLV19MP7G1_FD_148648 | JGI IMG/M metagenome (GOLD analysis project Ga0163146, IMG submission 148648) | Freshwater microbial mat bacterial communities from Lake Vanda, McMurdo Dry Valleys, Antarctica - Oligotrophic Lake LV.19.MP7.G1 | ecosystem: Environmental > Aquatic > Freshwater > Lake >... | reverse complement strand
AATGACAATCAATAGTTACGATTAGAGATAATGAGTGAGTTTACTATCTGAGTTTACTTTGAATAGTTACGATCAATAATGAGTATCAATAGTTACGATTAGAAATAATGAGTGAGTTTACTTTCTGCGTTTACTTTAAATAGCTACGATCAATAATGACAATCAATAGTTACGATTAGAAATAATGAGTGAGTTTACTTTCTGAGTTTGCTTTCAATAGCTACGATCAATAATCACTATCAATAGTTACGTTTTGAAATTATGAGTGAGTTTACTTTCTGAGTTTACATTCAATAGCTACTATCAATAATCAGGATGGTTAATCAGGATTTGAAATAATGAGTGAGTTTGCTTTCTGAGTTGACTTTCGATGGTTACGATCAATAATAAGTATCAATAGTTACGATTAGAAATAATGAGTGAGTTTGCTTTCTGAGTTTACTTTAAATAGCTACGATCAATAATAAGTATCAATAGTTACGATTAGAAATTATGAGTGAGTTTACTTTCTGAGTTTACTTTTGATAGTTACGATTAATAATGAGTATCAATAGTTACGATTAGAAATAATGAGTGAGTTTACTTTCTGAGTTTGCTTTCAATAGCTACGATCAATAATCACTATCAATAGTTACGATTAGAAATAATGAGTGAGTTTACTTTCTGGGTTTACTTTTGATAGTTACGATCAATAATGAGTATCAATAGTTACGATTAGAAATAATGAGTGAGTTTACTTTCTGAGTTTACTTTTGATAGTTACGATCAATAATGACAATCAATAGTTACGATTAGAGATAATGAGTGAGTTTACTATCTGAGTTTACTTTGAATAGTTACGATCAATAATGAGTATCAATAGTTACGATTAGAAATAATGAGTGAGTTTACTTTCTGAGTTTACTTTAAATAGCTACGATCAATAATGACAATCAATAGTTAAGATTAGAGATGATGATTGAGTTTACTATCTGAGTTTACTTTGAATAATAACAGTGAATAATAAAAATGAATGATCAGGAATTAAGATGTTAACAGATAGTAGTTGAGAGAGATTAAAATGAAGAGAATTCACAAATCAAAAAGGACAAAAACAAAGAAAGAGACAAAAGGGAAATGAGTATCAGGAAAATAAAAGTTCAAAAAAGTGATCAGGATTAGAAGCAATAAATAGTAAATACTCTCACGGTCGTGATCTTTGATACCATCAATACTTTGTAAATACTCTCACGGTCGTGATCTCATGTGCCTCAGCTTGCAGCCTTATCACGTAATCTAACATTGCCGTGAACTGAGAGTTTCTCGCTTCGATCCCCCCCACCGCTACAATAAGCAGTCGTGCCTCCTTGCTTATTGTCTCCCTGGTTCCTTCGGCAACCAAAAAGGTAGAAATGGTGTGCTGCGCACTTTTTTTTATGGCCCGTGCGAAATGTCACGCCAAAAAGAAAAGTTGCAAGAGCCAAGCGGACAAACCAATGAGACATTAGTTTGATTAATTTTATTTTTTGAATGGCACATGCAACTTTTCTTTTTGTCATGCCATTCGCTTACGGGACGGTTGAATAATTTTTATCCCTACGGGGTAAAGGTTCAACCTCGCACAAAAAAAAGTTCTTGCACTATTTGGCCACTGCTTTACACCTTGCGGGGGCAGCGGTGCAGCGGCCAAATGTTTTTTGTGTGTGCCTTTTCCGCCAACTGCTGCCCCCGCGCCCCCCCCGCGCAGTTGTCGGGCACACCGGACACACAAAGGGCACGTTGAAAAGAACTGACCACCGTACGCATTTCATAAAAGCATTGTCAAAAGATACTCCAAGGGTACCACCATTTGCCCACCAACAACATGGCCAACCCGGCTATAGTTTATAAGGGGTTGGCCATGTTGTTGGTCAAACGTTAAAATCTCGATAAGTCCTCGAATAGTAATCTTTCAAATCATCTCGAAATATTATTTCGTGAAATGCCAATATTGCAATACAATATTTTTGTAATAGCTTCGAAATAAATTTATACAAAATTTTATGTTTCAATTCTTGATTTTGCTCTTCCTTTACGAGGTAATGTGTAGAGCTTTCGTACCCCAACGATTCATGGGAACTGAGTCCGGCAAATTGTTTGCGAAGTTTACACCTGGTGCCATTGTATCGGAGATTCGTAACAAGATTGCCGCGACTGTCTTCACTAAAAACGGTGCCGGAGCAGCGATTCGTAATCGAGTTACTCCGATCAATCGCAGGTCTCCGCTACAGACAAACAGGCGCCAAAGGTTAGCGAGTTTATCGAGTCAGTGGAGAGGCTTAACTGAGGTTCAAAGAGCAGGTTGGAATGCAGCTTCAGGCTCGTTTCCAGTCCAAGATAATTTGGGTCAAACCATTTTCTTAACAGGTGCGCAACTTTACAACCGCTGCAATGCAAATTTACTTTTGATCGGTGCCGCAACAATTGCAAACGCTCCAACTCCAACAAGCTTCGCGATCCTCACTGCAGGGGCAAGCTTACCGGATTCTGCCGGAACTTTCACTCAGGCTTTTACTCCAACTCCTGTGCCTACAGGTTTCGCATTGATTATTCGCGCCACGGGTCCTAAGTCCGCTGGTATCAGTGCACCCTCTCAATCTGATTTCAGATTTATTCAAAGTGTGGCGGCTGCAGGTGCTTCGCCTGCTAACATCTTTGCAAACTATTCTGCTTTGTTTGGCGACATGAGTGGAGCTGCTGATCAGAAAGTTTTCGTTGAGATGTATTTGATGGAAGTGGCTTCTGGTCTTGCTGGTCAGGTAGTTCGTACTTCTGCTATTGTTGCTTAAAAAATAGCATCATGGCGAAACTCACTCCCAGCGTGGTCGTTGGAAATATGTCCGGCAAACTTGCTGGGAGTGTTTTACTTAATGGCGTTGGGTCTTTGTCTATTCGCAATCGTGGCAAGCGGAGACGTAAGCAAACATCACGGCAGCAGTTTGTTTCTGGAAGCATCACAGCTTTATCAAGGCTTTGGAAAACCTTAACCCCAGCTGAAAGAACAGGTTGGAATGCAGCCTCCGGAAGCTATCCTATAAATGATCGACTGTCTCAGGTTATTTACCCGACAGGATTTGCACTATTTTGCGGCATCAATACCGCCAGGCGTGTCGCTAATATTGGTTATACAACGGACTCGCCCGTACCTCAATTTCTTCCTGTACTTGTCGATGCCTTTACAGTTATAACAACTTCAAGTTTTGAAATAACACTCGTTTTTGATTCCGCTCCGGTAAATTTTAACGCGATGTTTTTTGCCTCTCGTCCCGTGTCTCCAGGCGTTTCAAGCTTTTCAACTTCCGATGTTATTCATATAAGAACCGAAGGACTTGCTTTCGAGGCTATTTATGATCTGAAAGTATTTTATGAGTTAATACATGGACCTCTTACTAATCAAGCAGGTCAGAAAATAGCCGTTGAAGTTTGGGCTCTCGCTGAACAATGCGATAGGCAAGTGTTAATTTTCTCTGATCAAGTGATTATTTCCTAAAAGTTGCCACGATTAAAGTTTCGTGCTTTAACACATTCACCAAATAAAATTGGCCTTCACAATTCAATCAGGTTCAACGATCAACACATTGTCGGTATGGTAGCACCTTCCTTTTTTAAGATCATTATAAGTTCGTCATTAATGCGTAAAATCTTTTTGAAGTTTCCTAATTTTAGAAATTAGAAACTGATTAAAATTTTTCAATCATGGCAATCTTTACTCCTGGTGCAAGCATTTCGGAAATCTCCGGCTCAATCGCGAACGTTACTTACTCTCGCAATCGTGGCGGTGCTTATTCGAAAACAAAAATGATTCAGACTAATCCAAACAGTCCGGCTCAGGTTGCAGCTCGTGCATTAACGGCCTCAGCTGTGGCAGCATGGAAGTTGTTGTCACCGGCTGTTCAAGATGCATGGATACAATTTGCGAACACGCAGGAATCAAAACCGATTTTGTCAAAGCGCACAAAGCTTTCAGGTTATACTGCGTTTATTCGTTTTCACATCACGCGAAATCGTTTCGGTTTGTCAGGTGATCCATTGCCTAAAATTCAGGAGCCGTTTACAAACTTTTTCGGTTTTAGTTTTACAACCGACACAGGCGCTTTAATAGCTTCGATCACAGGCACTAATTTGGATGCAAATGTGCTGGTCGTGTTTTATCTCAGTAATAGCGTGTCTCCTGGTCGCACATCAATTCCTGAAAGCAAGGCTGTCATAATGCACTTTGAGGCCGCACCTAACGGTATTTTAACAGTTGATCTTTCCACTTTTTGGGTTGCTCGTTTTGGTCCGTTATCTGCAGCTGGAAATAATAAAATATTTTGCAGGATCGAAATAGTTAACCGTCTTACAGCTCAAGCGGTTGCACTCTTTCGTTCAAGTTCAATAGTTCCTAATGTGGTCCCATTGGTTGTTGTAACTCAACCATCAATCGGTAATATGACTTCTGTGTCAGAAGATGGTATCACCTGGTCAGATGATAGTTTGGTTAATGCTGAGCCGTGGCAAGCTGTTACTTACTCGCCTTCTCTCAATTTATTTGTTGCTGTTTCTGTTAGCGGCACTACTACTTCAGTAATGACTTCACCGGATGGAGTTATTTGGACTCTTAGAACTTTACCGTTCAACAAAACTTTTGCTGATGTCCTTTGGATTCCATTCTTAAACTTATTTATTGCCACTGCGATCGATGCCGCTGGAAGTGATATAGCAACTTCATCGGATGGCATCACATGGACATCGAGAACAACCACGGGAAGCACTGGCTTGTATGGCATAGCTTTCGATCCAAGTTCTAATCTTATTGTCGTGTGTGATCCAAACAATGCAGGTTCCAATATTTTAACCTCATCGGATGGCGTTAATTGGAGTACGCAAACCACTCCGGCTAACTTAGAAATTTATGATGTGACTTGGAGTCCATCACTTTCCCTTTTTGTTGCAGTTGGTAACGCTACGTCTACATACAGCGCGATCACTTCACCTGATGGCATCAATTGGACTGCTCGAACTTCTCCAACAGGTTACTTTTTTACAGGTTTAGCATGGTCTCCAAGCCTTGCATTGTTTTGTGCGGTAGCTGCTCAACCCGGCACTGATATTATCATGACTTCACCAGATGGCATAAATTGGACTACGCAAACAAATCCATCAATAAATCTGCTCTTGTTCATTGTATGGAGTGCTCGCCTATCGCTTTTCGTGGCTACAATTCCGGATGCGTCCACAGGCCAAATACTTACTTCAACTGATGGAGTTACTTGGACCGTTCAGACAACGCCAGACACGGGATCATTTTATGGAATAGTAGCTACTTAACTTTATTGCATGGCCATCTACAAACTTCAACCCGCTACATCACGCATCCTTGGTTCTCGTGGCGGCAATACCTTTCAACGTTGCGGCCAACAGTTTTCAATTCGCAAACGTGCAAAACCCGTGTTGAAGAAAACTGAATTGTCCACAGCTGTACGAAATGTTTTCGGGTCTATTCAATCACACTTTAGAACGCTTTCAGTTCCTAACGAGCAAACTTTTATTGATGCTACTCCCAATTATTTACGCGTTAATAGTATTGCAAACAATTACGAAATTGAAGCAATAAATTTGTTTGCAAGTGCAAACCTTTCTTTAGTTGCACAAGGTCAAAGCCAAATAGTGAGCATACCTCTAGCGCCCTCTCCTGTGTTTAACCTTCCCGTAAATAGCAATTACGATATCAGTCTTGCTGCTTGGATAATCGCTATGAGTCCTACAGTAGTTCCTGCTGGTTACTTTTTTACTGTTTGGGTTGGCGAAACAATGAGCGACAATAATTCAAGCCCGAATATTTCAAATCTGAAAGTGATTGCTCGATACAATCCAAGCCAGTCCACTAATGCTAATATTGCGGCCAATTATCTGGCGCTGTTTACTAATTTAAATATGACTGTAGGCCGATACATTCCGGTGTTAACTCGTTTTTCTGAACTCGCTACGGGTCAAGTTCTAAGTGAATTTAATTTACATTCACTGATCGTTCCGTGATCGCGCACTCGTAATATCCTGCAGTGTCCTACTCTTCTTTTTTCTGAACACAATAAAAGAGCAATGCCAACTATGTGAAGCATTGGTAATAAATCCTGTCTGGCTTTTCGAGCGCATCCTACTTTTTGCTATCAGAATGAACTCATCGAGCGGATTAAATCCGGCATTGATAGCCAGGGACATGACGATATGAGAGAGGAATAACTTTCGCCTGTTATGGATTGTGTCCTGAATTTTCAAAATGAGTATTCCATCCTGCTTTAATACACGAGCTGCTTCTTTTATGATGCCTCGAAGCAAGTACACGAGATCCTCTTTACTTGGCAGGGTTGTAAACCGATTGCCCATCTTACTTTTACTCCCTTCAGCATGTATTAACCAAGGCGGGTCAAGGATCATAGAATTGATCGTTTTATTCTTGAAACGCATACCCATGGCATTGCCTCTCTCCACATCTAATGCCATGGGCGCAAGGTCAAGCTTATACACCGGTCCGGAACCCTTTCCGTACATGGATCCTTTACTGTACATCGGATCAAGTTCAATCTGATTGCCTTGCAAATACAAGATCCGTATTGAGTCGATAATTTCGGTCTGTGAGTAACTGATAGATTTTTGCATAATTGGTATTTAAGATCTCGTGTATTACAATGATATCGAGCATTCGCTTACCTTCCTAATGCATTGGCCGCATTAATTCCTTATCGGTAATAAGTCGTTCAACTTATTAGAAATTCATTAGAATTTGATTAGAAGTGTCTCAAATCAAGCAAACTGCAAGGATGTTAATACAAAGCCTTCCAGCGACATTATTACTTCACAAAACAATTGCATACAATTGTGTGCGGTTCATGGTTCTTGGAAGGCTCCGGAAAGTCGTAACGCCATTGCAGATTTTGGGCTTTTTTGCATAGCTTTTTTGTGTTTACAGTTGGTTTTGTGTAGTTGATTTCTAAGCCTGATCGTTGCCCGCGATCAGGTTTTTTTTTGTGTCACTAACTAAATCAAATAAATATGGAAATCTTAACACTTGGTAACATTAGAAAGGCAAAGGCACGGTACCGCTTTATTGCTCTACGATCAGGCTCAAACATTATCGGAATTAACTGTGCCTTTCCTGTATCATTCTCTCCGGAGCAAGAATTTAAAATATCAATTTTCGAGAGTTTGTATCCTATCACTTTTGCGGAGTACATACGCATAAAAGTTCCTTGCTCATATGCTCATTATTTTTTGTCCTCTGATCAATACTCAGCATGTACAAATTAACTTTAGGAGATATTCAGAAAGCAAAAAACAAATATCGTTTTATTGCTTTGCGTTCGGGTCCTTGCGTGTTTGGAATCAATTGCGCAATTCTTAATTCATGCCCTCCTGGGGATGAGAAAAAACTTTCACCGTTTAGCGGAATTTATGAAATCACATTTGCCGAATACATTCGAATAAAAGTTCCTTTTGTTGTCACATCTAATAATATCAACCTTAATAATCACTTACTATGACCGTAACCGAAAAACTTTTGAAAGTCACTAATCAGATTAGTGATTTGCGTTACAAGATTTCACACCCGGATCACTTCAACACATCTGAAATGGAAAGAGCTCGTTCTGTTCGCCAGCTTGCTCAGCTCTCACTTGTTCTCAAAAAGTTGGAAAGACTTACAAACCCGGTGCCTGTTGAATCTGAGATAATGTGTCAGCCACGCTGTAACTGGCCATATTGTAGCGTTCCGGGATGTCTTATCAAGCAGCTTTAAATTTTACTCAACTCTTTAAAAACTAAAATTTATGATCACACTCGAGCCTAAAACGATCGAACTAATCAAGTTAGAACTTGAAAACATCCCTTTGAGGTATCAACAACCGTTCAATTCTTTGCATGAGGGATTAGCAGTACTTCGCGAAGAATACATTGAACTTGAATCCGAAATCTTTTTTGGAGAAAAAAAGTTAGAGTCTAATCATCTTGTCGTTGCTAATCGTAGCCACACTACTGCTTCACTCGTTCGCCTTGAACATAAATCAAATGTGAGAGATGAAGCTATACAAGTGGCCGCAATGGCTTGCCGGATAATTCAGGAGCTTACTTGATTTTAATAACATACAAATCCTTTTTTAAATAATCCATGGAAAATCTATTCACACCAAATTGTATCAGGACAAACTCTGGAATTTATTTCAATGTCTTTGAGCCAACGCTCGAAATGATTTGCATTGAAGATATCGCGCACTCGCTATCGAATCAATGTAGGTTCGGAGGCCATTTGCCCGAATTTTATTCGGTAGCACAACACTGCCTTATGTGCAGCTCACTTGTAAAGCCTGAATACAAGTTACAGGCATTACTTCACGATGCCTCTGAGGCTTACATTTTAGACATTCCGACACCGATCAAAAATAGATTGGACAACTACAAAGTGATTGAGGATCGCTTAATGATTTTAATCAGTAAAAAGTTTGGCTTCAAATACCCTCTCGAGCCGGATGTGAAAGAAGTCGATGAATTTATGCTAAGGTTTGAATGGAATCATTTAATGATGCAAAAGCCATTAACCAAAAAACTCACTGGTCTGCCTCCTAAGTATGCCAAGAGTTTTTTCTTAGAGGCGTTTAATGAGCTGGTACACTTATGAAAATCTTACTCGCATGCTATCACTCAAAGTTTTTGCATGACTTTTTGTTAGCAAACGGTCACACTGTTGTATCATGTGATTTTAAAAAAGCAAAGCATTCAGGCAAACACTATCAATGTGATGTTCGTGAATTGTTTCACATAGATTTTGATTTCATGTTTGCTTTTCCTGCTTACACTTATCTCTGTAAGGCTCAAAATCATTTAGTCTATCACTCGGTTGAAAGGCAAGATAAACAGCGTGAAGCAGCTAGTTTCTTTCGTGATCTATGGCAAGCACCATTCAAGATGATCGCAATAGAAAATCCTATCGGTTACATTAATACTCACGTAAAGGCTCCAAGTCAAATCGTTTATCCTTGGATGTTTGGTGACCTTTATTCAAAAGATATCTGTCTATGGCTTCGCAACGTGCCACCATTGATAAGCACGTTAATCAATCCTGTTCGCAAGTCCGTGAGGAATCATACAAACAGCAGAATGACTCAGGACATGCGCTCAGTCATACGCAGTTCATGGGATCACTTTCCTTTGATGTGTGCCGCAATCGCTAATCAATGGGCACCCCCCCCATTGGTTTATCCTACGTCCTCATTGCTCACCGAAATATGAGCGCCCCTGTCCTGCGCTATCCGGTGCTTCAAATTCGACCCAATTCCTTGCTGGTCTACGAGCGTTCTGAATGGCATGGTTCGGGCAGTCGTAAAAATAAGTCTCGCCAGGCTCGTGCAAATGAGCCGCAACTGGCTTTCATGGAAGTTTACAATCCAAAGTCCGCTGCGGACAACAATTTTGATGAAAATCGCAAAACAGCATATTCCGGCCACATGTCTCCCGGTGCCAAGAAAAGACTAAAGCGGGCTATCAATACAATCATAGCTCAAGCCACTTTGAAAACCTTCATAAACCCGACAACAGGTAACGAAGTAAAGTTTAGATGCAACTTTGTCACGCTTACAATTCCTGTTTCTCAGGGCGCGATCACGGACAAAAAGATCAAAAAAGACTGCCTCGATGTGTGGTTGAAATACGCTCGCAGGGTTTTCAAACTCAAGTCTTACGTGTGGCGAGCTGAGAGACAAAAAAACGGGAACCTCCATTTTCATTTAATAACTGACGTTTATATACCTTATGATCAGTTACGTGACAGTTGGAACGACAGGCTCGAACGGTTAAACTTGATTACCGAATTTGAAAAAAAGCATGGCCATCGCCACCCCAATTCAACCGATGTTCACAGCATTTTCAAAATCAATGATCTTGCTGCTTACATGATCAAATACATGTCGAAAGGCGGGCTCTCACCGATGGACGTTTCAATTATCAACGGTTTGAAATTTCCTGCCGGTTCTTCACCACATCGCAAAGCTTCAAAACGTCTTCAGGAATGTTTGTCCCTGGCAGATGAACCCCTTGGCGGGAAAATTTGGGATTGCTCCGCAAATCTCAAGTCAGTTAAACCAGCAGAAGTATTTTTAGAAACTGAGTCCCTCGATATCTGGATGACGGAGAAACAGCGCGATGATGTTTGGATAAAGGAGGAACCAACATTTTCGATGATCGTATACAAGCCTTGGCAATTCAAGGAAGTTCTTAAAGGTCCGCTCAAGGTCAGTTACAATGCATGGATTGAACAAGTACGCAATTACGAAAAGCCAAATTTTACAACTAAACAGAAAAAAGATGCCGATCGATTACAAACTTTATCCACGGGACTGGAAAACTCGCATAGTTCCGGCAATCAAAATCAGGTCACAAGGAAAATGCGAGCATTGCAATCGGGCAAATTACTCAGTAGTCTATTCGATGAAGATTGCCCATTTTAGAAAAAACAAAAAGTGTTTTCGTGCGCTGTGGCTGGATGCTCCTCCGGTAAATACTATATATCGCAAAGTAAAGGTTGTGCTTACTGTTGCGCATTTAGATCATGATCGAGATAACTTTTCGGTGAGCTATGATCGCTTAAAGCATTTGTGCCAGTTGTGTCACTTTCGCTATGACTCAGAAAACCGCGCAAAGAGGTCTCAAAATACCAAGGGTGTGTTTCAACAAGCAACCGAACATCACGAATATGTGAACAGTAATAAAAAGATATATGTGTATGTAAACTCTCAGCTCTCAACAATCACAGTGGAAAAAAAGGCCGACTACGAGCAGTTAAGTAAAGATGAGTGAGTAGCAAAGCAGGTATCAAAGTGAAGGTAAGTCAACAGGAGAAAAATAATGAGTTAGTATGTTGGCTACAGTTGTTTATCACTAATAGTCTAAGTGTAAAGTAAAATCACAAATCAAGAATTACGAAAGCATAGTTAAAAAGCAGTGAGGGAAAGGAAGGTGAATGAGTTAGAATAAAATGTAGCTGGATGGAAATAAAATAAGTCTTAGTAGATGTCACAACTCAACAATTTCAAAGGCTTACATCATGAAAGGAAAGTGAAAGAGTTACAATAAAATGTAGCTGGATGGAAATAGAATAACTCTTAGTAGATATCACAACTCAACAATTTCAAAGGCTTACATCATGATCGATTTTTAATTTGCAGCAACTATTTAATTGAGTCACAGTAACTAAACATTCTTACAATGAAAGCCCAGATATTAAGCATCATCACAACTATACAGATTGATCAGTACCAAGTTGACATAAGCTATAATTTTTCAAGTAGGGAAATCGAAATATTTGTTGATGCTAATCTTCATTTACGCTGGCACTTCAATCCGGAGCGTATGATTTACAACCATATGAACATGATAGAGATTGCAGCAACAGCGGTAACACGTTGGAAGAAAAAGCGTAATGATTTATGGGACGATCCTTTTCAAGATTATTAGGAAGCCTTTTCACCATCAAGTACACGAGCTGCAAACAATAGTGACTTCATTTTTGAGGTTACTATTTTCTTTTAGCTATTTATTTGGCAGATCGATGCTCAGGATTAAAGATAATGAGTGAGTTTACTTTCTGAGTTGACTTTCGATGGTTACGATCAATAATAAGTATCAATAGTTACGATTAGAGATAATGAGTGAGTTTACTTTCTGAGTTTACTTTAAATAGCTACGATCAGTAATCAGGATCAATAGTTACGATTAGAAATAATGAGTGAGTTTACTTTCTGAGTTTACTTTTGATAGTTACGATCAATAATGAGTATCAATAGTTACGATTAGAGATAATGAGTGAGTTGACTATCTGAGTTTACTTTAAATAACTACGATCAATAATGAATATCAATGATTACGATTAGAGATAATGAGTGAGTTTACTTTCTGAGTTTACTTTAAATAACTACGATCAATAATGAGTATCAGTAATTACGATTAGAGATAATGAGTGAGTTTACTTTCTGAGTTTACTTTTGATAGTTACGATCAATAATGACAATCAATAGTTACGATTAGAGATAATGAGTGAGTTTACTATCTGAGTTTACCTTGAATAGTTACGATCAATAATGAGTATCAATAGTTACGATTAGAAATAATGAGTGAGTTTACTTTCTGCGTTTACTTTAAATAGCTACGATCAATAATGACAATCAATAGTTACGATTAGAAATAA
>Ga0163146_10007252_pt1 | contig 12237 bp, 8 predicted proteins | sample OliLakLV19MP7G1_FD_148648 | JGI IMG/M metagenome (GOLD analysis project Ga0163146, IMG submission 148648) | Freshwater microbial mat bacterial communities from Lake Vanda, McMurdo Dry Valleys, Antarctica - Oligotrophic Lake LV.19.MP7.G1 | ecosystem: Environmental > Aquatic > Freshwater > Lake >... | reverse complement strand
TTGCCTCAGTGGAGAAACGGATGATGAAGCTGACGAACGCATTGACCTTGCCGAGACGATGGACACACTCTTGGAAGGAATGAAATACAGATCAGAAGAATCAAAAGATCGCCTCTGGCGGTTTTTTGTCTGGGTGGCCGATATGAAAGATATAATTTCCGACCTTCTGTCGGAGCCGCGGTTGGATTCAACATCTGATACTGTTGAAGAATTGGCAAAGCAGTGTGGAGAGCATGCGGCTTATATCACGGAAGTTAAAGAACAATGCACAGTAATCGTGGAGTGGCTGAATAGGACAAAAAAACTGACACTACGGATTATTGTGCATGTGGAAGACATTGGAAATTTCTGCAAGGAAAATTTGCGAATCATTGCCTATGTAAACGATATATGCTTTTTGGTCATGGCGAATTACAAGCCAGCAAATCAGCCGCTTCCCGCGGCACCGGCATTCTAAACTTACACTTAGCTCTACGTGTGGTCTTCAACGTCTTTACACCTCCTGAGAGGAGAACGAAACTCTTTTTCTTGCTTGACTATAGAGCACTCTTGTCGGCGGCAACCACGACAACTAACGGAAAATAACCATATGCTCCCGGCTATGACAGTACAAAACAATGATATAACTACCTCTATAATTCCCACAATATATATATATTTCGATGCATGACACAGACGTAGCTAGTTCATTGTAAAAGTATGGATAGATTAATTGAGCTGCGCTGAAACCATTTCGCTTGGACTGCCGTCGGCAAGGTTATTCTTTCAATTGCCCAGACTCTGGCTTGCAGCATGGCTGCTCTCTCACATTTGTTGATAAAGGAACTCTTCTGGGATGCTGAACCGCAAGCAAGTGTGGGCACTCATTGTCTATTGGGGTTGTGGGTCTGTGGCTTGATGGCTACCAGGGGTGTCGAGTCATGGCTTGACCACTGCTACTAGTACACAGCTCTCCTTGAAACACAAAGTCCAGGTCATGGGGAGGCCAAATCCATTTGTCTTGAAGTGCTCCAACAAGTGCTTGCGATCACAAACAAAGAGCAGAGGGGCATCAAGGCTGCCAGACATGATGAGATTGTCGAGCTAATTAGTCGTGGCTAGTTAGCTACAAAGCCATATGGGCACGATCTAGTTTTGAAGCTCAACTTTTAAGGGTGGGTCTAGTTTGGTAATTCAACTTTTAGTAGTGGTGGTGTCTATTATGCATTTTTTTAAATGAAAAATACCGATACGTCCATCGGTGTGCAAAACTGCAATTTGCATTTCAGCAGTGGTGGTGGTGAATTAGGATGACGGTCCACGCGACCCTCTCCTGCAGGTCGTACTCGGATAAGTGGAGAGGCCAATGTGCAAAACAAAAACTCATTTCAAGGATGCAGTTCCTTGCCTCACCTGGCCCAGCACTGATCCGGCATCTTCTTCACTCGTAATGTGGTGCTGTACGGAATCCTTCCTGACTCCTCCTTGTTCGTCTTTCCAGTGCAGTGGAGTAGAATACATGCGTCGTCATGTGTCTACTGAACGCGACGACACAAGCTTGTAACTACCGGTGAGATGATGATGATGATGATGGCATATTGGGGCTACTACTCGTAGAGTCGTCATCCCTGCGGAAAATACTGGTCCCCCATTGGGCCACGCCGCACAGGGCATGAAAGACATAGTGTTCGAGTTGGAGGGATGCCATTTCCAGCTTTTCGGCCAAATTCCAATTCCATGGATGATCCGTGTCGGTATCCGTAGTAGTGGTAGTAGCGTTATTATCGTCGGCCGTTCCTGTGGCATAGGGAATCGTATTGGTAGTGCTATTGTGGTTGTTGTCTGTATCCATGGCGGGTGGTGGTGGTGCTGGTGCCAGCAAATTGAATCTACAGTATGGGCAAGTTGGTTTCTTTTCGTCCACAAGCCATTGCAAAAGACAATGAGAATGAAAGAGATGCTTGTGGTGACAGTGACAGGTTCGTATGTAGGCAACCCGGTCGGCGTCTTTCATATCACAGTAACAAATAGGACAAGAAGATGGAGGATGCTGATGGATGGCTCCCAATTCCTCTGAAAAAGCTGTACCTGACGTCGACAGGTCTTTCTCTCCAGCACTCTTCGTAGTAGTGGTTGTCTCCAAGGAAAAGATTTCCAGTTGCGTTAGTATGAATGCTCGTACGATTCGTTTCTCTTCTTTGGCATACGTTTCGTCGTCTTCGCTGTTATTATTGGTGCCTTGTTGTCGATGGCGCTGTTGTTGTGCGGCGACCGAGACTTGTTGCCAAACCACCAAGAAATGATAGCATTCCACCGTGAAAATAATAAAGACCATGGAAAAGTAGACACCAAAGGGAATCATTAACAGTGTGGAAAGAATGGGATTGGTGGAAGCATAATTATGATGATTGGATGATCCACTGTATTGATGATAGCTGCTTCGGCTGCTGTCCTGTAAGATGGCGGCATCAAAGGAAATGGGCTCTTCCATAGCAGCACTATTCCCAGTAGTAGCCGTAGCAACAGCCGCGCTGTCTACCAGAGCCGTATTGACAAACGCAGTGGCAAAGGCCAACCACGTGGAAGAAGAAGAAGAATTGCTCATGGCCACAAATCTTTTGTCGATCGGACTCCCAATCGATCCATCAATTTCCAAAGCAGGCGTCCGACAATCCAACGATGAGGAGCGACGGCATCACTAGTTTGTAAAAAGTCCAGCAACCCACTACTAGTCACAGACTTGTTGACAGTCGTCTTGTTCGCTACTACTGTATCTGATGAGCCAGTAATAGATTTATAGGGATGGCTGTTCAGATACCGCCATGCCTTTTGGTGTATTTGATGATGAAATATTCGTATGAGGATATCAATCTGCAGCAGATGTCGTCGAGGTCAGACATCTGAGGATACCAAGAACCGTTCAACGCGCGCTACATACGGCGATGAGTTTTAACAACAAATTCAAAATGCCGCTGATAGCCAATTCAATTGAAATATTTAGATAAAGCTAATTTACAATGTCGACGGTGATGGTTGGTAATTAGCTAAAGATTTGACCGTTGCTACGCGCGCCAACACGGGTCATGAGCAATGAAGAATTTCGAGAGCGTGTGGGTCCAGGGTAGTCTGTCTGCCAATCCCCTGCTATCAGTAATGGTGTTTTGGCTTACTAGTACTTTGCTGCAATGCACTGCTTGGTTACCTTGGTACAATTACTACTGTACCGCTCTGTGGAGGTTGGTTGGGTGTGAGCCAAAACTGTGCTGACATGGATGTGGGAAAGGAAAACCTGGGTGCGATCCCAATCCATGGAATGCTTTTCTGCTGGTTCGTTACCTGCCCAATTCCTTGGCATTTTTCTGATAGTCACCTCACTAAGTAGTGCGATGTCTGGCCGGTTCTGCTGCCTTGCTCAGCGATTTTTCTATTAGATCACGATGACGCGAAAAAAGGCAACCTTGTCGGTGGCTTTCCGTCACGACGGCTGAATTTATGTCACCAATCTCTTCCTACATCCTCAGTCTACATGGATTCGGTCCTCTGGCTAAAGGAGACCATGTTCGCCAGGTCGAGTATAGGTTCGATTGCTTACTATAGTGCGGGGACTATTTGCAGCGTCGGCGAAGGCTGCAAGTTGCATGAAAGAATCGTTCAGTAGTACAAGTAGAACCGTACAGAGATAGCTAGATATTGGTGTCCTATCTTAGTACGGTGTAAAAAGACAATCTCGGCTTTGGAATCAACGATATGACCAATATTAAATACAGGAGTCTGGCTTTTTTGGTGTGTTGTCCAGGTTCCTGTGGACGGCGACAAGATGGGCCACCTTTGTCCTTGTTTTCAAAAATATACAAATGCATTTACATCTTTACACCCAATCTCTTGGGTTTGTGGTAGCATCCAGGAACTCCGCTTCGGGGGATCCCGGTGCGGGTTGGTGATCATAGAGCCAAGAGGCGGTTTCCGGTAGAGTCATGAGAATACTTTCGGTACGACCGATGCCGGTTTTCAAGCCAAAAATAGTTCCGCGATCATTGACCAAATTGAATTCGACATAGCGACCCCGACGTAGTTGTTGCCATTGTTTTTGTTCTTCTGTAAAGTCATCGTTCTTGTGTTTTTCAATGATGGGTCCATAGGCTGGCACCACATGGTTGACCGCATCCTTGGCCAATTCAAACAATAATTCGGGATCTCGATCATTTAAATCATCGTAAAAGATGCCCCCGAGGCCACGACGTTCTCCACGATGAGGAATCAAAAAATAGTCGTCGGCATCGGCTTTCATTTTGGCATAAAATTCGGGATCGTGGCGATCACACACTTCCTTGTAAACGCCATGAAAGTGTTTCATATCGTCTTCATCGACATAGGACGGCGTAATATCGGTACCACCCCCAAACCACCAATGTTCTCCATCATCGGTTTCAAAATACCGATAATTGAAATGCATAGTGGGGCAATGAGGATTTCGGGGATGCATGACACACGAGAGTCCCACGGCAAAAAAGGGAACCTTTTCACCGTCTTTATAACTAGAGCGAGCAATTCCGCGATCTTTGGCGGCCCGTAAATTTTCTTGGGGCATGGTGCCATGAATCATGGACAAGCCAATGCCGGCTTTTTCCCATACCTGTCCATTGGCCAACACCCGGCTAATGCCGCCGCCTTGATTGTTGGGTCGATCCCACTTGTCTTCCCGGAATTTGCCCTTGCCATCAATTTCTTCAATGGCCGCGGTAATACTGATTTGAGCTTCCCGCAACATGTCTTCCATTTTGGTCCGCATACTTTCGTCCCGTTTGGTGGCTGTCGAGGGACCTTGAGGATTGATTTCTTTCTACACAACGAGAGAGAGAGCAACAAATTTTTAGAGAAAGGGTGAAACACGACCACGATCCTCACAGAAAGGATTCCCGGCGTACCTTGACCGTCATGGTTTTCTCATCGGCGGAGGCAACCGTGGCCGACAGTCTGCCACCGACACTGTTGCCAGGCATGGCAGCCTGGAAACCAGCCACTGCAGAGGCAAGTATTGGGAGAAAGTACAAGGAAAGTTTCATCTTGGTGTTGTCTGGAAGAATGCAAAATCCTTGCAAGATTTCGAAATTAATGAGCAGTCGTCATCGGATATTGGATGGATGTACAGTATCTTGAAACCATCATCATCATCCTAATACAGAATTCCAAGAAAACAATCGATGGCGGAGCACGTAGCACCAAAGCGAATCGTTGAAATGCAAAAGATTTTGGATTGGCGGCCAATTTGAATGGATTAGTTTTAGATCTGTGTGCGTGGTGTGTGAGAGACCGAACTCTTGGATGAGCCAATGCGAACCAAAAAAGAAGTTGTTGTTGTTGGTTGTTGAAGATTGTTTCATTCGTTGATCGTTTGAGAAAATGTGAGGAGACTGTGTTTGGTGTCTACGCGTGTAATCCTCGTAAGGAGGGACGCTCATTGCTTCCTTCCAAGCACAACACATTCAACAGAAATGAGGGAAATGGGTTAAAACAACCTACAGCACAACAGTACAAACAACAGTAGCCAGAAGCTATTTAAACAAAAAGTTGCTAGCGCATGTGATCATGTCAAAGGAGCAGACCATCAAGGAGAGAACTGGCATGGTTGCAAGGGGCAGTTTGTCAGTGCACGAAACCATGATGATGTTGGATCATTTTGAATGACTCAAGTGATCTTGCCATTTAAAAAACAAAGCCATGCATTGTAGTCATTCCTTAGGATCATGCAATTATGGATGCACAATGTTGTTTGTTAGATTAGGAAGAATGTGTAATTTCAATGACATTGAAAAATCATTCGAAACATGAGATTGTGCAATCAAAAACCAAATTGTCTTTAGCGCATCAATGGGAACACTGTGTACCAAACAGGGATCTGCTCAGTTTGGTACAAGAAAAGTAGCAGATGCTTCTTTCATGTTGGAGAAAAATAAAATGCAGCCATTTCTCTCAGTTGTGGTAAAACATGGTGAAATGATTTTTTATAGATGATTGCTGCAATTGACGCGCATCAACAATCAACATGCAAACAACTTGATGGGTGCCTTTCTGCCTATTGCAGCAAATTGATTTTGGTTAGGAAAAGTAAATGAAGGTGTGTCATTAAATATCATGACAAGTTTTTGGCGACTAAAAATGCATTCTTTGACTCAAGATTCATTTTTGGTTGACCCTGATCACGAGTTCCCTCTTGCCTCTTTGAAACTTCAATGCCATCCTCACTAGGCAAGTCATAAACAAATTTAGGATTTGCTATTTTATGAATGAATTGTTTGCATAGTTGGTTTAAGCTGTGCTCTGTGACAGGCACACATGTCAGATTCTGGCCCAAGGAAATGTGAGTGTCATGCATTTGTCATGTCAGTGTTGTTTCACATGCAATGTTCAAATGCTTTTCACTTTGGTGGTCTAATGATAGCTAAGAGTTGTGAAACATTTTGTTATTTCTTTACCCTAAGCACCACACATGTGCACATGTTGCAAATGCTGTTTTTAAATCTGTCACGTCACCACAAATTGGCAACGTCAGGTGAATTTACAGTTAGTGTGCATTTTGCTGAGTGACCAGCACAGGTCTCTTGTGTTAGTGAACATGGGACCAACAAAAGGTGACATTGTCAGCCAGATGGTCAACAACTCAAGTTGTTGCATTGTTGTTTCTTTTTTGTGAACCTTTCCCTTGTCATTTCGCTGATGAAGAGTCACTTCTCACATTGTGCAGAGTCTCCAATTGAGTTGAAAAAATGATGGTGCTGTAGTCTCCAGGAGTTAGGGTTTAGGAACATCACTGATGATGTTAATCCAGAGGCAAAGTTACATGCATTTGTCACAAACACAGCTGACAACATTAGGAGTGGCATGCTGTATTGTGTCAACTTGGGATTTGAAAGTTTGCCTTCAAGTTCACAAAGACATCCATGGAAGACAATCAGTTGCATTTTCCTTTTTTGTGTTTCTTCTTTCAGAGGGTACAAAAGGAGAAGAAAAAATCCAATGTTCATTCTTTTCCTCCTCCTTTGGAAGTGCCAAATGGAATACCCAATTTGAAGAAAAGTAAAGGAAAATGAAAAAGCTAGCTAAACTTTTGTTCACAAACATTCGTTACAGTTGCTAGTCATCATCAAAATGTTGTAAACTGTTGTTTTTAAGTCCACTGGTGCAAGCTAGCTAGTGGCCAAACACACACCATGATTCATGCAAGATCAGAATTTGCTGCTGCTGCATACCCCTTCTTCTCTATCCCTTGCAAATACTGAACAAGAATGTGAGCGATGAAGTGGATGTTTGTATGGTAAGCAGTTGCACGAAACATTCCCCATCGTTTCATACCAGGCTGGGAAGGAAAGTGATGGTTGTCTCTTGATTATTTCTTGCAACGTGGTTAGCAAGTACAAATTATGCAGAGACGCACGATGCAGCTGGGTAAGTAGAACAGCTTTATTGGCCTAGCTCGAAGTGGGTGCTGCTTCTTAAGCAATTATCACAGTAAACTGAGTAGGCATGATGTAAAATCGAAAGTGTTTCTTATTAATGTATGTAATAGTAATTGTGTCTCCGCCAATCGCACCCTTGGGTGAATGAGCACGCCGACGAGGTATTGTACCCCTGTCTCAAGATACCAGCATTGGCGCCATCTTGGCGCGAACTATTTCATGGAAACGACAAGGCAAGCCCATCTACTCAACGTTGCTTCCCGATCTTCGGAATTTACTTTTGAGGCCTTTCATAGATGGGAGACCTACGTTGGCCACCTGCTGGGACAACGACTGAAAGGCGGATTTCGTCCCTTTGGGAGCGTCTTGGGCAAAGTCGTCTCCATCGTCACCTGAGGATAGATCATCCGCCAAAAGCCCACCAAGGCGCTGCGCCGCTGCTGATTCGTGAGTCGACGCTTTCGCATTAGCATTGGTAAAATCGTTTCTCAGGCTGGACAGCTTGAGGCGATTGAGCACCATTTGAGCTTGTTCGTCTGCTGCTTCCTGTTCCTTGGCCTCCATGACAAGTCCAATCATTTGCCGATTGACATCGATGCCTTGTTGCAAGGTTTGACGGCGCACCGAACGAGTACCACCCCGTGTACGTCTGTGAGTCGAACAACTGGCGGGGCTCTTTAATGGATCCTCGGCTTGCTCCTGCTCCTTTTGCTTTTCATGCTGCTCCAGATCACGGACGCTACCAAGGCTATTGCTGCGCTTCAAAACAGGGCGTGGACTGGAGGCGGTACTTGCACGACGGGTGCGCCGCTGGTTGGCTGGACTCTTTCCGGGACTCTTCAGAGGATCTCTCTCGTCGTTGTCTTTCTTTTCCCCTTCACCGAAGCCCAGCGTTGGGCGTCGCTTCCTCATGTGCGTCGATTGGCGAAGTCGGGTCCTCTGGGATGGGCTTTTGCTGCTCACGGGTGAAAGCATTGTTCGATCTTCCTTTTCCTCGTTTTGCGTCTCCGGTTTGGCATTATTATCCTCAGTCTTGTCCTCCGAGGAACCCAAGTCCCGAACACTCCCAATGCTGTTGCGGCGAATGGCAGGTCGCTGCTGCTTGATCTGACTTCCAGCTCGACTGGCACGCTTCCTAGCAGCCTGCAGCACGTCCTTGGAGAGACCACTTGTCCTTCTGGCAGCAGAGGACCTTCGCGCGGAAGGCTTGCTTTCTGCGTCTTCTTTTAAGTCAGAACTGACAGCACTCATGCTGTAGTCAAAGACGTTGTATATTGCCATCGAGTCATTGTTATTGTGCTCTTCTTCATCCGACATGTTGAGTTTACCCTCGTCATCCTCGTCAAATTCCACGTCCGAATTGTCGTTGACTTCATGGTCCTCATCGAGACTCCCAAGATTCCCAAGATTTCCACCCTTGGTACCTCGCTTCTTACTTGCTCGTTTCTGCTTCGATGCGGGAGGAGCTGACTCGCTTAGCACAACCGCGCTGAGACTGAAGTCCATTGCTTCATATATCGCCATGGATTCGGATAATTCCCCGCCCTGAGTGGACTCATTCTCATGCGGCTTGGTATCGTGTGGCTTGGGTGCCATTTTTTTCTGTCCCTTGTTCATACTCTTTCGGGGGATACGGCTGACTTCACTCTTCGTACCCTCGCCGCTGGTTTTGTTCTCAGCCGTGTTGCCTGCACCCAACGATGCCCTTCTCCCAGTGGCATTGCTCATACGGCGTGTAGGACGGTGATCGCTCTTGAAGTCCATGTTCTTCTTGTACTCGGCATAATCGTTCATCAAACTGCCGCTACCATTGTTGGTTTCCACAAGAGCCATGGTTTCCTAATGTATTATTTTGAACAGTGCAGTGCTGTCGCTGGATTCAAAAGATTAGAGAGATTATGTTAGCTGCTAAATTTGTGACAAACAATTTGCCACTAAAAATACTCAAAAACTCAGTTCGCCCAAAACTGTTTTTGTGAGAGAGAAAAAAGGGATTGCTGTAACGGTACTAGCTAGTGCTAACTAGTCTACTCCGAGTAGCTACTAGTAGCTAGCTAGCCGTGAGTATTGTACTTCTATTGCGGTATCTTCTTCCGATGGCCATTCAGGTTGAACCGTGGAACCCTTTTGCACTTCTACGACCAGCGGAAGGAAGCTTTCAATAAATAGGATTCTCAGTCATGGATTCGTCAGAGCAGTCATCGGATCGACTGCGACGTACAACTAGTTATTGATGGTCACAAAAGCTGTGCACAATAGTACAGTTTACATTTCAGTTTCGAAAAAAGTCATGCTTCGCCTAAACAGCAACCCCGAATCAGCGGCATGGGGACATTTTTAATTATAAATGGTGGGTCTTTGCCTGGTTGTGTTCTATGCATGACCGGGAGCATTCAAAAACTCCCGAATGCTGGTGGTTGCTTGCTTGTTCTGCTGGTTGTTGGCAGTGTTGCTAGCCAGTTTGAGGGCCATAATGGGTTGGACAGCAGCCCCGTGTGGAATTTGTAACAGCAATTTTCCTCTGCTGGCCCATGACACACTTGTCCCTGTTTCATGTGTCCTGGAACAACAGCGGTGTGCTGCATGCTTCACAGTGGTTTGCAGCAAGTTTGCCCAAGTGACGCTCCATGAAAAGGCCAGTTTGCATGTGTCCATTGATGCCATGGCCCCAAACTGACAGCTTGAACTGACAGCCACATGCTTCTGGGAACTGATGGGACAATTCAGAGCAAGTGTTGAAGCAGCTGCCATGATGATTTGGCCTTGGGACTGACACCACAAGGAAATTGTGTTGTTTCAAAACAATTTTTTTGTTGTCCCAAAATGATGGCTCAAAATGACTCTTGAACCAGCACCTGCACTGATGGTTGTTGCCATTTGCAATGCCCCAAATGGGACATGCACAGAGTGTCTGCATGTGTGACTCAAACATCCGGGACTCGTTCACCCAAGTGACGCTCATCAGCGTCACCAGCCATGTTGCTCACCGCTGGCGAAGAAGGTTGCTCAGAAGAACAACGAGCACACCATTGTGGATGTTGTCAGAACAACACCTGCATGAAAGAACAGCTGCATCTGCCCAACCGTTGCATGCAACTGGAAGATGTTTTGTTTTGTTTGGTGCAACCCGAGCTGTCGTTGTGCTGAAGGTCATGACAAGTCCACAATTGGCATGCTGATTCTTGAAGTTGAAGCGTTGTTCATCTCAGCAGAGAGAGCATTGCGCCAATGCATCTTGAGCCAAACCTCTTTCAAATGTCACACATTGTTTTGGTGCATTCTGAGCTCACAATTTTCATTTGCAAACAATTCAAAAGGCATGTGACTTTCAGCGCAGTGCACCTCATTTGATGACTTTTTGGGCACACCAAAGACATGGCGAAAAAAATGACTCATGTCCGTTGAACACCTGGTTTGAACAGAATGGAGCAGATCAGAAGATTTGGAAAATGACACCTAAGTGATCTTGGCTTGGCCTGAGTTTCTGAGGTGTTTGGATGTTTTTTTTTGACTCAAATTGGTGTCAATTGATTCCGTCAACAGCCAACTGGTGCTCAATTCTCTGTCGCCGGAAGTTTCTGAATGTTCCTGTTGTTTGACGACTGCTGCCTGTCCACCTGGGGGAGGATCTTTTTGAAATGCTTGCCTCGTCTGTTGTGCACCCAAAAAATAGAAAACAAATTGGGCACAGCCGATGATGTCATTCCATGTTGAAAGAGTGGGCAGATCATGAACCCAGAATGTTGAAAAGCATTGCCAATGTGTCCAGCATGACACAAGACAAGCATGGACCACTTTGTGATCACTTTGTCAACACGGTTGACTCTGAAACAATTTCACGACAGAGGAAGCTTCATGTTGAATCTGAAAGGATTGGCAGGCATGATCGATGTTGACCAAATGTGGCATGTCAAAATTGTTGACTTTTGGTTGTTCAACTGCACAAATGCAGTTTCATGTGCATCATCGCAATTCCAACTGTTCTGTCAAAAGCCATGGATTGCCCAACGTTTTTCCACAAGGCATTCTCCAGAGGCAAAGGCAATGAAAATGGGACAATCCGTCACAACAAGCAAATTGCTCAACAACGCAGTGATCATCTGGTGGCTCAGTTCAGCATTTGTCAGGAACAAAAAGATTGCTTTGACAAAAAAGAAAGGACGTCCAAAAGTTTGTTGTGATCAACACAGCTGATTGGAAACACAAAACCAGGATGGACTGGTCCAAATTGAAACAGAAAAATCATTGAAACCCGAAGAATGTGACATGCAAACAAAACAAAAGGTGCATGAACATGCCCAAACAAGCATGTTGCAGCAGATTGACATTGGAATTGAAAGGGGGGAAGGAAAGATGTCATTTGCACAAACTGTTGGATCGTGGGTTTTGGATGTGTGGTCATGTTCATTGGAACTTTTGTCCCTACGACACCACCACCACAGGGACCGCAAAAACAATGCGCAATCGGGACGGGACTCATCAACCCGTGACCCAAAAATAAGACCCAGCCTGGCCGCTATGCGTGGAGGTGCGACAACGAAAACCTACTGCAACGCACGTAGCCCATGGAATTCAAACAGTTGAAGTGATGAGGGTTTGGATGGAGGACTGACGAAACCAATGGAAGCAAAACCGACACTTGTAACACCAACAACGACACATCTATGATATTGTATTCCAAACAAACCGGACAAAGCAATAATAGAGTATAAGTATATTGTAGATAGAAAAGAAAAACCAAGGGAAATCATGGCGGAAGCAGAACCTATGACACCGTGGGAGTATGTTATTGCGGGTGCTAAAG
>Ga0163146_10007242_pt1 | contig 12244 bp, 10 predicted proteins | sample OliLakLV19MP7G1_FD_148648 | JGI IMG/M metagenome (GOLD analysis project Ga0163146, IMG submission 148648) | Freshwater microbial mat bacterial communities from Lake Vanda, McMurdo Dry Valleys, Antarctica - Oligotrophic Lake LV.19.MP7.G1 | ecosystem: Environmental > Aquatic > Freshwater > Lake >... | reverse complement strand
CATGCCGCGGCGGCCGAGACCTTTTCTGTCCAGCTCACGGCGTCACCCGATGGTCCGCTCGCAGCCGATGCGGCGGCGCTGCTCGGTGATGCTCTCGTATCGCTCGGCAAACCCGCCGACGCGGCAAAAGCTTTTGCTCTCGCCCTTGCCAAGCCAGAAAAACTTTCGTCCGGTGCGCTTCGGAGCCTGGCCTTCATTCGCGCCGCCGAGGCCGCCGCGGCCCGCGAGGCATGGGCGGAGAGCCTTCTGATTGCTGAGGCGTTTCTCACGGCATCACCAGACTCGCCCCGCGCCGCGGAAGCCCGCTACGCCGCCGCCTGGGCCACACAGAATCTCGGAAGGCTTGATGAGGCACTCACCGACTACCGTCGCATCGCCGAAGGCCCGCGGACCGAGCTCGCGGCGCGCTCGCGGCTCATGGAAGGGGAAGTGCTTTTTGAAAAAGGCGAACACAAGGAAGCCATCAAAGCCTTCTTCAAGGCGGCCTACGGCTTCGGCGAGCAGAATGCGCCGCCGGCTTTCCATCCCTGGCAGGCGCAGGCGACGTACGAAGCAGCCCGTTGCTTCGAGGTCCTGGGCCAGCCGGCGCAAGCCCGAAAACTCTACGCCGAGCTCGTCGAGCGTTATCCCACCAGCGAACACGTGGCCGCGGCCCGCAAGCGGCTCGCCGCGCTCGATACCCGATCAGAGGCCCCAGGAACAAAATCATGAGTGGCCTCGAACGAGTGCACACGCTCTGGCAGCTTTTTCTGGCCGGCGGCTTCCTCATGTGGCCGATCGTGGCGATGTCGCTCGTCGTCGTGACGTTCGGAATCGAGCGGCTCATCGCGCTGCGGCGTAGGCGGATTGTGCCGCCGGAGTTGGCGTCGGAATTGAATGCGCTCGAGGCTGGGAAATTCGACCCCCGCGCGGCCTATCGCATCTGCCAGGAGCATCCCTCAGTGGCCGGGCGGGTGATCCAGGCGCTCCTCGAAAAGATCGGTCGGCCGCTTCCCGAAATGGAGCGAACCGTCGAAGTTGCCAAGGAGCGAGAGGCCGAGCGGCTCTACGCCAACGTCCGCCCGATCAGTCTCGCCGTCTCCGTCACGCCGCTCCTCGGCCTGCTCGGCACGGTGCAGGGCATGATCCTCGCCTTCTACACGACAGCCAACCTCGAGGCCGGGGCCAACCGAGCCGCCGAGCTTGCCCAGGGCATCTATGTGGCCCTCATCACGACGTTCGCTGGCCTCTGCGTGGCGATCCCCGCGGCGATCATCGCCCACTACCTCGAGGGTTGCATCCTCAAGGGGTTTCGGCAGATCGACACGGTCATCGACGGCGTGCTCCCACAGCTCGAGCGGTTTGAGGGCAAAGGCCGGGTGACCTCCGCGCAGCTCGCCGCTCCGCCACCACCGCCCCGCCCCGCTCCGGCGCCGCTTCCTACTCCGCCGGCGCGTCCCGCCGAGGCTCGGCCATGAGTGTCACGATCAACAAAGGGCGGCTCAACACCGGGCTCGAAATGACGCCCATGATCGACATCGTGTTTCTGTTGATGATTTTTTTCTTGGTCGCAAGCAAGCTCGACGAGGCCGATCGCGCGATCGACGTCGTGCTGCCGGATGCTTCCGCCGCCAAGCCGCTCACGACCCGACCACGAGAATTTGTGATCAACATAGATCGCTCGGGCAATTATTTTGCCGGGGCGCGGCCTGTGCGGCTCGACGAGCTCGAGCAGCTTCTGGCGCAAGCGGCCGCCGACAACCCGCAGCGGCAGACGGTGATCCTTCGAGGCGACGAAGAGGTGCCGCACAAGTTTGTCGTGGCGGCGATGAATGCCTGCGTGCAGGCGGGGATCGACGATTATCAGGTGCAGGCGACGACCGACGAATGACCAATCCTGCGGCCACCGCCGCGGAGGGTGTGATGACCGATGACGGTCTCGATCGCGGCAGTTCATACCGGCGCCGACTCGCCCGCGCGGCCGCGGCAAGCTTCGCGCTCCACATGATCTTCTTTGGCGGGCTGTCGGTGTCACGACTCGACTTCGCGACCGAGCAGCCCGCCGATGCCGAAGCGACAAATCCGGAGAAGCGGAAGAAGGCGGCCGACTTTCGGCTCCAGGTCTCACGGTCAGCCACCGCCGAGCGGCCGGCGCATGAAAGGGCCCTCACGCTTCCGGTTCCCACCGACGCCGCACGTCCTGCGGAGTCGCGCGAACGCCCGACCGAACAAAGCGTCGCTGATCGGCGCGAGGTGGCTCCTGAAGCAGAGCCAACAGTGATGCCGTCGCGGACCGAGTTTGAGCGTTCGCGACCCGACGACCAGCAGGCCCCTAGCCAGCCTTCCGAAGCGCTCGAACGCGTGGCGGACGTCACGCCCACGGAGTCGCGGGCCACGGCCGACATGGCCGCTGCAGCGGCGGCGACCGAGTCGTCCGATGCAGCCGAAGCAGCCCCCGCGACAGCGCAGCCGCGAGACCGCGGCGAATCAGGGCCCATCGCGGCGCGGTGGCGACCGCGGGAAGTGGCGCTCCTCGAAAAGCTCACGGCAAGGGCGCCCGACGCCTCGTCGCTCGCCGCCCGTCCGGCAGCCGATGCCCCGGCCCCGGCACGCTCGACGGCGATCTCCCGGCGGTCGACCGCGAATGCTGCAAGGCCTTCGACGGTGCGCGCCGATGCGATTGCCCCGGCCCCAACCCAGGCGACGTCGTCCGCATCAGCAGCGTCACCGCAGCCGCGAGACACCGCCCGTCGCCCCGCGCCTGCAACAGCCGCGGCCAGTCGACCGGCGATTCCTGCTGCCGCAACCTCGCCGTCGTCCACGGCGATCGCGACCGCATCCCCTGCCCTCGCAAGCATCACTCGCTCGCAGGCCCTCGCGGGATCGACGGCGAGTGCTGCGGCAGGCAGTCGCTCGCCAGCACGTTCATCCAGCGTGAAGGCTGGCGAGGTCGCAGGGGCGGCGACCGTCGCCGCAGCGACCGGTGCCGCCCCCGCGGTGGCGTCGAGCGGTGTCGGTGGACTACTCGCACCAGCGGCCGCAGCATCGGGCGGGAGCCGATCGGGAAGACAAGGTGCGCGAGGCTCCGCGGCGAGCGAGCGCTCGGCGGCGGGTGGAAGCGCGCGGGCGGCCAGAGCCGCTGACGGTGGCGGCAGCGCCGACAACGCAGTCGCGGCAGGCACTGTCGCGGGCCAAGGCCGCGGAGCGGGCGGCCTCGCCGATCTCGGAGGTGGCCTCACGGGCGGCCGAGAAGGGCTTGTGGATGGCGGCGCAGGAACGGCTGCCGGCTCGCGATCACCCGGACGTGACACGGGGAACCTCGCTTCAGATCCAACCGGCTCGGGCGGCCTTGTCGCCGTTGACCCGACGGGTGGCGGCGGGCCTGGGCAAGGCGGTGGCCTAGGGCAACGCGGCGGCTCGGAGCTCGCGGCGGCAGGAGGTGGTGGTCCCGGAGGCCTGGGCACCGGCCTCATGCCCGCGGCGATGGACCGTGGCGGTCGTCGTGGCGGCAGTCGCTCGGCGGTGGCCTCGCGTGGCGGTGGTCGTAACCAGGGCGACGGCGCGAGCGAGGGCCTCTCGGTGTCACCCGCCGACATCGCCGCGGTGGTGGCAGCCGGACGCCAGCGAGCGGCGGCCTCGTCGCAGCCGCAGGGGCCGCGGTCGCTCGAACGCATCACAACTGCCGCGCTTCCAACCGATGGCCGGGTCCGCGACGTGGCCGAAGCATTCGCTTCTCGGAGCGGTGGTGGGAGTGAACCAGCAGGAGGCATCACCGACCGCGAGACGCTCGACCGCGCCCGGGCGATGGTCGATCGCGGGCTCGCCTTCCTCGTCCGTTCGCAACTCGCCGATGGCCGTTGGCGGCTCACCGAGTACGCCGGCGTTACCCCCGCCGACAAACCCAAGCTCGAGAGCGACACCGCGGCCACGGGCCTCGCGCTCCTCTGCTTCCTTGGCGCGGGACATGATCATTTTTCAGGGCCCCATCGCGACACCGTCCGCCGCGGCCTCGAGTTCTTGATGACCGTGCAACGGGATGATGGCGACCTCTTCCTTCCAGCAGACGATCTCTCCAACTCATGCGGCTGGCTCTATAGCCACGGTATCGCGTCCATCGCAGTCTGCGAGGCCGTGGGCATGACGGGCGACCCGCTCGTGAAGCCCGCTGCCGAGAAGGCCTGCCGGTTCATCGCGACGAGTCGCCACCCGACGCTCGGAGGCTGGCGGTATGTGCCCCGCACCGATGCCGATCTCTCGGTGAGCGGCTGGATGCTCGTGGCCCTGCGGGCCGGCGATCTGGCGGGCGTGCAGACCGATCCGGCGGCGCTCGACGCCGTGCGAATGCTCGTGGATGCGTCGGCATCGCCCAGCGACCCGACACGGTATGCCTACAACGTCCGCAAGGCAGACCAGCGTCGAACGGATCTTTCGGTGGCCTGCATGACGGCCGTCGGCACGCTCATGCGGCTGCACACGGGTGCGACGGCTGACGACCCACGGGTCATCGCGTCGTCAAAACTTCTTGCCGGGCTTCCACCGTCGTACGGCACGAAGAGCCAGCGCGTCCGCGACTCGTATCTCTGGTACTACGCCTCGCAGGTGCTTGTTCACACGGGCGGTGACGACTGGCAGGCCTGGTACGCCGAGCTGGTCGACACGCTCGAGGAAGAGCAGCGGAAAGACGGCCCGCTCGCCGGAAGCTGGGACGCGATGGGTGAGGTGCCCGACCGCTGGGGCGAGTACGGCGGGCGACTCTATGTGACGACGCTCCATCTCCTCGCGCTCGAAGTGCCCTGGCGGCATCTGCCGACCTACGCGACGGCGCCCTCGCGATAAGTCGCCTGGCGATGCGGCACGGGCAACCCCAAGCCGCTATCACTTCTTCTCGCGGAGCGCCCGGGGCAGTGGTGCGAGCTTGAGCCGCCACTTGGCGAACGGAAGATTTTTGTCACTGGCTGTGATCGCAGCCCCGATCAGAAGGCGATCGATTCGCGTCGTGTCGATTCGTGATGGGCCGAAGGCCGGGCTCTGGCCGACGAGCGCTGTCCCTTCCACACGCTCGACCTCGAGCGTGGTCCGCTCGCCGCTGGCCCCCAAGCCCTGCACGAGGAGGCCATCATCGTCGTGTCGAGGCGCGGCGTCGGCTCCCATATCCTCCTTGGGCGTGTTGTCTACGAGGTTCTCGGGATGGAGCCATATCAGCCGAACAACCGCCTGCCGCGGCAGCTTCTTCTGCTGACCCGCAACTTCGAATGTGACTTGGGAGCCGTCGAGCGCGACGAGCTTGCCGCGAAGGTAGTCGCCGGTTCGGAGCCGAACGACGTGCGTGGGTGGATCGGACTGCTGAGACCGAGGCACGGTGAGGAGGCGCTCGAAGCGATCTCGTGGAATGCCCTGGGTCGAAGCCGAGGGGTCAAGCTCGATCGCCTTGACGAGATTGCCCGCGACCACGACCGACTCACGACCCGCCTCTGCGGTTACGGGTGACCGCAGCCGTACACCTGTGGCGTCGATCCGTTCCACCGCCACGGGAATGAGGTCACCGCTCGAGAGCGCCATGATGGCGGGATACCCTGCCTGTGCCTCCTGAGCCAACGCGGCCGCTGCCACACGCGCGTGTGCCGCGAGTGCCAGGTCGAGAATCTCGCGATCGGCCACATAGAGAAGCCCCCGCTCGAGGGTCACCGTCTGAATCTCGCCATCGGGCGACTCGACCCGCACGCCCACCGGCGTGCCGACACGGCCACGGAGAAGATTCATCACGCTCTCGAGGTCAACACCTTTGGTCTCGACGAATGGACCAACCTTGGTCGGCTGCACGGCGAGGATGCGGGCGCCTGGCTCGATCCGACCGTCGCGGGCGGCCGCGCCGTCCTCGACCACCATCGTCACAATGAAGCCACCATCTTCGGCGGTACCGATCGATGCCCCCACGCCGCCGATCTCGGCCTGACCGGAGGCGACTCCGTCCGCTCGACTGCGCTTCGGGATGTACTCGACCTCCGCCGAAAGACTGGCAGCGCCGGATACGAAACCGCTGGCGCCAAGGCTTCCGGTGGGCAGCCACGCGATGCCTCCGCCCCATTCGGCAGCATCGACGATGCAGCCTGGCACGCGGGCATCACCGATCACAAGCATTCCCGCGTGGTTTGGGAGCTGGGGAGGCGTGGCCGATTCGAGCGCCGTGATCGCGAGGATGTCGGCAAACGGCACGACCACCGCGCCGGTGACTCCGAGCCTTCCCACCTCAACAGCATCGTCCCTCACGGCCATGAGGTTTCCCGTCAGCACGCCTCCCGCGTGGGTCAGGATTCGAATCGTGGCTGGTGGCTCGGATCCATCCGCCGTCGGGGCTGGCATCTCTCCACCCGCCAGGTCGATCGCCTCGACATCACTCAGTGGTACGGTCGTCGCTTGATCGGCCGTGCCCACGATGACCGAGTCGGATGCAGCATCGAGCGAGGTAATGCCGCCGGTGATGATGCGTCCCGCACGCGTCACGACCGCGGTGTCGGCCCGCTCCTGGGCGATCGGGTCGGGCGTCTTCCATTCGGTGACACGAAGGCTCTCGAGGCACACGTCGCCGGAGAGGAGCTTCACGGCAAATCGACCAGACTGCGGCTTGGGGCTCGTCGGTGGCACAGTTATCTCGACAACGTCCTCCACGCCGTCCACGGCGATCGCGAGCCGGCCCACGGTGGCGTCTACGAAGAGACTCATTCGCAACCGCCCCTTGTCGAGCGACGGGATCGTCACCTGCTCGTAGTGACTCGCTGCCTTCTCTTGCCTGATGATCAAGCCGACGTGGCCGAGAGCCGGCACCTTGATGAGCTCGAAACGGAAAGGCTCAACCAGCTTCCCATCTCCGGCCGCGATGGCCACCGCCAGCTCGGGTATCTGCTTCCATGACAGCACGATGTCGTACCGGGCCCGCGGACCCGCGGGAATGTCCCGCGTGATCATCGAGTTGCGGCGGTCGCTCGTCAGCCGAGCCGCCTCGTCCCGCCAGGTATCAGCGGGCTCCTGCTGCCAGCCCGCGAGGCCACCCGGGCCGACGTAGCCGGTCCCCTCGCCACCGCTTCGCCGCCGAATGGATGTCACGATCGCCCGGTCGATGCCCACCGCCGCGTCGTTCCCCGCTGGCTTCAGAATGACCGCGCTTGCGTCGATCGACTCGAGGCTGCCGTCGATCACATCGCCCCCGCGAAGGAGGCAGCGAAAACCGGTCAACTCCTGAGGGCTTGGCTGTGCCTTCGCCGCGCGGATCCCGGCAACGGCATCAAGACGAAATTCGAAGGGATCGAGGAACGCGGCAGACTTCCAGCGGAACGTTGGCAGGCCCGCTTCGCCGATGGCCTCCGTCGGGGCGAACGTACCCGGCAGCCTGGCACCACCAGGAAGATCAAGGATGAACGGATCCGAGGCCGCGGCGTCGGCCCGCACCGCGATTCCGGAGAGAGCGAGGAGGAGCAGGAGTGTCCACGCAACCCAGCGGCCCTGAACGGTGTGCGGCATGGTTCGATCATCTCCACTGTGGCGAAGGCACTCGACGCGAGACACTGCCCCGCCGACACGCATCAATAATACGACACCGGTCGTCCCCTCCACCACGGCAGGCGCAGCGGCTTGACTGATTGCGTATGCCGCGGCAAGACTACAGTCTTTGGAGGTAGAGCGGCTTCATGTTTTTCACCATGCCGTGCCCCGGCTGCGGCAAGCCGCTCAAGGGCAGGGACGATCTGCTTGGCCGGACTGCTCGCTGCCCATATTGCCGCAGCGCAGTCACGGTTTAGCGGCCTCAGGCGCCGGTGCTTCCGCCCGAAGCCGACGAGCCCGATGGCCCCACGGCCGCCACCTTCGATGTCGCGACCAAGCCCGCGAAGCCGTCTGGCAAAGGTGGAAGGTCCACCTCCGTCGGTCTGCCATCCAAGGCGTCCACAAAAAAGGGGGCTCCTCAGACCGTCCCCGAAGCCGCCTTCGCGGCGGCTGCTGATACGAACGTCAGCGGTCTCTGGGCGTGCCTCACCGCGATCACGGCCACAGCGGTCTTCTATCTCCTGCTCTGGCCGATCTCCTCGATCGGCGGAAAGCAGACCTACATCGGGCGTCTTTTCATCGGCACGTCGTCGTATGCCGCCGGCGGCTGGGTGCCGATCGCGGAGGTGTTCACCTTCTGCTGGGCTGGCGGGATGCTCGTCCAAAAGTGGTTTAAGATTCGACGCCAGCAGCGCGGGCTCCTCTATGACGTCCTGCCGCAGGAGCTCGGCGAGGCCATCACCCTCGACAACCTCGATCAATTCACGTCGCACATTCGCTCGCTCCCGAAGGAAGCTGCTGGCAGCTTCCTCGTCACTCGCTGCCTCCCAGGGCTCGAACACTTTCGCGTGCGGAAGAGTGCCTCCGATACCGCCACCATGCTTTCCAGCCAAAGTGACATCGACGCCAGCAGCGTTGATGCGAGCTACACGATGTTCCACGTGTTCATCTGGGCGATTCCGATCCTTGGCTTTCTCGGCACGGTGATCGGTGTGAGCGACGCCGTGGCGGGATTCACAGGAACGCTCGAAAGCTCGAGCGACATCGGCGGCCTGAAGACCGGCCTCAAGAGCATCACCTCCGGGCTGGGCACCGCTTTCGACACGACGTTCGTGGCCCTTTCGATGGCGATGCTCCTCACGTTCCCCGTCAGCAGCCTCCAGAAAAACGAGGGGGACCTCCTCGGCCACATCGACGAGTACACCAACGAGAACTTCCTCCGTCGCCTCGACGACGGTCGCGACGGGGGCGCCGAGCGGGGCTTGGGGGGCAGTCGAAGCGACGTGGCACGACTCATCAATGCGGCGCTGGCGCCGCACCAGGCCCAGCTCGATGCCTGGACGAAATCCGTCCAGGCCATCGGGGAAGACGTTGCAGCCCAGGTGAAGCAGGACTGGGAGGGGGTCGCGGCCACGTTCGTGGAGGAACATGCCCGGCAAGCATCGCGAATCCATGAGATCGATGGGCTCGTGAGCGCGTCCCGTGAGGGCCTCCTGCAAACGGTGGCCGACGTCACCGCCGCTCGCCGCGAAGCGAGCGAAACCATGCATGAGGCGGCGTCGAGCGTGCAGACGTATGCGGTGTCGCTCAAACGGAGCCACTCGGAGGCTCGAGGAGGCTGAGAAACGGGCCCGGGAGGTTGCACGCCTGGAGGCGAAGCGTCGTGAGCTCGCGGCCCTCCCGATCCTCGAGGCGCTTCCCGCCAAGTCTGTTCGCCTTCCGGACCCGCGACCAGCACCAAAGGACGTGAGCGAGGTCTCGGTACTCTGTCGCGAAGATCGCATCTGGGTCGTGGACATCGCCGCACTCCGGGAGAAATCGCTCCGGAGGGCCGATTTTGTGATTCGGTCCAAGAAGCTCGATCCCGATGGCTCAGCGGTGGCACGACGTTCATCGATGAGTTCAACAAGTCGCCCGTGAAGGCGGGTGCGTTTGAGATCACCCTCGATCGCGGCCATGGAGGATGGCCCCGCATGGTCCTCAGTCGGATCCCGGGACGCGGTGAGACCGTCGACGATGCGATGAAATCCACGGGGGACTTCGCTCGCACGCTCCGCAGACTCAAGCCCGAAACGCATGTCCTCCGTTTCTTTGTCTGGCCCGATTCCTTCGCGGCGTATCTCAAGGTCAGGGAAATGGCCGGCGAGCAGGACTATGCCGCTGGGTGGGAGCCAATGACCACCCCCGACGAGTACCGCATCGTCCTTGGCACCTACGTGCTGGGAGTAAAGCCGCCCCCCAAACCACAGGCTCCTCCCGTTCCGAATCAGAAGCCGGCGGCACCGCCCAATGTCCTCGACTGACCCCCGCGCTGAAGCGCTCGTCACGCCAACTCAAAAACCGCTTCGATCTCGACCGGCACGCCCAGCGGCAACGACCCCGCGCCAAAAGCGCTCCGCACGCCCACGCCACGGTCCGGCCCCCACACGTCCGCAAAAAGCTCGCTACAGCCGTTGATGACGTGCGGGTGCTGCGTGAAATCCAGGGGGCAATTCACGAGCCCCATGAGCTTCACCACCCGCGCCACGCGATCGAGGCTGCCGAGCGAGTGAACGAGCGTGGCGAGGATTGCGAGGCCGACCAAGCGGGCTGCAGCCTTGCCGGTATCGGCATCGAGATCATCGCCGACCCGGCCTTTGAGAAGCGTGCCATCCGGCTGAAACGGCAGGTGGCCGGAAACGTACGCAAGCGAGCCCACCACGAGGCAGGGCTTGTAGGCCCCCGCGGGCTTCCCGATCGGCGGAAGAACGAGGCCGAGGGCGGCGATGCGGGCCTGGGCAGAGTCGGGGAGTTCCATGAAGCGGTGCAGCCGTTGGGGACGTGGTACAAGAAGGGCGGCCGAGATGGCCCAGAGCCACGGAGTCTACCGTGGGCGGCTTTCAGCGTCAGCGTCCCAGGGGGATTGCAACAAGTCATGCGATGTTCGGCCGTCATGCTCCTGGTGATCTTCGCGGCTCACCGAGCTGGCGCCGAAGGGATCGCCCTCGATGAGCGGCCCGATCGTGTCGTCGTCGCGATCGACGGTCAACCGTTCACCGAATATCGTTTCGCGAAGGACGGTCTCCGACGACCGGTGCTCTTTCCGCTGCACGGCCCCCACGGCGTACCGCTCACGCGATCCTGGCCCGTTGGCCCACGACTGCCGGGCGAGCCTGACGATCATCCCCATCACGAGTCGCTGTGGTTCTCGCATGGCGACGTCAATGGCCATGACTTTTGGACCTGCCGTCGCGGTGAACGGATCGAGCACGCGGCATTCGAGCATGTCGGTGACGGACGCATCGTCGCCACGGCTCGCTGGCTGGCGCCCGATGGCCGCGTCGTCTGCACCGATCGCCGCGTGCTGGGGTTCTCCACCGAAGGCCTCGACCGAATCATCGACCATGAGATCACCATCACGGCGAGCGAAGGTCCGCTTGTTTTCGGTGACACGAAGGAAGGCACAATGGCCATACGGGTCCGCCCCGAGCTCAACCTCACGCGGGCAAAAGGAGGACCGCCTGCCTCGGGGCACTATGTCAACGCTGGTGGCGATCACGACGCCGCCGTGTGGGGTGTGGCTTCAGGCTGGGTCGATCTCTCCGGCACCCTCGATGGCAAGGCCGTCGGCATTTCCTGTTTCGACCATCCGAAGAATCTCCGCCATCCGACCTGCTGGCACGCCCGCGACTACGGCCTCTTTGCCGCCAATCCGTTTGGGCTTCACGATTTCACGAAGTCCCCCAAGGGTGCCGGCCGCTTTGAGCTTGCCAAAGCTGAGAGTCTCACCCTTCGACACCGCTGGATTCTCCACGAGGGGGATGCCGACGACGCTCGTATCGCCTCACGCTTCGCGGCATGGGCGAAGGCAGCCGACTGACATCGGGCTCCTCAGCGGTTGGGCGGCGGGTCGGGCTGCGCTCGGGCGGGCATCCGGGTCGCTCGGCGAAGACGATTCGACGGTGCTTACGATCGATCCCCACGAGTCCCCCAGTCACCGGATCGGCGGCGATTCCTTGCCCCGGAAACGGGCAGGTGAGCGCCTCGACGAATTCGAGTTGCGTCCCTTGCTGGGGCAGCGCGAGGCGGTAGAGCACTGGAAAGTGGTGGTGTGAAACAAGCAGCGTGTCGCCGTCCCATATGCCCCCCGACCCGCTCATGCGGTCCCAGTCGGCGATCACTTCCGCGGGGAAGGTGAACCGCCGCACCTCGCGGTTGAAGGTGCCATCGGCGTACTCGATCAGGACAGTGCGAGCGTTCTCGTCGCCATACCACGCGAAGCAGCACCACCACTGCCCCTCCCTTTGCACGCACCAGACAAGGCTTCCGGGCGGGCGATCAAAGCGGTGAATGACGGTGAGCGTGGCCGTGGCGGGGTCGAACATGCGAACATCGCTTTCGGGTGGCTCGGCCGGGTAGTTGGAGTGGGCACAATAGACCTTCCCTTCATGGACAAAGCCGCTGTTGAGATGCCGGGCGTCGGGGGCCGTGCCCGTGGCAACGAGCCGTCCGGTAGCCCGCTCGTGCTGCCCGACGGTCGTGTTCGAGATCGCGTAGGCATGGCGATCGGTCGCAACTGCGGCCTGGGTGGCATGCGGTGAGGCGATGAGCCGCGAGGTCGTCCAGCCGGACCGTCGGACGAGGCTGATCGTCGCGATGCTCTCGGTGGCGAGTGCTCGCAGCCGCCATACGATCACCGACTCGACCGTGACGCTCCCGATCGCCACCAGGGCGGTTACACCCATCACGC
>Ga0163146_10007240_pt1 | contig 12248 bp, 11 predicted proteins | sample OliLakLV19MP7G1_FD_148648 | JGI IMG/M metagenome (GOLD analysis project Ga0163146, IMG submission 148648) | Freshwater microbial mat bacterial communities from Lake Vanda, McMurdo Dry Valleys, Antarctica - Oligotrophic Lake LV.19.MP7.G1 | ecosystem: Environmental > Aquatic > Freshwater > Lake >... | reverse complement strand
TGCGATTGTTTTCTTGACAAGAGCAGTTTCCTCTTTTACAATTGAGATTATTTTCTTGACAAGAGCAGTTTCCTCTCCCGTATGAAGCGAAACAAAGGCGTATGTCATGTTTCAAGAGTCTGTTCAGAGTCTGTTCAACAAACTGTGTCAAAAACTAAATTTGATACAGGATGAAAGAAAAAAGCAAAACAGGATTCGACTTCAACAAGTTTGAATCCGAAGCCATCGAACAGTTACGTTCGGGTAAAAAATTAGAAGGCAAAGACGGAGTGCTTGCTCCGTTGATTAAACAATTGGTGGAAGCCAGTTTAAACGGAGAGATGAACGCGCATCTTGCCGGGGCTAAACGCGTCAACAGGCGCAACGGCAAAAACGGCAAGCAGGTAAAAACGGCCTTCGGAAGCGTACAGATAAACACACCTCGCGACCGGCTGGGCGACTTTGAGCCGCAGTTGTTGCCCAAGCGGCAAACCACTTTAGGCGAAGCCTTAGACCACAAAGTGATTTCGCTGTATGGGCGCGGCATGAGTTACAGCGACATCTGCAAACATCTCGAAGAGTTGTATGGATTAACCGTATCGCCCGCCACGCTCAGCGCCATTACCGACAGCGTGATTGAAGAAGTGAATGCCTGGCGCAATCGTCCGTTGGAAAGCGTGTACCCGTTCATGTGGCTGGATGCCATTCACTACAAAGTGAAAGAAGACGGAGCAATAAAAACCAAAGCCGTGTATTGCTTGCTGGGAGTAAATCGCGAAGGCACAAAAGATTTATTGGGCTTATACATCAGCGAGAACGAAGGTGCGCGCTTCTGGCTGAGTGTGATGGCAGACATTCAGAACCGAGGCGTGAAAGATATTCTCATTGCCTGCATTGATAATCTGAAAGGATTTGCAGAAGCCATTGAAAGTGTTTTCCCGAAAACAGAAGTACAGCTTTGCATCGTGCATCAAATCCGCAACAGCACCAAATATGTTTCGCGCACGGATATGAAAGCAGTGATGAAAACACTAAAACAAATCTATGAAGCACCCAACAAAGAGCAGGCGGAAATCGGATTGGCAGCACTGGAACAACAGTGGGGAAAACAGTATCCGATGGTGGTGAAAAGCTGGTTCAACAATTGGGAGCGGTTGAGCAACTACCTGAAATATCCAAAAGAAATCAGAACCATTATTTACACGACCAACATCATCGAATCCTTTCACAGCCAGCTGCGCAAAGTAACCAAGAGCAAGCGCGTGTTCAGTTCCGATATGTCGTTGTTTAAATTGCTTTACTTAGTGCAGCAAAATCTGAAAGCTAATTGGGAAGGGCCGATGCACCGCTGGCGGCAGACTTACGCGCAAATGATGATTCTGTTTGAAGAACGCATGACACAACCTTAATTACAATGGATTTTATGAGGCATTTACGACCAGAATATCCCAACAAAAAATGCGCTGCCGTGAGCAGCGCATTTGAAACATTCCAGTCGGTTGAGCTATCCCTTCACCAGTTGCTTCCCAGCAGAGCTGATGTCCGTTTCACTCAACTTAACAAAACTATATTTTTTAACCTGACACAGTTTGTTGAACAGACCCTGTTTCAAAAGGTTGTGAAAGGAAGGCTTTGATGGGAGGGAAAAGGGAGGTAGCTTGGGGGGAACGAATTAAAATGGAAACTCAACGGGCAACAGTTCTTTTTTTGTTTTGTAAGCGATGCTGCGGAGCGTTTTCAATCCAAAGCGCTTGTTGCTGAAACGAATAACGATGCGCCCCTCATGCGCTTCCTTTTTCAGGGGGCGGTCGCCCTGCTCGGTAAAGAAATTGCCGCGCATGTGGAGTTTTCGGCAAACCTGACCAGGTAATTTCGGTCAAAGCTGACCAGGGCATTTCGGAGCAAACTGACCACCCCATTTCGGTCTAAACTGACCACCCCCTGCGCGCCTGTTGAAGGGTTTGTTTTAGCACATAGCTTTTTATGTGGGAGATTACTTCCCAAACAAAAAGAGCTATGGCAAACAAACCAATCATCATGATTAAAGTAAAGCAAATCATGCGCTATTATGCGCAAGGCAAGAGCAAAAGCGAGATCAGCAAGCTGGTAAGGTCTTCCCGCAACACCGTAAAGCGGTACATCCGCATCTTTCACAGCGAACATCTGAGCGTAGAGCAAATAGAAGGGATGAGTGACTATCAACTCTCCATTTTGTTCTGCATGGACGAAAAGAAATCCCCCTCTCCACAGGTGCAGCAGCTCTTTGAGTTAATGCCCTGGATAGAAAAGGAACTGAAGCGCAAGGGGAACACGCTGACCAGAATCTGGAAGGAGTATTTGCAGAAGTATCCGAATGGTTTGCGCTATACACAGTTTTGCTGCTATGCGAACCGGTACCTGATGCGCTCTCAGCCCTCGATGCACATCGAACACAAGGCAGGGGACAAGATGTTTATTGACTTTGCCGGGGTCAAGTTGAAAATAATTGACCAGGAAAGCGGAGAGATAAAAGAGGTGGAAGTGTTTGCGGCCATCCTCGGAGGCAGTCAGCTCACTTATGTAGAAGCAGTAGCATCACAAACCAAAGAAGAACTGATTAAATGTTGCGAGCATGCCCTGCACTACTTTGGTGGAGTTCCTGCCGCCATTGTCCCCGACAACTTAAAATCTGCGGTAACCAAGAGCAGTAAATACGAGCCTACGCTCAATGAGACCTTTGCTCACTTTGCCGAGCATTACGGCACAGCCGTACTGCCTGCCCGCAGTTACCGTCCCCGTGACAAAGCCCTGGTAGAAGGAATCGTGAAGATTATCTATCAGCGCATTTATACTGCGCTGCACCCGCAAATCTTTTTTACGCTGGAAGAACTGAATGCGGCTATCCGTGTGGAATTGGAAAACCACAACAATACCCGCTTTGCTCACCGTAATTACAGCCGCAGAGAACAGTTTGAAGAAGTAGAGAAGACGGCATTACAGCCACTTCCTGTTTACCGCTACGAGTTTAAAAAGCAGTTAATCGTAACTGTGATGAAGAATAATCATGTCTGCCTGAGTGCAGATAAACATTATTACAGCGTACCCTTCCACTATATCGGCAAGAAAGTGAAGCTGCTCTATAACTCCACCAAAGTTGAAATCTACTGCCACCTGGAGTGTATTGCTGTTCACCTCCGCCATATGCGTCCTCATCGCTACACCACCACAGGGGAACATCTTGCTTCCTCTCATCGCTACGTTACCGACTGGACACCGCAATACTTTATCGAACAAGGAGAGAAGATAAATGCGGTGGTAGCTGAATATCTGGCGAAGGTCATTGAAACCAAACAGCATCCTGAACAGGCGTATAAATCCTGCGCAGGGATTTTGCACTACGCCAGGAAAGTCGGCAGCGAAAGAATCATCAATGCCTGTAAAAGAGGTCTGGAATACGGGGCATACGGATACAACCATATTGTTCAGATACTTGATAAAGGACTTGATCAAATCAAGGATGAACAGGATCCCTCTTTGTCTATGCCGGAGCATCACAACATCCGCGGCAATGAATACTATCAATAACATCCAGCAAAATATTTTTTCACCCTAAACAATTAAAACATGAACACAGAAACTTTGGAACTGATGAAGAAGATGCGGCTGCATGGAATGCACCGCACCTTCAAAACAAGTATCGAGAGCGGGAGGACTGAAGACACTACCCCCGATGAACTGGTGAGTTTGCTCCTGCAAAGCGAATACGATGAACGCACCAATCGCAAACTGGAGCGCGGACTGAAGAACGCCCGGTTCCGCTACAAATCTTCTATTGAAGAGATAGACTATCATCCGAAACGAGGCATTGATAAAAACCAACTGCACCGTTTTGCTGACGGGACTTTTATCACCAAACAAGAAAACATACTGATCACCGGCAGCACAGGAACCGGCAAGAGTTTCCTGTCCTCTGCCCTCGGGCATCAGGCCTGTTTGCTCGGTTATAAAGTGCTATACACCAATGCGACACGGTTATTTACTCAACTGAAAATGGCCAAAGCGGATGGTACTGTTCTCAAAGAAATGGCCAGGATGGAGAAGCAGGATCTGCTAATCATAGACGACTTTGGCATCCAGCCCTTTGATGCGGTGAGCAGGCTATCACTCTTAGAAATTATTGAAGACCGGCATGGAAAACGATCCACTATATTAACTTCGCAGTTGCCCGTGAAGCAGTGGTATGATGTTATCGGGGAGAAAACCCTGGCAGATGCTATCTTAGACCGTATCGTCCACGATGCACACCGGATTGAATTGAAAGGAGAATCATTAAGAAAAAAACAAAACAGAGAAGTTGAAGAAACAATGGAATAATTTTTTTTAACCGCTACAACAAACCAGATACAGGCACGCAAGGTCCAGTTAACTTACCCTGGTCAGTTTGCTCCGAAAAGGCCTGGTCAGATACCCCGAAATCTCCACTGCGCTTCCAAACAGAGCCACTAAAGCGCGAGATAAGTACGCGCCACAGATTCCATCCCTCGAAGAGATGGAATCTGTTCACGCACCCCACCGCTCACCACAAAATTTCTAACTTAGCCGCTCAAAATAATTAAGCATGAATCTTCACGAATATCAGGCAAAAGAAATTCTCAGCACCTTCGGAGTGCCCACGCAAAAAGGCATCGCAGTTGATAAAGTTGATGCAGCGATTGAGGCGGCAAAGAAATTACAAACAGAAACAGGCACGCAGTTTTGGGTAATCAAAGCGCAGATTCACGCAGGCGGGCGCGGCAAGGGCGGTGGCGTGAAGCTGGCAAAGAGCATTGATGAGGTGAAGGAAAAAGCATCTGCCATTCTCGGCATGCAGTTGGTGACACCACAAACAGGCGCACAGGGCAAGCGGGTTAATAAAATTCTCATTGCGCAGGATGTCTATTATCCCGGTGCTGACAAGCCGAAGGAATTTTACCTCAGCATTTTACTCGACCGCTCGCAGAGTCGCAACGTAATCATTTACACCACCGAGGGCGGAATGGATATTGAAGAAGTGGCAGAAAAAACTCCTGAACTTTTATTCAAAGAAACGGTGAACCCTGCCATCGGCATCAAGCCGTTTCAGGCAAGAAGAATTGCTTTCAACCTCGGCTTGTCGGGCAATGCGTTTAATGAGCTGGTGAGCTTCGTGCAGAAACTCTACAAAGCATATACTTCTATTGATGCATCGCTCGTGGAAATCAACCCGCTGCTGAAAACCAGCGATGGCAAAATCATTGCCGTTGACGCAAAGATGCAGCTTGATGACAATGCGCTTTATCGCCACAAAGATTATGAAGCGCTGCGCGACACCACCGAAGAAGACCCTACGGAAGTGGAAGCAAGCAAGTCGAATCTCAACTTCATTAAGCTCGATGGCAACGTGGGCTGCATGGTGAATGGCGCAGGTCTTGCCATGGCAACGATGGACATGATAAAACTCGCAGGTGGAGCGCCCGCCAACTTCCTCGATGTGGGCGGCACGGCAAATGCGCAAACGGTGGAAGCAGGCTTTCGCATCATTCTGAAAGACCCGAATGTGAGAGCGTTGCTCGTGAATATCTTCGGGGGCATTGTGCGCTGCGACCGCGTGGCGCAGGGCATCGTGGATGCTTACAAGAATATCGGTGAAATAAACATCCCCATCATCGTGCGCCTGCAAGGCACCAATGCCGAACTCGCAAAGGAGCTGATTGACAAATCAGGCTTGAAAGTACGCTCTGCCATCTTATTAAAGGAAGCGGCAGAACTCGTGCAGGGAGCGCTAAAATAATTAAGGATTACGAATTAGGAATTGCTTTCAATTCGTAATTCCTAATTCTCAATTTCTAATTTTCTTTACGGTTTATACACAAACTGCACTGTTTCCCTTGTGCGTTGCGTAATCAGGATGTTTTTCCCCGCAGTGAGTTCGCTCACAATTTTATCATTATAGTGGCGAATCGTAAGCACCTCTAAGTTTTTTTCAGTGGTGATGGAGAAATCTGTTTTCAACTCGCGTATAATTTCAGCGAGTTTTTCTTCATCATAGTCAATGCAGGCTTCCATGCTGATGGCGGCATTCTGCATCACGTTGATGCGGATGCGCAGCTTGCCAAAGCATTCAAGGATTAAACCAAGATTTTCTTCCGCCATGAACGAAAAATCTTTGGTGTGAAATTCCAGCAGCGCCTGATCTTTTTTAATTACGATAATCGGGGGAATGCCCGCAGGAAGCGGCTTACCGGAAACAATCGTTCCTGTTTTTTCGCTTTCGATAAACGAGCGCACATGCAGCGGGATGTCTTTGTTTTGCAGCGGTTTAATTGTTTTCGGGTGAATCACCTGCGCCCCGTAATAAGTCATTTCCACTGCTTCTTCATAATTGAGATTATCAATCTTCACAGCATCAGGAAACTGTGTAGGATTGGCGTTGAGTACGCCCGGCACGTCTTTCCAAATCACTTGTTCTTTGGCATGGAGGATGTTGGAGAAAATGGCAGCGGTGAAGTCGGAGCCTTCTCTGCCAAGCGTAGTTGTGTAGCCATCTGGCGTAGTGCCGATGAATCCCTGCGTAATCACAATCTTATCGTTGAGCAGTGACTTCACTGTTTCGGTGATGCGTGTTGTAGTTTCTTCCCAGTTGATTTTCGGCTCACGGTAATTGGAATCGGTCTTCACAACTGTGCGGGCATCGAGCCACACAGCGGGTAAGCCGATGCTTTGTAAATAAGAAGCCATTATGCGTGTGGAAAGCAATTCGCCCATCGAAACAACCTGGTCATAGAGGAAGTCGTACTGCTCGGGTTTGAAGGTTTCAAGCGTATTACGCAACTGATTGAAGAGTTTTTTTAATTCAACAAAGCCGTTGTCGTTTTGGTCTTTAATGAGTTTGCCTGCAATGTCGAAGTGTTGCTTTTCAAGCGTGTCAATCAGTTTGTTTGCGGCAGCAATATCCTTTTTAAAGAATGCCTGCGCCACATCTTCCAGCGCGTTGGTGGTTTTTCCCAATGCAGAAATCACAACCACTAATTGTTGCTGCTGATGGCGGCTGATAATGTTGCCGACATTCACCATCGAAGGGGCATCTTTCACCGATGCTCCGCCAAACTTGAATACTTTCATTTTTATTTAGTTGTTAGTTATTGGTTGATAGTTGTTATTGGATGGTTGATAGGTTTAGTTGATAGGTTTCTTTTTAAAATCTATCAACGAACAACTATCAACTATGAACGAAAATGCAGCTTGCAATCAACCCATTCATCATCAAACACTACGTTGCTGAAGCGTTCGTAAAAACGAATTGCGTCTTTATTCCAGCGCAGCACTTGCCATTTGAGCACGCGGGCTTTTTCATTCGTGGCATATTCAATCACTCTGTTGAACAACAATTCACCGATGCCTTTGCTGCGGTGCTTTTCGCGCACCACAATGTCATCAAGGTAAACGAGTTTCCCTTTCCACGTGGAGTAGCCAATGTAAGTAAGCGCCATGCCTACCACTTCATTATTTAACTCCGCCACAAATGCTTTGAAAAGCGGCTTCTCGCCAAAGCCATCCTTTGTTAAATCATCAAGGGTAAGGATTACCGCTTCAGGCGCATTTTCAAACTCAGCAAGGTCTTTTATGAGCGAAAGCGCTGCGGGCATATCTGTTGCTGTTGCAGCACGCACTGTAATTTTCAAATCGGTTGTTGTTGTTGATTGCATCTTGATTTTCGCGCTCAATTCTCTTATCTTGAAAAAAGCGTCCGCAAAGATAATTCAGTATTTTTGTCTTTGTGAAACGGGTGTTGCGGATGGAGTGTTGAGGGTGGGGTAATGGAGGATTAAAACAGTAGATTTTTTCTTTCCCGATTACTCAAATCCAAAGCACACAATCCAATTCTAAACACCCAACACAGAACACCCAACACACAACACCCAAATATGACAGGCAAAAAAGTAATCGTTCTTGATGAATATATCGTCAACAAGCAAAAAGAATTTCCCCGCGCCACGGGCGACCTTTCCGCAATTCTCCGCAACATTGGCGTTGCAGCAAAGATTGTAAACCGCGAAGTGAACGCTGCCGGTTTGGTTGACATCCTCGGCACTATCGGCAGAACAAACATTCAGGGCGAAGACGTGATGAAGCTCGATGAATTTGCAAACACCGAATTTATTTCTTCACTTTCCACCAGCGGATTGTGCGCGGGCGTTGCATCCGAAGAAGATGAGCATGTTATCGTTGTTGACGGACACAACAAAGCAAAATACGTGGTGTGTATTGACCCGCTCGATGGCTCATCGAATATTGATGTGAATGTTTCTATCGGCACTATTTTCTCTATTTACCGCAGACCAAATCCGGAAACGGAATGCACCGAAAAAGATTTCTTGCAAAAGGGCACCAATCTCATGGGCGCAGGCTACATTATCTATGGCTCAAGTACGATGTTGGTTTACACCACAGGATATGGCGTAAATGGCTTCACGCTCGACCCTTCCATTGGTGAGTTTTGTCTTTCACACGAAAAAATCACGATTCCTAAAAACGGGAATATCTATTCAATCAATCAGGGCAACTATTCCAAATATTCAGAAGGTGTGAAGGCGTATGTGAATTACTGCATGGGGCTTGATAATTCAAACAAGAAGCCCTGCTCGCTGCGCTACATCGGCTCCATGGTGGCTGACCTGCATCGCAACTTGATTAAGGGCGGCATTTTTATTTATCCTTCAACGAAGGATGCACCGAAAGGAAAGTTGCGCCTGTTGTATGAGTGCAACCCCATGTCGTTCATCGTTGAGCAGGCGGGCGGTCGCGCTACTGATGGGCACAAGCGCATCCTCGAACTGGAGCCTACCGAGTTACACCAGCGCACACCAATCTTTATCGGTTCCGAAGAGATGGTGCTGAAGGCGGAAGAATTTGTGGAGAAGCACGAGGCGGTAGGCGCGTGAGGCGGAGGGAGTAAATAATTACTACATGGGAATTGCGAATCAGGAATTGCCTTTTCAGTTTTACCCAATTAGATTGTGAAGTCGCTCTAAGCAGTTCTTTACCTCTACTTTTAACGTGCCTGCAATTACGATTAACCTGAGTCGGTTTAACTCTGCCACGGTTCTCGAATGCGTCATTTTTATCACCTGCCTTTCAAACAAAAAAAGCCTTCTGAAAAATCAGAAGGCTTTTTTTATTCCAGTGCCCGAAGGGGGAATCGAACCCCCACAATGTTGCCATTACTGGATTTTGAATCCAGCGCGTCTACCAGTTCCGCCATCCGGGCAGGCATCCATAACTTATCATCCTAACAATGAACGTCATTTCCTAAACTGAGCGGGAAACGGGTCTCGAACCCGCGACCTTCAGCTTGGGAAGCTGACGCTCTACCAACTGAGCTACTCCCGCTTTTTACTACTTCCCATAGCTTGGGATCCGCCTCAGGCGGACTACCAACGGGGCTATTCCCGCAATTCAAAAGAATAATTCGTCCACAAATCTACAATCTAAAATCCTGAATCGGAAGAGCCTCCTACAGGACTTGAACCTGCGACCTGTTCATTACGAATGAACCGCTCTACCAACTGAGCTAAGGAGGCTTTCGGGCTGTCGAAATTAATCTATCTGCTCTTTTCATACAACAATATTGACGTTGAAAATTTGAGGTTTGCCGTTTCAATCATTCCTCTTATTATTAAATGCAGAAAAAACAATAACATGAAAAAGAACTCCGCTTTTATTCTACTTGCCGCCTTCGCATTTTTCTTGACTTCCTGTAGCGCTTCAAACCATGCGCGCATTAATAACAGGCAAAATGATATGCTATCCGTGCAATCGAGTGTTGAAATGAGGAAAGGTTCTCCTCCTGCTGAAGCTGCGCAGCTTGATGTGCTTGCTCCTGAAGCAATTTCTGCAAACAATGAAGTGCAAACAAAGCATTCGTTGAAGGAAACTCCTAAAGTGAATGCATTTGAAACGCCCTCGCGCAAAAGTGTAAAAGCTGAGATGCAACAGTTCACGAGGGAGCAGAAGAAGGAATTGCGCAAGGCGATTCTTTATGCTTATCTGGGCAAGGAAATTCCCGTGTCAAAAAGCGCACAGAAAGATGGCGCGCCTTTTATTGACCGGACTGCCGCTGCTATCATTGCTTTTTTTATTCCGCCATTAGGCGCGGGGTTGTATTTCGGAAAGGATAAAAGAACCTGGATTTCGCTGGGGCTTACGCTTTTCTTCTGGCTGCCGGGCGCTATCTATTCTATCATTGTGATTTTGAGAGATTAAACTCAGGTACAATTTTGTAATCAGGCAAGTATTCTTCTTAATAGATAATTATTATCCTTCTGCAACGGGCGCTACCGAACAAAGCGATAGGAAAATGAGATAAGTACGTGCCCACCTGCGCTGATCGCTATGAAGGGTAAACCAAAAATCAGACCTGAGCGATTAGAAAAGGGGTTGCTTACTTATTACTTAAAAATTATAACTTACAACTTCTCACAAATACCTGAAATCGTATCCCGGCTTTAGCTTTTGCAGGGTTTCGTAGATAAGGCGAATCACATCATTGGTGTCAGCGATGTCAACCGCTTCAACGGTAGTATGCATGTAGCGCAAGGCAAGTGAAATGAGCGCTGAAGGAATGCCGCCATTGGCATACGCAAACGCATCGGTGTCTGTTCCCGTGACGCGCGATGCCGCATCGCGTTGTAACGAGATTTTATTTTTATCAGCCACATCAATTATGATGTCGAGCAACTTGTTGTGTACTGCCGGAGCATACGTTACCACCGGACCTCTGCCGCAGGCAAAGTCGCCTTCAATTTTTTTATCAATATTTGGCGTGGTGGTGTCGTGGCACACATCGGTTACGATGGCTACGTTTGGCTTTAGCGTTTGCACAATCATCTCGGCACCGCGCAATCCTACTTCTTCCTGCACCGCGTTTACGATATACAAGCCAAAGGGCAGCTTCTTTTTGTTTTCTTTCAGCAAACGCGCCACCTGCGAAATCATAAACCCACCGATGCGGTTATCGAGTGCGCGACCAAGGTAATAACGGTTGTTCAGAATCATGAATTCATCCTCATAGGTGATTACGCAACCCACATGGATGCCCATTGCTTCCACCTCTTTCTTTGAGCGGCAGCCGCAATCAAGGAAAATGTTTTTAAGCGTGGGCGCTTCTTCTTTATCGGGCTTTCTTAAATGGATGGCGGGCCATCCGAAAACCGCGCGCACCCTACCCTTCTTCGTATGGATGTTCACGCGCTTCGAGGGTGCGATTTGATGGTCGCTGCCGCCATTTCGTTTCACATAAATCAGTCCGTCATCGGTGATGTAGGAAACGAACCAGGAGATTTCATCGGCATGGGCTTCAATCACTACTTTGTATTCCGCCTTGGGATTAATCACACCTACCACGGTGCCATAATTATCTACCTGATAGTCATCAATGTAGGGCTTCATATAGTTGAGCCACAACTTTTGTCCTTCCGCTTCAAAGCCGGTGGGCGAAGCATTATTGATATATTGCTGCAAAAACTGCTCAGCCTCTTTGGTGATAACAGTAATTCTTTTCGGAGTGCTTTTTGTTGCCATGCTTTTAGCGATTTGTTGAGACGCCAAAGATAAAAAAACAGGCTTTAGCTGAAAATCATAACTTTTTACTGCAAGCTGCTTTTTCAACTGATGGAAAAAATCGCCTTACGGGAGACAAACATCATCTCTTGACAGAGGAGCAAAGGATGCATTTCAAATTGTCGCATAAAAAAGGTCGCACCTACGGTGCTTTGGTAATCTTAGTTTAATATTTCCTACTACCAAAAGATCGCCTCTACGAGGCTGATATGAGCCCCATTAGGGCGAACTTTTGGTAGAAATCAGCAAGCGAACGGATTATTAAGCCCCCCATAGCGCAAGCATGGCGCAAAGCGTCCGCTATGCTCCTACCTCAACTTTTCCTTCAAATAATTTCATTCCCCCGAAACTGGCGCAAGCATTATAACTGGCGCAAAGCGTCCGCTTGTGCCAATCATCCTTGCAGCGTCCGCTGCGTTGTAATAACCTCAATCTCTTCAGCGCTTCACTCCAACAGGATAATATCAAGCAATCCCTTCTCTCCGGCATAATCCCTTGCGCTGCTGTAAATCCAATCAGTCGGGCTGCTGACAAATCCTGCCGAAACAGGATTGTTGTGCACGTAATCTAATTTCTGTTCCATGATTTTCCGGTCGAGCATAACTTCTTTGTATTCATTACGGATGAATACATCAATCCAGTTCACCGTGGCG
>Ga0163146_10007230_pt1 | contig 12258 bp, 12 predicted proteins | sample OliLakLV19MP7G1_FD_148648 | JGI IMG/M metagenome (GOLD analysis project Ga0163146, IMG submission 148648) | Freshwater microbial mat bacterial communities from Lake Vanda, McMurdo Dry Valleys, Antarctica - Oligotrophic Lake LV.19.MP7.G1 | ecosystem: Environmental > Aquatic > Freshwater > Lake >... | reverse complement strand
CGTCTCGTCATTGTTCAGAACATACCTTGCGATTGGATATGCACAAAGATCCGCTAACTGTAATCCACAATCATTGTCACGTTTTCTTCGTACAATTAATTCTTTTTCGTAGATTCGGAGTAATCTGTCAGGCTGGACCTGGCTAGTCCCTCTATAAAGTAGTTCGTTGTACCGCCTTGTGATCTGTTCATCCTCTTTCTTGCCCCTACCTTCGATAACTACAACTATACTTGAAGTATCTCTGTTTGCATCAGCTTCAAAAAGCGTTCTTTCTAATACAAATGTAAGACCAATTTCGTAAGGATCATCAGCTAGTTTTCCATATTGTGCTATGTGCTTCTCTTTATCAATAGCTGATGCAATTATTTTGAAGTTTGCGTTTTCCAGCATCCTATCAATATCTGCGTAAAATTTCTTTTTTATCTCCAAGTCAAACAAAATTCTGAATGGACCCTCGCATTTTCTAATCTCACGATTATGTAAAACTACTTTTGTGGTTTCAAAGTACTTTTTCTTCAATTTATCTAGCTCCGTACAAGTTCGGTCATAATCAGCTTTAGAAAAAAGCAACCCGTTCAAAACAAATACAGGAAAGTCGGTATTTATATTGCTTAAGCTATGGTCTCCAGATTCATCAAGAAAAAGCAAGAACTTGCTCATACATTCACCTCAATCACCCTCGTAGTGTCGTTGCCAAAAATATCAACAACCTTCACAGCAACTTTTCTTTTGCCTTTTGGAACTTCCTTGAATGCAGAAGTTAATTCGATAGATCGATCGCCCTTTGTTCTGAATGACTGCCATTCGTTTTCGAAAATATGTCCGCCGGTCCAAACTTCTTTTTCTTTGCCATCCTCACCCAAGACTCTTACAATCTCTTTCTTGTTTTCAAAGTCAAAATCTACCGCCCAATAGTCCACCCAATCTGACCACTTTGTAGTAAGGATTTCTTGCTTAACTATTTCTGAGTCTTTTTCTTTATATTTTTTAATAACCTGTCCGTTTTCAATGACCACCTTGCTTCCGCCTGATTTTAATTTTTCTTCTACCTCACCAGAGTCATCTTGGTTATAGAAAACACTAAAATCGCATAATTCTATGGCAAGGGTATCCTTTTTTATTACTGGCTTAATTTCAATGTAGGCAACTTCGTAGAATTTGACTTGTCCTTTTTCTACCGCTTTTTTATCAAAAACTTCTCTAGGTATTACCTTGAGTTGAATATCAACCCCTTGATTCTTAAAATTGTGCGAATCAAAGCCCATCTCCCAATCAAAACCAAGAACATCAGCTTTTGTAATGCCCTTTTCTTTACATTCAGCGATGACTTGGTTTAGAAAGTCAGAAGTTACAGGCATGTCAATGGGCCCGATGGCAACAAGGCGATCTCTTTTCTTACCAACAAATGTTTTGAATGATTCAACTGGCTCGGCTTTGTAGGCCACTAGAATCAGTTTGATAAACGCCTTTTCCTTGTGTTCAAGGTCTTTGGCTCGGCCTTCATCGTTTGAAACATGCGAGGTCACATAATACTCGCGCTCGTACTTGCCGATATTAAGTATTTCAAAGGCGCGAAAATCCTTGCCGTCTTTCTTTAGATCTCGCTGAACTTGGATCATTCTTTTGCGTGCAGTGTGTATCGAGAATCTACTAAGATCCGAACCAATCCATTTACGTCCGAGTTTTTCGGCGACAGCCATTGTGGTTCCAGATCCCGCGAAAAAGTCAGAAATAATGTCACCCTGATTTGAAGTCGCCTTAATTATTCTTTCTAAGAGTGCTTCTGGTTTTTGTGTTGGGTAATGCAAGTTTTCATTTGCAGACTGGTTAACAAAGTCCATCATAAACCAATCTCTAGCCAATATGCCATCAGTCATGTATTGCCTATATATTAGGTCTGGATATTTTTTTTCATCTTCTGGCAATAAATCTGTTTGCTGTTTAAATGGACTGTCTTTTAAGTTTCTACCTCTAAGTCTATAGCGACCCTCTGAGTCCTCATACTTATACTTCGCTAATGTTTTTTCGGATAGATTTTCAAGCACATCCTTATAGTTAAAAGTTTGTTCACCATATTTTTTGGCGTACATCAGTATGGTATCGTGTTTTCTATTCCAATGACTTTTTGAATGTTCGTACCCCCTATATAACCATTGAATGTCGTTTAGAAAATTATCTTTACCAAATATTTCATCTAAGACTAATCTAATATAGCCACTAACTCTCCAATCACAATGCACATAAATACTGCCATCATCCGCCAAAAGTCCGTGCATTAGTTTCAACCGTTCATAAATCATCGCAATAAAGCTATCGGTACCCTTTCCCCAAGTATCTCGATATGCAATCTCTTCAATCACTGAAGGTTTCTTTGTAAATTGCTCGTCACCGATTTGGATATCAAGCGAAAAGTCTGCTCCTACATCAAATGGTGGGTCGATGTAGATAAGTTTTATGCCGCCTTGATCTTCAATTTCTTTGCGCATGGGCCCGTTCTTGAGAGCGGAGAGAATTAATTTGTTATCTCCCCAAATGAGCTTATTAGTCCAATCACCAATCTGTTTGCCCGAAAAATCAAACAGCTCCTTTTGCCTTTTAATGGCTTCTTCATCTCTCGGCTCATCTATGTGCTCAATAGTTTGAAAAGGCAGGACCGTATTAGTAACCTCATTGGTTTTGCCATTCCAAACAAGCTCAACCTCGCGGTCATCATCGAACAAAAGAAACCGGTACTTCTCTGGCAACGGCTTCCTCGCCTGTAGAAGCTTAATCGCATCCCTAAGTTCATTTTCGCTAAGCTTCATTACTTCTTATTCCTAATCTCGTCTATGTCTATTTCAGTCTTATTCGCATTAAGTAGTGGTATCCTGTCGTCTAGGAGGCCAAATATATGCCCGAAATCCTTCCATAATGTAGCTCCCGCCTGGAGTATATCTTCTGGTGTATTACAGGTTAACTCATTACTAAGTCTTTGTTCTTTAAGCTGAAATGAGTCGCCAATACGCTCTGGCTCAAATATGTCGTTACTCTTATATTTTAAGCTTAGTTTGTTGGCTTTTGGGTTATAAATCATTACAGAAGCAAGGCACTGTTTTGGTTTCGGGATTATTAAATTCAGCATTAGAGATACTTTAATCGCGAAGTTAGCAATAAACTCGCAAACGGCAAGGGCGTTAATGCCCTTTTCTTCCTGGTTTTCCTCATCATACTGTTGTATGCCCCAGCCTAAAAAGTTATTATCAAGTAATCCGGATGCCAGACACATGCCGTCTCTGTAAACGCGGATACAACGACTTTTGTCTGCTAGCTCTAAGAATTCTCCTCCGTTTACAGGTTTTGGTTGTTGGTCTAATACAGCATCGACATGCCATCCTAATTGGCGTGTTTTCGTGCTCTCAAGCAATACAGCTGCGGCCCCCTTATTTTGACTTGCAAAAAGATCAATAATTTTGGCTGGCTCGGGGAAGCCAAAACCTAGAACCAATACTCTTTTACCTTGAAATATAGACCTTTCTAAAATTTCTTTTGCCCTTTCGTCAAAAAATTCTTTGAGCTTAAAGGTCCCTTTTATGGTCCGCTCACGGATGAAATTTTCGAATTCTGTTGATTCAATGCGGTATGACTTGCCAATTTTGATTGCGGGTAAATAGTTGCTCCGAATGAGATCTAGTACCGTTTGCCAGTGAAGATTTAATTTTTTTGCAACATCATCAGTTGTGAGATATTGAGTGTCTTTTGAACCTTTTGTATCCATAGTTATCAATGTACGCTGGTAAACCTCAATTGTCAACAGCTATCTAGGGGTAAACCCTGGCTTACACAATGGGGTGTTGTGTTTTTATTTCTGCGCGGTCTTTGATGTTGTTTAGCTTGATACGCGGCACAACAAAAGCTTTTACTGAACTTTCTGAAACTTCAATGATTCGTACACCTTCGAGCGTGCCATCCGGCAAGTATGTTTGAATTAATCGTGGTTTGTTCATTTCTTACCCTGGTTCCTATCTGTTTTAGGGTACTTTTAAAAATTGACACACCATGACAAGCCGTGCTATATTTGGACTATCACCATGACGGGTTACCTCGTACAGTGCGTCTTGCGAGATCATACCCGTCCTTTTTTATGCTTAATTTTCTCTAGCTTCAATTTTTTATCAGATACAAAATCAAATATTTTTGCGTATTTAGTCAATAGTTGCGAGTAACGCTTTTTATTTGGAATGATGATATTGCCAAGCTTGTCTTTTGCCTCTAGATACTCATACAAACTAAGAAAATCACCATCGCCCGACACAACCACAGCCTTATCGTAGTTATCTATTTCCTGAGCTGCGGCGTATAGCACCAAGTCTGTATCAACATTGCCCTTGACTTTCGTTTGGCCGTCGCCATCCTTGAAGCTAGTGGTGGGCTTGAGTACAGTTACATAACCTACCCTCTGCAAGTATGCATATAGCCCTTCATTGCCTGGCTTGTTACCGATAAATAGAAAAGCAGTGTCAACGTGATACCTATCCTTCAAAAAACGCCTGAACTTAGCGAAATCTAACTCCCAGCCGGTGTAAATCTTTTTGCTTTTGTGGGTGATGTCGCGGCACACACCAAGATTAAGGTTCTGGCTGTCTATAAACGCATAGATAACTGGCTTTTTACTACTCACCACTACCATTTAAAGCCATTGTACTACTTTTTATGCCAACACCGCATCAAGCGAAAGCATAATAGATAGCGACAATATCACTACCAGTGAGAATAGGAACATCCTGCGAGCCCAACGCTTATCATCACTGGATTTAAAGCCTTGCAGGTCTAGCCAAAGCCAGCCCAGGCCAAGCAAAAGCATAACTACCAGATACGTATAGCCGGTATAACCAAATACACTCAGCGATATGGTAGCAATAACAAAGGCAATGATGTAGATGGTCATCTGTAATTTGGTGTTTTGTTTGCCTTTTTTGACTGGCAAAACCGGAATCTTTGCCGCTTTGTAATCACTAAACCGATACATGGCAATAGCATAAAAATGCGGCATTTGCCAAAAGACGAGAATCAAAAATAATATAAGTGCCGCAGAGTCTAAGCTATTGGTAACAGCTGTGTAGCCGGCTACCACTGGAGTGGCACCAGCAATACTACCAACAATCGTTCCATATATAGACCGGCGTTTTGTAATACCGTACAAAACCACATAATCGATGAACCCAATTAAGCCCACAAGCACCGTCAATAGGTTAGTATACGTAGCCAAAACAAACAGGCCGATTAGCCCAAGGACGGTGGCGTATATAAGCGCATTTTGCCCTTTGATTACTTGGGTAACTAGGGCACGCTCTTTTGTGCGGGCCATAAGTTTATCAATATCACGGTCGATATAATTATTAAATACACAAGCCGAGGCAATGACTAGTGATGTGGCAACTAAGGTTGCTAGTAATAACCACAAATTGATATGGCCATATGATGCCAGCAAAAATCCGGCTGTGACCGTGAGCAAATTGCCGTATATAATGCCCGGCTTAGTGAGCCGGTAGTAGGCACCGATCACTCTCGGTATATTCCTTCGTCCTTGATTAGCTCGTTATTCATCTCTAGTGGCGATATGTTGTAGTTGAGGTGTGTCATTATCCAAAGCGAACCCAGCACGACAATCAGAATTATCCCGAGGGTAGAGACAAAGAAGAGTAGATTCCAGCGGGGTTTGGGCTCCCGCCCCAAATGGAGGAAAAATACCATCTGAATAATTAACTGCAACACAGCAAAGCCTATAATGGTTATCAGCAGAGCTTGTCCGGAAAGGGTTTTTTTGGTGACAAGATAGTACGGTATGACCGTAAAGAGCAAAGATAGAATAAATCCAACCACATAAGACCCAAGCGTTCCGCGCTCTGCTTCTGTATGAGTTGATGTATTGTGGGGTTCGCTACTCATATGCCTATACAAATGCCATTAGGTAAACAATAGTGAAGATAAAAATCCAGACTATATCAAGGAAGTGCCAGAAAAGGCTAAGTAGGGTTAACTTTCTAATCATGCTTGAGTTGAGACCACGCTTGACTATAAACACCATACAAACAGCCATCCACAACAGTCCGCTTATTATATGCAGTCCGTGCGTGCCTACAAGACTAAAGAACGAGGAAAGCCAGGCACTGCTCTGCCAGGTATGGCCCTCGTGAATAAGCTCGCGGAATTCCACGACTTCCAAAGTCAAAAATGCCAAACCTAATAAAAACGTAATACCAAACCAAAGTAGTGTCTGAAACTTTTTGTATTGCCGGGCCGCAATCATGCCAATGCCACAAGTAAAACTGCTGGTGAGCAGTAGGAGCGTTCCGGTAAAGGCCAAGGGGAGTCTAAACAGCTCCCGATCCGATGGGCCGCCAGCTGTGCTGTCGCGCAAAACCGCGTAGGTAGCAAACAGAACGGCAAACATCAACAGGTCGGTCATCAAGTAAATCCAGAAGCCGAAGAGCACTCGGTCATTAGCTTCAGCTTCGTGATGTGATGCTATATTCTGCGCCATAGTTTCTTCCGAAAGATATCAGCAATAAACGTAATAACAATTTTTACAAAGTCCCATAGTCCCATTTCTTCGCCTTGGCCATCGGCTGCCAGATTTTTCTTCCTCATTTTACTTTCTATTTTTTCAACCTCGTCTGCCGTGATGGTATATTCCACATGCTCATCGAAGGTACGAATAATCACGCACACGATAGCACCGATTATTCCCACTATAGCTAGCCAATTTATATGCCAGACAAATGCGAATCCCGCTAGAAACGCAAATGCAGACACGTAAATGCCATATGCCGTATTTTTGGGCATATGGATGTCCTCGTATTTTGGTTTGGGCAAGCCACCGTGGCGCTTTATCTCCCAATATGCATCACGAGCAGTAACGGTCGGGATAGTGGCAAAGTTGTAAAACGGCGGCGGTGACGGTGTAGCCCACTCCAATGTCCGTCCGTACCAGGGGTCGCCTGTTGTGTCTGCCAGTTGTCTTTTTTGGATAACACTTGCAATGATTTGAATGATTTGCAGCACTACAGCAACACTAATAATAATTCCGCCAATTAATGCCAGGATAAAGAGAGGCTGCCAGCCAGTAGACGAGTCGTAATGATCAAGCCTTCTGGTTGCTCCCATAAATCCTAGTACATAGAGCGGAATAAAAGCCATGCAGAACCCAATTATCCAGCCCCAAAATGCATACCGGCCGATTCGCTCGTTGAGTTTGAAGCCTGTAACTTTAGGGAACCAATAAGTTATCCCGGCAAAGATTCCAAACAGCACACCGCCGATGACCATAGTATGAAAATGCGCAACCAGGAATAGGCTGTTATGCAACTGGAAATTAGCTGGCGGGACAGCCAACAGCAGCCCGGCCAGACCGCCAAACGAAAATACACTGATAAACCCAAGAAACCACAGCATCGGAGTCTTAAACCGGATGCGGCCTTTGTACATGGTAGCAATCCAGTTGAAGACCAATACGGCGGTCGGTATAGCAATCACCGTTGTCATGATGCCAAAGAAGGCATTGACGTTGGCGCCTGCGCCCATGGTAAAGAAGTGGTGGAGCCACACTAGGAGCGCCAGGGTTGAGACGCCGATCATGCCAAGCACTTGCGACGTATAGCTCGCAATGCGTTTGCCGCTAAACGTCGAAACTACCTCGGAATATATACCGAACGCCGGGAGCATCAGGATATACACTTCCGGATGTCCCCACATCCAAATGAGATTGGTATACATCATGGCATTGCCGCCTAAGTCGGTGGTAAAGAAGTGCATACCGAGATACCGGTCGAAAAACAGCAGGAACAGTGTCACCGTAAGTATCGGAAAGACGGTTACTACCATGACCATGCTGCAAAGCGATGCCCAGGTAAACATCGGCATTTTTCTGAGCGTCATGCCTGGCGCGCGCATTTTAAGGATAGTCATAACGAAGTTAATACCGCCAAGCGTCGTTCCAATGCCTGATATTTGAAGACTCCATATTAAGTAGTCAACGCCAACACCAGGGCTAAATTGTGTCCCGGAGAGCGGGGCAACAGCCAGCCAACCGGTTGCGGCATATTCTCCTCCAAGTACAAAGAACAAATTGATCATGATAGCTCCCGCGACATACAACCAGAAGCCCAATGTATTGAGAAATGGAGAAGCAAGGTCACGTGCGCCAATTTGCAAAGGCACGACGTAATTTATGAGTCCGAACATAAAGCCCATGGCAACAAAGAACACCATGATATTGCCATGGGCTGTAAATATCTGCTGGAAGTGTGCGGCCGAGAGATAGCCATTTGAAGCACCGCTGGATAGAGCTTGCTGAAGCCAAATCATCACGGCATCCAACCCTCCGCGAAGGAGCATAAACGTGGCAACAATAAAGTACATGATGCCGATTTTTTTCGGGTCAACAGAAGTCAGCCATTCATTCCACAGCCACTTCCAGCGTTTGAGGCGGGTTATAAGTAGTACAAGGACCAGGGCACCAACCAGAAAAGTCATGGTCGCACCAATAGTAGACCATTCATGCGGCAGAGCCTTTAAGGACAGTTTGCCTAATAAAAACTCTTTCATTGATGAGGGCTTTCTGCCAGTTTATAGCTTCCAGGGTGCATATGCATATACTTCAGCACGACAGCATTATATAAGCCTTGGACATGGGACGAATAGAGCATGACAGGGGTGTTTTTGCTTGGGCGGACCAGCTTTTTGTATTCGGCTGCATCAAGTACTGACGAAGATGCTTTGACGGTCCGCACCCAGTCGTCAAACACGGCTGGCGAACTGGCGCGCGCGGTAAATTTCATCCCGGAGAAGCCATCACCGTTAAGCTCGGCTGACATGCCAGGATAATCGCCCGATGTGTTAGCCATCAGGTTCAGGTGGTTGATGTGTCCAGTCATGGCGTATAACTGGCCGCCAAGGTTTGGCACCCAGAACGAGCTCATGGGCGCATCATCTGCCGTTAACTTAAATGAAACTGGGGTGCCTACCGGAATCTGCAGGAAGTTGACCGTAGCAATGTTCTGCTCTGGGTAGATAAAAAGCCACTTCCAGCGCATAGCAACCACTTGAACGGTCAAGGATTTTGAGTTCGCAGCAATCGGCTTGTTCGGTTCAAGTTTGTGGGTGGTATTCCAGATGACGACGGCCATAATGAGCATAAAGACTATCGGAATCAGCCATAAGCTTAGGTTGAAAACCGTACCGTGGCGGACATTGGGATTGTAGGTGGCTTTTTTGTTGGACGCTCGGTACTTCCAGGCCATAAAAAACGTGAGCAGCACCGAAGGAATAATGACCACTAGCATCAAGCCTATTGCAAAGGTCATGAGATTTCGCTGCTCGGAAGCTATCGGGCCTTTGGGGTTAAATAATGCGATATTGTAACCATCGGTAAGGACTACCAGTAAGAGCCCAAGGCCGACAACAAATAGCACTACCAAAGCAGCCTTGTCATACGTTGTCATTTTTGTACGCTTGAGCATAGATTACCCAGTTCTAACCACAACCATTGTCTCTATTATATAGGACTTACGCACTTTTGTGCAGATAACAGAGTCTATCTGAGTAAGGCGAGAACTTTCAGATTTCTGGAGAGGTAGCCATAGCTACATCGACAGCAGATCGAGGGTTTGCAGCCAGCCGGGTGTGATCTGGGGTAAGTGGAAGGTGCGAAATGCGTATACTATAGTAGTTATGCGAGCAGAGTCTTTGGATCTAGCAACTTTACTGGGTGTACCCAAACTACCAAACTACCTTGACCGCGTTGAGCAAGAATTGCATAAAGCTGTCTATTCGGATAATCCGAACATCCAGAAGCCACTTGCGCGCCTGATGAAAGCTCATGGCAAACGTTTGCGGCCTGCCCTGGTTCTGGCGGTGGTTGCTAGCCAAGGCGCAAAGATCGATAAAACTGTTATCTCGGGCTGTGTTGCTATAGAACTGATTCACATTGGTAGTCTTATCCATGATGACATTATTGATGAAGCTGCAATCCGGTGGAATTCCCCAACCATAAATAGTATAGAAGGTGTTGAGCAAGCTATTGTCATCGGCGATTACGTGCTGGCCAAGGCCAATCTACAGGCGGCTGCTCTACAGCCCAGAATTGCCAAACTTGTAGCAGCAACCATTGCCACATTGTGTGAGGGGCAATCCATGGAACTTGCTGACCTATACAATACAAACAGATCAATAGAAGCCTTGACCAAAACTATTAATGGCAAAACTGCGGCACTGTTTGCGGCGGCCTGCCGGGTGGGCGGGCTATGTGCTAATCTAAACGTTTCGGAAGTAAATGCACTTGCTCGGTATGGGGAGAATTTTGGTATGGCATTTCAGATGATTGATGATGTACTGGATTTCTTATCAACTCCCGCACTGGCTGGTAAGCCGGTTGGCAATGATGTAGCAGAGGGCGTCTATACTATGCCAGTTCTATTATCGCTCGGTGGAGCATCTGGCAAAAAAGTAAGGACGTGGCTTAATGATGATGCGAAAGCTCACCAATCTTCCCTTGTCGATAGGCTGGTAAAAGACGGTTCTATCGCAAAAACTATAGCTGAGGCTCAAAAATATAATCACTTAGCCGTAGAGGCAACAAAAAGTTTTGTTGGTAGCAGCGCGCTGGTTGGGCTCCAGCATCTACTCGATGCGTACCTCAAATGGGCATTAAGACACTTGGTAGCGCCAGCCTATCAATCTCACGTTGCAAATTTAATATAAAAGTAATCTCAATACATGGCTGTGTGGTTATAAAGTATCACACAAAGAACTTACTTATCAGCTGGAAAACCGCTGTACCCAAGCTAATTTGCAGTATTATTCCAGCTACACCCACCACCATACCACCAATAAAAATGGCGACATCCTCGAGTAGTAATGACAAAGAAATAAGTATGACACCGAGGGATGGGAGCGTATCGAGTCCGGAAAATGGGGGAGCAGCGAGAGCTGCCAAAGTAAACCCAAAGACGATTACTCCCAAAACGCGAATGAATTGTCTTTGCTGCATAAGCCCTGACATACGGGGTCGTGAAAGACGTTCAAACCAGCGCACAAATCCTATTACCTTCGGCATTGCTTTCTTTTCGACCGCATTGCTTAGGCGAGTATGGCGCCATCGTTCGGGCAGCCACAGTGTGCGTCTGCCTGCTATCATTTCCACTGCCAAAATCAGCGTAATAACTTCAAAGACATTCGTTATGCCACCGGTAGGTATAGGAAGCGCAGACGTAGCCATGAGTAATAGAAAAGCCACGGCAAAGCTTTTCTCGGCAAAGGTATCGTCAAGCCCGGCAATCGTTTTGGGACTTTTACTCTTGAGCCACTCGGTAAGCTTGGCACTAAATGAGTAAGGTGACATATGTATATACTAACTTATGCGCTTTCTATATTCTACGAAACAGTTTGACAGGTTCTTAGGATCGATTCTACAAAGGCAATATTCTCTGATTTATAAGGGAAAAGCTCTGCTGCTTCTGGCGTGTAGAAGCTATGGTTATTCAGTACTACCAGTTGGCCTATAGCAAAGTTTGCCAGATTATTGCCAAGTAGCTCAACATCGGGGCAAAACTCCCGGTGCAGTGCAGTCGCCCTATCCCAGTAGTCAAGCGTTTCACGACCGAGACTAGCCAAGTCGGCATCAGCCACTATCTGGGAAAGGTAATTATCCTCAGTGTATTGTCTGATAATGCCGTTATCCATGCTCACTTGTGTAGACAGGACTAGCATACGCACGGTATCGATTTCGATGGACGAGAAGCAGCCTTGTTTGGCCATTGCCTCGCACCCAAAGTCTGCACTTGCGGCTTCACTTGGTCCGCTTCCCAATCCTTGTACTACATCGTGACAGGCCGCACCCAGTTGTATCAGTTGCTTTTCTGCCGGACCTAATTTTCTGCCTTGTACAATTACCCGGTCTGCAATCTGCCCAGCAGCACTGCAGACGTCATAGAAGTGTAGTTCGTTATGATATGGCAGACAGTTCCCACTCCCCGAGCCATAGCGAGCGAGAATAGTCTCGTATGCGTTCAGCACGATGCTGGTCACGGCGCCAGCTCGTCTTAGTTCGGGAGACAGAGTTCCTTCCATAGCAGTACTGGTATAAACTATACCATCATACTGCTATTACGCAATAATACTTAGTAGCCTAGGCCGCCTGTACTGCTACTATCGCGCATAAACAAATAGTAAATCAAACCATAAACGATAACAGCAACGACCAGATACAGAACTACCCATTGC
>Ga0163146_10007226_pt1 | contig 12261 bp, 10 predicted proteins | sample OliLakLV19MP7G1_FD_148648 | JGI IMG/M metagenome (GOLD analysis project Ga0163146, IMG submission 148648) | Freshwater microbial mat bacterial communities from Lake Vanda, McMurdo Dry Valleys, Antarctica - Oligotrophic Lake LV.19.MP7.G1 | ecosystem: Environmental > Aquatic > Freshwater > Lake >... | reverse complement strand
CCGCTCCCCCGCCGCCCCCCGCGCCGCCGCTGCGGCCACCACCGCCCGCGCCGCTGACACTCATCAGTGTGCCGGGGTTCGCGTAGAAGTCATCGGTGCGGTATTGAATCAGGCGATGCCGCTCGGTGGGCGCCGAGAGGTCCACCGCGAAATCGGCCGTCTGCTGATTGGCCGTCTCACGGAAAAACAACATCTGCATGTCGCCCGAGAAACGATGCCCGGTCATGCGCGTCGGGCTCTCGTAAATCACCTTCTTCGTGGCGTCCGTGAATGGCGCCATCCACTGATACACGCGATCGGGACGCTGAGGTGCCGCGGCCTGACCACCCTGCCGCCCGTCGTCGCCCCCTCTGGGGGCGACGACGGGCGGGGCCGGATCGGCGGTCGCCGTGTCCGCGCCACGTCCTCTCGCCGCCGCGGCCGGCGGCGCTTCCTGTTCGAGGTACGTCAAGCCCTGACCATCTGGACGCCACGTCACCTCGCGGCGTCCGGTCTGGTTCGCGCCGCCGCCGCGGCCGCCGCCGGCTGCCGGCGTCGCCGTCGGATCAGGATTCGCGGCCTGCACCCCGAGGTTGAGCGGGCGCGCCGACAACTGCACCAGCGACGTGCCAGCTGCATCCCACACCTGTTCCACCTGTCCGAAGGAACTGACGGGCACGATGTACGAAAAAGGCTTCGTCATGATCGTCACGCGCACGTGCTGACCATCGGGCGAGGGATCGACGGACCGAATCATCGCCGGCGAGCCAATCTTCCTGACCGCCTGCGTCGCTACGTCCACGAGCGCGTACTGTCCGGTGGCGTGCCACTCGAGCAACTCGAGCTCATGGGGCGACTTTATGAGGCTGGGATAGGTGCGGAGGCGATTCCGATCTCCATCTTCCGCCAGACTCACTTCGGGTCCCACAGGTGCCACCGGACGCGCCGGACGCGGCTTGCGCGCATCAGGCACCAGCACCGTCGCAATCTGTTTGCCGCCGTTGGTGAACTCGAAACTCGTCACCATGGTGGCCAGCACAGGCGTCTTTGTCAGCTGGCGCGATTTCAGCGTGGCGACATCGGCAATCCAGATGTGCGTCGCGTCCGCGCCATGGATGAAGTACGCAATGGCGCTTCCGTCGGGTGACCACGTGGCGCCCGACACCCTGACGCCGGCCGGCAGCGGCAGCGACTGCCGGGTCCCATCAGCGGCAGAAATCATCTGGATCGCCACGTTGTTCCGGGTGGTCAACCCATGTGTGCGGTTCGCCCGCGCATCAATGAACACCCCGCCGAGTTCGTCATACGGCCGGGCGAAGGTGGCCATCACCACCGGCCCGTCACCGACCTCGGTGAGGAACCACTTCTTGTCGGAGCTGAGGCTCCCGAGCGTCGTGTTCAGGTGGCGGGGCGCCAACACCGCCGAGGCCAGTTCTGGCGGCGGTGTGGCATAGGTTTCCTGCTGCAGGATCTGGTCGGCCCAGCTGAGCGCGGGACGCGCCGCCGGGGCCTGCGCGGCCGGGCCCTGCGGCGCCGGCGCACTCTGGGCCATCAACGAGTACGGCACAACGGCCAGAAGCAGAATCAGACTGACGCGGGCGAACAGGCGCAGGGTGGGCATGGGTCCTCCGGTGGATGCTGCGGACGATACACGATGCGGCGCCACACTGTCACGCGCCGGATCGAGCCGGATCGAGCCGGTCGGCTGCTACAGTGGAGCGTATGACGGACACCGCCACCGCCGACGCCAAACTCAGGGTGCTCATCGTCGAAGACGATCCGGCACAACGCACCGGGTTGACGCAGTTGGTGGCCGGCTGGGGCTACGCCGCCAACAGCGCACCGGACGGCGAAGCCGCGCTGGCCCAGATCGCCCAGGCGCCGCCAGATGTCATTCTCAGCGATCTCGTCATGCCGAAGATGGGCGGCCTGGACCTGCTGCGGGCCTTGCGCCAGCAGGAGCACAACATCACCGTGCTGATCCTGACGGCGCAAGGCACCGTGGATACGGCCGTGGAGGCCATCCAACTCGGCGCGTACGACTACGTCGCCAAACCCATTGATCCGCAGCGGCTGCGCATCCTGCTGAACCAGGTATCCGAGCGCCACGCGCGACAGCAGGAAGTGACGGTGCTGCGCCGGCAACTACGCGACCACGGTCGCTTCGGCACGATGATCGGCACGAGCGTGGCCATGCGCCAGGTGTACCAACTGATCGAGCAGGCGGCACCCACTGGCGCATCGGTCCTCATCACCGGCGAATCCGGCACGGGCAAGGAACTGGTGGCGCAGACGCTGCACCGGTTGAGCCCCAGGGCCCCACGGCCGTTTGTGCCCATCAATTGCGCGGCCATTCCCGAGGCGCTGCTCGAGAGTGAGTTGTTCGGCCACGAAAAGGGGGCGTTCACAGGCGCCATCACGCGCCGCCAGGGGTCGTTTGAACTCGCCGATCGCGGCACGGTGTTTCTCGATGAAGTGGCGGAGATGACGCCGGCAACGCAGGCCAAGCTGCTGCGCGTCCTTCAGGAACGCGTCGTGCGTCCGGTGGGCGGCGACCGTGACCGCGCGATCGACATCCGGATCATCGCGGCCACCAACATCGTGCCCCTTGACGCCGTCCGCCAGGGCCGGCTCAGGGAGGACCTGTACTACCGGCTCAATGTCTTTGCGGTCCAACTGCCGCCCCTGCGCGAGCGCCTGGACGATTTGCCGCTGCTGGCACAGGCCTTCGTGACCGAATTTGCGCGCGAACTGGGCAAGGCCGTGGTGGGCGTCTCGGAGGAAGCGCTCGCGGTGCTGCAGGCACACCGATGGCCCGGCAACGTGCGTGAACTGCGCAACGTCATGGAACGCGCCACAATCGTCGCACGCGATCGCTTCATCGTCCCGGCCGACCTCGCGGGCTTTGGCGCCACGCTCGGTGGTGATCACCCGGCCCGATCAGCCGCACCGTCACCTCAGAACGCCGGGACGCCACGGCCTCAGCACCCAGAACTCCCCGAGCAGGCGAGCATGAACGCGCCGGGACTGCTGAGTCCCGGCATGACGGTGGACGAGGCGGAGCGGCAACTCATCACCATCACGCTGGCCCACACGGGCGGCAACAAGACCAAAGCTGCGGCCATGCTCGGCATCAGCCTGAAGACCCTGCACAACAAGCTCGCACGTGAGGCGGCGAAGCCGCCAACAAACCAGTCATGAGACTCAGCATCAAGACCAGGCAGATCATCGCCGTCACGGCCATTGTCTTTACGGCGGTCGCCGTGATGGGCGTGTTGTATCTGCTGTCCATTGCCGGAATCCTGCTGCAGGAAACGCGGACACGCGCCGACATGCTGACGAGCGGCATCGTCAGCCGCGCCACGGCGCTTGCGACGGATGGCGGCGACCTTCGAGACGCGCTCGCCCGTGACGCGGGTGTGCGCACGCTGCTGCAGCTCTCAGGGATGACGCCACATGTGATGTATGTGGCGGTCGTGGATACGCAGGGCCTGATGATCGCGCACAGCGACCCCGAACTCGCCGGCTACCTCGCGCCGTCGCACCCCACCCTCGACTCGCTCGTGGACGCCGGGCCGATCGAGAAACTGCGAGCCGTGTTCACACCCGGAGGCCTCACGCGGGAAGTGAGCCTGCCACTGGTCCTCGATAAGGCCGACTTCGGCACGATACGGGTGGCGGTCTCCACTCTGCTGATTCGGAACGATCTGGAAGCGGCCCTGCGCGACGCCGCGCCGGGCGCCGCGCTGCTGCTGCTCGCGTCGGTAATTGTGGCAACGGTGCTGGCACGCTGGACGCTTCGGCCCATCCTGCTCATTCGCGCCGGGCTGGCTCGCCTCGGTCGTGGCGAAACACTGACCCTGCCACAGGAGGGCGAATACGGCGACCTGGGCGAATCCTTCAACGTGGTGAGCGCGCGGTTGGCGAAGGAAGAAGCGGCCGGACGCCTGTCGCGCGCCACGATCTCAAAACGCCTGGCCGCGTTGGGACGCGTCTCGTCAGGCATCGCGCACGAGGTCAAGAACCCCCTCAACGCCATGGGAATCCACCTTGAGTTGCTGAGGATGCAATTGCCTGAGGGCGGCCCTGAGGGAAACAACGAAGCTCGGAACCATGTCAACATCCTGTCGCAACAGATGCGGCGCCTTGACGAGGTGGTGGGCGGGTTCCTGACGTTCGCCCGACCCGACCAACTGGCCCTGGCGCCGGTGTCGATGCATGCGCTGCTCGATGACATGCTGCCGGTGATCTCCGCCGAAGCGGGCAAGACCGGCGTGACCGTGGTCGTGGAGTGTCCGCCCGACCTGCCACCCGTACTGGGCGATGCCGGTCAACTGCACCAGGCGTTTCTCAACCTGGCAATCAATGCGTGCCAGGCGATGCCCGACGGGGGCCGGCTGCGAATCGCGGCGAAACGCGCCGACCCCAGACAACTCGAAGTGGTCATCGAAGACACGGGCACCGGGATCGCGCCAGAAAATCTCGACAAGATCTTCAATCTGTACTTCACCACCAAGCCCGGAGGGAGCGGAGTCGGTCTCGCGCTGGTCTACCGGACGGTGCATCTGCACGATGGGGATATCGAGGTGCAATCGGTGCCCGGCCACGGCACCACCTTTCGCATCACGCTGCCGCTCGCCGAGCCGCAGAAGGCGTCATAATCGGGGGGTGACGATGGGGCTTCGATCGTGTTGCATCGCAGTGGTGCTGGGAGGACTCCTGGCGGGATGTGCGGCCAAGGCGGCGCCGCTCCCTCCCACGGGCCTTCCCGCGCTGAACGCGCCTGAGCCGCCACCGCGTGTCGTCGTGCCGCCGCCCGAAAGGCCCACCATGCCACCGGTCGAAGAGCCGCCGCCCGCCGCGTCCGAGAACAGGCCAGCGCGGACTCGCGAGACGCCACCGCTTCCGCGCACCGCGACTCCACCTCCGACCGAGCCCCCAGTGGTGGATCCGCCAGTGGCCGCCCCGGCGCCGCCCCCGGTGCTGAGCACATCAGCGGACACGACGGAATTCGAAAAACGGGTACGAGATCGAGTGCGGCAGGCAGAAGCCGATTTGGCACAGGTGAACCGTCTGAGCCTGGGCACGGATGCGCGCGGACAGTACGACTCGGCGCAGGGCTTCATCCGACAGGCGCTTGATGCGTTGAAGGTCAAAAACCTGGTGTATGCCAGCCAACTGGCCGACAAGGCGGCCACCATGGCCGCCCTGCTACGTCGAATCGCCTACACCTGACCGCGACCACCGTTCCTTGATGCTCGCCCACTCGGCCGCAAGCGCCACACGAAGCGCCTCGGGATCGGCGTGGGGGGCCGCCCGGCGCGCTCGTTCAGGGATGATCGCGTCAATCATCAGCTTGTCGAGATCGGCGCGTAGCGTCGGCCCGTCGGCGCCGGCGATGGCCGGTGCCTGAATCCACCCCGCAATCGCCAACGACCAGGCGCGCTCCAGGTCATCGACGCCCCGCGTTGCGGCGGCAAGCCAATAGGCCACGACTGGAGCGGCGGGGCCGCGAGCGGCTTCGCGTTCCAGGCGCGCGAGCAAACGTCGATACCGCGCCTGACGCTCGCCGTCTGGTGCCAGCTGCGCGTCGCGGTCCAGCGAGGCCGCCCACCACTCGAGTACCCGGTTTCGCTGCGACGCAGGCACAAACCCCGGCCGGTCGAGCGCCGCCTCGAACAGTTCCGCCGCGGCGCCAAACTCATCGTCCACGAACAACAACTCGGCCGTGGCGAGGTGGAGTTCGGGGCCTTCCGTCGGCAGCAGCCGAGTCGGATCGACCGACAGCAGCGCCTGCCGCGCGCTGGCGATGTCCACCACATCACCCGTGCGGCGAAATCGCTCAAGGAGCGCGCGCGCCGCCACCAGAGATGCCGAGTGCGCCAACGCAGGCGTTTGAACCGCCTCACCCGCCAGCAGGAGTGCGCGGTCAAACTGTTGAAGGTTGTACGCCTCACGCGCACGAGTCAGCGGGTCCGTCGGACGCTGGGCGAACGGCGCAGCCGCACCACCGACGATCCAGCAACAGACGATCAGCAGCCCCGACAGACACCGCCGCGCCGATGCCCCTGCGGTACGATGGGTGGCCACATGGCCATCTTACCTAACCCAGCAGGACCGTGCCGTGAAAATCGCGTAACTCTTACACGTCGCTGCTCCATAAAGCCCATGATCGGACCGATCCGGACTTGGCAAGGAAATTGATATGAAGGAGAGCATGCGACGTATCTGCACAGGGGCAACACTGCTGACCGCCATGACACTGGCGGGTGGCAACCCGTCTGTCTTGTGGGCCCAGCAGACGCCCCAGTCCACACCCATGTTTTCTGCCACGGCGCGCCTCGTCCCGATCTCGGTGAGCGTGCGCGACGAACGCGGCCGGCCCGTGGTGGGCCTGACACGCGAAGACTTTGACGTGTTCTCGGATGACACGCGTCAGCCGATCACCGACTTCCGGTCTGAGCCCTCACCCATCACGACGGCGTTGTTGATGGACAAGAGCGGCAGCATGCGGGTGTCGTCACGAGCGGCGGACGTGAGCGACGCGGCCCACCATCTGGTGAGTTGGATGGCGCCGGCGACCGACCGCCTCGGCCTCTTCGCGTTCGACACCGCAGTCACACAGACCAGCGCGTTCGCCGCGGTGTCACCGAATTCCCTGCAGGGGCTGTCCACGATCGCACCGTTTGGCGCCACATCCCTCTACGACGCGCTAGACACCACGAGTACGGCCCTGGTGCGCGACGGCGCCCCACGGCGCGCAGTCATCGCGCTCACAGATGGGGCGGACAATGCCAGCGTCTTGACGGCCTCCGAAGTTGCCGGCCGCGCAGCCGCGATCGACGTGCCGGTCTACATCATCTCCGTGACGATGCCGATCGATCATCCGACAACCGGCGTCGCGAATCGTCCGTCGCAGAGCCCCTTGGTTGAGTTGGCCGCGTGGACAGGCGGGCAACACTTTGTGGCCAGCGTGCCCAGCCAGATGAGCCTGGCCGCGCGCACCATCGTCACCGAACTGCGCCAGCAATACCTGCTGGCCTTCGTTCCGGATCCACGGCAGGGCTGGCATCGCCTGACGGTACGAACCCGGCAACCCCGACTGACCGCGCGCGCTCGCGCCGGCTATATCACTCGATAGGAGAAGAACAATGCGACCACTGATTCTGGCTACGACTCTCGCTCTGATCACCGCGACAGGCTCGGCCTGTGCGTCGAAGGGCTTCGTCAACACACGCGTCGGCGAAGTCAACACCAAGGTCGATTCACTGACGGGCGCCGTCGAAGAGACCCAGGCCCGCACCACGAAGGCGGAAGGCCGCATCACGGAAGTGGACCAGAAGGCAGGCGCGGCCGATGCGAAGGCCTCGGCCGCGGCTGGAGCCGCAAGCGCCGCTGATGCCAAAGCCGGCGCGGCGGCCGACGCCGCCAGAGCGGCGGACGCGCGCGCGGAAGCGGTGGCCGCTGCGTCACGACGCATGATCTACGAGGTCGTGCTCAGTGAAGATCAGGGCCAGTACAAGCTCAACTCGGCCGGCCTGCCCGACCCCGTCAAGACCCGCATTGACGACCTCGTGAACCAGCTCAAGGCAGACCCCAAGGGCGTCTACTTCGAGATCGAAGGACACACGGACTCAACCGGATCACCGATCATCAACGAGAAGCTCGGCCTCGAGCGCGCTGATGCGGTGAAGCGGTACCTCTATGAGTCGCACCAGATTCCGCTGCACAAGATCAACATCATCAGCTTCGGCGAACAGAAGCCGGTAGCGCCGAACAAGACCCGCGAGGGTCGCGCGCAGAATCGCCGCGTGGTGATCAGGGTTCTTTCGTAGCGGATAGCAAGACGTCCGGGTCGGCGATCGTGAGACCATCCACGCGGTCGCCGGCTCGGACGAACGTGATGCGGACGGCTTCGGCCCCAATGGGCGAAAACGCCAGGTCCCGACGATGGTGCAGATTCCGGCGCGTGGCCCCCACGCGGGTGATGCCCAGAACGTCGCGGACCTCATCAAATACGAACGCATCACGCGGACCGCTCCCGAACCTGAAGCGGCCCATCATCTTCGCGCGATCTTCAAGCGCAACCGGTTGAACGGCACCGGATCGCCGGCACCACCAAGCGCCTCCGGCCAGGCCCCGACCGGCGCGGAAGCTGCCCCGCCAGCGCGGGCGTGCGACGGCAGCGGAAGTCCCGTGCGGGCCACGACGACGCTGAAGCCCGGGCTGCGCGGCCATCATCGCTCACGACATCCAGGTGACCCAGCATCGTGGCTGAGTAGATGGTGGGACCGCGACGTGTTCGAACAGATATTCGGCGATGAGCCGATTGCCCGGCCACGGCCAGCATCGGGCGGCTTGCCGGCCAGGGCGAAGGTGACCGCCGCAATCACGACCGCGAGAAGGACGAGGGCAGCGAGGGAACTGGGGAACTGCCTCGTAGCTCGGCCTGGTTCTCAAGGCCGAGGAGAGCCGGGGACTTGGCGGCTCTGTGAGTGGAGCGATGAAGCGGAAGCCTCTCTTGGGCAGTGTCGCGATGAAGCGCGGGTTGTCGGCGCTGTCACCCAGGGAGTCAGTGCCTTTGCCGGCTGCGGTTCGAGCGAGCCGCACGCGCCCAGCCGGCGCAGTTCACCGGAGTCGAGATCGAACTCGAAGGTGCCGAAACGCGCCAGCCTTGGCCGCATGGCCACAACCTGGCATGTTACACTTCAAGGTCTTGCCTGTGCCGGCGTAGCTCAGTTGGTAGAGCAGCTGATTCGTAATCAGCAGGTCCGCGGTTCGAGCCCGCGCGCCGGCTCCAATATTTCTTCAGGAACAACATCCGCGCGCGACTCGGGGTCGGGGGTCGTCTGGTTCCCGGACAACCGTGCTACGGCTCAATGCGGGCGTTTGAAGCAGCCGCCGGTTGCGGGTGCTCACCATCGCCCCGGCGCAGTAAACTTCACGGATGCTACGTGGTGTGCTCAGGACCGTACGTTGCGCTCGCAGTTGGACAACGCGTGCGGACGTCCAGAGTCAAGAGACGGAGTTCGTGCGCGAAGGCGTGGTGCTGCCGGCCACACTCGTCATGCCACTGCGGACGAATGGCCCGGTCCCGGGCTGGATCGCGTTGGGTGGGATCTCACGGATGGGGCGATTTCATCCGCAGCTTGTGCGCTTCGCCAACGCGCTGGCATCGAGCGGCGCGGCGGTGCTGATCCCCGAGATCCCCGAGTGGCGAGACCTGCAGGTGTCGCCGCGCGTCGCGGCTCCGACTCTCCGTGGCTGCATCGACGTTCTGAAGAAACTGCCGGCGGTGCGCCCCGGCAAGGTCGGGCTGATCGGCTTCTCGTTCGGTGCTCCCCAGGTGGCGACCTCCGCAGCCCGTCAAGAGTTGGCCGGCAACGTCGGCGGCATCGTGCTCTTCGGCGGTTACTGCTCCCTGGAGCGCACCGTGAGGTGTCTGTTCACGGGTGATCACGAGTGGGAAGGCATCGACTACCAGTTGAGCCCCGACCCGTATGGACGCTGGGTGCTCGGCTTCAACCACCTGACGAAGGTCCCTGGCTGTGAAGACGCCGGGGATGTCGCGGCCGCGCTCTACGCGCTTGCCGCAGCGACAAGCACCGATCGCGTCTCGGCATGGGAGCCGTACCACGACAAGATGATCGAAGATCTGCGTCTGTCACTGCCTCTGTACCGGAGAGCATTGTTCGACTTGTTCGCAACGCCCACCACCGGTGAGCGCCCGGAACGTGGTGCATGCCTGGAGATGGCAACGGGCCTGTCCGATGCGTGCCGGCGGGTCGAGCCCATGCTCGATCCCGTTCTCGAACTCGCTGGGGTGACTCTGCCGACCCAACTCATCCATGGCCGCGGCGACCGCCTCATTCCCTTCACCGAAGGGATGCGCCTGATGCAGGCTCTCCCCGAGGGCGCCAGGCAGAGCCTCACGGTAACGGGGCTGTTCGCCCACAGCGCCGACCGAGCCCCGCTTGCCCTTGGTGACCGGGTCAGGGAACGTGCCACGTTCTTCGGGACGCTTCGCGAGCTCATCAACACGGTCTGAAGCTGCTGTGAACGACAGGACGCCACCGACGAACCCTCGCCGCTCACCACCTGGTCGGCCGTCAGCGCCAGGCCGCCCGCAAGCCTGGCGTCGTCAACAAGTTGTTGTCGAATCGTGTTGTTCAACGCAGTGCAGGAAAGTTGCAGGAAACACACGCCTGGGGCGGTTCGTAATCAGCAGGTCCGCGGTCGAGCCCGCGCGCCGGCTCCAATATTTCGTTAGGAACAACATCGGCCAACGGATCGGCCATATCCACCGTGGGCAGGTCATAAGTCGCAGTAGAATAAGGCCCAACGACCTGTGGCAGATCGGCCAATTGCGATGCCTGAGAATCCCTCTCGAATCGAGCCCACCCGTCTGAGGCGGTGCTCAACGTACTGGCCGACCTGACCGCCGCCGCGGCCTCCTTCGGAACAGCGCTCCACCCTCGGACATCCGACCACCTGGCGGACCTCGTCCTCATCTTGCTGTTTCCGAAGTTGTATCCGCAGAGCTAGGCGACGCGTCGCCGTCCCGTCGGCCTTGTGATCAGCACGCGTTCCGTCGCCAGTCCGCTCTTGTCTGAATCAATCCACCCACAGCAGGACGCGATTCACTCCAGGCCGGTGATAGTCGATCACAATACCCGGGCCAAACTGCTCGAGATCCTGAACGGTCAGCAGGAATCGCTCCGGCGTGACACAAGTCCTGCTCCTCTTGAGTCCAGGGCGGGTCGGTGAATCCGGAAGTCGCGTTTGCCAACGTCTACAACCTCAATCAGATGCGGGCGTTCACCAAACCGCGCCCGGCGCACGCCCGGCTTGCGCCGGCCCACCGTCCACCACCCACGTGCCCTCGAAACCCTTCAGCCACGCTTCCTGAATGGATACGCCCGGTGCAGCCGCCGCGATAGCCATCCACGTACAAATCACAAGTGCGCTCATGCTCATCACCGTCCTCCTCCAATCACTCCGCTCGAAGCGCCTGCACAGGATCCACACGGGCGGCTTTGCGCGCGGGAAGCCAGGCGGCGCCCAGGGCCGTGGTCGCGATCAGGGTCGCGGCGGCGGCGAAGGTCAGGGGGTCGGTCGGTGTGGTTTCAAAAAGGAAACTCTCCACCAGCCGCGTCGCGTAGAACGACGCCACGAGTCCCAACACCAGACCCAGACCGACCGGCCACGTCGCATCCCGCATCATCGTCCACACCACCGAGCGGGCGTCAGCGCCAAACGTCATCCGTACGCCGATTTCCTGCGAGCGACGAGCGACCGCGTACGCCGAGACCCCAGCGGTGCCGATGAGCGTCAGGAGGAGCCCGAGTCCGCCGAGTAGACCCAGCAGCAACGTCCGATGCCGTGGGCGGGCAACCACTGAGCTGAGCATGGATGTGCCAGGCAGAATTCGTTCGACCAGCGCACGCGGCCCCACCGTGAGCGCCACCTGCCGCAGTGCATCGTGCGAGGGCCCCGCCGCTGAGGCACGGATCACCACCGTCGGCGGCATTACAGGATCTGGCGTGAGCCACGAATAGACCGTCTCAGTGACAGCCACGCGCGGGCCTGACTGCCTGATGTTTGACACCACGCCAATCACCGTCCTGGGAAATGGAAATGTCAGCGATTGTCCGACGGCCCGCTCGCCTGGAAAGAGCCGCCGCGCGGCGGCATCGTTGATGACCACCATGTCGCCGGAGCGATCCTCGTGCGTGAACGTGCGTCCATCCAACACGCGGAAGCCAAACGCCTCGAAGAAGCCGGGCGTGACAGATGGTGCGTCCACCTCCACCATATCGCCGCGATGCATGACCATGCTGAACGCCATGCCCGTGTCGCCCAGCGGAGGGCTATCGGTGGCGCCGGCGGCCTCGACGCCAGGCAGTACGCGGAGGCGCTCGAGCAGCGCGGGATAGTAGTCTGCCCAGACGCCTTTCGCATTGGTCGCCGGCGAGGCTTCCAGCATTTGCACGGCCTCCGGCTGAAAGCCCAGGTCAACCGCCAGCAGCCGATCGAGACTTCGCAGCAGCAGACCGCTGCCGATCAGGAGCACAACCGCGAGCGCCACTTCAATGGTGATAAGCGCAGGGCCGGCCCGCCTCGGCCACAGCACGGTGGACCGTGGGCCGGCCCCGACAATCAGTTGGTTGAGCGATGCGCGCGTCAGACGCCATGCCGGCCACAGGGACACCGTCGCGGTCGTGGCAAGCGCTGCGCCGATCGTTCCAAGTACGACCAGTGGGTTGATCGAGGGGAGCACGT
>Ga0163146_10007224_pt1 | contig 12264 bp, 11 predicted proteins | sample OliLakLV19MP7G1_FD_148648 | JGI IMG/M metagenome (GOLD analysis project Ga0163146, IMG submission 148648) | Freshwater microbial mat bacterial communities from Lake Vanda, McMurdo Dry Valleys, Antarctica - Oligotrophic Lake LV.19.MP7.G1 | ecosystem: Environmental > Aquatic > Freshwater > Lake >... | reverse complement strand
GCATAGTTTTACTTTTAACAAGAATTCAGGATAACTTAACTGGCATAATTTGATGCTAAATCTATGAACGAACAGCGGGTTAAAATTTTGGTCGTAGAAGACGAGATGATCATTGGAGCCAAAATATCCATGTTTCTCTCTGAACTGGGCTACGAGGTAACGGGCATTATTCCGCGAGCCGAAGATGCCCTGCTCCAATTGGGAAAAAGTGTGCCCGACATTGCGCTGCTAGATATTAATTTGAAAGGAAGCATGGACGGAATCGCATTGGCCCAAGTTCTTTTGACAGAACACCAGATTCCGGTAATATTCCTTACCGCCAACTCCGATGACGCTACTTTTCAACGCGCCAAAACGGCCAAGCCATACGCCTTTCTATCCAAACCCTTCAAAAAACTGGATCTGCAACGCGCTTTGGAGCTGACCATCAGTCTTATGGCCAACGCTCAGCCCCAAAGGGAGCAAAAAGACCTGGCGCTTGAAGAAGGATCCCCTTTTATTCTCAGCGATCGGATTTTTGTGCGAAACAAGGATAAAATGGTGAAAATCCTCTTTGAGGATATCCGTTATATCGAAGCCGATCGGAATTATTGCCGTATTTTCACCAAAAGCAAAGAGTATCTGCTGACCATGCCTATGAAAAGCCTGGAAGATCAATTGCCGCCGGCGCTTTTTCAGCGGATCCATCGCTCACATATTGTCAATCTTGCTCAGGTGGATGAGGTGAATGAAGACACCATCTTTATTGGGGAGAAATCTTTGCCTTTGAGCAAGTCTTTTCGGGAGGAGTTTTTGGGCCGGATTCGGACGATTTGAGGGGTGCAGAATATTTTGTCGTCGCTCCATTCAAAGCTGAGGTCATAGTTTTTGCCTTTGAACTGATCGCCCACTTTTTTCATTTTTTGAAGTGTTGCAGGGGTTAATATCTCATTTGCGTTTTTAAGTCGTTTGATCACATATTTTCCACCCTGTCCCCGAGCGATCCTTTTGTTCAGCGTCAGCATTGGCAACGTTTACTAAACTTTGAAAGTTTTAGTAAACGTTTTTCCGCGTTCTGCCATGCTGAAAACATGGCGGTGCGAAGGGAATCTAAACTGTTTCGATTGGCGATGCCAGACTAAAATGATTTCTCCAGCATAAAATAACCGCTTCGTGCGCTCAGGAATATATTGCCGGAAAGGGGTGGAAAACCGCCCTGAATATCCTCATACTCGTGCTTGTCAAATTGATGTGCTTTGACCGTAAATCGCCAAAATGGAGTCGGATATTCTCGTGGAAAACTAATGTACCTGGAAAGTTCGGCAATACCCGGCAAAATAACATTTTCAAAAGCGGCTGGCCTCCCCTCCAGTCTCCAGTTATAGTAAGTTGATTCCTGACAGTTGACTTCCAGAAGGTCAATTGCGCCACTCGAAGCAATTTTGAATCCTGTGCCCGGTGTAGAAGTAATCCCCCCAATTTGCATATCGGTCATGTCAAAATAAAGCGGTTTCCCTGGTTCAAAAATTCTTTCACTGATGAACTGTTCTCCTTTCAACCGGATTAGCAGGGTTGAAGGTACTTCTTCCGGCTGGGTAAAGGATAAAGCATCGGGCAGGATATGGGTTCCGGGGCCTATGCTGATATAATGCTTGTAGTCAGGGAAAATGGCCGGGTGTAGTTCCCATTTGATGTAGAATTAGGCAGCGATTTTGTCATATTGTTTCCAGAATTGCGTCCATCGTCCTTTTGTACAGATTATTCCGCGGAGCAATAGTATTTTTTCTACGGCGGGCAGGTTCCATTTCATACCTGATTGGTTGAGCCGTTGTTTCACTACGACTTTACAAGCCGCTTCGGTGACCCCCGAGCCTATTGGATATCCTTCTTTTTGATATTGGGCATATTTCATTCGATGCAGGTTGTTTTCAAAATAGGTGATGGTTTTTGAAAGTGTTTCTGGAACTGATCCGCCGAGCCCTTGCTGGAAACTTTTCAATTCCCGCAGGATAAATTGCGCCCCCCTGGCCTTATGTTTTAAATCGTGACACGCATTTTCAAGCCATTCTTTCCGGTCTTTTTCGGTTTTCTTGAGCACCGTGCTGACATCCGCGAGGTACTCGGTGGCATGGAAAAAATCGAGGATATGCACTGTGGCATGCCGCTGAAGATATATCCAATTGTCTTTGGCCCCATCGGCCAAACCCAAATACCTTACCTTGGGAAAGGCGGCCTTAACCGCTGCAATCTCTAAATCCAGCACCTCGTCGAACCTTTTTTTGCCATATTCCGGCGCACAGGCACTGTATATCGTGTGCAAGCGGTCTCCGCCACAATTGTAAAAACTTATGGTCCCGCACATCGTTTCACGATAGCCTTCCCTCCGTATCGGTGTCGTGGTGCCATCCCGGCTGATGGCTATATGGCTCACAACGTCCTCCAATTCAGGCAAATTATACGACATCTCGGCTTCATTTTCCAGCCCAAAATCCCCAACGGCTTCTCCAATCGATTGCACCAACTTGGTGCTCATTTTTCGACCATGATTCAATTCCATATCTTCACATACAGCCCCTGCTGCAAGATGAGAATATTTCCAACTGATCATTTGGCTAAACTTTGGCGTGTAACTGCCACCCAATAATTGAGCCTTCACTTCCAGCGGAACCAAAATCTTGCCGCCAGAAGACCGCTGATACACATGCCGGATTATTTCAACTTCACCGTACGGCGTTTGGTACTTTTTTTTTCCTGCCCACGGCTCGTAAATTTTTCATTCCCCTTAATTTGACTTTGCCCCGCAGTATCAAAGCCTTTAAGCGAAAAAACCGTGGCTATCCGCCCTGCTTCTGCGACGGCAGCCGCTATCTGCTCTTCCTGCTCAAGCATACTGCCTTCAGGCTTTATTTTCATCGTGATGATTATGCTACCATCTTCTTCAAACTTGTATTCAGTGGCCATATCCTGTATTTTTGACCCTAAATGTACATCAAATGGGAACTACACCCGTATTATATCCCGCCGCAGATTCAATTTTGAAATGCTGTGATTTATTTATTTGATGCATGACACCTAGCTCTCAGGGCTTAACCGTTGACGGGTGGGGCGGAGTTAGTGTCATTATTTTTTATTCAAAGCCTCAGAAGGCTGCGCTAAGTTATTGATTATGTCGCAGGTAAAGCCAATTGCTTGCCCATTTTTTCTCATTCAGCCACGCTGAACTGCCAAATTCCCGGGTTGCTCGCCACCTATCCGCCAAAAATTGTTGAAAATCAATCTTTTATATTCGATGTCAAAACGGGCTATCTGCCCAAAACGGGGCGCAATCTAGCGGGCGAATGTCCCGAACTACCCGCCGCCAAGCTTGTCCAATATCTTCAAAAGCCTGTGAAAATCAATATATTATATCCCGGTGTCACGCTCGGCAGCCCCTATTGTTGGCAAGAACGTGGGCATGGACGAAGGCTGCGCGTTTAGCGCACCTTTTCGACCATGCATTGTTAGTGCCATATTTATTGGAGGGCATCACTTTTCGCTATCGCGCTACCTTGATAATTTTTCCTGCTTTGGCTCGCTCTCCATTGCTCACGACCTCCCAGAAGTAAATCCCTGACGGCAAAGCCTCCGTGTCTATCTGTGTAATGCCAAAGGCAAGCCTCTCCTTTTGCAAGAGATTTCCCATCTGGTTGTAGAGACGAAAAACTGGGCTGCGAAGACCTGTGCTGAGGGCAACACTGAGATGGTCTCGAAAAGGGTTGGGCATTACTTGAATGCGCTCCTGAACTTCAGGACTTTCGGCAAGCGTATTGCCAAGCGTGAGCGTTCGGCAGAGCGTATTGCTGGCATTGGCATTGCTGACAGTGAGGCACACCTGATATGTTCCAGGAGCAGAAAAGAGGTGGTCAGGAGGTCGCTCGCTGCTGGTGTTGTTTAAGCCGGAGGCCGGGTCGCCGAAGTCCCAGTGCCATGTGTCAGGTTCGTAATAAGACAGGTCGTGGAAAGCTACCGAGAGCGGCTCCAGCGTGTCCTGCTCGGAGCGCCAGAAGGATATGGGCAGGTTGTCCAGCCCCAGCGTGTCGCAGGGCGAGCCGTCGAGCGGGCCGAGGCGGTAGTTGGGGAAGGTTGGCATGGAGAAGGAGTTTTTGGTGGGCAGTTCAATCCCATGCTGTTGGTATTGGCAGGCCAGCCCTGGCTCGTCCGGGTTGTGGATGACGTGTAGAGAGGATACGCCGTTGGTGCTGCTAGAGTAGATCTTCCCGTCCGGGGCAAGTTGCATGTAAAAGAAAGTAGTGTTGAAAGGGTCTAAGTACCCATCATACTCCGCCACCAGCACCCGACTTGCCCAAACATCAGGGGCTTCTAAATCATATTGGTAGGCTTTTGTATGGCGGTTGATATACAGGTAGCGGGAATTGGGCGAAAAAGCTCCCCCCCCCCAGTTCCTTTCGCTAAAATGATATTGGCGATGATTGTAGAAAAGCCCCTCACATCGGTCGAAATCATACAGGTCAATATAGGCGCCTTCTGTGGTGCTGACGGTATTATAAATGGCATAGTGCTCGCCGTCGGGCGAAAATATAGATTGGCCTACGCCATCATAAGCGATATTGCCAATGCTTTGATTGCCCACAACGTGGATTCCATTGGGGTCGAGCAGTATCCTATAAAATCGATTTGAGTTTTCCTCATTGACCAATATCCACCAATCTCTACCATTTGCATGTTTAACCGCATTAATCCTGCCCACGGCTAAAGTATCCTCAATAATGACGCTATCTCTAATAATTACTTTTCCGATCCCTAAATTTTCAGTCATATTATTGATTAAGTACAATAGTTTTTTAGCATGGAACGAAGTAGCAGAGATGTATCCTTCATTCTCATAAAAGTATATATGCTTTTGAGGTTGGTTGGGGTAAGGCAACACTAAAAACCATTGACTCCACACCTCTCCCCCAGCCTCTATTGCATCTGTAATATGCTCACCATTTTCCATAATTTCCCAATCCGCATTGCCGATATGTACCCCATTGGTATAACTCAGTACTTTGCCGCTCGAATCTGACAAAGAAGTGTTCGTGCCGTTAAAATCGAATCGCTCTAATTGGGTGTTTTGTTCGATTTTCAACCTGCCTTCGGGGAATCTTAGTATTTCAATTCCTCGTTGGTTGTCCAATATAGTATCATTGTTGTATCCCAACAACCACGTGTTGTCATGCATTTGTGCAATGAGAATTTGGGGAATCCAAAACAGAAAAAAAACCAATTTTTTCATAGCCAAAAAAGCAGGCCAAGCAAGAGCGAATCTTGCTTGGCCTTGTTTAAGTATTAGTGAACAATGATCAGTTTGAGCGAAACGGGAGGCTTCCCTTGCAGCTTGACTTGGCAGATGTAAACTCCTTCCGATAAGGTTGCCGTAGAAAGCACGATATCGCCCTGTTCAACGATCCGAGATAGGCACAATTTTCCGGTTATATCGAGAAGAGAGATTTCAACAAGTTGATCTTGAGAGATATCCAAACCTTCTACTGTTACAAAATCTGCTGCTGGGTTGGGGATCAATCTGATCCATTTGCCGTATGATGTCAACATTTTTCCTTCAACGGCCCTCCTTTCTTGAGAGGTTGAGCAAAGGCTGTCGTCCATGAACACCCGATCTATATTTAAGCGGTAGAGTGCACGCGCTGCGTACACTGCGCTTCCGCCTTCGAGCGGGCATTGGACAGCAATAGCCTCGGCCTCGGCCAACTGTTGTGGGGTCAAGTGGGCAATACCCAAGCCTATGGTCTGCAAATAAAGCTGCTGTACTGTTTTACGGTTCTGCTCCAACAGGTTGTCGGAAGTCAGCGCGTTGGTCACGCTCAACCCATTGGTTGCTTGAGCATTTTGGAATGCCTGAGCAAGAGCCTCCGCATTGTGCAGAATGCCCAGTGCTGTTTGGGCGGATGCATAGAGCCCATTGGCATTCTGGTAGATGGCCATGGAGTCTGCATAGTTCGTAGCCGAAGCAAGCCCTGCAAGTACAGTCTCCACCGCTAACAGATTGCTCTCCAACTGGGCAAGGGACTGGGCCAAGTCGTTCTGGATATTGGTAGGATAGCCATAGATACCCTTTGCGTAGCGTTCAGCATCGTAGTAGGTGCCAATCTTGCCAGAGTTTGCAGCAGAGTAAAAGGCATCCGTGGCGGCATGGTCGCCCAATAATCCTTCGTAGTCGCTCATCCGCTCGTACAGCCGCCGCCCACTTTCCCATTGCAAGGCCGCGCCGTATTCTCCGCCCGTCCAGCCGCCTACCGCTGTTGCCAAATCAGAAGGATGGATGTCCCTATCTGGGGGATAGGGCGCAAATTGAGGCGCAACACATGGAGCCGTACAACCTGGGGCATAACCTTCATCTAGAAAAAAGTCAACTGTAGCATTTGGTGTCGAAATTGCCTCTGGCCAATGGTTATCAGCCACGTCCATATTGACCACTCTGAATTGAGAATTTAGAACATCCTGATCTTGCCCTCCATGAAACGCCGTCCCAGAGCCATCGCCGAACGAATTGCCGTAATCAGGCTGGTTGCTGATCACCGTCCCAGCATCGCAAAACAGCGCGAACTCGTGGTCAAGCATGTCCGTCACACGCCACTCGGTGGCAGTGCAGGCCCCGAAGAAGCGCGATCCAAAGCGACTGCCGTTGGTGACGTTGCAGCAGTATCGGTTGCCGGTGCCAATGGAGAGGCTGAGGGCGGCGGCCTCGTTGAAGCCGGGGGCCATGTCCTCTACGATATTGTGGTACAGGTAGTTCTCGTGGGTGTTGGTGAGGTGAATCCCAACACTCAAGACGGATGCCGAGGTCGCAGAGGCTTCAAGAACAACCTCGTTCTCGTCAATGTCCCAGCCACCTGAGCCATTTATCCGTATGCCGTGGGCAAAATTGCCCCCGCTCGTAAAGCGGTTGTTCCCGATCCTTCCCTTTCCGATATGGACGCTCATCGCATTGTCAATTTCTATCGCCGAAGCAAAATAAACTGGCCCAGCAGGGATTGAGACCAGGTGCATGTCCGGGTTGTTCTCAATCCTGTGGGCCGCATTGGGCAGTCCGTTGTTCGGCACCACTTCCCGGCAAAGCATTCCCCTGTCCGCAAATTCTATGACCGGGTTGTCACTGATTGTGAGTCTGCCAACGCTGAGCGTCTCCACGCCGCGGAGCATGCCGTGCATGGTGTTGTTCCTGACCGTCAACATTTTATTGCCATGCCCGAACACCCCCCTGGGAACGGTGCTGAAGTTGGAGCGCCACACGTCCGCCTTTCCGTTGACTGCCACAACGCCGTTCCCAATCGCGGCCGCAAAAGAGGGAGGATTCTGATCCTGCCCTCCTATGATGTCCTGGAAATCGGCCCGATTTACAAATAGCATGGCATTTTCGGAAATTATGCCGTTTCGGATCAATTTGAAGTAATTGTCTGCGCCGCCGGCACCGAGCGTGCCAACGGTAAGCGGCGTGCCCAAAGTTACAATCCCTGCATAGCCGCGGAGCGTGCTGCTGTAATTGGGCAGGTTGGCATCGCAAGGCGGGAGCAGGTCGGCCGTGCTCTCAAACGTGTTGCCCGTAATGGGGTAGTGGACGACAAACTTTTGGAAGTTGCCAGGGAAGAACACGCCCACATGGTTGTTGGCAAAATTGTTGCCCTTTACATTTATAGTCGTATTAGGGCCGGGTATAGCACCAAAGGCCCCAATGGCGGAAATGGCAAATTGCGCGTCACGGATTGTATTGCTTTCGAGTTTAAGCGTAGAAAGCGGATTGACCGCAATGCCGTGCCACATGGTATCGCAGGAATAGACGGTATTGCGATGCAGGTACAGGTTGCCCGGTGCAGGGACGCTCACGGTGATTTTAGAGCATGGCTGCATCTGCACGTTTTGGCAATTCTCTATCTTCAATCCCTGGTCCACGATCAGGTTGCCCAATATGGCGATGCAGTTGTTGTGCTCTAGAGGCTCAATATCCCCGTCGTTGTCCTGGTCGTAGTTGAAGGCGGCTTCCAAAGCAGCGAAGGGCGTGCCGCCAAGCGCAGGGTCGTAGAACTGGCTGTTCTCGCTGGCATCAATGTTGAGGCCACCTGCCGAACAAGGGCAGGTGAAGCCTGGCGGCGCTGAGCAGTCGATCGTTATTGATTTTTGTACAATGTGGTTGCCGCAAGGTGTTGATACGGTCAGTGAAATATCATAGGTGCCATTTGATGTGTACTGATGTGTTGCGGTTGACCCTGTCGTTGAATTGCCATCCCCAAAATCCCAGAGGTACTGTGTGCAATTGTCTTCATCAGAATAAATAGCATTAAAAGTTGCTCTATTACAATTTATAGGGTCTATTGAGCAGGTAAAATCCCCGCTGGCATAGGTCGAAAAGCCTGAAACCTCGATACAGGAGTAAATCCAGCCACATGGTGTGCCTTGAATGCTTAGGTTTCTAACCTGTGCACAGTTAGATACTGACAAGCACCAACAATTTCGAGTAGCTGTAAATTGTAGTTCAACATGGCTAAGGGCAGGAATTGGAACTGTTTGCTGCAAAACATTCCCACTTGCTGAAAAACCATTGGGATTGACTACGGTGAACGCATTTGATAAGAAGTCAAATACTATAACATCAACAGGTGTATTGAGGTTGTTGCCTACGTCTATAGTAAACGTCAGCAAGCCTATTGTAAAATCTTCGGTATAGCTCTTAGTAATGGAAAGGTCATCGTAATCAATTTCGTGACAGACGGCACTGAGACATCCAGAACAGTAGTCTGTGTTGATAGATAGGCAAACGTCGAAAACGCCCCCAGAAAGATAATTATGCGTTACTGATTGCCCCGAACCAGTATCACCGTCTCCTAAGTCCCAACACCAAGAAGTAACAGAACCGGGCACGTCATCCTGACTTCCTGTGAATAGGTATTCTCCAGGGCAAATTTCCTCAATAGTAAATTCTGGAGAGAAACCACTTGAAATACACGTTAGCGAAACGGCATCAATTCCGATATCTAGATGTCCAGAAACAATATTGGTGGGTGTGGGGTAAAAAGCCAGCTGATATGCTCCCGAAGCGCTTGCCACAAAATCTTTTTGGACACCTACCCATTCATTATTTTCATGAATAGTCTCTGAAAATATATCTTGCCCAGTAGAATTGAAACAGGGTTGGCCGGGATGTAATGGGTCAAAAATGGGTTGGATATTTTTGTCTAACACAACGCTTATCTGCCCTTCCCCATTAAGGCTGAGGCTTCTGTAATGAAAATTTAGGCGATAAGTGGCGCCAGCACAAAGATCGACTGAAACGAAAATGGCCTCGTTATGTTCACAGCCTCCACTATTGTTAATAGTGCTAGATAGACAAGCGTAATTTGTTCCTTCATAAGCACTTACACCAAACCAATTGTTACATATAGAAGGAGTGCCGTTGCCAGAAAACCAAGTGGGGATACAGCCAATATTAAATGCGGCATCAATTAGATTTAAAGGGGGGACTGAGCAAACCTCAAAATCTCCATTTTGGATAAGTTCGACAGGTTGTTGCGGACAAGCTTGGCCAAACACTCCAAAAGACGATAAAAAGCTTGCCGTGTAAAAAATGAAAAATGCCCATTTGTTTGAGGAGATGGCAAAAAGTCGGAAACCTTTCACAGTTTGCGATAGTGCCGCTCTTCTCATGCGAAAATTCAAATGTTTCATACTTTTGTACGGTTTTAGTGACCCTTACTCTGATTGTTTAACCCGGCCATTTCAGGATGAGAACCGGGGGCTATCGGGGTCAGGTCAGGAGGTGGCGGCGGTAACCGCTGCCTCTTTTTCTTTTAGACGAGTTTGGTGTGCGAGGTGGTTGACTTTATTGCGATTTATTATTTTTGTTGTTGGCACTAACGGTTGAATGTACGAATTTGCGACGTTTAGGAAGCATTTTCGGGCATTCGTTGTTAACATCGTTTATTTATTCAGAAAGTTGGGCATTCAGCCTTTTTGCCCTTTTTAAAAGAGTTAATTATTTTAATCCTATAACCAAGGCTAAAGCCAAAGTAGTTTACTGGCTTAATACTTAATTCATGTGATGAGTCAGATATATTGCTATTTATGCCTTTATGGAAATATCCTTTAATTTCTATGTTTTTCCAATATCCTCGAATATTTACGTTTAAGCCTCTATCAATCATTTGAGGTTTAAACGTTGAAAATATCCGCTCTCGTAGTGTGTGCCTCAGGTCTTTCAGTTTAATGTAATCATAACCAATACCCAAAGTAAGGTAATTATTAATTCGGTAATTTAACGAAATATTCCCTCTCCAACTATTGAAAATAAATCCATCAGAGGCAATAAACCCATAATTAGAGGCCTCAACTTTTCTCTTAGCGTAGTAAAGGTGCGCTGATGTACTGATTCCATTAAAAATCGATTGTTCTATTTCAAGCCCATACTGTAACCCTTTGATGGAATAAGGCGGACTCAACACTTCAAATCCGTGAAAATCCGGGTCTATGAAAACAGACTTCATAGACATGAAATCATACCCTAAACTTGGGGTTATGTAAGTCTGCGAAAAAGAAATTCTGCAAAAAAGGCAGAGCAAAAAAGTCAAGACCAAGTATTTCATATGAAAAAGTTTGATAGTCAAAAAAATAGAATGGATTTAATCAGTATCCCATTTATACTGCTAAATCCCTTCCTCTGGGCTTTGAAGATGTTAGTCGGCAAGGAAAACCTTGCTGACTTTGACTATTTCACCCTTTTCACTATAAAATACCAGGATTAGTGTTCCACGATATTGGAGTTCATTTCTTTGTAAACTATTGGTATTTTTCTCAAACACTTGCCTTCCCACGAGGTCAAATGCCCGAACCTTCACATACTCATCCTCATTTTTTTCTAAACTAATTTGACTAAACCTCTCATCACTCCCTTCATTTTGCAGTTCGTTATATTCTTTGCAAGTTGGATCATCGCCATTGCAGTCTACTAATTTTACTCTTTTACGCTGGGTAAATTGAGTCCCGGCAGTAGGAGAATACAATTCAATCGTTATATACTGCGGATAGTAGGGATATTTTGGAAAGTCAATTAAAGTCAGACAATTACAACCATCCTGTGTATTACCTATCATGCCACATGCTGACTCATATTCGGTACTTTTTTTCCCGATGATCCTAAATCTGTAATGATAATTGGGTAGCCCCCCTGCTGCGCAAAACTGGGCGTAATCTGATTCCTCGCAAACTTGATTAGGTCCAGATATAATAAAATTGCACGAGGGGACAACACCGTTCACGGCAAAACCAGTGGGTACACAAATAGCCTCCTATGCTCTCGCAGCGGCGAGAAATTGATTGGAGCATCTGCCAAACTGTTCTTCGACAATAGTCATTGTTGCTTCCATCAAATCAGGAACATCACTATTTTCCTCAATTAAATTCAGTGCTTCTATTAGAATATTTAAAGATTGTAGTGTTCCAAGTGCAGGAATTCCTCTTGTTGCATCTCCTTGACTTGCCAAAAAATACCAATGACCCAGCGGAAGCCCTCTTCCGTGTTGAATAGGATGATTGATTACATTCTGGAAACAGTTAAAGCGGGGATTTTGAAGATTTCGATCTATTCCGGGATGGCTTGCAACTTGTGGTTCGTCATCTCCCATGACCCAATCAATACCGTTATTGTTTGGCACAATAGATTCAATATAGGTACCGAGAATATCAGCCATTGCTTCATGCAATGTTCTATTTCCGAGATTGTTATACTGGATAAATTCAAACATAAACGCATGCCCTAATTCATGGGCAACGACATCGAATAGCCCAAGCGGGCGATTATTCAATGTGCCTACGGTAATAAAGGCTGCGGTTGTGTTTGAACCATTTAAGCAAAATGCGCCCTCTTCATCACAACTTCCAACATTCACCGTCCCGAAGTCAATTCCAATCGCCTCATAGAGCGGCACAACTTGTGAGGTAGTCCAAAAAGTTTGATACGCACCCTGAGTACTTTCATTCGTCCACTCGTCGGTGTTGTTCGTAAAAGGTACTGCGGTTAATGGCCAGTTAGCAGGCGTAATATTATCCGGACAATTATTGTCAAAATCATAAAGTATTACGGAACCATCTGGCGTTTCAAGGGTGGTTGTTGCTCCAACGGGTGTGGCTCCAATTTGATGTAGATTTAGGCCCTTTTAGATGCGATATGTTTCCAGAATTGACCCCATCTTCCGCTTGTACAGATCAAGCCTCTGAGGAGTAATATATCCTGTGCCGTAT
>Ga0163146_10007212_pt1 | contig 12274 bp, 10 predicted proteins | sample OliLakLV19MP7G1_FD_148648 | JGI IMG/M metagenome (GOLD analysis project Ga0163146, IMG submission 148648) | Freshwater microbial mat bacterial communities from Lake Vanda, McMurdo Dry Valleys, Antarctica - Oligotrophic Lake LV.19.MP7.G1 | ecosystem: Environmental > Aquatic > Freshwater > Lake >... | reverse complement strand
GTCTTTATAGTCCGATAGCTGCGTTATGCTTGACCCCAAAAACGGTCAATTACGCGAGTAAACTCCCATTTTTGGGGTCTTCGCATGCCTTGCTCTCGAACTCTAAAGTCCAGACATGGTACTAAATAGTGTCTGTCTTTATAGTCCGATAGCTGCGTTATGCTCGACCCCAAAAACGGTCAATTACGCGAGTAAACTCCCACTTTTGGGTCTTCGCACGCCTTGTTCTCGAACTCTAAAGAACAGACATGGTACTAAATAGTGTCTGTCTTTATAGTCCGATAGCTGCGTTATGCTCGACCCCAAAAACGGTCAATTACGCGAGTAAACTCCCATTTTTGGGGCAAAACACGCCTTGTTCTCGAACTCTAAAGAACAGACATGGTACTAAATAGTGTCTGTCTTTATAGTCCGATAGCTGCGTTATGCTTGACCCCAAAAACGGTCAATTACGCGAGTAAACTCCCATTTTCGGGGCAAAACACGCCTTGTTCTCGAACTCTAAAGAACAGACACGGGCCTAAATGGACAGACACTAAATAGACGGAAACCTTATTGATTTGCCAATAATTGCTGAAAAGCAGCTTTGGCTTTGCCGGAAACTAAGCTCTCCCGCGCTTCGGCGATGCTGTCTAACAGGCTTTGTGCGGGTTTGATGCATTGGATGGCCATGCCTGCATTTGCAACAACGACATCTATCCTGGCCGAAGGGCCTACACCGTTCAACACCTCGTGAAAAATCTGTGCAGCTTCGGCACTGTCTTTCCCGCCCGCCAATTCCTCTTGTTTCAGGCGCCGGAATCCCATTTCTTCGGGCGTTACCAGCGATTGCCCTTCGTTGGCATAAATGCGCACCTCATCTGTAAGTGAGATTTCATCGTTCCCATCTAAGGTATGAACCACGGCAAAACGGCGACCCGCTTCCTGCATCACGTATTGATACAGCCGGGACAACTCCAGGCTATAGGTGCCCAACACCTGATAACGGGGCTGAACTGGATTCACTAAAGGCCCAAGCATATTAAAGAAGGTTTTCAGTCCCAATTGTTTGCGCACGGGCACCACTTCTTTCAGAGCCGGATGGAACAAAGGGGCGTGCAAAAAGCACAAATTCGCACGGTCTAACTGCCGTTTTAAAAGGTCTGTATCATTGGTGAACCGATAGCCTAAAGCCTCCAATACATTGGAAGAGCCTACGAGCGCCGACACGCCGTAGCTGCCATGTTTGGTCACTTTATGCCCTGCGCCGGCCACGACCACTGCCGCGAGCGTTGAAATATTAAACGTCTGCTTGCCGTCGCCCCCGGTTCCAACGATGTCAACCGTTTCGGCGCCTTCCACATCAAAAGGGATGCACAGTTCAAGCAGGGCTTCGCGAAAACCCTGCAATTCCGGTAAAGCAATGGCGCGCATTTGATAAACCGTCAGGAAACTGGCCACTTGGATCGGGTTGTACTCCGCCCGGGCAATTCCCATCAAAACGTTTTTTGCTTCCTCGCGACTCAGGCGTTCGTGTTCGAACAAGCGGGATAAGATAGCTTTCATAAAGAATGTTGCTTTGGTAAGATTAGTTCGTGTCCGTCCATTTAGTCCGGTGTTTGTTCTTTAGAGTTCGAGAGCAAGGCATGCAAAGACCCAAAAGTGGGAGTTTACTCGCGTAAATGGCCAGTTTTGGGTCGAGCATAACGCAGCTATCGGACTATAAAGACAGACACTAATTCGGGTTTGTGCAAAAAGCCAGAAAATTCTCCAGCATCTTTTTGCCAAAAGGCGTCATAATGGATTCCGGATGAAACTGCACGCCGCGCACGTTCAGCGTTTTGTGGCGCAGCGCCATGATTGCCCCCTGCTCGTCCACGGCTGTTATTTCAAGGCAATCGGGCAGCGCTTCGCGGCGAACCGCCCAGGAATGGTAGCGCCCCGCCTGGAAAACTTTCGGTAGGCCCATAAACAGCAATTCCGATTCATCCAGTACTTCCACCGGAGTTTCGAGGCCGTGGTAGACCTCGCTCAGGTTTTCAAGTTGCGCCCCAAAAGCTTCTCCGATGGCCTGATGCCCGAGACAAACCCCGAAAATCGGAATTTTGCCGGCGTAGCGCAGGATCAGTTCGGGCATAATGCCCGCCTCAGAAGGCACTCCGGGGCCTGGCGACAGCACGATGGCGTCATAATTCGCCACCTCGTCGAGGGTAATTTCGTCGTTTCGCCGCACCTCCACCGGGTGTTTCAGGAGTTCCTGAAGGTAGTGTACCAAATTGAAAGTGAACGAGTCGTAGTTGTCGAGCACCAATATCTTTTTCATATTCCGTGTTTAAACCTACATGGTTTTATAAACCTTATAGGTTTTGAGCTGCAATAAGCGCTTTTTTCAGTGCGCCAAGTTTGTTATTCACTTCCTGAAGTTCGTTTTCTTCCACGCTGGCCGCCACAACGCCAGCTCCGGATTGATAAAACAAGGTATTGTCCTTGCTCAAAAAAGAGCGGATAACGATGGCCTGGTTCATGTCTCCGTTGAAAAAGATGTACCCGAGCGCGCCGCCATAAAAGCTGCGGTTTTGGTTTTCATAATGATCAATCAGTTGCAGGGCTTTGTATTTTGGGGCGCCGGAAAGCGTACCCGCAGGAAAGGTGTCGGCAAATACCTGAATGGGGTTGATGCCGGGAACGAGATCCCCCTGCACTTTTGATACTAAGTGGATGACGTGGCTAAAAAACTGGATGTCCTTTAGTTCTTTCACGCGCACGTTGGTGGCGTGGCGGCTGAGGTCATTCCGGGCCAAATCCACGAGCATGATGTGTTCTGCATTTTCTTTCGGATCGGCGATCAACTCCAGTGCGCGAAGGGCGTCTTCTTCTTTGTTGCCGCTGCGGCGGTATGTTCCGGCGATGGGGTTGACGCTGGCCACACCGTCCTTGACGACCATCTGGGCTTCCGGCGAAGACCCGAAAATGTGGTAATCACCGCAATCAAAATAAAAAAGGTAGGGAGAAGGATTCACTGAGCGCAGCACGCGGTAAACGTTAAAGTCGTCGCCCTGAAATTTTTGTGAAAACTGTCTCGAAAAAACAATCTGGAACACGTCGCCCAAATAGCAGTGGCGTTTGCCGATGCGCACCAACTCCATAAATTCTTCATCCGTCAGGTTGCTATGTTCTTCGCCCTTAAGTTGAAATGGATGCGTTGCAAAACGCTGGCTTTCAATGATTTTCTCCAACGCCTCCATTTTAGACGCTTCCCCTGGCGGAATGTTTTCCAAAATCACCATTTCGTCCTTGAAGTGGTCAATGGCGATGATGAAGCGATAGAGCGAATAGCGCATGTCGGGCACATCGAACCGGCGCTTGGCCGGATCAAAATGCAGGGTATCGAAGTACTGAACGCTGTCGAAGCCGGTATGTCCCAGCACCCCGTTGAAATTGGCGCCGACCTGGTTCGGATCAACCTGAAACCGCTGCAAAAACTGCCAAAGCGCGTCGGGCACTTGTTCTGCTTTGCGCCGATGAACCACCCCCCCGGGCAACTTTTCTACGATGAACCCGCCCTGCACAATAAATTGCGCGATCGGTTCCATGCCAATGAAAGAGTGGCAATCTTCCTTACTGCGAAAATCGTTGCTTTCCAACAAAACCGATTCCCGGTAGCAATCCCTGATTTTCAGGTATAAAGCAACGGGCGTTACCGTATCGGCCAGCAGTTTTTTTGTGCGAACATTCAGGCTAATCGCCCCAGATACTGTGGTTTCCATATTTTATGTGATATAAAAAGCGGCCTGCCGGGTGATCCGACAGGCCGCTTTGTTGAATACGATAAGCATAGCACGTCACGTCACCCGATGTTTCGAATGATTGTGCCCCCACCATGCATTATGCTGAAAATTGTGATTCATTATCAATTATTTCTTGCACCAACACAGGTGCGAAGCCGATTTTGTCCTATTATGCACCCAAAGATAGCCGCATTGTAATGAATGAAACAACCCTGATGTTCAACTTTTTTTTCGGATTTTAATGTTTCAATCCAAAAGGGCATCACCGGATCACCAATTTTTGCTGCATAAAACCTTTTTCGGTTTGAATTCTGACCACATAAACCCCTGTTGGGCAAATTGTTACATCCAATTGGTGCGTCATACCCGAAAGCGGTGCTTCCTGTAAAATACTGCCGCGCAAATCGAGCAACTGCACTTTCCCGCCGTCCGTATTTTCGGGCAGTACCAATTGCACGGTCGTCGTTGCAGGATTGGGATACACCCGGAATGTTTGACCCGATGGTTCCCGCACGGTTGTAGCGGTTTGTTCCGGCGACAGGTTGAGCGGGTCAAGCGCATAAACGTCCGATTCGTTGCGCAACAACAGCGCTTCCGTGATCAGGATGTTTTCCGGCCAACCGGAAGGAAAAACCAGGTGTCCGATCGCGCCACTGCCGGATATGGGTTGTTTCGCGGTGCGTACCATCGCAACGTACCAGGCATTTGCGCCAAGCGGAATGACCATTGTTTCTAAGTCTTCGTTCAGGTCGCCGGCCCAACTTTCGCTCACGTCAAAGCCAAAATCATCTGCCGTTCCACCCGTCATTTCGACCCGGAAGCCTAAGCCTGAAAAGCCTTCCACGGCATGACCCAAACTTCCCAAATCGAGCGCTATCCGCAATTCGTTGTCCCCGTTTTCTGTTTGGCGCAAAGCCATTGGCGTGAGAGATTTCGCAAAATCGGGGCTGTCGCCGCCCGATACAAAACTATGCGTTAGTCCCCAGTTTTGCGCAATGGCTTCATGATCCTGAATATTAATGAGGCCATTGCCATTGCAATCGGCGTGTTTGCGGTTGGTTTCTTCAATAAAGGTAAAGGTTGTGCTCCAGTCGGGGGCAAGCTCCGGCTGCCATTGGATGGTGGCATTGGGTCGCAGCGGCCCCGTTTTATTAAACGACAAACCCACCGCCCAATAGTCAATCACATTTACTAACCCATCCACGCGCACGTCGCCCGGCCAGACTGCCGAACAGAGGTCAACCGCATCCAAAAGTTCGACAAAGACCTGCGCGGTATCGCAACCGATGGCGTTGCAGATCGCATAAGAGAACTGTACCGTTTCGTCGCAGGCGCCACTTCCCGGAGCGTACGTCACCGTGAAGTCGGGATTCAGTGTAGCGGTACCAATGGCCGGTTGCGAAGTGAGGTAAACCGAAGTGAGGGTAGTCGCGCTCGTCCAGTCGTTTGCAAGCACGGGAATGACGACGTTGGCGCTGTACACCGTGTTCGCGTTGTCATCTACCGCATCGAGCAGGTTTTCAAAGACAGAGATGGTCAAATAAGTGGTATCACAGAAAAAAGCATCGCAAATGACAATGCAGACTGCCTCGATGCCCTCTTTGAGACCCGTATAATGGATGCAGTAGCCGTTTTCAGTATCCAATTCCACTGTGGCCACCACGTCGCTGTCTCCACAAAGGTTGACAAAAGTGGCTATTGTATTTAAATGACTGATATCTAAGCAAATTGTTTCCGTTTGCCCAATAGCAATGCTGTCGGTGAGGGATTCAGAGATTGGAGCAACGCGCAATTGGAGGTGGAGTGTGCTGTCGCAGCCGTTTTGGTTTTGCAGGACGACCTCGTAATCACCAGAGGCCGTGAAAGACTCGTTTCCAACCGAATACGTTTCGCCTTCCAGAATGAAAGCATTTTGAAAACCGGTAGAAACCGGCAAAAAGGCCAGTGAAATCGTAACCACCGAATCACACCCGCCCACTGCTGCCCCACTTAGGATTTCTACTCCGCTCGGATTTGCGACGTTGTAGGCAACCCCGTTTACGAAAAGACTTTCGGTTTCACAAATGGTGGTGTTCAGGTTAGCCGATGATGCCGGGCTGAGGTTGATGATGAAGGTCGAATCGCAGCCATTGGCACCGGTGATGACTTCGATGCCCTGCGGGTTGGTCAGGTCGTAAAGCGTGCCGTTCACGACAATCCCGTCTTCGTTGGAGCAGAGCGTATTGTTGAGTTCCACCACAACCGCTCCGGAACTGACCGTGAAAGATTCCGAACACTGGTTCAGTGCATTCCCAAAGTTGACCGAATAGGTGTTCGGCCCCCCGGGAAAAATGCGGATGTTGCGGCGCGTTTCCCCGGTTGACCACGCGTACGTGAGGCTGTCTAACCACACTTCAGGAACGTCAATGCCAGAAGAGCGGATGTAGAGCGATCGCGGGCCGTCAATGCAATCCCCGGCTGGCGGGCCTTCAAGGTAGAGTGGATCAATGATGTACAAATCAAACGTATCAGCAAGGCATTCATTGACCTGCACGAAGATGCGCACCAATTCCGGCGCTTCGGCGATGCCGTCGTCAATGGCCTGAATGGGCAGGTTGAAGCTGTTGCCCGCGACGCTGCCGCTGGCCGGGATGGCCAGGTAATCGCTGCCGTTTTCCGCAGTGCCGGCGATGGAATAGCTCATCGGGAAGTCGTTGCCGTCGTATCCGTCAAAAATAAACTTCAACGGATTCTGGTTGCATCCTTCAATGATTACCGGACTGCGCGGGTCAATATTGGTTTGAATGCCGGAATCGTAGGAACACAAACTGCCTGCTTCAAAGAAAATAGCCGAATCCCAAAAAGCGTCCCCGATGTCGGCGATCACCAAAGTCATGGTATACTGCTGGCAGGGCAAAACCGCTGCTTTTGCGGTAAGCGGCGTGGTATAGCCATTGTACACAGGATAATTTTGCGAAGTCAGGAAATACGCCGAATTGCTCAGACTGCCCAATGGACTTGCACAATAAAGGTCCGGATTGACTTCCGAATGCGTGCCCGGCGTGCCACTGTTGATGCTGTTGATGGAGACCGGCAGGGTTGTTCCCTGCACGAGTGCCAGGTTGCGGTTGGCCGGCAATCCGTTCTCATCCGGGCCTTCCAGAAAAAAGGCAAACACGTCGTTGAATGGCGAACACACAAAATCCGGGTATTCTTCTGAGGCGAAGACATAGCGAAAAGAAACCGTGTCGCGCTTCGGTATGAACGTGATGCGGAACAGCGAAATGTCATGAAAATTGGCATTGTTGGAAAAGCCAGGATGCCCGGATGAAATGCCGTGCTGAAATTATTGGCGGAAGCCAGTTGCGACACGTGTTCGTTGGCACCGTTGAAGCCTACCCGGGACGCCGCCGCGCCAGTGGAAAGGATGAAGCCTTGCTCAATGCCGAGGTAAGGCAGTGCATTGTTGAAACTGGCTACGGCCTGCGGATTGCCCTCGAAAGCGATTTCGAGAATTTCCACATTGTTCCCCAGACAAAAATTAGCCAGCAGGTCTTCCGGACGGTATTCCGAAACGTCAACTGGCGTCACTACGAATTGTGCGCGCAGCGAAACGCTTGCCAGCAGGCAGCAGATGAGTAAAGAAAAGTTCAGTTTTCCAAGCATGTCCACTATGGTTTAAATCGTATAAAAATGGTGATGACGCGGTTTCATGCAATTGGAGGGTAGTCGTGCCGTACCGAACTCAGTTCGGCTTAATTTTCCTTAATTTTCGCCGAACGGAGTTCGGCTGTACAACTTGGCTACACGTGCAAAATCTTCCAGGCCAACTCTTTAAGGAGTTCTCCTTCCGGTTTGCCGGTAGCGTTGTAATGAACGCCTTTCGACTTCAGGTCGTATTCTTTCAAAAGGGTGATGATTTGCGCTGCCTTGGGGAGGGTGTAATTTTTCGCTGCTTCGCGATAATCTTTCAGAAACCAGGCAGAACGAAGCTGCAAAGTACGAAGTAATTCAGCTTCCGGCAAATTTTTAGCAAAGTGGAATGCATAAATTTTGCTAAAGAAGCCGTAAAGCGAGCTGACAACCACCACAGTCGGGTTTTTTTTGGGGTTGTTGGCGAAATACTGCACGATTCGGGTGGTTTTCAGGGCGTCGCGCTGGCCGAGGGCTTTTTGCAATTCAAAGATGTTGTAGTCTTTGCTGATCCCGATGTGCTGCTCGACGTGCTGTTCTGTAATTTCGGTTCCGGAAGGCAGGTTAATGGCCATTTTGTCGAGTTCGTTGGCGACTTTCGACAGTTCCGTACCGAGGTATTCGGCGATCAGATCGGCGGCGCCGGGTTTAATGGTCAGCTTGCTCCGGCGCAGGTAGTTCCGGATCCAGTCGGGGATCTGGTTGTCGTAGAGACCTTTTGATTCAAAAATGACCGCTTTTTCCTTGAGCGCTTTGCCGAAATTGGAATTCAGGTTGTATTTGCCGTGTTTGTGGGCAATCACCAGCACGGTCGTTCCTGCCGGTTTTTCGAGGTAGCCCTGCAAGTCTTTCAGCGATTTCATTTCCTGGGCTTCTTTCACCACCACCACCTGATAAGGTGCCATCATGGGGTAGCGGCGCGCCACGTCGGTCACGGCCATGTGGTCGGCTTCTTTGCCGTAAAGAATGGTTTGGTTGAACGATTTTTCGCCTTCGGAAAGGACGTGGTGCTCGATGTAATCGGAAATGACGTCAATAAAATAGGCTTCCTCGCCGTGCAGGAAATAGACGGGGCGGTATTTTTTTTGCTTGAGTTCCCCTATGATTTGCTCGAACGTCAAGGTGGTTGCGGTTTGGTGAAAAGGATTGGGCGAAGGTAGGGAATTGTGGGAGGATGAGGTTGGGGTTTTGGAAAAAACTTACTGCTCGTCGTGGTCATATTTGGAATATGGGCGATTGGGCAGCGAGCCTTTTAAATGTGCGACCATTTCCAGACGTCCGAGTTGTTTTTCAACCTTTTGGTTTTCATGCAGGATAGGGGCTGGCAGGATGATAATCTCCAATTCTATATCATGGAATCTTTCCGGCAGTTATATGAGTAATTGGCCGTTGATTGGCTTTTGGATTGTGCTTACTGCTTGCATATTTGCTATGTTTTGGATAAAGTTTCGTGCCGTAGGTACGCAATATAACTTATTAATTCAGCGACCTTTAAGCCAATTTTACAAGTCTTTTAACAGGATGCGCTCGCTGAACCGGAGTTCAGCGGTACAGCGAGTTCCTTATTGCGATGAAAGGAACCCAAAAACATTAATTGGATAGCCCCCCAAACATTTTCAATTTTCAATTTTCAATCATCAATCATCACCCCCATCAAATATCCACCCTCCTCCCTTCCTCCACCGACCGATAAATCGCTTCCACTACCCGAATGTCTTTCAGTCCTTCTGCTCCGGGGACTAAGTTGGGGGTGTTTTGCAGAATCGCCAGCGCGTCGTCGTCCATTTGCCGGGCTTGCTGGTTGGAGATAGATTTGTTCAACAATTTGCCATGAGGGTAACCCAGGCGATGCCGCCTAAGGATTGATAGATAAAGTTTCTTCTGTTCATTGTGAATGATTTAGGAAACAAGCAATTATCTAAACAATTGAATCATTCGTCCAAGATCGTTTGTTTTTACACGCCAAATCGTATTTCTTTACCTTATAGAACATTTATCAAACCCATACACCCGAAGTATTATGAAAAAGACCGCCTTTTTCCCGGCGCTTGCCTTCTCTTTGGTTTGCTGCATTAGTGCGCAAAGCCAATCTCTCAATAGTTATTTAGTCATTGACAGCCTTTTAAAAGATAAACAGTTTTTTGCAGCTCGGGATTTGCTTGATGCCAACAAAAAAAACCTGAGCGCCTTCCATCAACTGAAACTCGGTGCAGAAATAGACAACGTTTTTAATCAATTAGCCGCATCCAATGCTAAAATTGATGCCCTGATTCAGGGGTATAGCGATCAGTTGAATGACTCCGTTTTGTACCATTTATCCGACATCCGGCAATCGAATTCTGCCAAGCCGTTCGACTACCAAAAAGCGCTGGAATCCGCCAATGAAATCATCGAAAAACACCCTCACCTGATGCCGGGAAACGAACTCGCCGATTACAAAAACACCCGAATTATCTGGCAGACCCTTGCCGGGCAACCCAAACAGGAAGTGATCATCAAAGAAAAAGTGGTCATCAAAATGGAACGCACAAAGCCCGATTGGCCAACCTTCCGATTTCTAACGGCGTAGACAGCCTGAGTTTTATTTTTGATACGGGTGCCAACATCTCTACCATAACGGAATCTACTGCCGCCCGGTTGGTGATGACACTGATGGACTCAGTAATTGACGTGACCTCAATTACCGGGCAAAAAATAAAATCGCGAATGCCATTTGCAAAGACCTCTACATCCGTAGCATTCACGTCAAAAATGCGGTGTTTTTAGTTTTCCCGGATGCGGCCTTGTACATCTCACAGATTGATTACCAGATCAATGGCATCCTTGGTTTTCCGGTCATCGCAGCCTTGGGAGAAGTGCAGCTTTCGCGCAAAGACGAGTTTGTAGTGCCTTTGCAACACAGCACCCCAGCCCGGTACAATATGGCTTTGGATTTTCTTACCCCCGTTATTGAAATAGCAGGAGACAGCTATACCTTCGATACCGGCGCGACAACCACGATGTTGTACCTCCCCTATTTTCAAAGACACAAAAGAACGATTGAAGGCAAATACCAGGAAAAAGCGCTCAGCTTTGGCGGCGCTGGCGGTTCCGTAACCAAAAAAGGGTACGAGGTTGATTTTGAAGCGCCAATAGGCAATCAGGTCATCCGTTTAAACGACATCATGCTGTTTTCAAAGCAGATCAAAGAAAACGGCGATCATTATTACGGCAATATCGGACAAGACCTCATCGGGAAATTCTTACTTAGCCTTCAACTGCTTAATCTTAATCCCCAATGCAGCCACGGTCAGCGTTACAAACGGGCTGATCCAGTTGAAAATGGCGTAAACGAAATAATCCATCGTTGGAACACCGAGCACGCCCGCATTGTAAGCGCCGCAGGTATTCCAAGGCACGAGAACGGACGTGACCGTTCCGCTGTCTTCCAGTGTCCGGCTGAGGTTAACCGGGTGGAGCCCTTTGTCTGTAAAGGCTTTGGCGTACATCTTTCCGGGAATAACCAGCGCGAGGTACTGGTCTGACGCAGTGACGTTGATGGCTAAGCAAGACAACACCGTGCTTGCGAACAATCCAAAAGTCGTGTGGAATAATTGCAGCAAAGCCTGACTGATGCGAGCCAATGCGCCAATGGCATCCATCACGCCGCCGAATACCATAGCGCAGATGATCAGCCAGATGGTGCCCAGCATGCCTTCCATGCCTTTGGCCGCAAAAAGGTCGTTTAGTTCAGCGTTGGAGGTCTCTACAGATGTTTTTGTGGTGAGGGCTTGCAAAACGCCTTTGTAGGCAGTGTTGAAATCCAGGGTTGTTCCCCCTGCTATTTTTACGAGGATATCTGGCTGTGCAATGATCGCTGCAACCCCGCCGAGCAAGGCGCCAGCCAACAAGGCAATCAGCGGTTCTGTTTTTTTGATGATCAGAAAAATGACCACTGCTGGTACGAGGAACAACCACGGACTGATGTTGAACGCGGCGTCAATGGCCGCTAATTTGTCAGAAATATCAGGCGATCCGGACGAAGTAATGCTGAATCCCATGATCAAAAACGCAATCAATGTAATGGTCACCGAAGGAACGGTGGTGATGAACATGTATTTAATGTGGTCGAACAAGCCTGCGCCGGCCATCGCTGAAGCTAAGTTGGTTGTATCGGAAAGCGGGGAGATTTTATCCCCGAAATAAGCGCCTGAAATGACCGCGCCGGCAGTCATCCCCGGGTTGATGCCCATAGATTGCCCGATGCCGATCAGCGCGATGCCAACCGTAGCGGAGGTGGACCACGAACTGCCCGTTGCTAAAGAAATGATCGAACAAATGACCAAAGAAGCCGCCAGAAAAATCGTCGGCGAAAGGATTTGCAACCCGTAATAAATCATAGAGGGGATGACGCCACTGATCATCCAGGTGCCTGCCAAAGCGCCAACCATCAGGAGGATCAGGATCGCGCCGGAAGTGGATTTGACGTTGTGCCCCACTTCCTCCATCATTTGCTTGTACGTGACTTTATTTCTAAACCCGACGATGGCCGCCACCGCTGCGCCGATCAGTAAGATGAACTGGTTGCTGCCCCCCAACGCGCTGTCGCCAAAAATGAAGATGTTGTAAGCGAGCAATCCGACCAGAATGATCACAGGAAACAGTGCCTCCCAGATACTCAGTTCTCTATTCTCAATAATCGGTTCCTGCTCCGGGAGTTCCGGCTTGATGTCTTCGCTGCGCATGTTGTTGATTTTTGTTTTGTTTAGGATGGCAAGATAGCAGGAAAAGTCTTTTTTTCAAAAATAGCAGGAATAAATGGGAAAACGCTCCCCCCCTCTCCCTCTCCCCCTCCC
>Ga0163146_10007199_pt1 | contig 12292 bp, 9 predicted proteins | sample OliLakLV19MP7G1_FD_148648 | JGI IMG/M metagenome (GOLD analysis project Ga0163146, IMG submission 148648) | Freshwater microbial mat bacterial communities from Lake Vanda, McMurdo Dry Valleys, Antarctica - Oligotrophic Lake LV.19.MP7.G1 | ecosystem: Environmental > Aquatic > Freshwater > Lake >... | reverse complement strand
ACCTTCACCATGGGCAGCAAGGTCAAAGAGGCAGACGACGACGAATGCCCCCATCAGGTCACGGTCCAGTCTTTCAGCCTCAGCAAATACGAAGTAACCCAGGCCCAGTGGCGGACCGTGATGGGCAGCGACCCACCCGAACTTTACAACAAGGGCTGCGACCAATGCCCGGTGGAGGAAGTTAGTTGGAACGACGTACAGGAATTCCTCCAAAAACTGAACAATCTGACAGGCAAGTCATACCGACTGCCCACCGAAGCCGAATGGGAATACGCCGCCAAGGGTGGTCAGGCTGGTATAAAGTACGCATACAAATATGCAGGCTCGGATAAACTAGATGAAGTGGCTTGGTACTTTGACAATTACAGAAAAGGCAACACCTTTGGCGAGAAAAAAACCACCCACCCCGTAGGCCAGAAAAAAGCCAACCAACTGGGGCTATATGACATGAGCGGTAATGTGTGGGAATGGTGCCAGGATACTTATAAAGCCTATCCATGCGATAAAAAAACCCGGGGAGACGAAACGGTTCGGGTGCTCCGCGGCGGTTCCTGGTACTTCAACAATGTCCTTCGATCTGCGGAGCGCAACTACATTGATCCTTCAATTCGGAACAACGTTATTGGCTTCCGGCTTGCCCAGGACTAAACGTACCCTTGGTACTTTTACTCTTTTACCCTTTTTTTTGCTTTCGGCGCCGCCTGCCAAGGCCTGACGGGCAGGGTAGCCGAAAAACGAGGTGACATCTCGCGACGCAGGAGGAGGTGTCACCTCGTCTTTTCCCTGCCCCCTTGCAAAATATCCTCAAAGGTTTTAACTTGCATAGAAATCGAACACTAGCGAGGTGACACCTTGCAACATTCCCGCGAGGTGACACCTCCTCCTGCGTCGGAGATGTCACCTCACTTCATCCAACCCAATCCACCATGCGAAAATCTGACTACACTGCTCAATTCTGCCCCGAAGTGCACTATCATGTGTACAACCGAACCAATAACCGCGAAACGCTTTTCACCTGCGACCGGGAACGGTCGCTTTTTATGGAAAAATACAAGGAATACCTGTCGGCATATGTTGACACATTTGCCTGGTGCCTTATGGAGAAGCATTTCCATTTTAGCATTCGAGTTAAGCCTAGAGAAGTCATCTTCAAGGAGGTGATCAATACGCCTGAACCTTTGCGCATTGCGGCCCAAATCAATTTTCTGGAGCAGCCAGAAGATGAAAAGACTTTTCATTCCGTGATTGAAAGGCAGTTTTCCCGCTTTTTCACCTCCTACGCAATGATCTTCAACTTGACGCACCAACGGAGCGGCAACTTATTTTATCGGCCTTTCAAACGAATTGAAATTAAGGAGGAAAATCACCAGGTTTGGCTTGTTTACTACATTCACTCCAATATTTCCAAGCATGGGATTAGGCTCGATTTCGCCGCATATTCCTGGAGTTCTTACAAGACGTTTTTGAACGAAAAACCTACTTTGTTGTGCAAGCAGGAGGTGTTGGATTGGTTTGGTGGGAAAGCACAGTTTTTGGAATTTCACGGACACGGGTATCGAGAATTGCCTGATAAATATGGTTATTTGGAGATTGAGTAGTTCGATGTGCCCACGAGGTGACGAGGTGACACCTCCGACGAAGGAGGAGGTGTCACCTCGTCATCTCCGACGAAGGAGGAGGTGTCACCTCGTCACCTCCGACGAAGGAGGAGGTGTCACCTCGTCACCTCCGACGAAGGAGGAGGTGTCACCTCGTCACCTCGTAAACGCATCGCTAGGCCGGAATAAGGTGACACCTCCTCCTGCGTCGGAGGTGTCACCTTATTCCCCGCCCCAACCCAAAACAATGTTAACAAATATAAAACTGGCATAATTTTTCCTCTACCCCTTTTGTGCCCCTGTGGAGGCGGGCGAATTTTTGTTCCCCCTATTCACTACCTCCGCTTGCGTCACAACATCTATATTTGTGCAAACGAAAAATATCGGCGTGCTGACTTTGCCAGGCGCCACCCCCCTGCCCCCCTTACATATGCGCCATGCCAAACGGGTAATCCTACTGGATGTTTTGGTCTTAATCGTGTGTCTTTCAACGATTTTGGTGCTACGCTATTTGCCTAAAACAAAAGTTGGAAACACCATTGTCAACGTACCCGAAATGCCCGCTCCAGGCGATACCGCTGAAATCGCGGAGATGCCCGTCGCACCGCTGGGTCCGCGTGTAGTATCGACAAAAGTGCTCATCAAAGGCATTCCCGACACCACGCCATACTTGACTTTCGAGCCGGATTTACTGCAAGCGATGGTCGAACAAGCCAACTACCTGCGTCGCAAAGACGTAAAGGAACGCGGCGCATCAGGCATCCAAAAGGCGGAGATGCAGCGCACCATAGAGCTTTTGCAGGGCATCAACTTGCTCGAACCCAGTGTGCTGCTTACCACGTTTGATTTTTATCAGGTGAACACTGATTTGCGCAATGACCGGGTGCGAATGACAGGTTATTATACACCCGTTGTCTATGCCAGTCGAGTACAAACCCCTGAATTTCAGGTGCCTATGCTCAAAGCGCCCGCTTCGGGGATCCCCAATCCGGCGGCTATTGAGGCCGGTGCATTGGATGGTAAAGGCTTAGAACTGGCCTGGCTGCGCTCTCGAAAAGAATTGCGCAATGCCCAATTGCAGGGCAATTGTTTGGTCGAATTCCCAAATGGAAAGCGTCAGTATTTTGGTTTTGGCCAGTCGGTACGCGGGACAGGAGGAGCCTATGTTTTTTTCAAGGAAGTGGACGAGCAAGTGCTGGGCGCGGGTACCTTTCCGCTCACTCCACGCTATTCGATTGCTGTTGATTTAAAGTACATACCACTTGGTGCAACCCTGTTGGCCGAACTTCCAGACCTCGATGCTGCGGGCAATCTGAAAGGGTATGTTTATCGCATACTTTTCGCCCAAGACCGCGGCGGTGCAATCTTGACTACCAAACGTATGGATCTTTACTGCGGCATCGGCCAAAAAGGCCTGCAAGAAGCCCGCAAAATCAATAGTTATGGGAGGCTTTGGGTGATGCTGCCAAAAAGGTGAAGAATACTAAACTTGTCTAATCTCAAAAATGCTTCGCGTCTTCCTCCAACTTTTTCGACTTATTCCATTTCGTGCTTTGTACGTCCTTTCCGACGCACTTTCGTTTTTGCTTTTCAAAATTGTCGGCTACCGTCGCAAGGTGATTTTTGATAATTTACAACACGCGTTCCCCGAAAAAAACGAGGCAGAAATACTTAAAATCGTTCGTGCGAATTATCGAAACCTCACCGATGTAACGCTTGAAACCCTCAAGTCATTCACCGCACCTTACACGGAGATCGAACGACGCGCCCTTTGTCTCAACCCCGAAATTGTGAACCAATTCCTCGACCGCGGGCAAAGTGTCATCCTCACGGGCAGTCATTTGGGCAACTGGGAATACACTGGCCTTACCATGCCGCCCCAGTTCCATGGTGCAACGGTAACAGCCTATAAACCCTTGACTAACAAAGGTATGGATGCCTATATCAATCAAGCCCGATCTCGTACCGGGATGGAAATGGTAGGAATGGATGAGGTGTTCAAGGCCATTCGCAAACGCTCAGAGGTGCCGACGGTTTTCATTTTGCTGGCCGACCAATCGCCAAGCAGCCGCAAAAGTGCGCACTGGGTTAGTTTTCTGGGACAAGACACGGCCTCGCTGCCGGGTGCCGATGTGTTGGGGCGAAAATTTGGCCTCCCCGTTTTGTACTACCGCGTAGTGCGTACGGGGCGACGGGGCTTTTACGAAATTGAATTCACAGAACTCTGCACCGACCCTTCTTCTGCAAACGAAATGGATATAACGCGCGCTTTTGCCCGGCGTTTGGAGGCCGATATCCGGCAACAGCCAGAGCAATGGCTTTGGAGCCATAAACGGTGGAAGATGAAACGAGATTGACATTAGACTATTGGACGTTAGACTTTCGACCTTTCTTTGCCGCAGTTGATATATTTGCTAACCTGACTTCTTATACATGAAACAGCTACTCCTATTCAATGTCTTTTGCATCCTTTCAAGTATCCTCTCTGCCCAAAACAAAAAGCCGCTCGACCACGCCGATGTCCACCGATGGCGAAAAATAGAGCAACAAAAACTCTCCAACAACGGTCAATGGGCTGCGTGGGCGCAAACACCTGTAAGCGAAGGAGATGCAACACTTTACCTGTGGAATGCTGCTTCGAGTGCGACAATCGTTTTCCCGCGCAGCACGGAAGCGCAATTCAGCGACGATTCCAAGTGGCTGGTATTCAAAATAAAACCCGCGCTCGATACCCTCAAGGCACTGCGACGAAAAAAGGTAAAAGACGAGGATTTGCCCAAAGACACGCTCGGCATATACGAGCTCGCCAATGGCAAATTGGAGAAAATCCCGCGCCTCAAAAACTTCGCGATTCCTGAAAAATGGAGTGGCTGGCTGGCGTTCCAAATCGAAATGGAAAAACCTGTTGCTGCAAAAAAAGATACAGCTACCATAAAACCAGACAGTACCAAAACAGTCAATGTTCCTCCTCAGACACCAGCAAGTAGTGCCAGCAAGGCCAAGAAAAAATCGCCCAAAAAGGAAGATAAAGACAATGGCTTCCGGCTTGTCCTGCGCAATTTGCCAAAAGGGTTTCAGGACACAATCGCCTATGTCAAAGAATTTGCGCTGGCAAAACGCGGCCCGCGCATCCTGCTGCACACAACGGGAAAAGGGGATACGTTGCCTTTCACGGCCAACCCAAAAATGCTCCAAAACGGAATTTATCTGATTGATTTAGAGCAATACAGCTTCCGTCCGCTCCTGCGAGCCAAAGGCAAATTTGCACAACTTGCGCTTGATGACTTTGGGCGTCAAGCTGCATTTGTAGCCGATCTCGATACCTCAAAAGCCCGAATCCGACCCTGGCAACTCTGCTATTGGAAAACAGAACTTGATTCCGCCAAAGTCATCGCAGAGCCTCAGAGCGAGTTCCTTTCAAAATTCCAGATGCCAATCAGCCCAGACCCAATCAACATTCCTTCCACCCGATTATGGGGAGTGAGTGAGCACTCACGGCCTATTTTTTCTGATGATGCAACGAAACTTTATTTCGGAGTAGCCCCTCCGCCTATTTTGAACGATACCACCCTTTTGAAAGAAGAAATTGTAGACGTGGAAGTATGGGTTTGGAACGACAAACGACTTTACACCCAGGAAGAAACGCGCCTCGAAAACGAGAAAAAACGCTCATTTCCCGTGGTGTTCCATACCGGCAAAAATCGTTTTGTTCCACTCGGTTCGCCCGACTTGCCTGAATTGCGCTATCAAGAGCAACGCAACGCAAATCTCGCGCTCGGTATCACGGAGGAGCCTTACACAAAATACATTACTTCGGAAGGTACACCACACAAAGACCTTTTTGCGGTAAACCTTGAATCGGGTGACAAAAAGATGATTGTCAAAGATTTGCGTTGCAATCCCCGGCTCTCGCCCTCCGCTAAATACATCGCTTGGTGGAGCGATCCCGATTCGGCATGGTTTGCCTGGAACGCCAGCACGGCTACCATTGCCCGACTGACGGACAACCGTACCGTGCCGTTTTATGATGAGGAACTTGACGTCCCAGACTATCCCAATGAACACGGCCTGGCAGGCTGGCTTGAAGGCGACGGAGCAATGCTGGTATATGACAAGTATGACCTGTGGAAAATTGACCCCGATGGGAAAAAACAGCCGCAACGCCTCACCATTGGCCGTGAATCACAAACGACTTTCAGGTACATCAAACTTGATCCAGAGGAGCGCAGTATCCGATCCAACGGCTCTATTTTGATGCACATGTTCAATGATGTCACAAAGACCGAAGGCTATACCTGGCTGAAACTAAACGCAGAAAATGATAGAAAGCCGGGAGTACTCGTTCCATTCGTTAAAGAGCAATGGGGGGAAGGGTTTTCTTATACCCGAAACGTTTTGAAAGCACGATACGATGACGTTTTTCTGTATTCATGGGAGAACTACGCCACCTTCCCAAATTTGATTTATGCTTCGGGAGATGTTGGCGAAAAACAAATTTCCAACGCAAACCCGCAACAAACGGAGTACAACTGGGGCAGTATCGAAATGGTGGAATGGCCCTCCCTTTCGGGTGAAAAAATCAAGGGTCTGCTCGTAAAGCCGGAAGGTTTCGACCCGAAAAAACAGTACCCGATGATTGTAAATTTTTACGAAAAACTTTCAGACAACCTGCACAGCCATCGGTCGCCGGATTTTCACCGCTCGCAGATAAACTACACTTTTTACGCCAGCCGGGGTTACCTCGTATTTGCACCCGACATCCCGTACCGCACAGGCTATCCAGGCGAGTCGGCCTACGATGCCATTATGAGTGGGGTCACTTCATTGATTTCCAAAGGCTTTGTGGATCCAAAACGGGTAGCAATGCAAGGGCACTCCTGGGGTGGTTATCAGGCCGCTTACATCGTGACGCGAACTAAGCTTTTTGTCTGCGCAGAAGCAGGTGCGCCTGTGGCAAACATGACTTCTGCTTATGGCGGCATTCGCTGGGAGTCGGGACTCAACCGGGCTTTCCAATACGAGCGACAGCAAAGCCGTATCGGAGGCTCACTCTGGGAAAAACCCAAGCAATACATCGAGAATTCGCCGCTGTTCGCGCTCGACAAGGTGGAAACGCCACTGCTGATTCTGCACAACGACAAGGATGGCGCAGTGCCCTGGTATCAAGGCATAGAGCTTTTTAGTGGTCTTCGCCGATTGGGTAAACCCGCCTGGCTCCTAAACTACAACGACGAACCGCATTGGCCGGTGAAAATTCAGAATCGGGTTGATTTTCAAAAACGTATGCAACAGTTCTTTGACCACTACCTCATGGGTGCGCCCGAACCGAGTTGGATGAAGCGCGGGGTGCCCCCGATGGAGAAGGGGATTTTGCAGGGGTATTAAGCCAAGAAAATCGAGGGTATTTTGGTGAGTACCCAGGCACAATTAGTTTTATCTTACCGCAGAGGTGCAGAGGCGCAAAGTATATCAAAATCAATACTTTGCGCCTCTGCGCCTTTGCTGGTTTATTTTTGCTCGGTTACTTAAAATCAAAAAAACTCCACCCCACGCACCAAAATCTTCAGCTCCGACATCTTACCACCAAACGGTTGGCCAGCCAAAACCTCGAAACCTCCTTTTTTACACTTTAAAATTTGTGCCATGACTACCTATGAATCTGTGTCGCACCGCGACGCACTGGATGTCGTTTTCGCTAACCGAAACCGCGCGTATGGGGCCTACCAACTCCGCCGACAATACCCCAATACATTGGGCCGGGCTTTGGGTGTTGCACTTTTGCTGATCGGGGCTTTGGTATTGCTGCCGCGTATTTTGGCAGCATTTTCAAGCCTTGTACCGGAAGAAATATCTGTGGAGTCTACAAAGTGTTTCACTAATTTCGAAGTTGAAATTACTCCACCACCCCCTGTGCTGAACACCCCGCCTCCGCCTCCAAAAGCGTCCATCGCTTACACTCCACCCGTGGTCGCCCCGAATGATGAAGTACCGGAAGAAAAGCCCATAAATGTACAAACAGTTCTGGAAGACCCCCGCAATGTAGGAAGCCAGACTGTTGCAGGAACCACTGACGAACCGCCATCACTGGATCCTTCTGGTACTGGATTAGGGATTGTCGAAACACCAAAACCTGCGGATGATGAACCTGTTGAACCCTTTGCAGTGAACAAGATGCCTAGTTTCCCCGGTGGCGAGTCGGAGATGTTCAAATGGATTTACAAACACATGGTGTACCCTGAAATGGCGAGAAAAAGTGGCACCGAAGGCCCTGTCGTGCTGACTTTCGTCGTGGGAAAAGACGGCAACATAAGTGATATTGCAATTGTGAAAACGCCGGCTGGCGGCGGTATTTTGGGGAAAGAAGCTACCCGTGTGGTGAAGTCTATGCCCAAATGGAGTCCTGGGGAGGTCAATGGCCAACCGGTGAAAGTCCGCTTCACACTGCCCGTCCGTTTTGCGCTTAAATAGACCTTTGGACGTTGGACATCCAAAAACGCTTTTCAGGTTTTTCCTGAAAGGCGTTTTTTAATTTGAATTTTTACCTTTCGGGCGCTTTTCGACGTCACTTCATCACCCAATCACTTCATCACCCTATCACTTCATCACTTCATACCATGCCTATCTCTCGCCGCCAACTACTAAAAACCCTGGGCACTGCCACGGGCGCAGCCGTTCTAACAGGTTTTTCTGTTGAACCAGAGGTTTTTAAAATCCCTTTGCTTTCGGAGGAAAATCCACTTTACCGCAAACCCGAAAGACCTCTAACGGTCGTAACCATCGGCGCCGGGAACAGGGGCAATGTGTATGGCAATTATGCCCTTTCGTACCCGGACGAGATGGACGTGGTGGGCGTAGCAGAACCGATTCCGTTGCGCAACGAACGGTATGTGCAAAAACACAAAATTGAGGAAGCCAATCGCTTCACTACTTGGGAGCACGTTTTCAAGCGCCCCAAATTCGCAGATGCGGTGCTGATCACTACGCCCGACAACCTGCATTACGGCCCTTGCATGGCGGCTCTTGCAGCAGGGTACGATGTATTGCTGGAAAAGCCCATTTCACCCTCCGAAAAAGAATGCCGCGACATACTCGCATTGGCCAAAAAAACGGGGCGAATCGTGGCCGTTTGCCACGTGCTTCGTTATGCGCCGTACTTTGAAAAACTGCATGAATTGATGCAAAATGGCACTATTGGGGAGATTGTAAGCGTACAACACTTCGAGCCTATCGAGCATGTCCACATGAGCCACAGTTTTGTGCGTGGCAACTGGCACGATCGTAATGCCACCACGCCAATCATTCTGGCCAAAAGTTGCCATGACCTCGACATTCTGCGCTGGCTCGTGGGGAAACCGTGCAAAAAAATTGTAGCCATGGGCGGCATCAAGTGGTTCAGGAAAGAAAATGCTCCCGCTGGAAGTACTCCAAGATGCATGGACGGATGCGCGGTAGAAAGCACCTGCCCGTATTCGGCCATGAAAATTTACTACCGCCAAAAAGGTTGGACTTATGTGTTTGACCTGCCTGAGGACAAACAAAAACACGGCGAATTCATCCTGGAAAAACTACGCACAACAAACTACGGCCGCTGCGTGTATAAAATGGAAAACAATCAGGAAGACCACTATATCGCCAGCATTGAATTTGAGGGCGGTGTTACCGCGGCTTTTTCCATGGAGGCATTTACTTCCTACGCAGGCCGCCGCACCCGCGTCATGGGTAGCATGGGCGACATTGTGGGCGATATGGAAACCTTCACGCTGACGGATTTTCGCACGGGAAAAACCACTGTGTATGACAACTCAAGCGGCGACGGCCATGGCGGCGGCGACTGGCGACTTGTGCGAAACTGGCTTCAAGCCGTCACGCAGCGAAAACCTGAGCTGCTTACATCCACCATTGATGCCTCCATCGAAAGTCATGTAATGGGCTTCATGGCCGAAAAAAGCCGGAAAACAGGGAAGATTGAGGGTGTGAGGCTGTGATGGCCGCTCCTGAAATTTTTTGGCAAACGATTTTTGCACTTTACATCCTGGCAAGTATTGTGCAGCTAGCGGTGTGGTGGGGCGTTTTTGGGCAACTTGCATTTTGGAAAAATTCAACCACCAATGTACCCGCCGTAGCCTTGGCGAAGGCGGGTCACCATTCCCCAATTACCATCATCATCTGCGCCCGAAACGAAGCTGAAAACCTGCGCCGCTATTTGCCCGCTGTTTTGGCGCAACAGTTTGAGCAGCCTTGGGAATTGCTCGTAGTGGACGATGCTTCAGAGGACGAAACGCAGACTGTGCTCCAATTTTTCCAGCAAAAAAATCCCGAACGATTGCGGGTGCTGCGCATTGCTCAAAAAACTTCAGCGGGGAAAAAACACTCACTTGCACAAGGCATCGCTGCTGCAAAACACAATCTCCTTCTGCTCACCGATGCCGATTGTTTGCCCGCCAGCCCACGATGGCTTGCGCACATGGCGGCGATGCTGTCGGCAAAGATTGAAACAGAAATAGTGCTGGGGTACGGACCTTGTTTTGTGGGGGCGGTGAGTGGTCAGACGACTCAAAGTCGTCAAACCACCGCGAACACCTCGTCTGACGGCTCCAAGTCGTCTGACGAGTACACGCAAAAGGAAACCAACTTGAGTCTTTGGGCCCGCTATGAAACCACATTTATTGCAGCCCAGTATTATTCATTTGCGCTTTTGGGTATGCCCTACATGGGTGTAGGCCGCAACCTTGCATTCAAACGACAGATTTATGATAGGGTAGGGGGCTTTTCCGATCACGTACATATCGCTTCTGGCGACGATGATCTTCTGGTGAATGTTGCAGCCAATGCCAGCAACACGGCCTTATGCCTTGCGCCTGAGTCATTTGTGTACACTCATTCGCCGACGAGTTGGTCGGCTTGGCTCCGGCAAAAACAGCGGCATTTGTCCGCAAGCACAGTTTACCGTTGGCCGCATAAAATTGTCCTGGCGATGGTCAGCCTTTCCCACATTGGGCATTATTTCCTGTTTCTCGCGCTGATTATCATTGGATATGCCCCAATGATTGTCCTAGGCATCTTTTTCCTCCGACTTTTTTCAGTCCTCATTGTTTTTGGAAAAATACTGCGCGTATTGCGCGAGCCGGACTTGTTTTGGAGAATAGCGTTGTTTGACGCACTGATGGCTGTTTACCAAGCTTCGGTGGTGCCTTGGTTTTTGATTGGGGAAAAAAAGGTCGAGTGGCGCTGACTGAAATCAACTTTCTCCAAAAATCGCCTCTTCTACCCACTGACACAAAATATGCCCAATCAAAATATGCGCCTCCTGAATGCGCGGCGTATCGGCGGAGGGAACATTCAGCAGCACATCGCAAAGGGTGGCCATTTTGCCGCCCGATTCTCCTGTTAAGCCGATGATGACCATGCCTTTTTCTTTCGCGGTTTTGATGGCTTTCAGGATATTGCGCGAATTTCCAGAGGTGCTGAGCGCCACGAGGACATCCTCGGGCCTTCCTGCCGCCTGCACCATTCGGGCAAACACCGCATCGTAACCGTAATCATTGGCAACAGCTGTAACGTACGATGAATTAACGTGCAATGCCTCGGCGTAGAGGGGTGCTCGGTCGGTATAAAAACGCCCGGATAATTCTGCCGCGATGTGTTGGGCATCTGCCGCGCTGCCGCCGTTGCCGCAGAAGAGTGCTTTGCCTCCCTTGCGGAAAGTGTTGGCCAGCATTTGTGCGCCGTGTTCAATTTTTTGCAAAAAAATCTCATCGGCCAGCATAGCCTGTTTGACGGCGATGCCCTCTCGGATGGAATTTTGAATTAGCTTGTTCATGGTCATTTGAAAAAACTTCCTGAATCTTGTCTCTTATGTTACAAACCGAACGACTATTCCTAGTGCCAGCTAATTTACCGATGCTCGAAGCCATTGCCGACGAAGAATGGCCCGCGCTTTCGGGTTTGTTGGGCGGGGTTGATTTTGCCGACCACTGGCTGCACTTCCCGGAGGCGATGATCTGGATGCGCGATTTTTTGCGAGAGCATGAAGCCGACCTCGGTTGGTGGAATTTTTTGATCGTACACCGCCGCGATGTGCGGCTCATCGGCACTTGCGGCTACAAAGGTACGCCGAGCATCGAGGGCGAAGTCGAAATTGGTTATGAGATTGCAGAAACCTATCAAGGCCAGGGTTTGGCAACAGAGGCTGCCCGGGCTTTGGTGGAAAATGCGTTCAGGCATGAGGCCGTGAAACATGTGACAGCGCATACATTGGCCGAAAAAAACGCTTCCAACTATTTACTCCAAAAGATTGGTTTCCAATTCATTGGGGAGCACATAGACATCGAGGAAGGGAAAATTTGGGAGTGGCGTCTGGAAAAGAAATGACCAAACATGTGCTCCAAGCCGTTGTTTTTGCTTTAATTTGTTCTACAAATTTTTTCAAAACTATGCGATACGCGCTCCTTCTCCTCTCGCTGGCGGCCTCCTGTACGCTCTCTGCACAGAATACCAATGTGACCTACCAGGGCAAGCTCACTTACAGCAATCAAAATCTTGCCAATATTTGGGGCTATGCTGAAGGTGGAAACGAGTACGCGCTCGTGGGCGCTAAAAACGGCCTCAGTATTGTGGACGTGACGGACCCGAGTTCGCCGTCCGAAATTGCCCTGATCGGGGGGCCTTCCAGTGATTGGCGGGAGGTAAAGACC
>Ga0163146_10007194_pt1 | contig 12296 bp, 9 predicted proteins | sample OliLakLV19MP7G1_FD_148648 | JGI IMG/M metagenome (GOLD analysis project Ga0163146, IMG submission 148648) | Freshwater microbial mat bacterial communities from Lake Vanda, McMurdo Dry Valleys, Antarctica - Oligotrophic Lake LV.19.MP7.G1 | ecosystem: Environmental > Aquatic > Freshwater > Lake >... | reverse complement strand
GCAGGTGTTTGCCGGAATCCGTCATCAAGTAGTAAATAGCGTCCGCAATGGCTTCGCCCGTTGTCCATTTTGAAAAATCGGCATCAGGCATCGCTTCCCGATTCTGCGGCGTATCAATGGTGCTGGGTACGATGACGGAAGCTTGAATATTTTTGTCTTTGCCGTAAGCGTTGATAATTTCCGCCAAATACATCACCAGCGATTTGGACAAGCCATACGCCACCAAATGCGCCGCATCTTTAGCGGTGAACGCTGCGCGAGTACCAATGAGTACGAAATGCCCGCCACCATTGGCTTCAAAATGGGAGAGCAAAGCCCGCACTACAAAGTACGTCGTCTCAAAATTCAGTTTGTACATTTTTTGTAATGCAGCACCGTCGGTTTTTTTCAAATCGCCCATTGCAAAACCGCCTACCAAGAGGATAGCCGTTTTTAAATTGGCATCTTGTGCCGTTAATTGCGCAATGTATTCATTCACAGCCGCTTCGTTGGTCAAATCAACCGAGGTTATTTGTGCGCCCTCCAGACCGTTTGCGTTGCGTGCCGTGCCATACACTTGAAAATCTTCCTTTAAAAACTTTTGTACTACTGCGCCGCCCAGACCTCCTGAAGCGCCGGTGATGAGGACTGATTTTTTCATTTTGTAATCGTTATTTTACAGGGAGTGATGTCACCACTTTATATTTTCAAATTATTCAATAATAAGACTCGTCGTATTTTTCCGCTTCCTTTTCCAGCTTTAGTAAGCTTTTGGGACCCAGTACTTCATAAGTTGTATTATCATATTGTTGTCCTGACATGTGGGCATCCATTCCCAAGCAATTCCCATTGTGTTGTATTCGATACCAGCGCCGGTAAAGATAGCCCGCCAGATTCATTCCCAAAATAGGTGCGATAAAATATAGCCACCACGCTGTCCAAAGATTCGCCGGATAGGCAGAGGCAAAGGTTCGCGCGGGATTCATGCTCATGCCTGAATAGGGTGCTTCCAAAGTGATGTAAATTACTAAAAGTCCGCCGACAAAAAAGCCGGTGTAGGGTGCTAATTTTTTAGCATTGCTGAGTATTAAAACCATTAAAAACAAGAAAAAAGAAATGAAGAATTCCATTGCAAATGCCAGCCCAATACCACTTTTACCCGGAATCGTCACCGCGTAATTCACTTCTGGTATTGAAACATAATGAAAAGCCAGCCATTTAAATAATAAAATTGCCAGCGTACCGCCGATAAATTGAGCGAGGATGTACCACGCCGCGTCTGTCGGACGGATTCGGTCTAATTGTAAATTGGTCAAAGTCACCGCAGGGTTCATGTGTGCGCCCGAACGCTTGCCCCAGTTGGAATAAATGAGCGCAATTGCCGTTAAACCCATCGCCAAACCAATCAAAAAACGTCGTAAAATGGGCGATTCAATGGCGTTTCGGATTGGCAAATTCGGATGCTCCATTAAAATGGTAAAAAATGCCGCCGAAATCATAAACATACCCAACGCCCAAGCCTCGATGAGATAGATTTTCCAGTTAGTTCGCAGCGCTGTCCACATTGTTTTTAGAATTTTGTAATTCTAATAATACCTTCACCAGCATCCCGATAGACCAAGCCTGTTGGATGCAACCTTTGCCTTGCTTGGGATTTTCGCCGTCAAAGATTTCGGAAATGCCGTGCAGACAATTGTCTTCATAAAAATGCTGCTTCAGCGCTTTCATTTTGGTCATTATTTCCTTTTTGGCTTTTGCCGAATAACCGTTCACTTTCAGATATGCCAGCGCGTACTCGCCCCACAGGAAAGCCCACACCGTGCCTTGATGATACGCAGTATCGCGTTGCCACTGGTCGCCGCCGTAGAAGCCTTTGAATTCGGAGTTTTCAGCATCCAACGAGCGCAAACCGTAATCCGTATAAAGTTTTTGTTCCACCACCTTCAGCATTACTTGAGCCTCTTTCTTTGTCATTAATTGGAAGGGCAAACTGATGGCATAAATTTGATTGGGTCGAATGGAATTGTCCACGTAGCCGTCAGGAATGACCACGTCGTTCAAATAACCTTGTTTATTGATAAAAAACTGACGAAAAGCCGATTTTGCTTTTTTGGTTAAATCCACATAAGCGTCATTTTTTTCATTCAAAATGGCAGCAAAGAACGTATAGATTTCTAAAGCGTTGTACCACAGCGCATTGATTTCCACCGGGCAGCCCTGGCGCGGGGTCACGACGTAATCGCCTACTTTAGCGTCCATCCAAGTGAGTTGCGCTAAACCTTCGCCGCCGAAAATTAAGCCTTCGGGCGTTGCGTGAATGTTGTACCGCGTGCCATTGGTATGAAAATCTAAAATTTCGGTGAGTTGAGGAAAGACTTCTTTAATAAATGTAAGGTCTTGAAACTTTTCATGATATTCGTATAATACAACAAACAGCCACAACGTCGCGTCGAAGGTATTGTATTCTGGGGCTTCCCCTTGGTCGGGAAAGCGATTGGGCAACATGCCTCGGTCTAAATATTGCAAAAAAGTACGTAAAATAGACTTTGATTCTTCTTGTTTGCCTGCGGCAATGGTCAAGCCGCGCATGGCAATCATCGTGTCGCGCCCCCAATCGGTAAACCAATGATAACCAGCAATTAACGTTGCGCTGTCGGTGGATTTTCGATGCACCAAAAATTGGTTTCCAGCAACGGTCAAGTCGCGCAGAAAAGGGTCTTTCGTGTCTGGTTCTAAACTTTTTAAACGCTTGATTTCATCGGCTTTCAAATCCGCTGGCGACATTTTTAACACCTCTGATTCGAGGGTAAAAATCACATAGCCTTTCTCCCCTGCTTCCAATTCCAAAGTGATTGTACCCATACTTTTCGCGTCTTCATGGAAGTCTAATCCGCGCTCCTGCTCGGCTTCGTATTCCAGATTTTTAACCCAATTGGGCTGTGCTGTAAAATTACCTTTTGAAAATTGGACAAACAATGGCGGTGCACCGTAGTGTGCATAAATTTTCAGTAAGTTAGGTTCCGATTGTTCGGGATAAAAATTAAAATATTCGTTTTCTGAAAACAAACTATGGTAATCGCGATGTACAAAAAGCGGATTCAGTTCTAATGCAATTGTTTGACTTCCAGCATTTTCGTATTCAATAATCGTAGCATTCTTACCATAAGGCATGAAAACCGTTTTGTGCAGTAGCGCATCCTCTTTCATTGCAAACGTAGCCTTCGGCAAAGGGACGCGTTCAAAACTTTGTAATAATTGAAAACCTTGCGGATGAATCACGCCGGGGAAACGATTGGTCGAAAGCGAATACGTTTCACCTCGTAAATGAACGATTTCTTCCACTTTCGATACCAGCACGCGCCGGTCGGTCGGCGGATTAAAAGCAGCCACGAGCAAGCCGTGATAGCGTCGGGTGTTCGCACCCATGATGGTCGAAGAAGCGTACCCGCCCAAGCCATTGGTCACGAGCCACTCTGTCGAAGCAAGGTCTTCGTAGGTTTTATTTGAGAAATGGAGCATTTTTTTATTTTTAAATCTGAGCTGTCAGAAGTTTGAAGCTGCTGACCTGAAATCATTTTTATACATCGGTAGTTTGCAACTGCCGACAATGGGGCCTGGCAAACCTTTGAGGTTTGCCAGATTGCTACCACGCCGATTTATCAATCAATTCCGCGACCAAGCCCGTCCAGCCGGTTTGGTGGGAAGCGCCGACACCTCTGCCGGTATCGCCGTGAAAATATTCGTAGAATAAAATCAAATCGTGGTAATGCGTATCGAATTGGTGCATGTGGTGGTCGCCGTGAACGGGGCGGCTGCCAACTTCATTGCGCTGAAAAATAGCCACCAAGCGACGTGAAATTTCGTCCGCCACTTCTTCCAAATTCATCCAGACCCCAGAGCCGGTGGGGCATTCCACTTTGAAGGTGTCTTGGTAATACTGGGCATAAGCACGCAAAGAATGACCGATGAGATAGTTCATAGGCATCCAAATCGGACCACGCCAGTTGGAATTGCCACCAAATAAGCCGGTACTGGACTCGCCAGGTTCGTATTTCAAGCCAAATTCTTCGCCGTCAATGTTAATCATGTAGGGCGTTTCGTGCTTTTTAGAAACCGAGCGAATGCCATTTTTACTCAAAAATTCGGTTTCATCCAACAGTGCTTTGAGCAACTGTTCCAGGCGAGCTTTGGGTACCAGCGAGAGTAAAATATCCTTTTCGTCATTTAGCTCGTCTATCACTAAATATTCCATCTGCTGCTGACGGTAGCGTTGAAACCATTTCAAACGACTGTAGAAATCGGGCAATTTTTTTAGCTTTTCTTGGTTCAAAGTCAGCACGGCAAAAAGCGTGGTCAAACCAACTAACGAGCGCACTTTGAGTGGAATGTAACGCCCATCGGGCAATGCCAGAATGTCGTAGAAAAAGCCTTCCTGCTCGTCCCAAGCGCCCGTCCAGTCAGCACTGATGCGATTAAGCGATGCTGCGATGTAGGTAAAATGTTCAAAAAACTTGGTTGCTACGTCTTCGTAAGCCACGTCGTCTTCACCGAGAATGAGCGCCATTTCCAGCATATTCAAGCAGTACATCGCCATCCACGCAGTGCCGTCGGCTTGTTCCAGATGCCCGCCGCCCGGAATGTAGCTGCTGCGGTCGAATACGCCAATGTTGTCCAAACCCAGGAAGCCGCCTTCAAACACGTTGTTGCCATTAACGTCCTTGCGATTGACCCACCAAGTGAAATTGATGAGCAATTTTTGAAATACACGCCGCAGGAAGTCCTTGTCATCTTTTCCATTACGTTCTTTATCCATTTTATAAACCTGAAGACAAGCCCACGCGTGTACAGGCGGATTCACATCGCCAAAAGCCCATTCATAAGCGGGTAGCTGCCCTTGCGGATTCATGTACCACTCGCGGAGGAAGAGAATCAATTGATTTTTAGCAAATTCGGCATCCACCATCGCTAGCGGCACACAGTGAAAAGCCAAGTCCCATGCGGCATACCAAGGGTATTCCCACTTATCAGGCATGGAGATAATGTCCTCATTATTAAGGGTTTCCCAATTGCTATTCCGACCGGATTTCCGACCAGCAGGCGGCGGCGTTTGCCCGGGGTCGCCATTCAGCCAACGTGGAATATCAATATTATAATACTGCTTGCTCCACAGCATTCCTGCGAATGCTTGGCGTTGGATGTTCGCTAAATCTTCGTTTTCGCCTTTTTTAAATGGATTGTAAAATTCATTGGCTTCTTCGATTCGGGTTTTAAAAACCGCGTCAAAATTTTTGCCAAGTGGTGCTTTGGAAGCCTCGTCGCGCGTGAGTCGTAGTTTGATTTCTACTTTTTCGCGGGGCATCAAGTGGAAATTATAAACAGGAGCAAACTTTGTACCTTCTTTTTTCTCGTTCAACCAATCATAATTATTATTAATAACCGCAGTGTGGAAGGCATCTTTTACAAAAGGGGTCGCATTAGGAATACCGAAGAGGCGCTCCGTATTAGTTTCATTTTCTGTAAATAAAGTCCGCTCTGGTTGTTCAAAATATAAATATTGCGTGCCTAAATGATGATGATTTGTAACAACGCAGTTTATATCATCTTGTAACTGAATAATCGGTTTTTCATGCTCCAATCCAAACGACCACAAATTTCTAAACCAAAGCGTAGGCAGTACCGAGATACGTCCATCTTTCATACCCCGATTGTGGATGGTGATACGAATGCAAATATCGTCTTCCGAAGCCTTGGCATATTCGGTAAATACGTCAAAATAAAGCGAATGCCGAAGCACCTCCGTGTGGCGCAACTCGTATTCTGGCTCGTCTTTCGAGCGATTGCGATTGGTTTCTACCAAATCTGCATACGGATATTCCTCGTGCGGATATTTGTACAAATGCTTCATGTAAGAATGCGTCGGCGTGCTGTCGAGATAGTAATATAGCTCTTTTACATCCTCGCCATGATTGCCTTCAGGACCGGTCAGACCGAACAATCTTTCTTTTAAAATGGGGTCATTGCCATTCCAGAGGGATATACCGAAGCAGAGATTACACAAATCATTACTAATACCCGCAATACCATCCTCGCCCCAGCGATACACGCGCGAACGGGCGTGGTCGTGCGGAAAAGAATCCCAAGCAGTGCCGCCCTCGCTATAATCTTCGCGCACTGTGCCCCACTGGCGTTCGCTGAGGTAAGGACCCCACTGAAGCCATTTTTTTTCGCCACTGTAATTTTCTTGCAGGCGTTTTTCTTCTTGATTCATAAAGTTTTATATTGGAATAATGGAATATATTGGAATAATGGAATATATTGGAATGATGGAATATATTGGAATATTGGAATATATTGGAATGATGGAATATTGGAATGATGGAATGTTAAGCGGGATTCCACTCTTCCAAATTTCCACCATTCCACTGTTCCATTTTCAACCATTATCTTCAAATCCCGGATACAAAGTCATCCCACCATCCACAAAAATCGTCTCGCCGTGAATGTAATCGGATTCGTCACTGCAAAGCCAAACGCACACATTTGAAATATCCGAAGTTTCGCCCACGCGCTTGTACGGAATGAGTTTTAGTAGTCGTGCTTCTGCCTCTGGCGTATGCCAAGCCGAGGTGTTAATAGGCGTTTTGATTGCTCCCGGTGCAATACTATTGACCCGAATTTTCATGGGACCCAATTCTTGTGCCAGTGATTTCATCATCAGCATCACGCCGCCTTTGGAAGCCGCGTAATTGATATGCCCTGCCCAAGGAATGATTTCGTGCACGGAGCTCATGCAGATAATCTTACCCAAAGACCTAGAAATTTCTGGGCGCGCACCACGTCTTACATACTCTCGCACTGCTTCTTGTGCGCATAGGAACTGCCCAGTAAGATTTACATCCAGCACATACTGCCAGTCTTCCAGTGCCATTTCTAAAAACGGCGCATCCTTTTGCAAACCGGCATTATTCACCAAAATATCTACCGTGCCAAAGGTGTCAATCGCTTTCTTAAACATCGCTTTCACTTGGTCTTGCTTGCTCACATCGGCTTTCACTGCAATGGCATTGCCGCCTGCCGCTTTGATGGTTTCGACGGCTTCGTCTGCGCCTTTGTTATTACCAGCATAATTGACCACCACATTCGCGCCTTCCAGCCCCAATCCAATCGCACAAGCCATCCCAATGCCAGAGCTTGCGCCCGTCACAATGGCAGTTTGCCCTGCTAATCTTTTCATTTGTTGTTGCATGATTGTTTAACTTTTATAACTTTTAAATTTTACATTTCGCGGTTTTACATTTTACATTTCAACTTTCTTTCAGCAATCTAATATCAATTTCTCGCTCCACATACTGCCACTCTTCGGTTTTACGTAACCTAGTTACCAATTCTTCAAAAGCATCAGCGTGCGCTGGCGCATATTCAAACCAAGTCAAAAAATCAAACGGCTCGCCAACGTCCCGACAATGGTACAACTTCCGAGCAATAGCTGGCAAATATTGTAAGCCCGTTGCTGTATGCTGCGATTTGGTTTCAAATATTTTCCGGCGTTCGTCTTGTGCCAATGCCCACCAAGCGGGTGATTTTCGGATGGGAATGAGCGCGGCGCAATTGGCTTTCGGTCGCCCAAGTTCCGCCTGAATCGCTCTCAGATTTTCTACTTCTTGTTTTTCAGCGTAGCGGATATTACTATTAAAACCTTTCAAAGTCCAAACACTTTCGTTCGATTTTATGGGCGTGCTTGGAATAATTTTCAAATGCGAAACGCGCGCTAGAGAATCGCCCGCCACTGCATCCGTTTTTATGACTTCCCACTCACCGCTCGTCCCGCCGATAAAATCAAAAAAGTTTTCTACCATTTTAGTAACAATTTCTTTGTAATTAAGCCGATTTAATTAATATTTTTTTTTACAAAATATCAATAATTTATTGTTAGCAAATTCATTATTTCAAATTTAATGCGCCTCCAACTGCCTATTATCAACGGAAGACTGTAATACTTCTTTTAAATGGTCGCCTACTCGTAGTGCCTGTGCAATGATGGTCAATCCTGGATTCACCGCTGAACTCGATGGAAAGAAACTGCCATCCACAACGTACAGATTGTGAACCTCATGCGCACGACAAAACGTATTCAAAGCGGAAGTTTTCGGGTCATTGCCAAAGCGAATTGTACCATTTTGATGTGCTGTACCGGCGATTGGAATTTTCTTACCAAGATACAAATGGTTGGGAATCAAGTAAGTCTCCCCGCTAACGTGTTCGAGTATCCATTGCAATTTTTTGTACAAACGATGGTGCGCTTCGAGGTTATTTTCGGTGTAATGCAGGTGAATTTCGCCGTTTTTACCTACCATCACGCGGTTATTCGGGTCGGGCAAATCTTCGGAAGTCATCCAGAAATCAAGCGAATGTTTTGCGACATAATCCAAAGCCAAGCCTGGCGCAAAGCCTGGCGCGTCTTCGCGGAACATCAGCGCGTCCGATTTTCCGAGCATTTGAATATGCCCCAGCGGAAATTCAAAATCGTCACTTTTGAAATAGAAATCATTCAAAGCCAGCGTTTTGCCAAACAAAGTAGCATTTGGCTTTTTAGAAATTGCCAGCAAAGCCGAGTTATTATGTGCCATGTAATGTCTGCCTACCACATCCGAGCCATTCGCCAATCCATTGGGATGCGCGTCATTTACCGAACGTAATAATAATGCAGCGGAATTAATTGCGCCGCAAGCCACTACTATAATATCCGCAGTAAATGTCAGCGTTTCTTCGCCTTTTTTTACAATGACTTCCTTTACTTCGTTGCCACTGGCATTAGTATTCAGGCGCTCCACATAGCTTTCTGTCATCAACGTTACATTTTTATATTGTAATGCTGGTTTGATACCTATTATATGTGCATCGGCTTTTGCTTCCGAAGCATCGGGAAAACCATCAAAACGGTCGAGTACGGGCGGTGCGTCTCCGCGTTGTTCGTCCAACTTTACACCAATCGGTAATGGAAATGGTTTTAAACCCAATTTTATTAAATCATCATGTAAGTCCTGGATGCGCGGCTCGTGCGGGAGTGGGGCATACGCATACGGTTCGCTCGCAGGCGGTTCAGTCGGGTCAATGCCGTGCTCGCCATGTACATGATATAATTTTTCTGCTTCGGTGTAATAAGGCTCCAAATCTTGATACGAAAGGGGCCACGCCGGGGAAATGCCGCCATGATGTTGTACCTCGCCAAAATCTGCCTCGCGCATCCGCAAGAGTGCAGCGCCGTAAAATTTGGTATTGCCACCTACGCCACAGCGAATGCCCGGACGGAAAGGCTTGCCTTTTTTGTCCAACCAGTGCTCAGTAGAAGTATATTTTTGATCCAAGAAAACGGCTTGCGTGCTCCAGTTGTCGCGCTCCCGAGGGATGTAGGAGCCGCGTTCTAAAATCGAGATTTTTTTGCCCGTCGGAGCTAAGCGATGCGCCAAAGTGCCGCCGCCCGCGCCTGTGCCAATAATAATAACATCGTAGTGATTCATAAAAACTGTGTTTGTGTGTTTAGGTGTTCGTGTGTTCAGGTCGCTCTTCACATGAACACATCGTACATGAACACCATATTATTCAATAATTAATTTGCTATTAAATCCGCCAAAGCCATCTAATTCGCGTAATAGATTCGTCGGGTCGGGTATCCATTCGGTTTCGTTGATAATAAATTTGTAGCGATATTCACCTTTTGGTAAGAACTTGTAACAGGTTTTCCAAATTCCATTAGATAGAGGTTGTAATGAAATTCCTTCCTGATTCCAATTCGTAAAATCGCCGGTGGTGGTGACCGTTTCAGCTGCGTGCTGATGTAATGAAAATTCAATGGTTTGCAGTCGGTAATTAATAATCGGTGTAAAATGGACAGGCAAATCGCTGTGCACGATCTCCGCCTCATAAACGGCACTCAAAGGATGCACTACGCCAAAACCTTGCCGCTCCGCCGAAACATTTGGCAATTTCCGAGCTGTTTGGGTCAAAATATTCCGCACTCCGGCTGGTGTCAAGGTTGGATTCGCTTCTAATAATTGTACCACCAAACTACTTACAATCGGTGCGGCGAACGATGTGCCGTCGGCGTGTTGGTAATGCGCGGAAATCAACTTGCGGTTGCCAATTTCTTCCTCAAGGGCTTGCCGAATCACGTCAGCAGGCTCATTGGTTAACTTTTTATCTAAACCCAATTGCGCCAAAACATTAGCAAATTTTGCTTGTAAATAACGATCCTCTTGGGTTTGCACCAAATCAAAAAGCACGGAAGCGTCCTTTTGAGCATTTGTAGCGGGCAAAATCGGCGCAGGAATCCAAATCGCAGGCGCGAGTACATCCGGTTTGTGAATGCCATCTATCGTATTGCCAAAGGTCGAGTGATACAGATTGTAAGCCAAGGCGTGCAGCGTATTCTGGTCATCCAAGCCACCGACGGAAATCGCGTGCGGGCTGTTGGCGGGCGCTTTCAAATAGGCATTTTCGTCATTGCCAGCAGCAACTACCACCACGATGCCCGCCTTCACTGCTTTTTCGATTGCCAAATCCACCGCATTTTCACGATAAGACGTTGACCAATCGTCGGTTACAGAGAGGTTTAGAACCCGAATATTATATTTTTTTTGATTACGAATTGCCCATTCTATTGCTTTCGTAATATTTTCGCCCGTAATCGCGCCTTGCTCGTCCGTCACTTTTAGCAGCACGACTTTTGCACCGGGAGCCAGACTTTTGTAAATGCCATTTGACAAAGTGCCATCGCCCGCGCCAACAACGGAGGTCATCGTACCGTGCCAAGCCGAGGTTTGAGGTTTGGAAGTTTAGAGGTTTAGTGGTTTGCCATTTGGAATGTCAACTGTTGCCAGGATGCGTCCCTCTAAATCGGGGTGCGGATAGAAACCGCTATCAATAAAGCCAATCGTGATATCTTTTCCGGTGTAATGCGGGTGTGCCATGAGGCGAGTAGGAATCGGTAGAATTTTATAACCATTTACTTCCGTACCGAAGTCAATGCCTTTGAAATCCGTCCACGCATCTATTTGGACTTGATCCACACAGCGATTGCACGCGCCCATCGAGGGATTCCAGCCGGGTACTTTTTTTTGAAGCATTTCTAAAATCGGGGCATCACAAGCACCGTTGAATTCGTGAAGCAGCTTTTTATAGCCTTGGTGACAAATTGGACATTGCATGGCATTTTTCGTTTGCTTTGAATTGATGGCACAAAACTGCACACCTTTAAAGCCCGAAAATGTTACCTACGTAACACTTATTGAAAATATTTACCAATTCAGCATACAAACTACCAACAGCGTCGCAATAGAGACAAAAAACGGCAGGAGCAATTTAATGGAGAGCAGCTTCATGCAAGACCCAGAACTTTCCATTTCCTAATTCAATTTTACCTTCCCGTTCTAATTCATTGAGCATGAGGGAGACCGATTTGCGGGAAGTAGCAATCAAACTCGCCATTTCTTGTTGGGTGAGCGAATGTTCTACGACAATGCCCTTGCCATGGGCACAAGGCTTACCGTAAATTTCTGTCAGGTCTTTTAAAAGTTCTATTAATCGGCGATTGACATTCTTAAAAAATAAAATTTCGAGGCGGCGCTCCAGTTTGCGTATGTTTTCGCCAATTTTTTTGTGAATCTCCCGAGCAAAGGGCACATAATCGCGCGCCAAGTCCTGGGCTTTTTCGACGCTCATTTTACAAACTTGGGTGCCTTCTTGAATGACCTGTGCAAAATCGCGGTGTGTGCTTTGCCCAAGAAATGCCATTTCTCCAAGCAATTCCCCTCGGGATAGGTATGTTTTTACAAATTCCTTGCCTTCGTCGTCGTAGTAGCCTACTTTAATTTTTCCGGCAGTAACTAAGTAAATTTCTTTTGCTGTTTCGTTGGGTAGAAACAAAAAATCGTGCTTATGATAAGTCATAGGCGGATGGTGCTTGACATGGTCAGCATATTTATAAGGGCAGAGCACCTCGAATAGGTCAATGGAGTCAAAATACCAGATTTGTTTCATATGGTAATAGGCTAAAAGTATGCTTTAATTTTTCAAAGAGTTGATTTTCAATAAAATGTGTTTTTTTCATAAAATCATTAATTGGTCACTGGGATATGGCTGAAAAATACATTCGTAAATTTGGCTGTCCGATTCTGAGCGCATTTAAAATTCGTCAAACCTTTATAAAATAATTTAATTAATTAATTATCGTAACTACTTCTACTTTGGCACTTTAGAAAATCGATCTAAATCAACTTTTCTTTTAAGGTGTCTTCGGGCTAAAGCGTCCAAAATACCTT
>Ga0163146_10007190_pt1 | contig 12299 bp, 9 predicted proteins | sample OliLakLV19MP7G1_FD_148648 | JGI IMG/M metagenome (GOLD analysis project Ga0163146, IMG submission 148648) | Freshwater microbial mat bacterial communities from Lake Vanda, McMurdo Dry Valleys, Antarctica - Oligotrophic Lake LV.19.MP7.G1 | ecosystem: Environmental > Aquatic > Freshwater > Lake >... | reverse complement strand
GGCTGCATCCTGGGACCGAGCGGCTGCGGCAAGACCACTCTCCTTCGCTGCATCGCGGGTTTCGAGCCGGTCACAACGGGCGAGATCAGCGTCGGTGGCGTGGTGGTCTCACGCCCAGGGCTGGTCGTCCCGCCAGAGAAGCGCCGCATCGGCATGGTGTTCCAGGACTACGCACTTTTCCCGCACCTCGACATCGCCGCGAACATCGCCTTCGGGTTGCGCTCTATGGACGAGAGAGAGCGCGGCGCACGCGTCGACGAGTTGGTGACGCTGGTCGGCCTGGGCGGATCGCTGTCTGCCTACCCGCATGAGATCTCGGGCGGCCAGCAGCAGCGCGTTGCGCTTGCGCGCGCGCTCGCGCCGAAACCCGACCTGCTGCTGCTCGACGAACCGTTCTCCAACCTCGACGTCGACCTGCGCGAGCGGCTTTCGCTCGAGGTGCGCGACATCCTCAACGCGAGCGGCACGACCGCGGTCATGGTGACCCACGATCAGTACGAGGCGTTTGCGATGGCCGACGAGATCGGCGTGATGCGCGAAGGCCGCATCGAGCAGTGGGACACGGCCTACAACCTTTACCACCGCCCGGTGAACCGCTTCGTCGCGGACTTCGTCGGCCAGGGCGTATTCCTGCCGGCCAGGGTCCTCAACGATCACCAGGTCGAAATCGAGCTCGGGGTGCTCAACGGCTTCATCCCGCACGAATGCCAGTCGGGATGCGACGTGTGCGGCAAAGGCTGCAGCGCCGAGGTGCTGCTGCGGCCGGACGACATCATCCACGACGATGCGTCGGCGCTGCAGGCGGAAGTCGTGCACAAGGCTTTCCGCGGCGCCGAGATCATGTACACGCTGAAGTTAGGCAGCGGGCGCAAGGTGCTCGCGCTCGTTCCGAGCCACCATAACCACACGCTCGGCGAGCGCATCGGCATCCGCCTGGACGTGGATCACGTGGTCGCATTCAGCCCGTCTCTTCCTTCAGGCTGAAGACAACCGGCACATCGACCGTGAACGACTTTCCGCGCAAGGCCGGCGGGATGGGTGTGAGCGGCTTGGCCTTGCGGATCATTTCGAGCGCCTGCTGATCGAGCACCTCGTATCCGGAGCGCGAGCGGATGCCGATGGAAACGATGCTGCCCTCCGGACCGATCACCATGCGGATCTCGGCCTGGCCTTCCCAGTTGTTGTCCAGCGCGAGCCTCGGATAGCGCTTGTAGCGCTTGGCTGCGGCAATGATCGCAATGCGGTACTGGCCGAGAGTCCCCGGATCCGCTGAATCGGTTGCCGCGGGCGAAGCGGGTGCGGGAGGGGCAGGTGTCGGGGCTGCTTCCACCCTGGCGGTCGTCGACGAGGCCGAGGTAGGCGGTGGCGGTGGCTGAGGCTCCGCGGCTCGCGGCGCCTCGACCACGGCGGGCGCCCGGGCCACTGTGGTTGCCGGCACCTGCGCAGGCGATGGCGGCACGGCCAGCTTCGGCTGGGCAGTCTCTGCGCTCGCAGGCTTGCGCTGCGTTTCCAATGCGGGTGTGGACCTCGGGCGCGGTTCGACCTCGGGCGCGGCCACCTGCGGCGGTGCCGGGGCCACTGGCGGGCGCTTGACCAGGTGCGCCACCAACGGCGGCGACTCAGGCGCCCGCTTTCGCTTCATCGGATCGAGCCAGCGCGGCGCCAGCAAAAGGATCAGCGCATGCGCGAGAATCGACGCAACGATCGCATAGGCGAGCAGCCGGTCCGAATCGCCCGACACGCTGGCAATCGCGCTAGTTCGACGCGCGCTCACCGAGCAGGCGCCAGACCTTCTCCGGCGTGATCGGCATCTCGATCTGCCTCACGCCGTGGCTCTCGAGCGCATCGAGCACCGCGTGAACCACGGCCGGCACCGCGCCGATCGTTCCGAGCTCGCCGCAGCCTTTTACTCCGAGCAGGTTCGTCTTGCACGGCACGCTTTCGTCGAACACGTTGGTCATCTGCGGGAGGTCGTCGGCTCGCGGGACGCAGTAGTCCATGAGCGAGCCGGTCAGCAGCTGGCCGGTCTCGTCATACACGGCCTGCTCGAACAGCGCCTGGCCGATACCCTGCGCAATGCCACCCTGGACCTGCCCGGCCACGATCATGTGGTTGATGATGCGCCCGATGTCGTCCACGCTCGTGATCCGCTCGACCCTCACCACGCCGGTGTCCGGATCGATCTCGACTTCGGCGACCTGCGCGCCGTTCGGCCACGAAGGCGCCGACGGCGTCTCGGTGGCCGAGACGCGAATGAACTTGTCCGCCTGCCGCGCGGCGAGGTCCGCGAGGCCGATGGTGCGGTCGGTGCCGGAAATGGCAAACTTTCCGTCGCGGAACTCGATGTCCGCCGCCGCGGCCTCGAGCGCTTCGGCCGCGAGCTCCTTGCCGCGGATGATGACCTTGCGCCCGGCCGAGACCACCGCGGAGCCGCCCACGAACGCAGAGCGCGAGCCGACGCTGCCCACGCCGTTGGCCTGGTCGGTGTCGCCCTGCACGATGCGGATCGCCTCGATTGGGATCTGCAGCACCTCCGTGATGAGCTGCGTGTAGCTGGTTTCCAGCCCTTGGCCCATCGCCATCGTGCCGGAGAAGACGGTCACGGTCCCGTCGGCATCGACGCGGATGTCCACGGTCTCCGTGGGAAGCGCGCCGGTCCATTCGATATAGACGGCCAATCCCCGTCCGCGCAGTTTTCCCGCGCGTTTGGAAACCTCCGCGCGGGCGGCATAGCCTGTCCAGTCGGATTCCGCGACCACCCGGTCGAGGATGCGCGCGAATTCACCCGCGTCGTAGACGTCCCCCAGATGCGTGCGGTACGGAAACGCGTGGGGTTCGATGAGGTTGCGCCGGCGAATCTCGACCGGGTCGATGCCCATCTCGCGGCCCGCTTTCTCGATGAGGCGCTCCATGAGGTAGTTCGCCTCGGGACGGCCGGCGCCGCGGTAGGCGCCGCTGGCCATGATGTTCGTCAGCACGCCGCGCACGTGATAGTCGATGAGCGGCACGTGATACACCGTCGTCTGCACCTTGGGCCCGAGCATGAGCGGGATCATCGCGGTCGAGCCGACCGGGACCGCGCCGAAATTGGCGATCATCTCCATCTTGAGGGCGAGGATCTTCCCGGACGCGTCCAGGGCCAGTCCCGCCTTGAAGAGCTGGTCGCGGCCCGCATGCGCGGCGAGGAACTCCTCGCCGCGCTCCGCCCGCCACTTGATGGGGCGGCCGAGCTTCCTGGCCGCGTAGCAGGCCACTGCATCTTCCGGGTACAACCCCGTCTTCATGCCGAACCCGCCGCCGATATCGCCAACGGTGACTCGGAACTGCGCGGGCTTAGTCTTGAATGTCGCAGCGAGCGACTCGCGCGTGCCGGTCGGCTGCTGGGTCTGCGTGTGCAGCGTCCAGCGATCCTTTTCGTACACCGCGATCGCGCTGCGCGGCTCGAGCGCCGTCGCGATCAGGCGCTGGTTATGCAATTCGACCCGCGTGACATGGGCTGCCTTGGCGAAGGCGCCCGCCACCGCGGACGCATCGCCATAGCGGGCTTCGGCCGCGATGTTTCCCGGCGCCGCGGCGAAAACCTGCGGCGCACCCGGCTCGAGCGCCTTGAGCGGATCGACCACGCAGGGCAGCTCCGCGTAGTCGATCGCCACCAGTTCCGCGGCGTCCTGGGCCTGTTCGCGTGTTTCGGCCACGACCGCCGCGACGGGATGACCGACGTAGTACGCGGTGTCTTCGGCCAACGGCGTGCGCAGGGGCGCCGCCATGGGCTCGCCGCTCGCCTGCTTGAAGAGCGGCGGGAACGGGATGTGGCCGACGCCGTCGGCCTTGAGGTCGGCCATGGAATACACGCCGACGACCCCGGGCGCCTCGCGCGCCGCGCTCGAGTCCAAGCCCGTGATCCGGGCATGCGCATAGGGCGAGCGGACGATGACCAGCCAAGCCTGACCCGGCACATTCCTGTCGTCGCTGAAGCGGCCCTCGCCCTTGAGCAGCCGGTCGTCCTCCAGCCGCTTCTGTGATCGCGAGGAGCCGAAGCGTGCGGAGTCCGGGTCGAACTGGGTGGCGGGTGCGTTCATCGAAGGCCTTGAATGACAACGGCCCGGTCAGGGCCGCCTGGGTGAGGTTGGGGCGTAGCCCTCATTTTAGCCGCTCTGACTGGCTGCGTTGCATAGCGCGCTGCAATGTGCGATCCCCGCCGGCGTCCCCGCTGGCATGGGGCGAACTGGCCCTTTAGCCCGGTGGCTTTGCGTCCACGCCTTTCGACGTGGTTGCCCTTGTGAACCAATGAACGGCCGCCCGGGAAGGCACTTGCCACTCGCCCCGGGAGCTTGTGCGCGGGTCCTCAAAAGGTCGGCAATGGTTCCGGCCGCCCGCCCGCGTAGCCCTGATACCCCAGGATGTCGAGTTCCTTCAGCACCGGCACCAATGCGATGTCCTCGACGCCCTGCGCGATGATCGGTATCTCCAGCGGCCGCAGCATGCGCAGCATCGCTTCCAGGACGAATCGCACATCCTTGCGCGCGCAGATCTCGTTTGTGAACGCCGGAGCGAGCTTCAAATAGGCCGGCATCAGGTCGTGCACCGTGGCAATCGCACCGCGATCGAGCTCGAAATGATCGAGCGCCAGCCGGCTGCCCGCGTCACGAAGCTCGGCGGCGAACTGGTGCGTGAGCGGCAGGGATTTGCTTGCGGCTGCCCCAGTCATTTCAAACACCAAACGGCGGGCCGCGGCCGGGTTGTCTTTCAGAAACTGTATCAGCCATGCGCGGAACGACGCGTCGCCCACGCTTTGTAGCGACACGTTCAGGCTGATGGTCCGCGGCAGGGTTGAATCACGTGTCACCGCGGCCACGACCATTTCGGCGACTTTCCGGTCGAGCAATGGCAGCAAGCCCAATTGCGCGGCAATCGGCACGAACGTTCCCGCGGCAATCGGCGCGCTTCCGGCATCCGCGATCTGCGACATGAATTCCATTTGGAGCGGATGGCCGCCCCTCGACGGTGAGCACTTTCTGGCAGAGCAGCGAAACCCGACCCGCGTCGATCGCTTGCCTGACCGCCCGGATCGTGTCGACCACCGGCGCGTCCGCCCTGGACTCGTCGAGGGCCACGCCGCCCTTCCCCGCCACCCGCGCCAGCGCGGCCTCGGCGCGCTGTGCGAACTCGGCAAGCCGTGCGCCGCCGCCGAACCCGGCCAGGCCGCAGGACAGCGCGAAATCGAAAGGAAATCCGCAACTGCGCATCTGCGCCGGGAAACTCGCGCAGATCGACTGTGCCCATTCGCGCGCCCCCCCGTCGGACACGTCCGACAGGAAAGCCGCAAACACCGGCCCGTGCCACCGGCCGACCAGAGGAAGGATAGGCGGCGCCGGCGCGGCCATGGCCGCGGCGAGCCCCGCCAGGAGTGCATCGCCCTTGGCCACGCCCAGCGCCTTGTTGATATCTTCCAGGCCGCTCGGGGCGAACAGCGCCAGCGTCCCCGAATGCACGTCGCCGTTCTCGCCGATGGCGCTCTCGATCGAACGCTCCAGGCCGCGCCGGTTGAGTTGTCCGGTCATGCCGTCTTCGTAAAGTTCGTGTCGCAGGCGCTCGGCGCGCGAGGTTTCGCTGGCGATCGTGTCACGGATCTTGCCCGAAAGGCTGTTGATCGCGGCGATGACACTTTGCAACTCCCGTGTTCGCGGCCGGATATCCACGGTAACGAATCGCCGATTGCTGATCGCATCGGCCGTTTCCTCGATTTTTTTCAGCGGCCGCAGAATGCCCAGCAGATACAGGCGCATTGCGACAAGTGCCAGCGCGAACAGGAGAACCAGCCAGGCGAGCGTGGCAATGGCGGCATCGTAGAGCTGGCGATACGCATACTCCGGGTGGACTCGCACCAGGACCCTGCCCAACTGGCGCCATCCCGAGGTGATCAACGCTTCTCCCTGCGGGCCCTCCAGCGTCACCAGGCCGGTAAACCATGCCGGCACGTCCGTCGTGCGACGGTCGAGCCGACGGGCGAACAGGATCTCGCCCTTCGGATCCTCGACCGTGATCGACAGGAAGTGGCCGCGGTCGAACACTGGGCTCACCATGATGTTGATGAGGGAGAGGTCGATCACCGGCATGCGCGCGCCGATCGACAGCGCAAGTTGCGTGGCGGTCTCGTTGGCGTGCGCGTCGAGCTGATTTTCCAGATTGCCGCGCGCGCTGGCCACGTAGATCGCCTCGATACCGACGAGAAGCGCGATGAAGATGAGCGCGGTGCCGGAAAGCAACTGTCTTCCGAGGGTCACGGCGGCCCCATCGCTAGATGCGGGCTTCCATGGCGAGCCGCGTCTGCACGTGGATCCAGTTCCGGATCTCCGAAGGCTTGCCGCGCCTGCCGCCTGCCACCAACCTGATTTCGTCGTCGTTGAAACTGTAGACCGGGTCGAGATCGGTGCGCTGCGAAGCCGGTCTTACACGAGGAACGAGGTTGTCCAGGATCAGCGGCTCGGCCTCCGCGCTCGCGTAATAGGCCAGGACCATGTGCGCCTGTCCATTGAGGTTGAGGACGCGCACATAAGTAATGCGCAGGCGAGCGATAGGCACGCCCAACTCCTTGAGCAGGTAATATTTGGCGATCGCGTAGTCTTCGCAATCCCCGCCGGCGCTACCGATCAACTCGGCCGGTGTCGCCCAATAGTCCTCGGCGCCCCAGTGTTCCCGGTCCTCCTTCCAGGTCACGTTGTCGTTGATCGCGGCGTTGACCATTTCCAGCGCCGCCTCGTGGCCGTCCGGGGTTTCGAACACTCGCGTCGGCGAGAAGCCTTTGCGCTCCCGGGCGAACGTTTTCCACCGGCCGATCCGCTGCACGGTCGAAGCCCCGAATCGCTCGGCATATTTCGCGGCCAGCATTGCGCTGACCCGGGTCGAAAATCCGAGTTCGCTCGGCTGTTGTGCCGAACCAGTGCCGATCAGGGCAATGATGCCGCAGGCGGCCGCGCCCTTGGCAAGCATCGACTTAAGGCTCATCTGCACGGCGCCCTTCCCCGCATCTGGAAATGTCTGTGCTGGAATTATCGGCACCCTCCGGCGAAACCGAAGAGGCGAATTGCGAAGGATTCCCCGCCCCGAATTGAAGGCCGAAACCCGCCCTGTTTCACGCATCGAATGAACCCGCTCGCGCGTAACGTGACGCCTTTCTTCGCGCTTCCTGATCCGGGGACGGCATGGCATTGGCAATTTCACTGGCTCCCAAAGCGCCGGTGCCCTCGCGCATCGGGCGTTTCGAGGTCCTGCGCGAACTCGGCCGCGGCGCGCAGGGCGCGGTCCACCTTGCGATGGACACCCACCTGGAGCGGCAGGTCGCGCTCAAGACCCTGCATCTGAATGCCGATGGCGCGGCTTCGCAACTCGAAGCGCTGCTCGCCGAGGCGCGCATCGTCAGCCGGTTGCAGCACCCCAACATCGTCACGCTCTACGACGCGGGCGAAGACCAGGGCGAGCCCTACCTCGTGTTCGAATTGGTCGAGGGGCACAGCCTCGCGCAGCGCGTGCGCGCCGACGGACTCATGCCGGCGGCCGAGGCGGTGCGCATCACGCTCGCGCTGCTCGAGGGCATTGCGTACGCCCACGCCCGGCAGGTCGTCCACCGAGACGTGAAACCGGCCAACATCATGCTCACTGCCGAGGGCGTGCCGCGCCTGATGGATTTCGGCATCGCCGTGCATGGCCCCTCGGACGAGCACGCCGAGTTCTGCGGCACGCCGGCCTACATGGCGCCGGAGTACATCGCCACGCATCGCTACGAGGCCTCCTGCGACCTGTTTTCGCTCGGCGTGGTCCTCTATGAAATGCTCACCGGCTCGCCGCCCGTGCGTTCGCGCGACCCCTACCAGACCATGCACAGGATCGTGCACGAGGATTACGAACCGCCGTCACGGAGCAACCCCAGCGTCGCCCCCGAACTCGACCTGATCGTGATGAAGGCCCTGGCCAAGGACCCGCGCGAGCGATACGACGGAGCGCTCGCAATGGCGGCGGCGCTCGAGGCGTGGTTGGCGCCCGAGCCGGCCGCCCCCGAATCCGCCGAGCCGGCCAAGCAGGGAACCCTCGAGTTCCTGCTGCGTCGCATGCGCCACCAGAGCGACTTCCCGGTCCTGTCCGGAGCGCTTTCCGCGGTCACGCGCGTCGCCGCCGACCGCGAGCACGCGAGCGTGCTTTGCAACAGCATCCTCAAGGACTTTTCGATCACCAACAAGCTGCTGCGCATCGTCAATGCGTCGAACTACGCGCAGTTCGGCGGCACGATCAGCACCGTGTCGCGCGCGGTGGCCATCCTCGGATTCGACCAGGTCCGCTCGATCGCGCTTTCGCTGATGCTGTTCGAGCACCTGCACGACAAGCCCAAAGCCGCGGAGCTCAAAGACGAAGTGGTCGCGTCCTACTTCTCGGCGATCCTTTCGCGCCAGCTGTGCGGCCTGGTCGGCATTCACGACACCGAACAGGCCTTCATCTGCTCGATGTACCACCGGCTGGGCCGGTTGCTCACCACGTATTACCTGCACGACGAAGCGCAGGAAGTCGCGCGCCTGATGGCGGCCCGGGGGTTCGACGAACGCCGCGCTTCCACCGAGGTGCTCGGCATTTCCTACGAGGACCTCGGCGCCGGCGTGGGCCGCGCCTGGAACCTCCCCGATACGATCCTCACCTCGATGCGGTGCGCGGCCGGCAAGACCGCGCCGCGCCCGGTCGGCGAGGACGACAAGCTGCGCGTGATCTCGGAACTTTCCAACAGCCTCGCGGCCGTGGTGCGAACATCGAGCGAACGCGACCGCGCCGCGAAGCTGGCCGGGCTGGTCGAACGGTTCGGCGCGGCCACCGGCGTTTCGGCCAGAGGCCTCACCGGCGCGGTCCAGGAATCGCTGGCCCGGCTGATGGGCGACGCGCAGGTCCTTGGCTACAGCGCAACCATGTGCCCGGTCGTGGCCAACGCCAGGAGCTGGGGGACGCCCGTTTCAGCTCCGGACGAAGGAGACCCCACATTGCGCCGGATCGCTCCAGACATCGTTCTTCGCACGGCCGACCCGGCGCAGTTCGCCGCCCCCCCCACCGATGCGCTGCCCTCGGCCCACCGGCACGCGGCGCTGGCCGCGGGCGTGCAGGACATCACCAACACGCTGGTCGGCGAATACCACCTGAACGACCTGCTGCGCATCATCCTGGAGACGATGTACCGCGCCATGGGATTCACGCGCGTGCTGCTTTTCGTGAGCGAACCGGCCCGGCAGCTGCTGCGGTGCCGGTTCGGTTTTGGCGCGGACGCCGATGCGCTCGTGCAGTCCGGACTGTCGGTGCCCACCACTGGTTCGCGCGACGTGTTCTATGCGGCCGTCGTGCAGGGCGCCGATCTGTGCCTGGAGGACCTCGACGCCGAAAAGGTGAAGCCTTACGTGCCCGACTGGTACAGGAAGGCGATCGGCGCAAAGGGCATGGTGCTGCTGCCACTCGTCGTCAACAAGAAGGCGCTCGGCCTCATTTACGCCGACGCCGAACGCGCCGAAACCCTCCGTTTCAGGCCCGACGAACTCAGCCTGCTCAAGACGCTCAGGAACCAGGCGGTGCTCGCGATCCGCCAGAAGAGCTAGCCCGCATATTTCACGCGTAGTCCGATTGGTGCTGAGGTGAGTGCGGGTGGAGTGATTTTTGCGGATTGACTGGCGAGGAAGATCGTCTGGTGAGGGAAGGCGGAACGCCCGGCCATCGGGCGACTATGCCCTTTCCAGCAATTGCTCTTGACGGAGACTGGCCGGACTGAGGCTCAGCGTCCGCTATCGGGGCGTCTGACTGAGGCATGACAAGGGTATGGCTGGCCTTTGCCAGCGGTGGTGGTGCTGGTAATTGCACTGGCGGGAGCGGTAAAGCGGCGGGTAAGAATTTGACTACCGAAACGCTACGCTATACACTTGAAACGTGATTAAGAAATTCCGCCATAAAGGTCTGCAAGCCTTTTTCGATACGGGCAGTCGGGCGGGTATTCAGCCGCACCATGCCGCGCGACTGAAGCGACAACTGACACGGCTTGACATTGCCAAGCTCGCCAAGGATATGAATGTGCCGGGATGGAAATTGCACCAGCTTTCGGATGGGCATTGGTCGGTGTGGGTCAATGGAAACTGGCGCATGACATTCACATTTGAAGGGGTTGATGCCGTGCTGGTTGATTATCAGGACTACCACTAAGGAGCATTGGACATGACGCGAATCCACACCCCCCCTCATCCGGGGGAAACCTTGCGGGTGGATGTGTTGCCAGCCCTGGGGCTGACTGTGACCAAGGCCGCTGCTCAATTGGGAGTGACTCGCGCCGCGCTGTCTCGCGTACTCAATGGCCGCGCCGCCATCTCGCCGGAAATGGCGCTGCGCTTGGAGGGCTGGCTAGGCGTTGAAAACGGTGGACACGCTGATTTGTGGATAGCGCAGCAGACTGGATATGACTTGTGGCAAGCCAGAAAAGCTGGTGCACCGAAGGTGAAACGCGCTCGAGTATTACCCGCTGCCTGACGGCATCGGGCAAAAGCGGCGCGAAGCATCCGTCCTGATCTGCCTTCGCAGTGAGCCGCTTTGCGAAGGAGCCGCCGTGTGGGCGCGGAACTTTCCGTGGGTCACGCGCGGATCCGACGCATACATGCCCCGCAGTCCGTGCAGGCCGTAGATGGGCTGGTGCAGTCGCCTTGTCACCTCGTTGGCGATCCGCTCCACGCTGCGGTTGAATTCCGCTTCGTGTCCACCCTTGGGGAGGGATCCCCACGGACCGGATTCGCGTGCCTGAAATGTACTGGTACGGATACGCCAACTGCCTGGAGAACGGCTCCAGTAAACGATTCCTCGAGGAGAATGTTAAGGATTACGCCTCGCCGAGAGGCCCGTGGGATGCGGCTCTTATCGGCCGCGCACGGGCGGACATTAGGATTATTTTAACTGGGGCTGATTGAACGTTCGGAAGACGGCTTGATTTCGGTGCCGTTCGAATCGGTGGAAATTCGCTTTCCCTTCGCGCGGGTGGCCTGAGCCATACGCCCGCGCAGCGCCAGGTCCGGCGAAGATGCCCAAGGAGATCGTCGAGCGGCTGTCGGTATTTGGTCTTCGCCCTTAGACGCGCGAAGACCCCGCCTGCGCAACGCGGCGCACGCCCAGTGCGTTGCACACCCGGTAAATCGTGTCGAACCGGGGCTTTGAGCTGGGGCGCAATGCCTTGTACAGAGCCTCTCGGGTCAGGCCAGACTTTTCGGCCACCGCGCTCATGCCGCGGGCGCGGGCCACCACGCCCAGCGCATGGGTGAATTCACCCATGTCGTTTCCCAACTCCAGGGGTATTGCTACCGACAGTTTCTCAGAAGGTACAGTTCCGGGAGCGCTCGTAAGCAGAGCTTCCCGACATCACACAGATTGCGCGATCGGCCCTGCGGGTTTCCTCAAGCCCGCAGCGCCAGGAGCGCGATGAAACCCGAGCGTGACTCGCCGGCGGCCTTGGCCGCGGCATCGATCCGGCGCAGCACGCGCGCCGGCAGAGTGATGTTCACGCGTTCCCTCTTGTCCGCCAGTTCGGCCAAGTCGACCGACACCACCGCCCAGATCCATCCGGTGTACTCGGCATTGGCCTGGTGCTCGGCGATGTGGCGCGGTTCGGGCACCTGGCCGCCATCATCGATGACGGTTTCCAGCCACAGTTCAATCGCCTCTTTGGTGTTTAGTATGGCTTCGTCCAGGGTGTCTCCCGCAGAAAAGCAGCCGGGGAGATCGGGTACGGTCACGCCGAAGGCATGACGCTTGTCGCCCGGTTCAATGGCAATTGGATAATTCATCGCGCTTACTCCTGTCAGTTCAGTCCGGCTTGCCTCATCAACTTGTGCAGCAACCCTGTTCCCAAGGCCTTCTTCGGGTGCGGCACGCTGATGTGGCCACCCTTTTCCGGGTGAATGTAAACGTGGTGTGATCCTTTCACCCCCCGCAGCACCCAACCCGCCTGCTTCAGTCGCTTGATGAGCTCGGAGCTGTGCATAGTGTGTATTATACACACGCCGCGAAGGGCAAGTCGCCGCCCCGGCGGACTCACGAATCGGCAAACCCGGCCGATAAGGAGTCGATGTGGCTCCTCTCACAACTATGGCGCCGCCTGACCGAAGGCCCCTCCGGCGGCGGCCCGCGTCCCGCGCCGGTCGATCTTCATCCGTTCGCGCTTGCCGCCTCGGAAGACAACCGCTTCATCGTGCTGCGCGAAGCGGTGCTGGACCGCGCGATGGGCGTGGCGGGGTACGACTTCTCGC
>Ga0163146_10007183_pt1 | contig 12307 bp, 10 predicted proteins | sample OliLakLV19MP7G1_FD_148648 | JGI IMG/M metagenome (GOLD analysis project Ga0163146, IMG submission 148648) | Freshwater microbial mat bacterial communities from Lake Vanda, McMurdo Dry Valleys, Antarctica - Oligotrophic Lake LV.19.MP7.G1 | ecosystem: Environmental > Aquatic > Freshwater > Lake >... | reverse complement strand
TGACAAGTTCCTTCACCAACCCAGCAACCAGCTGGCGCGCTTGTTCAACATCGGTTGCCGCTGCGACAATTGTGTCATCGACAATGCTCCCAGCGATATGGATGCGGCGGCCGAACACGGGAGAGCGCGCCATCACTTGTCCTCCATCACCGGCGACGCCTGAAGTGCGGAAGCAACCGATTTCAAATGCTCGAAGCGAAGGGGCTCTTTCGGGTAGGCCTTTGCGAGCGCCGCCGGGTAGAGGCGCGTGCGAATATCCGAATATGTCCATGTAGGATGGCCCGCACGCGCGCCCGTTGCCGCGACGAGTTCGGCGAACTGGGCGGGCGCGAGACCGAGACCCGCCAGATCCATCGTAAAGAGCTGTCGACGCTCCTCATCGGAGGGACGCTTGAATTCTTCGATGATGGCGGCGCGCCGGCGAAGCGCGGCATCCAACGCAGAGAGACGGTTCGTGCAAAGGATTACGACAATCCGTCCGCCATATTGGCGCAGATCATCGACGCCCTGGATTAGAGTATTCACCGCCACTTTGTCCTCGTGATGGCTGTGATCCTGGGCGCGCGATGCGCCGAGGCTGTCGCCTTCGTCAATCACCAGGATCGCGCGGCGATGTTTACCCGCAGATTGAATGACCTTGCGAAACGCATCTGCAATCAGCGTCCCCATCTCGCCGACCATACCGCTGCCGCGGACACGGTTTGAGAGCTTGAAGAGGATGGAATCCTCGCTTCCCGCCTCAACGACGAGCCTATTGGCGATGCATTCGGCCATAGCGGTCTTGCCGGTTCCGACATCGCCGTGAAAAATCACCAGCGGATATTGCTCGGCCACGAGGTCGCAGATGGCCAGCTTCCCGCCATGATGCATCCGGTTCCAGTCGCCGAGGCCGCCGACATTCAGCAGCAGGCGGAGTTGGTCATGAACACGGGCGTAGCGCGTCTCGAACCCCAACAACGTCTTCTCGCGCCTGGCCAGCGCATCATTGGGCAGCGGCGTTTCGCTGTCGAACATGCTCGGCTGGCTCACGCGGCCCAATCCTTTCGCTGCATGCCATAGGCGTTGCTGGCATAATTGCGGCCGCCTGATGACATCAAGTTGGTATGGTTGGTGTCGTCATAAGACGTCACCCATCCGATCTTGAGCTTGCCCTTGGTCCCTTCGCGGGCTGCGCTCGTATAGGCGTCGGTATAGCTGAGCACGATGCGCAGATTCGCACCCGACACCTTCGGCCAAAGGACGCCGCCTGGGCGGCTCGACGTCAACGAGCCGGCTTCGGTATCGACATCGAAGCGCACGGCTTTCGCCTCGGCGCCATTGCTGAGCAGCGTCACGTCGACCCACTTGAGGTACCCGGCTTTGGCGAGCACCTCGACATCATGCGCATAATCGGCAGCGTTCGCTGCGGTCCAGGCACCAGTGCTGTCCGCGATCATGACGAGATCGGCCTTCACGCGGCGGACAACATTTTCGATATCGGCGACCGTGTAAGTGGCGGTGGCGGTTCTGGTCTGGCTCATCTCAGTCTTCCGTCTTGAAGCGAGGGCCGAAGATTTCCTTCCAGACCTCATTGTCGTTTTCGGCTGATGCGAAATTGGCGGTTTCCCAGGCTGCCTCAGCAGCGGCGATGATCTCCTTGCGCTCGGCCTCGGAAATTCGGCTGGTCACGTTGTTTAGACTGTAGACGGGATCAAGAATGACCACCGGGTCGGAGAAAGTGGTGAACGGCGCCGCATTCTCGGGGAAGCTGATCTCGTCTTTAAGGCCGGACTGAGCGATATAGAGGAGGAAGTTCCGGAAACGCTGCTCGACGCTCCCCGCATTGCCCTGCGTCGCCAGGACATGCGCCATGATCAGCTCGATCGCGAAGGACTTGAGCGGCTTGATCTCAGCTTGGTTGCGCCACTTCTTGGCCATCCGCACGAGCGTACGAAAATCGCTATCCTGGTTCTTGCGGTCCCTGACAAACTTGATCTGACAGGGTGCGCAGGTCTGGATCTTCGAGCCGTCATGGATGTCGAATTGCCATCCATAGCCGGAGCGGTTCGCATCCTCGATCACAGGCACGATATCGACGCTGAGGCCCGTTCCGACGAACGTCACAGTCGCCGCCTTGCGCTGGATCTCGAAGTCTTCGACCGACTTGCTCGGATATTGCTTGATGAGAAGATCGTAGATCGTGTTGTTCAGGCTATCGAGCGTTTCCTTGTCCGCATCACGACCTGAGATGTAGAACACCACATCGACATCGACCGGATCGGCGCTGGTCTTGCGCAGAATCGTATATTTAGCGAATGAGCCCGCCTTCACCACCTTGGTGATCTTGATCTCAGTCTTGTCTCGGACGCTCTTGCACAATTCGACGACCAGGCGATCCACCTGTTCGTGATATTCTTTTCGCTTGTCCGACGGCAGGCGCAGGACAGTGCTGTCATAGTAACGGACTTCGGTATTGCTCAACGCCATCGCCACATCCCTTCTCACTCGGCGCGCGCCGGACGGCCCCGCTGGGCGGCGGGTTCCGGCAGTGCGCCCCGCATCGGCATCGGTTTACAAAACAAACCATAATCGATCACGCATCCATGAAATGGGAAGCCATTTAACACATTTCAAGGGTTTTAGTTTACAAAACTAGTCCTTTATCATATATTTGGAAACCAACAATCTCAAGGAGGCCACCATGATCGGAAACAAACTCAAAGTAGCCCGGTCGGCGTCAGGCCTGTCGCTGCGCGCGCTTGCCGACGCCATGAGCGGCATCGTTTCGGCTCAAGCCATTGGAAAATATGAGAGAAATGAGGACATGCCGAGTTCGCGCGTCTTGATAGCTCTGGCGGCTGCCCTCGGCGTGAGGGAGGAATATCTCCTCAGCGAAGATGAACTCGTCCTGGAAGGGGTCGATTTTCGGAAGAAAGCCAGAACGTCCTCCCGTGAGGAGGCGGCGCTAGAGGCGCGCGCCATTCATATGCTCGAGCGTTACCTAGCGGTGGAAGATCTGCTCCAGATGCGTAGCGTGGAATGGGAGCAGCCGCGCAGCGCCCCACACCCTGTCGCCGACTTGCGCGACGCAGAGGATGCAGCTCGTTCCGTTCGTGAAGACTGGGGCCTTGGCAACGACCCCATCCCACAGCTCGCTGAGCTGCTGGAGGAGCGCGGCGTCAAGATCCTCTCGCTTGATCTGGACAATATAGACGGGCTCGCAGCTAGAGTGCGGCGCAAGGATCGGAGCGCAGCGCGCGTTATCGTCATCAAACGTAGCTCGTGGTCGGAGCGAAAGCGCTTCAGCCTAGCGCATGAACTCGGTCACATGGTGATCGCGCCTTCAGGTGGCGTCGATGAGGAAAAGGCCGCACACCGCTTTGCCGGTGCCTTCCTTGTGCCCGCCGACGTCCTGCGCGCTGAGGTCGGCGTCAACCGCTCCTTGATCAGCATCGGCGAGCTGGTTGTCCTGAAGAAACGCTTCGGCGTCAGCATCCAGGCCCTGACGTATCGTTGCAAGGATCTCGGCATCATTAACCAGGCTGCCTTTGGTCGCCTGTTCAAGACATTCGCCGAGCGCGGATGGAGAACAATGCCATTTGAGGAACCGGAAACGATGCCGCCGGAAATGGAAGAGCCCAAACGCTTCGAGCGGCTATGCTATCGGGCACTTGCCGAGCGCGTCATTGGCGAGGCGCGCGCAGCGGAGCTGCTTGGCATATCAGTTCGCGAACTGGATGCCAGGTTGGATCAGGTAGCGGCCTGATCCGATGCCCGTCCTCGTCTCCGACACATCGGTTCTGATTGATCTGGAGCGCGGTCAGCTTCTCGCGGACATGTTTCGCCTGCCCTTCGCGTTTGCGGTTCCCGACTTGCTTTACGTTCGGGAACTCGCGGGGCCGCTTGGCAATCAATTGGTGGCGTTGGGACTTCGAGTAGAGGTTCTGACGCCAACAGAACTTGCGCGGGCGACGACTATTCGCCGCCAACGGGCGAACCTCTCGACCCCGGATACCTTTGCCTTCGCGATCGCTGAATCCCGCCAATGGGCGTTGCTGACGGGTGATGGAGGCCTGCGCGAACTCGCAATCGCCGAACGGCTCGAAATGCATGGCGTGTTGTGGCTGCTCGACCTGCTTGCCGATGGCGATCATGTTGCCCTCGATCGATTGCATGGCGGGCTGAGCGCCATCTTTGCACATCCAAGATGCCGGCTGCCTGCTCAAGAGACTCGCCAGCGGCTTGCGCGGTTTGCGCGCTAACCGGAAAGACCGACGCTCAAGCGTAAGCCGGAAAGGCTCGATACCACAACCCGGAATGAAGCAGCTATCGTCCGAGGTGTTGTATCATGTATCGACATGGCCGAAGAACGCCGACCCTCTGAACTTTGCTCCATCGCTACTTACTGGGCCTCCACATACCCGATCAGCTTTGCTGAGTAACTCCCGTCTCCGTTCGCCGCTCCTTTATGTTTCAATTCTCGTTGCAAGGTCGGCTCTACGGCCGACTGGAACAACTGGCTTCGTTGCTCGGAGCTGAACGCGGGCGTCGCCGCAGCCGCACAGAGGTATTGGTCGGCTTGGCGTTCAGCAGCAGGAACTCTTGTGCCGTCAGGCCTCACGGCGATGATCTGGACGGCCACACGACGCTCGCCGTTTCCGTTCGAGCTTTCAACGAGCCAGAACGATAGCAGGATCGGAGCCTCGGCACCGTTATGAACTGCGATGCCGATTTCCTCGGGCGGCAGGCTACGCCATCTCCCGAGTTCTTCCTGCATGAGGCGATGGTCGAGTCCTAGCAGCTCGATATCATCGCGACTGGTGGCGATTTCGCGATTCGACGTGAAGCGCGCCAAGCGCTTTCCGTCATTCGTTTGCAGGTCGTAGGTTGTGTCATCCACCTTGACGACACGCTGCTGCCTATCGGCGACAGCCGCAGACAGGAAGTGGATGAGCCGGTCCATGCCCGTAGTGACATCGGAAAACGGCTTGTAGTCGTCGAGGCTGAAGCCTTCCAGATCCTGGAACAGGTCAAACACGACCTCTCGCGCCTCGCGGGCGTTTGACAAGGCCGCTTCCAGCTCTACGGCGGTCCTTTTCAATTCTGGATCGGACAATGCTTCCTGATAAAGCCGGTCGTAATTAAGTCGTTCCGATAGTTGTCCAAGGATCTGCGACCGAAGATCTTCTGCCACGTTACCTTGATCGTCGACTTTGCCGAGCGTTCGGGCAATTTCATTCAGCTTGTCGTCGAGCAGCAGGAAAATCCGCCCTTCAATCGTATCCGACAGGACTAGATTGTAGACCTGTGCGGTGTGCGCTTGACCGTACCTGTGGATGCGCCCGATGCGTTGCTCCATATCCATGGGGTTCCACGGAAGGTCGAAATTGAACAAAACGCGGGCGAACTGAAGATTGATCCCTTCGCGTCCGGCCGCCGTGCAGACGAGAACCCTCGGGCCGTCCTTTTGGCGGAAGCGCCGTTCAGCGGCAACTTTCGCACCGTGATCCCCGCCGCGAAGCACCACGACGCCCTGGCCTGGATAGACCTGCTCAATCTCACGCGCGAGAAGATCGACCGTGCCGAGGTAGGTAGCGAAAATGACGATTTTCTCGGCGGAGTTCTGGCGCCAAAGAGTCCCAAGGCCGTCGAGAAGCTTTTGCGCCTTCGTTTCCCGGCTTTGCGGAAATACGGAAAGCAGATCCCGAATCCGCAAACGCTCCTCCGGGAGATGCAAATCGATCGCGGCTGACGCGACATCCTCGGCGTGCGCGGCAGCGAATTCATCGCCGTATGGATCCGAAGCGAGCTCAAGCGCCTCTTCATCGAGTTTCTTGGCTAGGCGGTACTTGAGGTCCGCCAACACGCGATCGGCCTCGGTTCGACCCAGCGCGTCACGGGAAAGATTCCATTCGGAATGGATCATCTCCCGCGCCTCGTCATAGAGGCGTTCCCGTCCCTCGATATCGAGATCGCGGTCGCGCAGCAGGCCCTCGTGCAGTGTCAGCATCAACATGCGCCGCATCAGCGTTCGCCGAACGGCGGCAAAGCTGGACGCCGCGATCTTCTGGAAGATTGCCATGAGGAAGCCGAGCGCTCGCCCCTGGTTGCCCTTTCGGCGCGCGAGGTTGAAGCCGTCCTCCAGGTACTCCCGGAGCTTCTCGTAAAAGCGTCGCTCCTCATCACACATGAGGAAAGACTCAGTGTGAACCCAGCGGCGGGCGAACAGAGGATCGCCGTCAGGTCGGCAGGCGTCTGCTTTGGTACGGCGGAACATCACGGTATTGAGCCGATGCCGATGTTCGAGCATTTCTTCCGGGCTACCGAAAAGCGTCGAATTGAGAAGCTGAACCAGCATCCAAAACTGGAAATGATTGCCCTGGTGCGGCGTCGCCGAAAGAAGCAGCAAGTCGCGGGTGTGGCCCTTGAGCGCCTCCGCCAGCTTGTAATTCTCGGTCTTCCGGACTTTTCCGCCTATGCGACCCGCCGTGAGGTGATGGGCCTCGTCGAACACCACCAAATCCCATTGGGGGGCGTCGAGAAGACGCTTGATCCGCGCCGGCCGCTTCAGCGTGTCGATGCTGGCGATTAGACGATCGTGCTTGGCGAACGCATTGGTCCGACGATCGGTTATGTCGCCCTCGGAGCCGAAGATCTCGAAATCGAGATTGAACACCTCGTTCAGTTCGCGGTGCCAGTTGTTGACCAGGCCGGCCGGCACCACCATCAGCGCACGGGTAAGTTCGCCGCGGCTGGCGAGCTCTCTCAGGATCAGCGCCGTCTCAATCGTCTTGCCGAGCCCGACTTCATCGGCGATCAAAAATCGGCGCGGAGACGCAGTCGCGATCCGATGCGTCAGCACGACCTGGTGCGGCAGCAGGTCAATTCGCGCCGACGTGAGGGCCGACGCGCTCTCCATAACCGGTAGCGCGTGCGCCTCATAAGCCAACCACGCCCTACGCGCCCGTTCTTCGCCGCCCTCGACCGATCCGAGAATTCGTTCCGTGCGGGAAAGCTGTCGATGAATGCTGGCGAGCGGCACGCGCCGCTCACCGTTGGCGAAAAACGCGCGAAGATAGCCGTCGTGGGCGACATCCAGCACGACGCCCGCGCCGAACTCGCTATGTGTGATGCGCTCGCCGGGCGCAAACTGCTGCTCTTCGATCATGCGTCCACCTCACGTGATACGCAGATGGAAGAGGCCCGCCGCTTTTGCGCCCATGGCGAGTAAAATCTCCTGCGGATATTCCCGCGCTTCGCCCCAGAGAAGCCGACCAAAGTCGATTTGCCGATCCCCATTCGGCGCGCCACAGCGCCAGACAACTGAGTCGCTTGCGGTCTGAATTTGCACCCGTCGCTGGCCCGCCGGGAGCCAGAACACAAGCGCTGCATCACCTTCATAGAAGTCCTGGAAGGACAGGATTGCATGCTTGAGCTCATGGCCCAACCAGGCTTCAGCCTCGTCTGGCGACATCAGGTCGAGGCAGGCGTCGAGCCCTGCCACGACCATGGAATTCCCATTGTTGCTCGGCAAATCGTCAGGCCATTGCCCTTCAAACCGGAGCAATTCACGCAGGCTGAAAACCTCGCCGGGCCTGGCGATTTTATTGAGGGCTTCGTCGTCCCATATCCAACTGACGCCGCGGCGCTGCCAGACCGTATCGAGGAGCTGCTTCATCGATCACTCCTCCTGGAACAAGGAGAGTTGCTTCACGGCCTCGCGGTTGCTCTCCGCCCAGCCATTATAGATTGTGAGCGCCCGCGACGCGGCGTTCCGCATAGGCTGGCTAGGGCCGTGCTTGCTCAGCCAATCGAGCAAGCTCTTCAGTGCCGCGTGTGGTTTGAAGTTTTCGTTCTTCAGGGTGTCCGACGCATTGATGCCGCTGCCATCATAGCAGGCACCGATCATCACCAAGGCCTGATCGAGGTCGGCCGTCAGCCGCCGCCGGTGCTTGCCCTGCCAATCGCGGGCGAAGGCCAGCGGATCGACAAGGTGGAACACCTTCTTGTCCTCGCTGCACCACCCGCGCGTTTCAAATTCATCGGGCGCGATGCCGGAGCCGCGCAGCAGCTTCTGTATCTGGTCGCGGGCAAGCTCGGTCTTGCCATCGAAGATGCGCAGGAACTGGCGAGAGATCGGCTCGGCGATCACCGGCGGCGGCTCGGCCGTCTTGTTCGCGTCTTCGTCGATCAGCTGGTTGATACCCACCAACGCATCCTTGACCGAGATCGGGCGGCCCTCGTCCACATAGACCTTGCCATAGTGACGCGAGAAGTATTCCAGCGCCTTGCCGCGACGGATGACCTGCAGGTCGGCGGCAGGAAGACCGGCCCTCGCATGGTTTTCCAACATGCCCTGAAGCTGACGCACGTCGGCTAACACCTCGCGGCGCATGCGCCCCCAGCTTACAGCCGTCGGCTCCTCAGTGCGCTTTCGACAGACGTGGATGATGTCGTATTCGATGCTCTTCGAGCCGAATTCGCCTTCGCCCTTCGTCTCGTCCGAGCGGATCGGATAAGTCGCCTCGAGGTAGAAGCCGGCATCGAATAGGGATTCCAGCACCGAAACCCAGGGAGCGTCCTCGCTGTGGTGGAAAGTAAACGCGAGCATTCCGCCCGGCTTCATGATGCGGTGTGCCTCCTTCCAACAGGCGGTCAACAAACGCTGGTAGAAGCCGTCCGGATCCTCTGGTTCTCTCGCCTTGTTGGACACCGCCTCCATCGATTTTGGAGTGTATTCAGGACCGAAAATTTCTGGATACTTGCTCTTTAATGGCAACCGTAGCCAAACATGAAAGAAATCCGCCAATTCTGAATAATGGAGAAGCCCGCCGAATGGCGGATCAGTTATAACCAGATCTACAGATTGATCCTTGTAATTAGATAGTTCTGTGGAAGAGCATTGACGAATTTCTGCACCATTGACAGCATCTCCTGGAAAAACCTTCTCGCTCTTGCCGGAAATATCACCCGCAAGGGCGGGATTTGAGCGCCCTAAAGTTTCTACACTTACTGGTTCCCATGGTTGCCCTGCCCAATCGGCCCCCGCTTCAATAACCTCACTACATGAAATCCAGTTCCCACGGCCAAGTGCGCTGAAGACACAATTTTCAATAATGTTCGCCTTTGAGTGGTAGTTGTTATTGCTCATATGGGGGACGATCTTGTCGTAACCGACATCCCAAAAGCAAAACATATTCTGATTGCGAAGATACTGTTGGAATGCGCCGAGTACATACTCCCGCACTGACCAATCATATTCTCCAATCTCCACAATCGACTTGAGCAACTGCGTTAGCACCAACAGCTGCCGAGGATTGAACATCGTCCACCAATGGGTGAACCCGTAGTTCGTCCGGATATCACTGTTTGCGATAGCTGTCATAAAGCCATAAGGGACCTCTGATTTCGGCCAGTAGGGGGCAAGATCGGCGTCCTTCCTTTTTTCCCACTCGGCAACGGCGTTGCTGTACTGGTCTGCCAATTTCTGGTCGAAAGGCGCAAAGAAGCGCCCATTATATGGGGCATTGGTGGTCGCCCTCGCAGGAGCAAGCCCCTGGATTGAATATCCTGCAACTTGACCACCCTTAAGGGAGTCTCGGGTTGCGTTCATTACATCTTGCTGAGTACCGCAAGACGCGCATGTAAACGTAGAGCGTTTCGGTACCGTCCCGCCTTCCTTTCCGCTTGAGAAGGTCATCCGAGTTTCTGGACAGGTTACCTTTTCGGGCAGATTGCCCCGCACCTCGAGAAGACGAATGTGGCGTGCACGTTCTGCGTTCCACGCGGCCGTTGATGTGGTGCCATCTTGAGGGGAACCCCCGTAGGGTGTTCCGGTCGCGTCCGTCGCCGGGCTTCCAGCAAGCCACTCGGGGTGCACCAAGAGAGTCAGATCGACCTTCTTGTTCTTGCCTTTCCCAAGCCGCAACTGACCTCGACCGCTATCAACATTCAGGCCGGTCTTAGGGTGTACATGTGCCGCGAAAGCCTTTTCGCAGCCAGGGCAGACCACTCGCCCGCCCGCCGACAGAATGGCATAAGGCGGCTCGTCTGGAGCGACGTAGAGTGGCACGTCCGGTGCCATGCGTGCGGCAACTTCTTCGATGTCAAAGGTAGTGTCACAGGACGGACATTTGTGCTCCCAGCTTTTCACGGAGATCGTCTTGATCGCCATGTCAGGGCTGGTCATGATCGGCGTACGATGGCCACACCCGGTCACCTGGCAGGGACCGTGCTTGGCCCAGAAGGTGTAGATGATCTCGGGCCCTTCGTAGCTATAGTCCTTCCGCTCTTCCCGCTTCAGGCTAAGCGGGTCGAAATCCGCGCCCATCACCTTGCCCGAGGGCTTGTGCGTCCAGGTGCCTTTCTCGCCGTTCGGACCATCGCAATAGTAGAACGGCATGATCTGCGGTTTCACCTCGGCCTCGATATCAGCCAGGAGGCGCTTCACCTCATCCAGATCGACATCCGCCAGTTCCTGCTTCACCACGAACCAAGCGACGGGGTTCAGGTCATTCCCCGACATCTGCATGCCAAGGCGCGAGCCCTCGACCAGCGTGGTGCCGCCACCCATGAAAATGTCGGCGACCTTCAGGTGCTTGAAGGCGCCCTTCTTCTGGTGGTTGGCGTAGTAATTGTCCCAGACCAGCTTGGCCGCGTGGGACGGATCTTCGGGGGCCTTGGTCGCGGCCGCGATGAGCATCGAGCGGAATACGCTGGACCGCCGCCGCGCCCACCATTTCGACATCTGATAGATCGGCTTGCCCGCGTTGCCCTCGATCACCGCGACCTGGTTCACGGGCAGGATCGGGAAATCCACCTCAAGGCAGGTCTTGGGCCGGTTTGGATCGCTGAAATCGACGGTCTCCATCTCAACGACCCTGCCGGCGCCGACAGCGCGAGCCACTTCCTGGGCGACGAATTCTTTCTTGGTGGCCATACGCGCCGGTTCCTATTTCGTGAGTTCAACAAAGGGCGATAGGACTTCGAGCAGCGACGCACCGCCATGGGCGAGCGTTGGGTAGCCACCCTGGCTCCGCCACTTCCACCGCCCAACTGCCAATAGATTCGCGCCATGTGCGTTGCTCACCGGGAGAGCGACCGGTGGAACAAAGGGGCCGGCGTCGTGCTGGGCGCTGACAAAGCGACCGCTCTTGAACGTCGTCTTGAGGAAGGCGGCTTGCTCGTCGCCAGCGTCGAAAAACAGGCCCGTCGCGGCATAGCCGTGATCCGAGGTGATGACCACGCGACGACCTAAAGCCAGCCGTTCAACAAAGCCCCAGAAGTCATCGCTGGAAAGGCGCTCAGCCGCGTCGCGGGTCACCGTATCAAGCCCCTGTCCGGCGCCAGCGCCATCATGGACCGTGCTGTCTGGCCAGGGGTGCCAGAAGACCCAGTTTGGCGTCGCGTCGATCAGATCGGCGCAGTCCCTTCCATGGAAGGTCAACGCACTCCGTGCGTGCCGGTATCAGCTTGTGGTTCCCACTGGCCCCATTGTTCTGGAGTTGACTGCGGCTCCCGAATCCCAGAGCGCGTGCGAAAGCATTCGTCTCGCTGGGGAGTTCAGACGCATGGGCCGTTACGCCATGAAGAGTGAATCCTCTTTTCTCCGCGCCCTCGATCAGCCAAGGAAGCTCGCGCAGACTGAGGCCATCAAGGATGAGCACCGCTTTCGCGCTGTACGGCTCGGCCCACCAGCGCACCAGGCGGTCCGAGGTCCGTTCGACCGAACTACCGAAATCCCGCCAAAGGTCCCAACCACATGCCGACAGGAAAAGATCGAGCGTTCCGATCTCCCTGTCGCGTTTGGTCACTTCTCCGGGTGCATTGCTCGCGGCCAACGGCCGAGACGCGATGGCGATCGCTTCCTCGATTACAATCTGCCAGGCGCCCGGCGAGGGCTCTTTGAGAAGCCGTTCGAGTGTCGCCGCGTCAATTGGCATCAGCTATCCTCCTTCTCAAGGGACAGCTCGAAGGTCATGCCGTCGGGCAGCTTTTTCAGCAGCTCCCGAAGCTGAGCCCCGGTCGCCGACGAGACCTTGATCGTGACCTCAGACACCGGCGTCGCCGGTCCGATGCCCCAACCTTCAAGTTTCCCAATTAGATTGAGAGGCGATGTCGGTGGATTTACGAGGTTTGTGCGCGTCCTGGGCACGCTGCCGCCGAAGATGCCGCCGCCCCCCGGACCGCCACTATCGCCCGGCGACGGCGTGCCACCTGTGGTGACCGGAGCAAGATTGTCAGCAGGCACGCCAACGGGCGTCGCGCCTCCCCCGAACAGACCGCCGGTCGGCGGAGTTGCCGTGGGACTGGAAAGCGTCGCGCCTCG
>Ga0163146_10007173_pt1 | contig 12320 bp, 10 predicted proteins | sample OliLakLV19MP7G1_FD_148648 | JGI IMG/M metagenome (GOLD analysis project Ga0163146, IMG submission 148648) | Freshwater microbial mat bacterial communities from Lake Vanda, McMurdo Dry Valleys, Antarctica - Oligotrophic Lake LV.19.MP7.G1 | ecosystem: Environmental > Aquatic > Freshwater > Lake >... | reverse complement strand
TCCTGTTGGTGTTAACGTTTTGCGGAATGATGGTCGCAGTGCGATGGCGATCGCCGCTTGTGTGGGTGCACAGTTTATTCGGGTGAACGTCTTAACTGGGGTAATGGCAACCGATCAGGGCATCATCGAAGGTAATGCTTACGAATTACTCCGCTATCGGCGCGAACTTGGCAGCAAAGTCAAAATTTTTGCAGATGTTCTAGTCAAACACGCTCAACCACTCTCTGTGCCAAACCTTACCCTAGCAATTCACGACACCATCGATCGAGGGCTTGCCGATGCAATTATTTTGTCGGGCTGGTCAACAGGAAATCCACCCAAATTAGCTGAGCTAGAAGAAGCGGCGGCAGCTTGCCAAGACACACCTCTGATCATTGGGTCAGGTGCGAGCTGGGAGAATATTGCCGAATTAATTCCATTTGCCGATGGTGTGATTGTTTCCAGTTCGCTCAAACGGCATGGTCGCATCCAAGAACCAGTCGATCCCCAACGGGTTGGTCGCTTTGTCGAGGCTTTGCACCTCGGTTTGGCAAACTTATCTGAGATCGAATCAGCAAAACTCAATCATTCCCCCCTGCCTGTCGGTTAAACTCATGGATAATCGTTCACTGATAATTGGTCATTGAGAATTATGCGGTTACGTTCTGAACCTTGGATCTTTCGTTGGGCTAAGCCTTTAATCATCGCCCTAGCTCTGTTTGGTGCATCGATCACCAGCTATCTTACAGTCACGCATTTTTTTGGTAATGCTCCTGCTCTATGTACGGCGGCGGCTGGTGAAGGCTGCGATCTTGTGCTCAACAGTGAGTATGCCAAAGTGTTTGGGATTCCGCTGACGATCTTTGGCGCGTTGGGTTATCTGACTGTGGCAGGACTGGCGGCAGTACCGTTGGCGATTAAAAGTGAAGATATTAAGTCCAAGGGCAAGCTAAATCAGCAAACGTCTTTTCTGTTGTTTTTGGTGACGACAGCAATGCTGGTGTTCAGTGGCTATCTGATGTACTTGCTAGCGTTTGAAATTAAGACGACTTGCTTGTACTGCATTACCTCAGCGACAATCGTAACTTCGATGTGGTTTTTGAACCTGTTTGGGCGGGAATGGGAAGATCGCGGCAACCTGATATTTACGGGACTAATTGTCGGTTCGATCGTGTTGGTCGGGACTTTGGGGATTTTTGCCGTTCAAAACAAAACGGCAGCAGTCAGTCAGACTTATACAGGTCGATTAGCGCAACATCTCACTAGTTCTGGGGCGAAGATGTATGGGGCATTCTGGTGTCCGCATTGCCGCGAACAAAAGGAGTTGTTTGGGGATGCGGCTAAACAAGTTCCCTATGTCGAATGCGATCCCAGAGGTGAAGAGCCACAGGAGCAACTCTGTCGCAGCAAAAATATTAAAGGATTCCCAACTTGGGAGATTAGTGGCAAGATGCATGAAGGCAGACAAACGCTTGACGAGTTAGCAAATCTATCTGGCTATCATGGTAGTAAGGGTAACTAGTTATATATTCTTTCGTCTTCCTTCAGAGTCACCATTCGATCAAGATTGCCTTCATATCCTGACTAAAAAGCTTCCTGCAAAATTGTGGGAAGCTTTTTTAATAGGAAGGAATCAAGCTGTAAGCTTAACTCTGCTTAATTTTTTTCTGAATCCGTTTCTTGTTCAAAGCATTCAAGCCCCACAATCCACCCAACGCGGTCAACCCAAGCGCAGGTGAAAACTCAAATGGGACAGGAGCTCCATACAGAAACTGCATTCCAGCTATATCGTCAGCCTGCGGTCCTATAAGACTTTCTTGGTAAAAAGGATTCATCAGGGAGTTTGGTACGAATGTGTGGTCTAATCCCAGAGAATGACCTAACTCATGGGCAGCTACAAAAAAAATATCAATCGTACTGGTATCACCATCAATACTATTCACTGTCCAGTTCTCAGAATTATCAAAAAACATATCGCCAAAAGCTCCACCACCAACTGGGGAATAGGCATAGGCAAGAATGCCAGAAGGTCCGTCGATATCGTGAGTGCCAACCCTAATATTGCCTAATGATCCTGCTGGTCCTGCGGCATTAACGGCTCCACCTCCATCGGCAACTTCTGTAAAGGTAAGTCCTGCAACAGCAGACCAAGCTGCAAAGGCGTTTCTAACCTGATTTTGGAATCCGATAGCAAGGGCAGTTGTCTCGCCAGCACCTGTACCGCAATCGGTAGCACCAGATCCAGAATAGTTAAAGCTACAACTCAGCCCAGCAGCCATAAAACTATATGTAACTACAGATGCACTACCTAAGGGCGTACCTCCCCACTTGGGATTACCACCAGCAGTTACAAAAGGGCTGCGATTGGGTAGACTGTTTGGGGATAAAGGCTGCAACTCATTGGGGTCGTTTGGAGAGAGTCTAAAACCATCAGATCTAACAGGCGTTCCGTCGGCACTTGAAGGACCAAGCGTAAAGGCTTGAGACTGCGATGCAAACCCTATAAGAGAGCTAATTATACCAATACTCGCTACCGCCGTTCGAGTCAAAAACTTTTGCATATTGAGACACCAGATGTAGATAAAATAATCTTATTGTAACAACTCAGGTCAAAAAGAATCAGACAAAAAGAGGATCATTGCGAAAGACATTTGTAAGAGCGACCAATTAATTGAGGATGCCAAATGCGAGAGTCAATCAGAGACGGCATGGAAACAGCGATCTCTGAATGTTCTGAGTCGATCGACTGGTAATGTGGAAAACTGGTGTACACAAAACAAGCTCTGAAAGATGCGAAGAAGCTGACATCAGCAGGATTACAGCCTAAAGCAAAGCTATTACTAGATATTTTGAGCCAGAATCCTTATCAAACTCCTCCACCTTATGAATAGTTTGGTTTCCCAAAAAACCTGAAATTGCCAGATATAGTCGTAGACAGTTTGATTAGGACAAAGATATATACTGGTTGAGCGGAAAGGCAAAAGTAAAATGACTGACAGTATATCGATCGAAACCGATCGACTGACTTTAACCCCTCTAAGTCTTGAAGTCGCGATTGCCATGATGTTTCGGAATCAGGCAGTGGTGGAGCAACTTTTAGGGGTCAGTGTCCCATCGTCATGGTTTGAGCTAGGAGTGCGGGATTTTTTGCTCCAGTACATAAGGCAGCTAGAATCCGATCCAGCTAATTTTTGTTGGGGAACCTGGATCATGATTCATCCAGTCGATCGAAGATTAATAGGCAACTTGGGGTTTCATGGCGCGCCCAATCTCGATCGAACAGTGGAAATGGGCTATGAAATCATCCCCGACTACCGCCGACAGGGATATACCACGGAAGCGGTAATCGCCCTAGTCAAATGGGCCTTGACTCAGCCTCAAATTAATCGCATCTTTGCCCAGTGCCATGTTGAGAACATTGGTTCGATCAAGATTCTCGAAAAAGTGGGGATGCAGAGACTCTGGCAAGATGGCGATCGATGGCAATGGCAGATCAAACGCTAAGATGAGTTGGTACTAAATCCAAAATTCCCAATCTAAAATTTCAAACTAGTGAGTTTAGCAGTTCCCGATCTAGAGATTTCGTCCGAAGAGCCTAACAACATTCATTTGTCGCTGGTTGTGCCGACCTATAATGAACGCGCCAATGTCGCCATGCTGGTAGAACGGATTAGCGATCTGCTCGATCGACTGCTACCAGACAGTTATGAATTAATCCTAGTCGATGATGACAGCCCCGACCGCACTTGGGAATATGCTTTATCGTTGCAGGCGAAGTATCCGCAACTGCGAGTGCTGAGACGGCAAAACGAGAGAGGCTTATCAACGGCGGTGATCCGAGGCTGGCAGGTCGCTCAAGGAGAAGTTTTAGGCGTAATTGACGGGGATTTACAACATCCGCCCGATGTCCTCGGTCAACTCTACAAAGCCGTTGATGATGGGGCTGATATCGCGGTTGCCAGTCGCTACATTAAAGGTGGTGGCGTGGGTTCTTGGAGTGGCGTGCGGCAATTTCTGTCACGCGCCGCGATCAAAGTAGCACTATTCCTGCTGCCTGAAGTGTCAAGTCGGCTATCCGATCCGATGAGTGGCTATTTTCTGATCCGTAGAGCAGCAATCTCTAACTGTCCACTCGATCCAGTCGGCTATAAGATTTTGCTCGAAGTCATGGGGCGGGGCAAAATTAAGCGCGTTGCCGAAGTCGGCTATACGTTTAACGAGCGGGTCAGTGGTAGCAGCAAAGTTACTTGGCGACAATATGAAGAATTTGTGCGGCATCTGCTGCGGTTGCGTTTTGCCACAGGTAATGTGCCTGTTGGGGCTTTAGGAAGATTTCTGCGCTTCGGTACGGTGGGCATGAGCGGCGTGATTGTCGATAACTTTGTGCTTTTGCTGCTGAACAAAATTCTGGGGATTGACTTGCTACCAAGCAAAGTTGTGGCTGTGGCGATCGCAATTGCCAATAACTTTGTTTGGAATGACCTGTGGACTTTTCATGATGCCGCTAATCTGTTTCAAGACTGGCGAAGTACTCTAGTCCGCTTTATACGGTTTGCAATCGCTTGTTCTTTCGGCGCGGTTATTAATATTGGCATACTTTATCTGCTCAAACAAAACCTCGGAATGCATCTGCTATTAGCGAATCTAATTGCGATCGCGGTTTCAACCGCATGGAACTACATGATCAACCTCAAATTTAATTGGAAAACTAAATGATTCGACATGGTGACTTAAAATGAGAGCTTAAACTTCTCTCCATAAAAAAGATTATATGACTCCAGAATTATCGATCCTCCCACTCGAATCGATCGGATTGGGATTGCCAAATATCTGTGGTTGGGAAGCTGAGATTAGCTCGGTTGTGAACCTCGATCGACCGATTTTTTCATCCACCACAAACCTAAAACTAGAAGATATCTCGGCTGGATTTGCCTGTGCCTTACATATGCACCAACCCACCATTCCCGCAGGATGGCATGGAGAGCCGATCGGTAATCTCCAACAGATGTTTGAACATCAAGGCGAAGGAGATAATCACAATGCAGGTGTGTTTGCCCAGTGCTACTCACGCATGGGAGACTTTATCCCCGACCTCGTAGCTCAAGGTTGTAATCCCCGCATTATGTTGGATTATTCAGGTAATCTGCTGTGGGGATTGCAGCAAATGGGAAGAGATGATGTGCTAAATAACCTCAAACGCATTACCTGCGACCCGCAATATCAGCCCTATGTCGAATGGCTGGGCACAATGTGGAGTCACGCTGTAGTGCCATCTACTCCCATTCCCGACATCAAATTACACATCCAAGCTTGGCAACATCACTTTGCAGCGATTTTTGGATATGAAGCATTGCAACGGGTTAAAGGCTTCTCTCCACCTGAGATGCACTTGCCAAATCATCCCGATACTCTGTATGAATATATCAAAGCTCTGAAGGAATGCGGTTATCGCTGGCTGATGGTGCAGGAGCATTCGATCGAAAACCTTGATGGTTCAGGCTTGCAACAAGACCAAAAATATCTACCAAATCGATTAGTGGCGCGTAATTCTCAGGGTGAAGTAATCTCAATTACGGCGTTAATCAAAACTCAAGGTTCAGACACAAAGCTGGTAGCTCAGATGCAGCCTTATTTTGAAGCAAAAGGTAGAGGCAAACAACAGATTGGCGATATCTCAATTCCATCGCTTGTCACCCAAATTGCGGATGGCGAAAATGGCGGTGTGATGATGAATGAGTTTCCGCGTGATTTCTTTCGGATTTATCAGGAAATTCGCGATCGAAATGAAACTCGATCGGGAACTGTTGCGGTGAATGGGACGGAATATCTCGAACTGATCGAAGCCGCAGGTGCGAATCCTGCCGACTATCCCACCTGTCAAGCCGTAAATCAGCACAAAATCTGGCAACGAGTGGACTTGAATAATCTGAGTTCAGAAGTTGTTGAAAGTTCGATCGCGGCTTTAAAACAAAGTGAAAACTTCCATATGGATGGAGCTTCTTGGACAAATAGTATGAGTTGGGTGAAGGGCTATGAGAACGTCTTGGAACCGATGAATCGACTGAGTGCGATGTTTCATCAAAAGTATGACTCTCTGGTAAAGCAAGATCCCTCGGTGACCAAACAACCTGAATACCAACAAGCCCTGTTATATAACTTGCTACTGCAAACAAGCTGCTTCCGTTATTGGGGTCAAGGTGCATGGACAGACTACGCCCGCGAGTTTTCCCGCCGTGGCGAAGCTCTGTTGGCATAGTTGAACTTCTTTCTACGAACTAAAAATGAAAACTTACACAGGTGGTTATCATTGTGGCGCGGTGCGTTTTCGCGTGCGGGTAAAGAACCATCAAGTTGAGGACTGTAATTGCTCAATTTGTACTAAAAAGGGATTTTTGCATCTGATCGTGCCGCCAGAGGACTTTGAGCTACTGAGTGGAGAAGATGAACTGACAACTTATTCCTTTAATACGGGTATCGCCAAACATAAAATTTGTCGCACTTGTGGGATACATCCTTTTTACATCCCGCGATCACACCCTGATTCTTTTGATGTCAACATTCGCTGTCTAGATGGCGATTCGATCGATCAGTTCCAAATTTGATCGTTTGATGGCAAGAACTGGGAGGAAAATGTGCATGAGATTCAGTAATTGTCAAAGGCATGATTTATCCAATTCTGACATTAGCCGTTGCTAAAAGACAGGGTGTCAAACTTGATCGGAATGTTAAAAAATCTTAACAACTTCTAGCCAATCCTCTAAATTCACCGTAAGTAACTTGGAAACATTGGAGATAGCCAATAAATAATCGATCCTTTAGTTATTCTAAAATTCTTAGGATTACCCATTGAGATTAGCGGTAAACTTTCTTAAGTCATAGGATCAATTATTTCTTGATGGTCTCTTGTACAAAATATGGCATCACTTCCATTTTGTCGTCCTCAACAACTGACGCTTGGGTCTCTAGAAACAGAGATTCTCAACTAGAGTCAGTTAATTACTAATACGACCAATCCCAATGTTAGGAGATTCCCTCCAATCTCTCTCAAGGGAAAGCGTAGCTGATTGCCGAGGAGAATTAATTGCCTGAATAATTTTTTGAATCGATGGCTGGATTCTTAGTGAACTGGTTTGACTTGATGAACTCGATGGAAGCTGAAATTCTGGCATTTCATATTCAGGAATTGATAAACCAAAAGCAATAGCAAAACGATGAGAATAATTTGTGGGAATACCATTCATTGTAAAATCCGAAGACTCCTGCATGATTATATCTTGGATGTTTATAGGAGAACCACCTGCCCTGTACCATTGAAATGCTGAATAAGTTGCTTCAATCGAGTATCGATAAATTTCAGATTCACGTCCTCCGCCCCCCAGAAATATTGTTTGGGCTGGGACAATAGAGGTCAACAAGTGAATAGCTCTTTGCCAGAGCATTATCTCCAATAGAACTTGCTCTCTAGCAGTACGATTAGCCTTTACTCTAGCAATGGCTTCTTGCGAGATGCGAAGACTTGGAACAAAATTTATATCTTCCCCACTCATAATAGATAAGTATTCTCTTTTTGCTATTGTCGCTATAGACTCACCTGTCTGTGGAGAAATACCTATGCGACCGATCAAATCACTAATTTTATCAATTAGGTTATCACTAAGAACTATATTTCTCACTTCATCTGATGATGAAGCATTTGATTCTCTTAAAACCCCATCTATTAGAGAGTCAACACCAATAGGAGGAGTAAAAGCTTTAATCGCTGAAACTTGAGGGGAGCCGTTCTCTCGTCTAAAAGAAAAAGAGCAAAACTCAACTGTTCCACTACCAATATCTACATATAGATAATCTCCTGGTCGAGCAACACGATTATTAGTATAAAAGAATGCTCCTGCCGCAACTTCAGGAATAGCAAAGCAGGGCATGTTGGAATTAATTCCATCATGCAGGGAGATGATTGTTATCGCAAGTTCATCAAATGTCATCAAATCAGGAATTGGAAGATTATCACTAAGTAGCAAAGCATGACGTAAAACATTCTGAAAACACAAAAGAGAAGGAGAATCGTAGTACTGAACTGGCACACCTATATTTACACTCCAGTCTAACTCCTTATTCTTTATGCGATCAGGGTACTGGTCACGAAACCATTCCTTAGCCCTTGCAATTACCTTGGCAAGGAAGTAGATACAGAAATTTTCAATATGTTGAGGATCATTTAGGTCTATATTTTCTGTGTATTGAGGAAGCCTTTCAAATTCAAATAAAATGCTTTCTTGAGGAAGGTCAATATTAGCTAGCCTCATTTTTATGAAGTTAACCTCGGTCTGAATAGTACTTTGTTGGTTTTCCCACTCTGACGTAGTTAAACCTGCCAACAACGTACCATCACCTCTAATTCCTATTTTTGACACCAAAAATGCATAATCTATATCTGGAAGACCAAAACTGACAACCTCTGATCTTTCTGTGTCATCTGCACGAATACAAATTTTTGTAAGACTTGTACCAAAATCAATACCAAGTGTAATATTCAGCTTTGAGCTAGTCATTGATAAAAATTATTCCTGTTGCTAGAGTAGGATTAAAAGGCTCTGTCTTTCTCTTTTGGTTAATTTTAGCAATAGTAACATCAAAATTTTGTTTAATTTTTCCAATTTTTCCTCTTTCTGCTGGAATAATTCGAGTTTTATTCTCAACGGTATATCGTTCGATACGAGATTCAAGTTCAGCAATCTTGCGATCATGAAAACGTTTGGCATTGTTTTCCTGTAAGTTACACCAGTCGGTATTTTCTGCATCAAATGCATCGGTGGCTTCTAAAAAAGCATCTTGTAATAGGTCGTCACAGCGATCATAAAGCTTAAGAATGAGAGCAGGATCATCAATTAGGTTGATTGCATTAGGTCTTTGTTTGCCATGTTGTATAACTTTAGTTACTAGTGCTTCTGCTAATTCACCATCTAGTTCATACTCATCTTTTAGGTGAATTATCTTGTATGCAAGACGATTTTCTTTACGCAGTCCTAGCAATTGCCAAAGATGAATTACATAGATATAAATGCCCTTTCCCAATCCTAACTGTTGAACATCATTAAGACTAAGCTCATTAGCTGATACAGGTTGAAATGTTTGCACCTTTGTTTCATATTTGTATCCGATCCAGCGAATTAAAGGATGAGTTGGATCGAGAAGTTCCCATGACAAATTTCCTACCGCACCAGTGATTTTAGGATCAAAAAAACAAGTAATAGCTTGGTTCGCAGTTTGATATAGATTAGTTTGAACCGATGATCGATTGTTTTCATAATATAGCCGTAAGTCTAGCTTTGCCTCCACAGATAGACTTATGTCATAAACATGAGCTTGGAGGATGTTCTGTGTAATCACAGTGCCAGGATACTGCAACCCAAAATAGTTTTGGACAAAAGCCTCTAGTTCTTCAGGATGTAGCCATCTTCCATTAGTACGGCTTCTGTTTACCATATCGAGAATGTAGTCTGAGAAAGCAACCATATTAATTGCTTCATTTTCTGTATTTCGTTGAAGTTGGATTTGATTCTCAATCGCCAAAAGTGTATTTTGTTCAAGCTTTATCCGATCTTCTACAGTTAAATCAGGACTTAATAAATCGAGTAATAACTGTTCTGTTTTCTCACCCAAGATTTCATCGAGATCGCCAATACTCTCTTCAAAAATTTTGATCCGATTATATAGCCTTTCTAGAATAAGTTCCTCAATGGTATCCAATAAGCTAAAGTTAATAATGGAAATATTTTTTGCCTTTTGCTTTAAGCGATCTAATCTTCCAATCCTTTGCTCAACCCTCATAGGATTCCAAGGTAAGTCATAGTTGATTAGAACACGGCAAAATTGTAGATCGATACCTTCACTACCAACTTCTGACGAAAGTAAAATGGAGCGTGTAGGATTATCTTTAAATTCTGATATTTTCTGCCACTTTTCCAGTCTGCTCATTCTGTTTCCCAACCTATTCCCCCCACCCATGATCAGGCAATTACCTATCCCATCAGCCGATAATCTTCTTTGCAAGTATTGTAATGTTCCTCTAAAATAGGCAAATAGTACGAATTTTTCTTGTGGGGTTTCCTTTAGCTGTTTTTTAAGAAACTTAATTAACTCCTTATATTTTGTGTCATCTTCTTCTAGCTTTTTCAATTCATCCTTTGTAAATTCCCAAGCAGGATCCCGATCCAGAGATATCCCCAAATTATTCGGATTCATGTCAATTTCTGTAAGCGATCCAAAATCCTCCCAAAAAGGGTCTGCTCCATCTAAATCATCATCAAGCAAATCATCAAGTAAACCCTTATCTTGCCATGCTTTTAGTGCTGCCACCATACAACTTGCCATCTGACGTTGCCGCATAATAAGACTAAATACAGTTACTCCCTGCTTCCCCTTTGCCTTTTGACGAATTCTATTAGTTACACGTTCATAAACTCGCTTCTCATTATCAGAAAACGTAACTTGTAAAACCTGTGGTGAGCGCTTGACTTTCTCTAATATAACGTCACGCTTACGACTTCTAGTCATAAACTGACCAAAAAGTGAAGAGCTTTCCAAAACTTGAGCCAGCTTAACTTGAGTTGTAGGAGTAAGTTCACCAGAAATTTCAAGTTCTTCCAATTGTTGATGCACCTGTCTGAGTCGAGAGCTTCCCGAAAAATAGGGGGATTCTATAGCTTGTTCGACTAGTTCTCTAGCTTCAGTAATATTTTGATTGCTACTAGACTGGGCAGACATGAAATGATTTGATGAAATAACTGAAGCTTTCCATACAAGGCTCAATGCTTGAACAATAGGCTTATTAGCAGCTAACATTTGCTCAAAGCTATCGCGATCATAGAAATCTTCAGGACTAACTAGCCTAAGCAACTGGTATAGATTATCGCTGCGAATTTGAATTGGCGTTGCAGTGAGTAATAAAATATGTTGTGAAGCCTCACGTAAAATCTGTGCCAAACGGTTGTTTGCAGTTTCTGGATTGCGTAAATAGTGAGCCTCATCAAAGATCACTAAATCAAAAATGGTATTTTGTTCATTTGTACTGTTCTCATTTAGTAATCTAGCCAGTTGTGCTCTGGTGTTATCTCCTGTTTTTTCCTCATCTCTCCATTCTCTAGGTGGTCTAACACCCTCAAAGCTAACTACATAGATAAATGATTGAGGTTTTCCAGTTTGTACAAAAGACTGGAGTTTTTCTAGTAATCTTTTGGCATCAATTAGTTCAGCTTCTAGATTAAAGCAATTCTTGAGATCGCTAGCCCACTTATCTCGTAGCATAGAAGGACAAACAATTAGTAAGCGTCTTGCATCTTGTCTTGCTTGTAACTCTTTCCAGATATAAGTTGATTCAATCGTTTTCCCTAAACCAACTTCATCAGCAATCAATAAACGTCCAACAGGTGAGTCCAAAAATTTTAATACTGGCTTAAATTGATAAGCATAAAAATCTGTATTGCTCGACTCCATGCTATAAAAAACATTTGTTAAATTCCCTTTTATTTTTTCAAAAGTCAAAATCTGTCTGAGATCGCTAGGTTTGCCAAAATGCCCTGCTGCAAGCAAATCACGAATGCTTTCTGTCTCTGTGAAAAGTTCTAGTTGCTCATACTGCTTAAATTGCTCTTCATTTGGACCAAAGCTAACTCTAACCAAAAGACGACCAGCCGACTCCTTAGTAATGCCAGTTGTGACACCCTTACGCCCAGGGTTGTTTTTTATCCGCACTGCTTGATATGGAATACTTGGATTCCAAGGTAGATGCCCATAGCTCATGACCGTAACTTCTCTTTAAAATATAGTGATTTCTGTTCAAGGATCGTAATCAATTCAGACATACTCAGTATACTCTCTGACCGATATCTCAAAGAAACTAGCTATTTGGGGAAGAGTTACTGCTACTAAGAGAACTGTGCGCCGATCGATGGGCAGCAAAATAAGTCGATCCGCTCCTCCTTGCCGAATCTTTACTCTGGTCAGTCAGTAGCTCGATCGAAATCTCTGAAAATCTTTGTGCTGCTTTTAGTCCTCATACTACTCTCGATCGACTAGATCAGAGAATAGAATCCCTACTCACAGGCTTAGACGATCTCCCTCAACCTAGTCCATGGTCTTTTAGTTGGTCTTTGATCATGTTAGGGCTGACCTTTCTACCTCTCACTTCAATATCAATTGTCAACGGCTTCATTCCCCGATCGAACTCTCGATCGATGTCTTCACCAAACTCAACTATCCATACCATAGAAAATTACACTAATTTAGCATAACCTCTGAGTCATGTGACTCCAAGATCATACTAACAAATGAGCAAAAGTCAT
>Ga0163146_10007163_pt1 | contig 12336 bp, 11 predicted proteins | sample OliLakLV19MP7G1_FD_148648 | JGI IMG/M metagenome (GOLD analysis project Ga0163146, IMG submission 148648) | Freshwater microbial mat bacterial communities from Lake Vanda, McMurdo Dry Valleys, Antarctica - Oligotrophic Lake LV.19.MP7.G1 | ecosystem: Environmental > Aquatic > Freshwater > Lake >... | reverse complement strand
TCTCGATGACATCCCGAGTGAGAGTGGTGTTGATCGCGACAGGGATCCCCGCTTCGCGCAGTACGGCGATGCCTCGCATGACTCCGGCATGGCTCCCCTGTCCGTTGTGGCCAGTCCGGGTCCGATTGACCCGTCCCGCGTTCCGTTGACACAACCCGTCCCCGGCTACAACTGCCGGGGCCAAGGAGTGTCAAGATGGCGAGGAAGGTCTATACCCAGGAGTTCAAGCAGGCCGCGGTGGAGCAGATCACCGCTCAGCGGCACACCGTCAGGTCCGTCGCGCAGCGCCTCGGCGTCGGCTACGACACGCTCCGCAAGTGGGTCGATGCCGCCAGGTTCAACGCCGACAAATCGTTGATCCCCACCGATCTCCCCGTCGAGCGGCGTGTCCGCGAGCTCGAGAAGGAGAACGCGCGCCTGCGCATGGAGCGGGACATCCTAAAAAAAGCGGCGGCCTACTTCGCGAAGGAGCACCTGTGAAGTTCGCCTACATCCGCGATCACCGAGAGGTCTTCGACGTAGGGGTCATGTGCGCCGTCTTCGGCGTCACCCCCGCCGGCTTCTACGCCTGGACCTCCCGTCCCGACAGCCCCCGCACCGTCCGCGCCCGCGAACTCGCCGAACAGATCCGCGTGGTGCATCACGAGGTCAAGGGCGTCTACGGCAGTCTCAAGATCACCAGGGAACTCCACCACCGCCATTTGAAGGTCAACCGCAAGACCATCGCCCGGCTCATGCAAAGGCTGGGAATCCGCTCCAAAGTCGGCAGGAAGTTCCGTGTCACCACCACCGACTCTGATCACGCCAACCCTATCGCGCCCAACACCCTCGATCAGAACTTCGCGTCGGCCGCCGCGCCCAACCGGGTCTGGGGCGCCGACATCACCTCCATCGCAACCGACGAGGGCTTCCTGTACCTGGCCGGCGTCATGGACCTCTACAGCCGCAAGATCGTCGGCTGGAGCATGAGCGACTCCATGACCACAACCCTCGTCGAGGACGCTTTCAACGCCGCCATCGCGTCTCGGATACCTCCTCCCCGAACAGATTCTTCGTCTTCCTCCCAAGCGGTTCAGGGCGGGCTCCTGCACCACTCCGATCGCGGCGTGCAGTACACCAGCGGCCGCTACCGCCAGCTGCTCGAGCTGCACGGCGTTGAAGCCAGCATGAGCCGCACGGGCAACTGCTACGACAACGCCGTCGTCGAGTCGTTCTGGGGGAAACTGAAAACCGAGATGGTGTACCATGAGCACTTCACCACCAAGGCCCGGGCCCGCGCCGCCGTGTTCGAGTACATCGAGATGTTCTACAACCGCACCCGTCTCCACGCCGCCCTGGACTACCTCAGCCCAGAAGCGTTCGAGGCTCATCAAGTTGGTTGAAAACCAGTCAACGGAATCTGGGTCAGGTCAGATCGTGGATCATCGCTGGGCCATCAAGGGACACGCTCGGCGACACCCCCAGCTCTTTCATGTCCTTCGCGATCTCCGGGCGGAGCAACAGACCATTGGTCACGGTGTAGAACCGGAGTCGATGGGTCGGCTGTTCCTCACGTATCCGACGGATCGCGCCTCGGATTCGTGTCCAGGCAAGCAACGGCTCACCGCTTCCCACGAAGTTGATCTTGATTGGCTTGTCCGCCTCCGGTCGCAGGCTGTACTGATAGCACTGACGCAGGATGACGAGGATCTCGGCCTCGGTGAGTTCTTGGGGACCGGGCAGATGATCCGGTTGCAGGAAGAAGTAGCAGTACTTGCATTTCAGGTTGCAGACGGAATTCACCGAGATACACACGCGCTCAATGCCGCTCATGCCTCCCCCCCTTCGGCACGCCCTGTAGTGCCGAACAAGCGATTACCTGTGTCGGTCGCGCCTTTGCCGACGTACTGATTGTCAGAGAGCCGCGCGAAGCTGAACTGTGTCTCAGGCCATGTTGCTGCAAGCCGCTCCGCAGTGGTGCTCGGTGTAACCAACGCCGCTATGTGAACCCGAATGCCTCGACTCTTCAACTGCTGGAGAATGGGTTCGATTGAGCCTCCGGTATTCACAACTGAGTCAATCAGAACGCAGTTGCGAATGCCGAGATGAGACAACTGATTGACGTCTGCGTCAGGAAGCCCTTTTCCCCGTGGTGCTGAAACATGGAGCATTGGAGCCACCCGGAAGACCTCGCGGAAGCCCTGGCCTACATACAGGCCGGCGCGCATGAGGACTACGAGGGCGATGTCGTGCTCACTCTGGATCTGCCACCCCTGGCGCAGACCTTGAGGGTGCCGAATCTCGCGAGGCTCAAGGGCGAACTGCTCCAGCACCTCGCCGGCAAGGAATCGCCCGAGGGCCACGTGTGATTGCGCCAGTTCCTGAGGTGAGGTGTCGGTTCGCCGGGTTTCCGTGGCGAGAAGACGCACCAGATTTCGGTTGGTAAAGTGGATCAGCGGCATAGGAGCTTCAGTACATCAGGCCGAACTAGTCCAACAGGTCCGTCAGCCTGTCGAACGAGATTGTACGGATGGCAGGGTGCTGCACGCCCTGGACGACGATTTGCCACAAAGACGGATGGTTGACGACGTTGGGGAGCAAGTCCGCATTTCGCCGATGGTTGACGACAACCACGGCGTCGTGGGATCGGAGCAACATTTCGGTGTCGACGTCCGAGTCTCCGACCCCCACAACCCTCGACGCGTGTTCGCGAACGAGTTCGGTGACGAAGCCCTTCTCCCTCCGACCGAACACGAAGGGATTCGCCGGATCGATCCCGCCCAAGACCGCAATATGGGCAAGGTGATTCTTCTGGAGAATGGCACGCCACACTTGGGGAATGCCCGCTGACACCACGATTACGCACGCTCTCTGGGAAGCCTTGCTCAGAAAGGCGGCAGCACCTGTGTGCAGTTGCACCCCTTCCGCGACACGCGGTGAAAGGTCGGCGAACACAGCGTCGCCGAGTCGAAGGTGCACTTCTGCGTGGAACCTGAACGCGTCGTAGACATAACCGTCCCTTTGGAATCGCTCTTTGATCTGGAGAGGATCAAGACCGGCTCGCTTCAGGAAAGTCCGGCTGGTGTCGTCGGGCGTTAGTGTGCGATCGCCATCAACCAGGAATACCGGTCGTTCTCGCATGTCCTTCAGGAGCGAGGACACGGTGAGCCGGATGCGATCGTCGTTCGCGGTGGGTGTGGCTGGTAGCTCGCTCACGTCTGAAGAATCTCCTTGAGACGGCTCGCCGCGTTGGGGTCTCTGCTTGCCGGAAGTGTGTGAAAGAGCATCTCCCAAGACTCAGCGACGCGCCTGCTTGTCACACGCTCGCCGTCGATTTCTGCAGCGATCACCTGCGGATCGAGACTGCGGCGCTTGGTCATATCGGCTTTGCGTTGCTCCAGTACGGCTTCGACGGAGGCTTCCAAGAGGATCAACTCTCTGAAGAAGCCACAATCACGCTCTGTGAATACTGGTCCAACCAAGCCCGTGCTCTCGTCCAAGAGCGAGGTGTGTCCGTCGCAGAGAATGTGCTTTCCGGTGCGCGCCTGCCGAGCTTCCATCCAACTGATGGCCTGCTCGCGGAACTGCTGCTTGACTTCCGGCGGCAAGTGATCGAAGCGTTGGAAGTCGGCCCCCGCAAGTTCTCGCAGTACCACAGATCCAACGATGTAGTCCACGGAGGGAAGGTCGGCTACCACCTTGCGGATGAGAGTGGACTTGCCGACCCCCCGGACTCCTACCAAGCAAAGTCGCCGCAGCGGTGGTTTGTTCATGGTTCACCCTGAGTGGCTCGTGCCATGCGAAAGGACACGCGGCCAGATTTTTCATGGGTTTGGCGAGATGCACAGCGGAAGTGCTCTTCCGAGGGGTTGCCTCTGGTTGGGAACCGACCCCAACATCCTCCCCGTGCAACAATGCGATCGCCATCCAGCGGACCGACAGGGTTGACTGCTTCGGCGACCGTGTAGGTCCGAAACCCGTCTCGCATGGTTTCGTAGACCAATCCGTGCATGTCGTGGAGCCCAAAGGCATTGGCCTTGAGCTGGCCCACTTTCTGCAGACGAGCCCCTGAGTTGCGCTTTGTCCAGGCGTATTGCTCAAGCGTGCCCGGTGAATCACCTCTCCCCGGATCGTTTCCGAAGCAGTACGTCGTTGCTGTGCCTGACCGGCATGCGTATTCCCACTGGGCCTCTGTCGGGAGCGTGAACCCACCGCCTCCGGGTAACGAGTTGAGCTTGTCGATGAAAAGCTGCATCTCCTTCCGAGAAACATTGATGATCGGGCACTCCGGATGCCGCTCAACGTCCCGTAGATGCGGAAGTGTTCCTATGACTGCGTGCCACAGAGCCTGCGTCACTGGGGTCCGACCCAGCCAGAACGCCCTCGATATCTGCACTCGATGCTGCGGTCGTTCTCCCGAAACGCGGTCATCACCCATCACAAATGCGCCGGCGGGAACAAGCACCAGCTGGCGCTCGATCTCTTCGATGAGGGGGTCAACCGCTCGACGGAGGTCGCTGGCGATGCAGGGAGATACAGGTGATGCGTGTGCGGCGGGTAACGCCGAAATCGCTTGCTCGGCTTTGCCGAAAGTGCCACTGAGTGCTGGGATCTCCACCGAGTCGTATGGAAGCCAACCGCCGTCTTCGTGTGAATACACAAGCCCGGCTCGCTCGGCCTCTGCACCGACCCATTGGAATGGTCGTCCACCGGTACGAGCGCTCAAATCACGCCAGGCGTCACCATGTGGACCAGCACGGCTGGCCGCCTCCTCGCGGACAACTTTCTCGATGAACGCCGTGTGTTGCCAGTCAAAGTCGAGTTCAGCGTCGAGCGGCATAAGGCTGTGCCACGCTTCGTTTCCAGCCACGGCCCACGCCAAGCAGCAGTCGTCTGCGTGCCGATCGCTCCTGAGAGCATCCGGCCATTCGTACAAAGCGCGACCCAAGACATGGCGTGCCACCGCTGGCGACCAGAAGATCACGCCCAGCTCTCGCGACTCATACTTCGACTTCTCGCCACCGTACGCGAGCACGTTCTCCGATGTGATAAGCCCGCGAAGGCCATCGACAACCAGCAGCTTTGCGTGGTTCTCCATTGGGTCGTCGCTTGTTGACAGGGCGGTGCCAAGGTGCTCGCGGGCCATCTGGACGGTTTGACGAGCCCGCTCCAGCTGGGCCCTCGTCTGCGAATCCGACGCACGGCGACCCGCCCACTCTCGGCCCCAGACGAGGCGCAAGGTGCGGCGGGCATCACCTTCGCCCGCCAGACTACGGAGCGTCGCCGGATCGAGAGCTCCCTCCGAAAGTCGATCGGAAGCGATCAGGACATCCCGTTGGGATGAACGAACAAGCGCCATGAACGCGTCGCGTGTTTGTTGCTCATCAACGACCTCGAGATGGGAGGCTGTGAGAAACGGATGCATCGCCGCACACACACTCCGAACGGCGAGCTGCCACGCCTGAGTGCGAGCAGCGTCGTTCAGCGGTAGCGCTCTCGACAGAAGAGATGCGGCTTGCAGAAGAGCGGGGGCGTGTGTCGAAGCGGCCGGCGCAGCTGCATCGGCCAGAACTTCCAGCTCGCCGGGCAGAGTGCCGAGATCTGCGTCTCTCTGTGTCTCAGGTATATTGACGACCACGCGGCGGAGAATGTCTCGCGCTACCCGCGAGTCCGCTCCCCTCAGGCTGCACTCGAACACCGTGGAGTGTGGTCGGCTGCTGCCCGGATTCCAACTGCCAATCATCCAAGAACCCCGGCTTGTGATGATCACCTTCTCGTGTGAACGCCGCTCCCCGGCGGCCACGTTCACGCGTCCCTTGAGGGTCGGAGAGAGTGTCTCCAGGGCCATCAGCCAATCGGCGATGTCATGGGCCTGTTGCTCAGGCAGGTCGCCGCTGGCGTGTCCGTAAACGATGGTGAATCGTGTATTCGCCGGGGCCGAATCGAACGCATCGGCGAGACCGTCCGCTTCTGACAGATTGCCGGTGTTCAGAAACGCAGTAGTGAGCAGGACGTGCGGAGTCTCCGACCCCTCAAGTTCGCAGCACATTTCCCTGAACGCATCGAAGTGTCGCTGCGTTGGCCCAACAACGGGTCCACACTTGGTGCTCGTCGCCGTCCACTCCATCAGCTCTGACTGGGAACGCTCGACGATCTCCACGAAATGCTCAACCTGCTTTCGGAGAATGAGATCCGGACCCAGCGACACCGTTGCGGAAGTCAGCCGCTCGAACGCCGTTGCGATGGGCTCAACCGGACTCGATCGGAGTCGCACCACGCGGGATAGCGATATCTTTCGCACACCGAATAGGTCAGGGCAGGCACGCTCCAGGACCGGGGTGAGCTCCCCAAGTTCATCGGGGAGCAGCCTTCTTTCGGATCCGTAAGCCTCGAACAAGATGTCCTTTCGTTCGCCGATGGAGAGAGGCGAACCCAGAAATGCACGATCGAAGACGTCTGTCAGCGATGCCACTCCCCCGAGCTTGCGAAGCAGGTCACGCAGGTCAAAGGCAGACTTGTCAATCAAGGCAGCCGGGTGGGCCGCTGCGGGCAGAACGCGGTCCGCCTTCCGCTTGTGGTCCCAGTCGAACTGGATAGCGGTCTGTCGGGCGAGGAGTGTGCCCTCGACAGTCTCTGCCCACCATTCGCCTTCGATCACTTCCGCCTCGAACAGAAGTCGGGCAAGGCCGATGCGACCGAATTCGGCAAACGCTCGCGCGAGCGAAGGTGCCACGACCGGTTCACCGGACTCCCAATCAGGAATGGCCCAACCTAGGTCCATCAGCGTGTGGCAAAGCGTCCCTGCCACCAGCGCATCGGGGGGACTTGGCCACGGCGGAGCATCGATCAACTCCTGGAGGCGATGTCCTGCAAGCAACCGTTCGATCCAAGGCAGCACCCACAATGCATGCGGATGAGCCCGCGGCACGCAAATCGACGCCGATACGAGAACCCCGGGCATTCGCACCAAGGTTCGCGGTACGCCGGCCCGCGCGGTACCGACGGAGCGGTTACCCATGCAGCACCTCCGCCGCCGGGACAATGCGGGCACTGTTTAAGTCAGTCGCCTCGGCCTGGTACGCCTTCCACACCGCGTTGAGGTACTTGCATTCCGATGCGTGCCGCTCGATGTGCTCGGCGCAACCGATGACTACTTGCCGAAACCGTGCACGCGAGAACATGACGTTCAGTCTCTCAGGCGACGTCATGAAGCCCCAAGCACGAGCTCCTAAGCTGTTGTTTCGCACCAGTGAGAGAACCGTGAGTTCCGCTTCCCGCCCCTGATACTCGTCCGTGGTGCGGATGATGGACTCAAAGGCCTGATCCGAAAGACCGGGGAAAAGGCTTCGTAGGGCATCAGATGTCAGGAAGAGTCGCTTCTGGGCCTTGTACGGAGTCAGAATGACCATGTCGAGATTGCTCAGGTTTCGCATTCGCCGCAGGTAGGCCAGGAGCACCTCCAGTTCGTAGTGATTGTCGCGTAGCCCTTGCTTGGTGCGGTCCTCCGTCGCTTCGGGCACTTCAGCCATGTGCGACGTGTTCAACCAGAGCAGGGGCACGTCGTAGTCGTCCGGAATCGACTCGCCGAGCGGTCGGCTCTCCGGCCGAGATGCGGGCGGCACGTCGTACTTCTTGTGAACAAACGGCGCTCCATAGAACACCGTGCCGACGACACGTGAGAGTGGTGCCTCGAGGCGAAACTGCTCGGTAAGGCGGTACCGAGTCTCGAGGCGATCAAAGAGATACTCAAAGGGCCGTAGCCACAAGAGGGAGTCGTTGGTCACCATTCCATCTGCCGACAGGCTTGGACCAAGGCAGCGTACAACATCACCAAACCGCTCACGGAGACTCTGCCGCTGCTCGTTCGAGCGGGCCTGTCGAATCGTCTCTGTCCATGCCGTTGCACCGGCTCGTGTGCGAGCTTCTTGGTACGGAGGCAGCTGGAACTGGTCGCCAATCATCAGGGTGGTGCGGCCGAGGCAGAGTGCGTGAAGAAGCTCTGATGGGTAGCACTTGCCCGCCTCTTCCACGATTACGAGGTCAAATGACTCGCGATCGAGAAACTCGGTCATGGTCAAGTCGCACGTGGTCGTAAACACGACATTTGCGGAGTCGCGTCCCAATGTCGCTACCCGTTGATCATGTATCTTGCTCGTGGCGGCCTGCCATCGAGCCCACTCGGCCGCGCCCTCTGACCATTCGCGGTCTGCGAGTTCGCGAGCGACCTGGGATGCAGACCATTTATTGGCGGCGATCTCTGCGCGGCGTCTTCCCTGCGGCACCGATCGCCATGCACGGAACGGAATCGATGCCTGCTCAAGAGTGCTCGATATCTTCTTGACGATGTGATCGAGCGCGAAGTGCTCTTTGGAGCACACCAGCACCCTTCCACCGGGGGTTCGTTCAAGAAAACGACGAACAACCTGTGACGCCAAGTAGGTCTTACCGGTCCCCGGTGGACCTTGGACTGCGAAGACGCCTCTCGTCGAGAGAACAGCATCCTCGAGCGATGTACGAGAGATTCCATTTGTTATGAAAGTACGGGTCGGTGTAGGTGCAGCCAGCAGTGGTCGCATCGTCGGATGGCGGTCTGCAAATCCCGCGAAGCGACGCTTGCGTGCCATCAGCGTGTCATCGCCCACACTGATCGTGCGTACATATCCCTCGCTGGGCACCGAGCCGGGTGGCCCCTCAAGAAACATGAACGGCTGATCAGCGTGAACGTGGATCCAGCGAAGGGGTGCGACGTCGAAGGGAGCACGTTCGAGGGCATTAGGGGCGACGGCCGATATGGCCACCATCGGCGTCGTGCGGGAATCCTCCGTCAGTTGGTCCCAGAGCTCTTGAACCGTTGGTCTGTCGAGAACCCCAAAGTGCGGGTCGCTCCAACTACGGTCGACCCGCAGGACAATCCCATCCGATCGCTGCACCCCGAATTGTTTGGCTACTTCATGCTCGAGGACGCGATAGCGAAACACCTCGCTCATCCTCACAAACAACTCAAACTCGGTCAGACACCTGATCAATCCAGCCTTGGACACTCCGTGAGAACCGAGTCGATCCTCGACACGCCACTCACTCAGCCAAGAACGGATACCTTCCCAGCCTCGTTGGTCCAATGCGAGCCGTGCTTTTCGTACCTGCTGTACGTCGTCCCCTTCAAGCGGCACGCGTGGTAGGGCAACGCAGAGCCACGAAGCAACCGTACGAAGGTCGTCGACTCGGCCGGTGTCGTCAGTCGAGTCCGGAGTGGGTGGCAGGAACCAACCGACCGGTGGAATACACCTGCCAGCCACGATTCCTGGTTGGCCAATCCCAACGGCTTTGGCGTTGTGGCACAGGACGATCCCATCGAGCAGCGGAACGAGTCCCTCGCGGATCCAGCTTGTCGCATCGCATCGAGCGTGTATGCCTTGATCCAACGTGCCGGGTAGAAAGTGAAGCCGGATCCGGTCGGAGCTTACCGAAACGTCACGAGGATGAAGAAGCCCCAGTGGATGAGCACGCAAGCGGCGAAGGCGATGGATCGCGTGCTCTTGCGCCAGTGTGAGAACAGATGAGTGAACGGCAACGGCACAATCAAGAGTGTCCCCGTGTCGCGTCCACCGCTGCTTCGTCGTCGTTGGTCTGGATAGCGGATCGTTAGTCACCCTTGCCATTGTCCAGGGTGTGCAGATCTGCCGCCGACATCGCGCGTGACTTGAAGTCGTCGTTCGTGCCGGTGCTGTCTGCGTGCGATTGAATCGCCCGTGCTCGCTCAACGCTCATCGGTATCGAGGATCGCGATGTGCGAGAGGCTGGCGCGTTCCGTTCATTTGGGCTCTTGCCCCCGCGTTCTCCACGCTTGCTGTTCGATCGTGCATCATTGCCGCGACTCATTCGAGTTCTCCATATTCGGTTGACGTGTCTTCGCACGGAACTGTATGTCGGATGCGACGTCGGTGTGTTCGGTTCGGCTAAATGCTAAATGGGGAAATGGCACTGTGATCTCTTCTCCCGACGGGTTAGGTGCTCTTTGGCGGGTCGCTGTTGACCCGCGAAGGAGCCGTTCGTGTTCCAGCAAGACTCTCCGGCAACCCTCGCCGATCACCGTGAGGTGGTCGTCGCCACGCTCGCCGCCGCCCTGCACCGCTGGCACCGCCAGCAGATCCGGGCCGGCGCTCGCGTCCGCCGCGCGGCGAGCATGCCCGCGGGGGAGCATCCACAACCCGAGAGTTCTCGACTTGACTGTGCGGAAGATGATCGCACTGATCGTCCCCTTGCGCCCGATTAGGGCACGGCCGTACCGCCTGTCGCGGGCGGGAGTGACGGAGAACAGTCATGGCGATGAACATCCACGCGGAACTCAAACGACTCGGAGCCCTCAGCACGCCGGAGCTCCGCGCGCGATACGTCGAAGTGTTCGGCGAGGCCACGCGCTGCAACAACCGGCCCTACCTCTTTAAGCGGATCTGCTGGCGGCTGCAGGCCGATGCAGAAGGCGACCTCTCCGAACGCGCTCGCCAGCGGGCGATCGAACTGGCCGACGACGCCAATCTGCGGCTTCAGGCACCACCCTCCACCCCACCCACCTCGGGCGAATGCCGGATTCCCAACGGCACGGCCCCACCAACCCACAACGCCGGCGCGGCGATCGCTTCGATTCGGATGCCCCGCAAGAGCATCGAGCCCATGCCCGGCACGACGCTCTGGCGTAAGTACAAAGGCCGCCACATATGCGTGATCGTGCTCCCCCGCGGTTTTGAGTACGAAGGCAAGGTCTACCGGTCGCTTTCGGCGGTGGCCAACGCGATCACCGGGAGCCACTGGAACGGGCTGAAGTTCTTCGCTGAAAGCCTCGGGCTCAACGCGGTGACCGGACGGCGCGTTGAGGGGGCACCGGTATGACCACGTACTCTGCCCACACCCGCAGGGCATCCGGCGGCGAGCAGCCCGTCCGCAAGCCCGCGCTCATCCGCTGCGCCATCTACACCCGCAAAAGCAGCGAGGAGGGCCTCGAGCAAGAGTTCAACTCGCTCGACGCCCAACGCGAGAGCGGCGAGGCCTACATCGCCAGCCAGAAGGCCGAGGGGTGGGTGTGCCTCCCGGACAAGTACGACGACGGCGGGTACACCGGCGGCAATATGGAACGCCCGGCCGTGCAGCAGCTCATGGCCGACATCGACGCGGGCAAAGTTGACTGTGTCGTGGTCTACAAGGTCGATCGCCTCAGCCGCTCGCTGATGGACTTCGCCCGGATGATGTCGGTGTTCGAGCGGAAGAAGGTGTCGTTCGTCAGCGTGACCCAGCAGTTCAACACCACCCACTCGATGGGACGGCTCACGCTGAACATCCTGCTGTCATTCGCGCAGTTCGAGCGCGAGATCATCTCGGAGCGCACACGCGACAAGATCGCGGCCACGCGAAAGAGGGGCAAGTGGTTCGGCGGCAAGCCCATCCTCGGCTACGACCTCGTCGTCGGCAAGCTCGCGGTCAACCACGATGAGGCGTTCCGCGTGCGCGAGGTCTTCGCAATCTACCTCGAGCAACGATCGGTGAGGCTCACCACCGCCGAGGTGTTGCGGCGAGGCTGGAAGACCAAATCCTGGACCCAGAAGGACGGCAAGTGCGTCGGCGGGCTTCTGCTCTCGAACCCCTACGTCCACCGCATCCTGACCAACGTCTCGTATCTCGGCAAGGTCCAGCACCACGACCAGGTCTACGAGGGCGAGCAGGAGGCGATCATCGATCCCGCGCTCTGGCAGCGGGTCCAAATGATCCTCGAGGCAAACGGCCGCGACCGGGGCAGCGACGTCCGCAACGTGCATGGCGGCTTGCTCAAGGGGCTCGTGCGTTGCTCTCACTGCGACAAGCCGATGACGCATTCGTTCACGACCAAGGCCGGCAAGAAGACCTATCGCTACTACGTTTGCCATGTCGCCCAGAGCAGCGGCTATCACGCGTGCCCGTCGAAGGCAGTGCCAGCCGAGCAGCTTGAGTCGTTCGTGGTCGATCGCATCCAGGCGCTCGGTCGTGACCGGGAGCTCGTGAACCAGATCATCGACCGCGCCCGCGGCAATGACCGCGACTTGAGCGAGGATCTGAAGCAGCGCCGCACCACGCTGGAGCGGGAACTCCGATGGCTCGCCAGCGATGAACGCCGAGCAGGGGCCGCAGGCGATGCCGACCGGTTGGCGGACCTCGCGGAGAGGACGCGGCAGGTCGCTGGGCAGATTACAGAGATCGACGAGGAACTCATCGAGGCCGAGCGAACCACCCTGCGAAGGGACCAGGTCGACGCAGCAGTTGCGGAGTTCAGGCCGCTGTGGGACCAGCTCAACACGCGAGAGCGAACGGAGCTGCTCAACGCGGTGATCC
>Ga0163146_10007162_pt1 | contig 12338 bp, 10 predicted proteins | sample OliLakLV19MP7G1_FD_148648 | JGI IMG/M metagenome (GOLD analysis project Ga0163146, IMG submission 148648) | Freshwater microbial mat bacterial communities from Lake Vanda, McMurdo Dry Valleys, Antarctica - Oligotrophic Lake LV.19.MP7.G1 | ecosystem: Environmental > Aquatic > Freshwater > Lake >... | reverse complement strand
CTATGACCAACTGAATGCTTCCACAGATAAGCTCCACTCAATCTGCACAAGCTGCATCTGTTTGGAAAAAGTAAATGTGCAAACACTAGTAAATTTTATCTATCTTTAGAATCATTGATGTCAGCCAAAAGGGTCACCTAATTTTTCTAAAGCAGGAGGTTAATGGACTGGTGGTCATTCCAATGTTCAACAAAACAATTCGCAAATGTGTTTTTTTGACACCCGGCTAAAAAATCTCACATTGTTTCAAAGTCCTTTAAAATCTTACTTATTATTTCAATCATTTCCAAGAGTTTCTTGCTGATGCTGTTGAGCTGTTGTACAAGTAAAAGGTCTAAAAGTTACTGCAGTCTCCAAAAATGTCTTGATTGCAAACAAAAGTCTTCTAAATCACCTCAACCGTTGCTGATTATTTCTTAAACATAAGGGTGTCTTTTGTTTCACCATTGAAAATCACAATGCAAACATCAACCTTCTTCATTGTCCTAGTTGCATACGGTCATGCCAGTCATTTGTTATGCTTGGAGTGGGTTAGAGTCTCCAATGTCTCTCTACCACATAAATTTAGCTGAGAATCATGTCACAAAGTTTTTACACTCATGAATCATAACCAACTTGCTAGTTAAACAAAACATGCTCCGAACAGTTGCCATAAAAGAATTGTCATTGAATTTGAGACGTCTCAGTAAATTGCAGCATGAACATGGAAGTTATCATCACGACTAAAAAAATTACCAGATGTCAGACAACTAATCAAATTGATCATGTTAGAAATAAGTTCTTGGTTGACTTGGATAAAGAACAGATCCAAGATCATTTTTAGGCACTCTGGGCACAATTTTGCTTACACTCTGAGTGAAAATGCAATTCAAGGAAAATTTACTTATCAGAGGTGATTGTAGCCACAAAAAGCATAGAAGTCAAGTTTGTGGAAGAGACTAAAACACTGGAGGAACAACAAAGTTCTACTAGTAAAAGCATCCGCAAATGTGAAAATCGGTTTGTTTCAGACTGTCATCTTACCAAAATGCAACAGCTTAGAGGGCTTAGTTCTTCTCAATGTCCCACAAATGTAGCAAAATTAGTATCAGATTTTGCTGGCATTGTACCCACATGCATAGAAAGTTATCCTCGTGCAGTTTTGCATTGACCCCCATCCGATAAAACCTTGTAGAATCCATTGCTTCAGTTCACTTGCTGAGACATGCAAACTGCAGTAGCTTTGTTGGCATGACTAGTTTTGAAATCTCCCATGCCATCAACGTGGGCTCATTCATGGCACCATGGCTTATCACATATTCTCAGTGTGCATTTCATAAGAATCTGCTGTGCAATGCTCTGTCGATGTCAACGCATGTCAGCTTCAACTGCAACCAACTGATCAAATAGCTCTGCTCCAGCAGTGCATCAATGCCATAAAAAGTTGGGACCCGTCATTACTGCTACTAGTAGTTTAAAAAAGGCAATGCAAGACAGGAGCTATCCATTGTGGCAGCTGTTCTGACTACTAGTAGGGCTGGCCAAATGTCTGTAGCTCTAACTCCAATACCCTTGTCTTTGTAACCCCAACTCTGATCGAATGTCCAGCAACAAGGGTGAGTGACAACAATAAAAACTAAAAGTGATCAACACCAAAAAACTAGATGTTCAAGCCGTAGCACCACCATGTCAACCAATGCTGATGAACTAACGCCAGCCTCTGTGCTGGAATCGCTTCGGCAACATTTTTGTGAACAAGAGCCAGAACAGTGGATTCACCGGTGCCCGCCTGACAAGGCTAAGGAAGAGGAAGAAGGCAAACCAAAAGCCACAAAGAAACCAAGAGTCCAAGAAGATGAGATGATCCAAAACTTGGAAGCTGCACTTGTGGTTCAAATTGGATCCTTTTTGGATCCTCTCGACTTGGTCAATTATTTCTCAAGCTGTACCTACCTGCGAGCCATTGGAAAATCCGAAGTCGGCGTGAGAGCCTCTCTGAATGCTCTCTTTCAACATTTTTGCATTTTGGAACCCTTTGTTCAGCATCTGGAGACCAAGGAGGTGGATTGGCGTCAATTCCAACGCTGTTTTCTTCATTTAGCAACCATCATGCAGTCTGCGTGTGGCCCCTTTCAAGTCAACGCCATCCATTGAGCCGTCATGGCCGAACAAATCCTAGAGCTCCTTTGTGGAATGGTCGACGAAAATCCTGAACCCAGCGAGCGATACTTTTGGTTGAGAGGACATGTTGGTGGCACTCTTTCAAATCCAATCATCCCGCCAAAAGAATCCGCTCTTAAAGCTTTTTCGCTACTCTCGCTGGGACCCCGTCGAGAAGAGACTTTTCTCCCAGGAGACGATAGCAACTCCATGCTAGATGATGATGAGGATCCTCCTGATTATTCAGCCACCTTTCATTTGCGACAGGAGCGAGACAAGATGATGACACAAATCCACACCTTCAATCCACACAAACAGGCTATGCTTTGAGCAGGAAGTTGTCCGTTTGTGTGGTTCTGTCAACATGGTGGTGTAGATGCCGTTCATTTTGCCTTAGGGTTTTCGAATGATTCAGACATCCATCAAGCGGTCCTGGTGGGGGTACCCGGTACCCATCACCATGACCCCTTGCCGTGGCATGATGAAGAAGAAGAACATGGAAGCGACTCAACGGGTCTGCGGTGGAAAAATCTAGAACATTTCATATGTCTTGGGGGATGCTCTAGTTGGGAGGAATGTCGTGGACAAGAATTTGGGCGATTGTCGTGGTCAAAAGCTCACGGCTTTTGTTCCTCTTTACAATTGGAGTGGACCAAGGTTTGTTCGATGTTTGAAGCATTGGAGCAGAACCCTGTAGCATCCATTTTGAAAATTGCCAATTCTGGGGTCCTTCGTGTGACGAATGCCAAGACGATCCGTTTGTCTCGAACAAGCACAGGCGCAGGCGCTGCCAGTGGTGCACATGCAGCGGAGAGGTGACTCAAGCAGACACAATGTTTGTCTAGATTGCAGCTCGTCTTGCAGGCAGATAAATATGAATAGTGCATTTAAAAATTGATTGAACTTCTTGCACCCCACATGATTGTAAAATGGGTTCCTCTCCTCTTCTAACATTTGTCATCCATGCTGTCGCCAACATGCGCTAAAACATTCTTGATGGACTCACCGCTACTAGCACGAGTGCGATAGGCCACATCTTGGGCATTTCCTTCAAGGTTTTTTCCGTGGCATGGCTGAGCTGCACGGTTCCTTATTCAAAAACTGCCTTTGGTCACCTTCAGTTTGGGAAGGATCGATAAAATGTCAGTAGGAAAGGGCACACGTGCTTTTGAGGACTTGGCGACAATGGACCAATGAGTGAATTGCTATGTCTCTGAAAAGTCAGGCATGGATGGACATCCTACTGCGGTTGCCCACCTTCCCTGAAACACTGTCGGATCACCATGAGGAGGTGCATCTTTCCCAGTGGGCAATGGCATGAAAACATTTTGTGACCAACTGACCATACACTTTTGTTTGCACTAATCTCATCAACTGGTAGAGTAGCAGTGTCTAATCTACTACTGGCACTGGTAGATTTATTAGAAGGATCAACATGGCTGACTGTGCGTTCATCCAGAACCGTAGTAACCGTAGGGCGAACAGACGGCATTGGATCTTTGAGGCAAAACCTGAAAACCGACAGTGCAACATGACAGTTGAATAGTAGACTAGTGCGATGGCTGTCCCATCATCAGTTCATCACCCCGGAAGACGGAATATTGATCGAAATAGACTGAGCAATATATAATATTCGGCTGACGGCTTTCGAAACTTCAGGTCGCGCACTGCTAGTAGGAGATAGGCAACTGTTGTGTGGCGATAGGTTGTGGTGTGAAAAATAATCATAGTAAACAGCAAAAGAGAGACTGATTTATAGTAAATTATTGGCATTGTTTCTAAGGCTAGCTAGTGCTCTGGAAACAATGGGAAAGAAAACAAAAAAGAATAGGCCAAAGGCCGCTAGCAACAAACATGGCAACAGCAGCAACAACAACAAGAACCAAAATTCTAGTCCACAAAACCAACCACCGCCCAAACTCAGCGCGGACCAGAAATCGCTCTACACCATTTACAAATATTCCACTGAAATTGTCATTGACTGGGCCCGCAAGACGTACTGGAACAAACACAAGAAAACAAAGAGTTCGAAAAACAACCCGAAGGAGAAGACATCCTCTTATTCCTTAACCAAGGTCATTCTGGAATGTTTAACGTCCTTGGCCAAGACGGGTGTTCTCATGCCGGAACCGGTCTTGAGAGATTTACGAACCACCATTGCTTTGCGAAAGCGAGTTGGGGCCTATTATCGAAGCGTCCCCAGTGCTAGTGAAGAGGATCATGCACGGCATGAATGGTTGATTGTACAATTGGAAAAATTGGAACGACTATTTAGCCAGCAACGGCACGACGACAATAGTGGTAGAGGTGACGGCGAGGATGGTGAAGAAATGAATGGAAAAACGCAGCAAGGATTTGCAGCACTAGCACTGACAAGTGATGAAGAAGAATCCGAAGATGAGGAGGACGACAATGAGCGAGCCGACAAACGTAAGAAGATTGGCAAGGCCGTGCCAACGGCAAAGGAACTACAAGCCGAAGAACGGTCCTTTGCCATTTCCTTACTCTTGTGTGAAATCGATGAGATTTGTATGGATCTTCAAATCATGTGGAAGGAGTGGGCCACTCAATCGAATTCGTTCCAGGAATCCACCTCTACGACTACGACAACAAGAACCACTCACAACCACACCCATGAAGGAGGAGCCAACTTGTTGGCAGCGACAGCGAGTGCGCAATATGCCATTGGTGCAGTGCGCAAGCTCATTTTACAAACATCCGTCGAATTCCATTCCTTTGAGGATTTCCATCAAATCTTGCATGCCTTTGGGAGTACAGCAGCAGCAGCAGTAGCAGTACCAGTAGCACCTGACAAGAACAGACCATTGGAATCGAAGAGTTGGGCGGTCAATGACTGTGTGACAATCCGAAATTTACAAAAACGACCAGACTTGAATGGTAAGCATGGAAGGATTTGCGGAAGGGAAGACAACGGCCGGTTTCCTGTGCACATCTTTCCCGTGGATGGTGATGATGAGGCACCTGCAGGAGCAAAACAAACCCAAATTATCTCTGTCAAACCCGAAAATCTGGTTCCTTCCGACAATACGTTTCTTCGACTGGGTCAAATCCATGACGCTTTGAAAGCTTTTGATTTTGCCACCGTTCCCAAACCCTGTGATAGTGTCTATGGAGCCCCTGCAAGTGTGGATTTCGTGGGGGTCACAATGATGATGCTTAGCAACGCGGACAAGTTTAGAAGCGCTCTCAAGGATCGTGACTTCGGGGCATTTTTGAAGTTGATGGTCCGATATATTTTGCCACAGTGGATTTCTCTGGCCCGTTATGCACCCGCTTCCGGTGCCGCAGATACAGTTTTGGTGGCCTTTGCGAGGAACTATGCCGACACGCGAACCGTGGATTTCTACTTCGCCTTTGCTCTACTAGCGGCGATGGATAGCGCATTTGCCCTGGACGTAGCGGATCGTGCCGAACAAGCACGGACGATGTACTGCAAAATTCTCGAGGATTTGTTTGACGGGCCTATCTATACTGCTGCCATCGAGGCATTCAACCGAGACAATGCAAAACCGGATGCCTTTTATTCTCACTATGAATTTGCAAGGCACTTTCGGGAGGAATTCAGTGAAATGTGTTGTTACTTTCCCTTATTGAGCGGCGAAATGCTGCTTATGGGGCTTCGACTTCATTTTGTGTGCGCGAGTGGCCTACCCTACCGTTTCTGCCAGTCATATACTACGTTGCTGCATATTTATTGGATGCTCCGGTGTGAAGGGTATATTGGCCGATTGCCTGAAATAGAGAATACACTCATCGGGATGTACCGACAGCAAGTGTGGTTTCATGGCGGAATACCACAGAAAGGGAAGGACGCTTACCTTAAGTCTTGGCAACTTGCTCTTGGCGCTACACTTCACACCACGAAACTTCTGGGGGGCCAACAAGTGGCAAGGCGATCACAAGAATATAGAGATTTGAGCAGGGAGGGTCTATTTGTCACCGAAATCTCGCGGCTCCTAGACATTTTGCAGTGGAAGACTATGCCAATCTTGGATTCAAAAGAGTGTTTCCGGGAAATTCAAGAGGTTGCGCGAGAAGAATTCCATGCTGTTTTTACAGCGCCTTTGATGAAAACATGTGTGAAGATGTGTAACCTTGAAGAGGCACTTAAAGCGCGCTTCACTGCAACAGCCCGGGCCTCTGGTGAACGTATGATCGACAACTACAGTTTGGTCACAAGTAAGATGAACAATCTTTCCGTGGTGTGCTTTTGGGCCATGGCGTTGGCGGATAATTGCTCGCTCAACAGCCGAGAAAAGGACGGGGCGCTGCCTTTGCTGGCGAAGCAATTCAAAAATCTGTTTGTGGAGGAACCTGTCAATAGCGATGCTGACCCATCTCTGGCTTTCAGTCCCTATGACCACCGGGTCGACAGTTCTCTCTGGGGAGAGAAAGGGGTTGTACTACAGGAGCACCAACAGGTCTGATGACCAAGCGCAATTCTTTTCTCCTCCTTTACCCGGACCAACAACAAAAACAATGGCTTTACGCGATATGAACCACTGAGAGCACTGAGTAGTATCCTAGCGTTAAAGCAAGCAAACTACCTACTGTGTATCATATACTTCTGTATTATGTGCGGCTTCGCACTATTACTGAAATGCTGCTTACACGGCCTGATAGCCGGACCGCTTACTGCGGCCTGCAAATAAGTAGGTAACTGCTATTCCCACGACAAAACCAACAGCCGACGGCAAGATGGAATGGCGAAGCCCATGAAGCGCGCCACCCTCATCTCCAGCAGCCCCGATAGTATTTTTGGTTTCGTAAACGACAGGAATCTCGACATCTCCAAAGGGTTTGTTGGTCACGAGGCGAGTTACCAAATCCAAAGCCTGGTAGTATGTTGAAAAAAGTGCAGTCCAGCGGTAAGTCTGCCAATCCAACCTCAAGAAAGCAAGAGTGATCTACACAGCACAATCCAAGAAACCGCGGTATAGGCGATTGCTTACCGGAATGGGTACATTGTACGGAACAAGATGTCCACTGTTGTAGACAATGAGAAACTCCAAGGTTTTATTGGGGACGCTCTTACTCCATCCACCCACATAATCATCTACCATCCACAACGATCGGCTGTATTGATGAGGCGTCAACCAATCAGCATGTCCACTCCATTTCATACCATTGAGCATAACTTCACTGCCTTGTGCGCAAGTACTCAAGTCCCGATCTCCGTTGTACCTTTGGTACCAGAAAAAAAGAATGAGCCTTTTTTTCATCAAAGACAAGCGTTGCATGATCTTTTTACTTACACCAAGACTTGAATTTTGGCATCATCAATCAAATCGGCCAAGTACGGCGCCATATTTTCAGGTTTGTCGTGCATGAGTAGCTTTTGTCCAGGCAATAATTCATCTTCATTGGGCATGCCCGACAATCGACGATTGCGATTACGACGCTGTCGACGACGACGTCCCGCCCCGACAATGCACCCTTCCCATTTCTTGCCAATGTCTTGGGGCACGTTTAGCTTTTCTTGCACATCAGGATTGTTGAAAAAGCGGGTGTTGGCGTTATCTCTAGCATTCAATACCCAATATCGATCCCACGTGGTCACGTCGTACATATTGGGAGACTTGTCCTCAAACAAACCAGCACCCGTCGCGGCCAAGACTGCCTCCACCATTCCACATTCATCGGGAGTCGTAAAGGGATGAAAGGGATCCGGTTCATCGCCTGTGCGTGCCAAACAATGTTGATATTCGACATGAAAGGCATCTCGTTGGACACTGTCAATCATACCATGCCAATAGGCATAGTCAATGACCATGCCACCTAAATATAAATTATAATACATTAGAAATCTTTTTTGGAGCTCGGGTCTAGGATTTCATACGGACAAAGAAATTGTTTTACCTTGCTCGGCGACGTCGGCCCATCCATTGCCCAATGCCAATCCGCTGAGAGGAATGTGAGGACGCTTTTTCTCTTTGTTTTTGAGATAAATATAATGGGCAATGCTGGGCACATAATATCCAGCATAACTTTCTCCTACCAAATACAATCGCTTTTGACTGTGTTCGGGGAATATTTTGTAAAAGTTTTGCAAAAAGTTGTAAAAATCTTGCGACACACCTTCCTCATCTTGGGGTGCCTCTGCTCCATAGCTAAATCCTGTGCCGACGGGTTGTTCCACATACATGAGAGTGGTGACATTGGACCAAGCATAAGCGTTAAATTCATGAGGCGCCAGGGCGGGTTGACCAAAGGATCCCGCCGGTTGCAAGGGTACGGTGGCGGGTCCCATTTCCAAAAGCATGCCGGCATGAAACGAGCTGCATCCAGGGCCTGTCAATTTAAATAAGGGAAATTCGGGGAGGAACATTGTCAGTTCTTGACGCAGACAATGTTAATTATTATACAGCGCGGATTTACGACTGCTTTTTTGACTCCGGGTCGCACTCCGGGCACCTTTTTTGCTACTGCTGCTGCGGTCGCCATTGCGCGTTTCACAGGCCGCCAACGCGGAATGGGAAATCCCGCCCGTCATGGCTGTCATGTGCCAAAAATGACTACGTACCTCCATTGAACCAAATCAAAAGGGTGTCGTCGACCACTTTGTCATGCTTGTCGAACATCCAAAACATGAGTTTTCCTTTTTCGTCATTGTGAATATCTTCATGAACCGAGACCAGTCCAGCATGCATGATTCCATCAAAGGTACCAAAGGCAGGTTCCACTTCTTCTAGGCCCTCAACCAAGTAATCCGCACTGGTGGGACCCGGACGAGTGTCGCTAGTGTCAATGACACGAAAGGCGTCATCCTTGTCGGCACCATGCTTTTTGGCGTCTCCTCCCCTTGTCAACAGGAGGAAGAACGAGGTTACGTAGTGAAGGCGAAGCATTTTTTTCCCCGACGCGCAGTGATGTTAAACTTTCTTTCTTTTTCAATCAATTAATATTCGTCCTTTTGTATCGAATCCAAGTCCAACAAAGTGTATATATCAAATGCGACCTACTAGCTAGTAGTTATCAGAAGAAGTAGTATGCTTTGCGATGTCCAAATGAACTCGTAATATTGTTTAGTACGGAACGTTGTGTCATTGAAGGATGATGGTGCCGAAAGTTCATCTTGTCGGATCTTTTTTCTTGTGGTGGTTGGCTCTCGATTGGCATGTGATGTTCTCATTTTTTGGTCAAACCCGATCCATCCTGCGACACGTACCATCGAGCCTTAGTTTTAAGATCCTTTCTGTGCCATCTTGGCACATTCATCAATGACAGAGAGCAATTTTGGTTCTGCACTTCCTGCAGTTTAAACACCAGGTCCAGTTTGTTGGCCAGTGTCTCTCACATGCTTTAAGTGTCTGTCTGTCACAAAATTATGGTTTCGTAAATGGCAGGGTTAGGGTCAATGGCAGTTGTACTTCATCTAGCAGCCAGTCTCACCGCAACTGTTTGATTAGCTCTGTCCAGTAGCAGCTACTAATGAACCCCTGCTAATTCTTCACTGCTGGCACCTGCTACTGCTGTTGGTTGCATATCTGCTACGGACCTGGTGCTCAATCAGCTAGCTGCTCTGTTGTTGTGGTAGAAATGATTAGAAAGAAAGAGTTGTTGGATTGGATCATGTGTCAGTGCATTGGCAAGGCACTTCTAGAGTCGAATTGATGCAAACAATGAGAAATGGCACATGACCCCATTGAACAAGAATTAACTGCATTAAAGTTTGCAAAGTGCTCAACATGAAGATTATCCAAAACCTTATGCATTTTTCAGATGGCGAATGAAACAGACATCCCTAATGAATGTCTGTTAGCAAACCAAATGCTAAAAGTGCTAACTCATTTAGAATTTTTATGACTTCTCATTTCATTCTGCTCACCATAGGATTTCAGCAACATGTCTTAGATTCCAGCAGCTGAGGCGGTCTTCAGATTGTTATGAGAAAACACTAATCACAAGAAACAAACAAATGCAACTCACAGAGGAAAGAATGTTGCAAACAAGAAACAGAAGACATGAAGGACGAAAACAAAGAAACAAAGATTTAAGCATGAACTGATCATTATAAATTCTGGTTCAAAACATTGCTTTGGTCTTTATCCATCTTTAGGGTGTCTTTGCATGACAATCGCTTCCATCACTTAACATGCACTTTGTTGATTTGCAAAAACATTGAAAACTGATTTTTTTGCTTCAAAACACAAGGCTATCAACGCAACACAAATGAGCATAAAAACAACACACACTGGAACAGGTCCCACTTGTTTCATATCACCATGGCACTGTCTGAGAGAAATTGAAGTTTTCTTTTGTCGTTTTGTCAGGAACGTTCCCGGTCGTGCATTGTCATGTCACTCATGTGATAAAATCATGTGATAAATTTATCACACGATTTTCGAATACCAAGTGATAAAATCATGTGATAAAAAACTGTGTGATATTTTTTTCACACGATTTTAACAGCTAACGCACCGTTAATGCACTACTGGGAACGTTCCAGTCCTGTCCACAACATTGAATGGTTTGTATTCGGTCGCACACTAATTCGGTTTGATTTGCATGAGCCACGTTTTATTCGGGTTTCATAAACTTAATCTTGTATCTTGTATCTTGCATCAATCCGGTAAGCCCCTGAATAGCTCTCGAGTCTTTACAGCATTTTGCCTAATTGAGGACTATTTGAGCTAAGTATCCAAAATTACTCTGAAGCATTGTATGCAAACAAAATAAGATGGTGTGTTCGCTTTGTTCTGCTACTGCCGCAAAAGAAGGGAAGGTGAATTTGAATGGACTGTAAAAGTTCGGAGCCCGTCAAGACCGCGCAGTGCGCTTCAGCTTTGCCAGGTGGCACTAATTATGCAGCGCAGCTACCAGACACTGCAACCACCGTTACTGTCACCTATTTTAGTAACGCTTTGCATGATCACGAACTTCATTTCTTGGTTGTAAACACTTGATGGCGCCAGATCGTGCACTAGCTAGCTAGCATGCGTGCATTCTCTTGGCCGGTTGGAGTTTCATGATCTTGTGAAACAGATCACGAATAGTTAACGCAACAATTTTATCCGGTAGCCGGTCATCACCAGGTGCTGGTTTCGTCGTACTGGTATCCAAGACAGACCAAGAGTTTTCACCACCGTCCTCACCACCGTCCAACGAACACATTCCGAACAGAGAGTCGTCAAGTTTTCACAGCCCTCAGTTCGGATGCCGGCAATTGCCCTCGTCCACGATTTATGCAAAACCATTCTTCCTTACACGTCAACTTTGAGCTTCTGGTTTCTACTGTAGTTTTCCAGTACTGTTACGTACTGGTAGAGGCGTTTGGCTACGTTAGTTAGCTACTGCCACGCATGCGTACCGTACACTCGGAGAGTGCAGTTAGCTTCCTCCAATTAGTTCGTGAGTTACAACCCGAGTACTTCACTGGGCATAATAGTTGACTGGACATAGACTTTTCTACTTCGGCTGGAGGTAGGGATTCACAGTATTGCCCTCTAATCCTTCGGCGACCGAGCAGTTGTTTTATTCTTCGGGTTCTACGGTTGCACAGCAAAAAGCCTTCTGACGGTGGCTACTCCTAGGACTGAAAAAAATCTAAAAGATCCATCCAACTAAAAGATACAATGTCCTTTTCGGTCATCGTTAACGCCAACCGTACTACTAAATTGATACTACTGACTGCAAGTGTGACAGATAAAGTGGATTATTGTATACCGTGGATATCGCCATATATGAGAAAAGGTTTCCAGTATATCTTACTGAAGAGATAGGAATCTCCACGGTTAAAGTCAAAGTTTTCAATGGGCTTTTATCAATTCTATTCACGGATAGGCCGTTTGCTATCAGGGAGATGCGTTACAAACGTCTTGGGCCAACGCGGTACACATAAGAAATTTGCTAAAATCTAAGATCTATTTCCCTCTTTTTGGTTTCCTCATTTCCCTGCAGTAACAATCCAGAATGTACTTTAGAGTTTTAAGTACAATTTTGTGCATCCCATTTACCAAAGATCAGTGACGGAAGCCATCCCCAAGGCTCCTCGTGACTTCAAGACCCCGCCGCCGAGTATTTACAGCGACCAACCGTTTTGGATGTTTTATTGTGAGCTGTGCTTTTTACTACTAGCTAGGTAGCTTGTAGCAAGTAGTCAACCGGCCAAACCTTACCATCCACCCAAGCGGTTGATGATTGTCCGATGATGGGAATACTACTACTACCTAACAGCT
>Ga0163146_10007116_pt1 | contig 12405 bp, 10 predicted proteins | sample OliLakLV19MP7G1_FD_148648 | JGI IMG/M metagenome (GOLD analysis project Ga0163146, IMG submission 148648) | Freshwater microbial mat bacterial communities from Lake Vanda, McMurdo Dry Valleys, Antarctica - Oligotrophic Lake LV.19.MP7.G1 | ecosystem: Environmental > Aquatic > Freshwater > Lake >... | reverse complement strand
CGGACGGGTGGCGACGTGCTTCGATAACGCCGTTGCCGAGTCGTTCTGGGCCTCGCTGAAACGCGAGTGCCTCCAAGGTCGCGTGTTCGCGACACGTGCCGAAGCCCGCCGGAAGATCTTCACTTGAAATAGCAACGAAACTCGTGGGGCCGGATTGGCCCTTGGGGGTTGGTCGTGGCTGCTGATCCGGTGGCCGATCCATCCTCGGCGGTCGCTGATTTAGCCAAGCATGGGGTGAAGGCTGGTTGGCGGTTGGCGTTGTGTGAGGCAGCGCGCGAGGCGGGTGGCGCGTTCCAGGCGCTGTGGCAGCCACCGCGGGTGGGGAATGCGTCGGGACCAGCGGCTGATCCGGTGCGGGCGGCGGAGGAAGCAGCGAGGAGAGCGCGAGGCAAGACGCGGCGATATTGCGCGGCGAATCGGTTGAACCGTTTAGGGACGTTGACCTATCGCGGTGATGGGTGTCATGACCCGCGGTTGTTGCGTGCGGATGTGGCGGCGTTCTTCATCGTGCTGCGCTCGCTGCTGGATGGCGCACCGTTTCCGTATCTGTGGACTGCGGAGTGGCACAAGTCGGGTCATGGTCTGCATGTTCATTTCGCGGTGGGCCGGTTCATCAAGCGGTCGTTGATCGAGCAGGCGTGGCCGCACGGGTTTGTGCATATCAAGCTGCTCGGAGATCTGCCGGTGGGCTCTGGCGCGATTGCGGAGGCTCGGCTGGCGGCGGGCTATCTGTCGAAGTATGTCGGTAAGGACTTCGACGCGTCTCGGATGCCGGGGTTGCATCGCTATGAGGTCGCGCAAGGCTTCCAGCCCAAGATCGTTGCGGTGTGGGGACGCACCTATGAGGAAGCGATCGACCGGGCGTGTGTGATCATGCGCGACGAACCGGAAACGTTTTGGTGGTCGGACTCGCAACCTGACTGGCAGGGTCCGCCAGCGGTGTGGATGCAATGGCGCGGCTAACCAAGATCGAGCTTGCCGCGTTTGTGGCGGCTTCGTGCGTACGGTCGGGTGTGCCGCTGCGGGTCACTGATCCGATTGCGATACGTCAATTTGCGGTGTTGTTAGCGGGTCGGGACGCCGAGCCGCACGCGCAGCGGGCGGACGGCGAACGGGCTGGTTCAGATTCGCCAAACGAGATCGACACGCGACGGGTCCAGTGTGCTGCCGCGACGCTCGACGGGAGCGATGACTGCGTGATCGAGCAACGCGCGCACGATGGCGTGCTGTCGGGACAGATTGAGCTCAACCCACTGCGAGCCGAGCGCGACACCATTGCCGACGATGCCGCCTAACGCATCGTTGCGAGTTATCCGGCTCAAGCGTCGTTCCAAGTCCTTGATTCGGGCGTCTATTGGGTGGCGAGCGGTCATCCACTCGGTCCGACCGATCTCACGGGCGGCGTACATGCTCGCCAGTTCATCGAGTTGTTCACGATCCGTCGCGAGCACATCAGACAGCGATGCGGTTTCTTGGTCGGCGCTGTTACGCCCGGCGAGCGCGTCGGCAAGCTGCGGCGTGTCGAGGCGATACAGAACCGCGGCTTGCACAAGATCTTCTAACGGTTCCGCGACAACGGTGAGCCGTCCGCATCCTTGGTGATCGGGTTCGCCCTTGCACACGTAACGGCGCGAGGTTTCGTTTCGACGTGACGCATACAGCGTGTGACCGCAACGTCCACACTTCAACAGCCCGGTCAGTAGCGAGGTACGCGGTGTGCGCCGATTGGTGTTCGCGCGGGTGGCGATAACGGCCATCACCCGGTGTTGGTCCTCGACGGTGATGATCGGCTTCCACACCGCCGATCCAATGACCTCACCGCGATGTACGCGCAACCCTGCGGTGCGCGGGCTGGTCATCATGTCGCGCAAGGTGCTGGTACGCCACGGCTTGTCGAACACCGACTTGATCCCCTGCTCGTCCATCCAGATCGTCAACGAACGCAAACTCTCACCTGCGATGAAACGTGCGACGACAGTACGGATCACGTCGGCCTCGTCAGCGCGATGAGTGATCTTGTCGTCCTCGAAACCGAACGGGCGACGCGCCCCACCATGAGGCATACCAGTCGCTGCGACCTCATCAAGTTTGCGTCTCACACGGCGGCTCTTTCCATCAGACTCATTCGCCGCGACCGCGGCCATCATGCGTAACACCATCAACCCGTCACCATTGCCGATATTGACATCAGCACCCGCCACGAAACGAACATGACGAACCTTGGCGGTCGCGATTGTGTCCAAGAATTGTTCCAGCTCGATCGGTCGGCGTGTCAAACGGTCAACGTGATAGACGATCACCGCGTCACGCTCGCCCTCGACTAAGTCGGCCAGCATCCGCTCGTAAGCCGGGCGTCGTTTCTTGCCAGTGAACGCCGACAGATCGTTGTCGACGTACTCCTCGGCCACGGCCCAGCCCATCCGGGCGGCCAGCTCCCGACAGTCCTGCAACTGGCGAGTAACACCCAGCGCAGTCCCCTCCTGATCCGACGAAATACGGGCATACACGGCAACTCTCGACGGTTCAGACACAAGGGGTACACTAGCAATGTGTGGACAACCTCAGGTCGGTGTGACCCTCGGGGCTTTGCGTCAAACGCTTGGGGGCTGCCGGGCGCAGGCAATGAATCACAGCCCGATGCACGTTACGTAAGACTTGAACTGGACGGCAGGGGCCAGGCTCCCTGGATCGCGTCGAGGCCACGGCTACAGTCACCGTTCGACCGTGAAATGGGTCCCGTGAGGCCCATACGGTCAGGATGTTGATGTTGCACGACGAACACGCACCAGGGCAGCAGCCCGCGAGACATGGCGCGCTTGTGCTTGCCGACGGCAGCGTGTTTGAGGGCGAACTGATCGGCAGCGAGTTGCCCGCCGCTAGCTCCGGGATTGCCAGCGGCGAGGTGGTGTTCAACACCGTCATGTCGGGCTACCAGGAAGTGATCACCGACCCGAGCTACGCCGGCCAGATCATCACCTTTACCTACCCGCACATCGGTAACTACGGAACCAACGACTTCGACCGCGAGTCGGCGCGACCTTTCTGTCGCGGCGTCATCGTGCGCGAAATGGCGCGGCGGCCGAGCAACCAACGCTCGGAAGCGTCGCTCGACGAAATGTTGCGCCGCTTCGGCATCTGCGGTATCGCCAGCATCGACACACGCAGGCTGACGCGCATCCTGCGCGACACAGGCGCCATGCCGGGCGCGTTTGGCACGGCAAGTGAGGCCGAGCTACTTGCGGCAGCGCGCGCTGAGCTCGGCACCGACGGAATCGATCTGGTCGCCGCGGTATCCACCAGCGAGCGCTACTCAGTGCAGTCGACGGCCGGGCGCCGCATAGTCGCGTTCGACTTCGGCATCAAGGCGACGATGTTGCGCCACCTGAGCCAACTGGGAACAGTCGAAGTCGTGCCTGCCGCGACAACCGCCACCGATGTACTCGCCCTCGCGCCCGATGGAATCTTTCTGAGCAACGGCCCTGGCGACCCGGCGATGGTCGGATACGCGGTCGAGACGATTCGCAAGTTGCTCGGTCAGGTACCAATCTTCGGAATCTGTCTCGGCCATCAACTGCTGTGCCGCGCGCTCGGTGGCGAGACTTTCAAGCTGCCGTTCGGTCATCACGGCGGCAACCATCCGGTGCGGCATGAGGCAACCGGTCGCGTCGAAATCACCAGCCAAAACCACAACTTCTGTGTCGAACCGGCGAGCCTGCGCGGCGTTGTCGAGCCCACCCATCTCAACCTGTACGACGACACCAACGAGGGAATTCGTGTGTTGAACGCGCCTGCCTTCAGCGTGCAATACCACCCTGAGGCTGGCCCAGGCCCACACGACAGCCGGTACCTGTTCGACGCTTTCGCCGAGCTGATGGACGCGAACTGACCGATGCCGCGCCGTACCGACATCAATGACATCCTGATCATCGGTTCCGGCCCGATCGTGATCGGCCAGGCGTGCGAGTTCGACTACTCGGGCACGCAGGCGTGTCGCGTGTTGAAGGACGAAGGCTTCCGGGTGATCCTCGTCAACTCCAACCCGGCGACGATCATGACCGACCCCGACTTCGCACACGCGACCTACGTCGAGCCGATCACACCGGATGTGGTGGCGCGCATCATCGAACGAGAACGCCCCGACGCGGTCCTTCCAACCCTTGGCGGACAGACCGGCTTGAACACGGCGATGGCGCTCTTCGAACGCGGATTGATCGGCGTTCCTGGCACGCCAGAGATGATCGGCGCCAACGCGGAAGCAATCGCTACCGCGGAGGACCGCGGCAGGTTCAAACAGGCGATGATCGAGATCGGGCTGGCGGTACCGGCGAGTGGCATCGCGCACACGATGGTGCAGGCCCGCGAAGTCGTCGCTGAAGTCGGGCTGCCGTGCATCATCCGACCCGCATACATCCTTGGCGGCCGCGGTACCGGCATTGCCAGCACACCCGAGGAGTTTGAATCGGCAGCCGCGCTCGGCCTCGCGGCCAGCCCGATCGGAGAGATTCTGATCGAGTGCAGCATCGCCGGATGGAAAGAGTTCGAACTGGAAGTCATGCGCGACTGCGTTGACAACTGCGTGATCATCTGCAGCATCGAGAACGTCGACCCGATGGGTGTCCACACCGGCGACAGCATCACTGTCGCGCCGGCGCAGACACTCAGCGACGTCGAGTACCAACAGATGCGCGACGCCGCGTTCGCGTGCATTCGCCGTGTCGGCGTCGAAACGGGTGGCAGCAATGTCCAGTTCGCTGTCAACCCGATGACGGGCGAGCAGGTTGTGATCGAGATGAATCCACGCGTCTCGCGCTCGAGTGCGCTGGCATCGAAGGCGACTGGCTTCCCGATCGCCAAGATCGCAGCCAAGCTGGCCGTTGGCTACACGCTCGACGAGATCACTAACGACATCACCGGCACGCCCGCCAGCTTTGAGCCGACGCTTGACTATGTCGTCACCAAGATCCCGCGCTGGGCATTCGAGAAGCTCCCCGGAACCAGCGGTGTGCTCGGTACTCAGATGCAGTCCGTTGGCGAGGTGATGAGCATCGGCCGCACGTTCCCCGAAAGCCTGCAGAAGGGTTTGCGCTCGCTGGAACTCGGTCGTAACGGACTGGGCTGCGACGCCGCGGAAGCACAACTTGCCTCGCTGACCGCCGACGACCTGCTAGCCGCGGTTGCGATCGCCACGCCAGACCGCATCTTCCAGATCGCCGAATTGCTACGCCGCGGTGTGTCGGCCGAACAGGTCCATGCGGCCTGCCGCATCGACCACTGGTTCCTTGATCAGATGAGCCAGATCATCGAGGAACGTGCGGTGCTCGATCAGATCGGGTTCGCGGCGATGACACATCGGCAATGGAAACGGGCGAAGCAGTTCGGGTTCAGCGACGCGCAACTTGCCTGGCTCTGGCACGTCGACGAGCTTGCAGTTCGTGCAGCGCGCGAGGGGGCCGGTGTGTTCCCGACGTACAAGACGGTCGACACTTGTGCCGCCGAGTTCGCTACGCAGACTCCGTATCACTACAGCGCATGGGAGGACGAGAACGAGGTGCGCGCCAGCGCTCGGCCGCGCGTGATCATCCTCGGCAGTGGACCCAATCGCATCGGCCAAGGAATCGAGTTCGACTACTGCTGTGTGCACGCGTCCTTCGCGTTGCGTGAAGCAGGTTTCGAAACAGTGATGGTGAACTGCAACCCGGAAACGGTGTCGACCGACTACGACACCAGCGATCGTCTCTACTTCGAGCCGCTGACGACCGAGGATGTGCTCAATGTGATCGCGGCGGAAACAGCGGCGGCCGGGGGCGTGGCGCCGAAGGTCATTGTCTCGCTCGGCGGCCAGACGCCGTTGAAGCTGTCGGGTCACTTGCCGCCCGAATTAATCGCGGGAACCTCGTCTGCATCGATCGACCTCGCGGAAGATCGCGAGAAGTGGAATGCACTGTGCAACGACCTACGGATTCCGCAACCGCCCGGCGGGACCGCCATCGACCTCGCCCAGGCGTTCGCGATTGTCGAAGGCATTGGGTATCCGGTGCTCGTTCGCCCCAGCTACGTCCTCGGCGGACGCGCGATGCGGATCGTGCACGATGCAGATCACCTGACATCGGCGATGAAGGAACTTGCCGGGTTCGGCAGCCTCGGTAAAGAGGGGGGACTGTCGGCCGAGCGGCCGGTCTTGATCGATCGCTTCTTGGAGGACGCGAAAGAGGTGGATGTCGATGCGATCCGCGATCGAACTGGCGAGGTGCTGATCGGCGGCGTGATGGAACACGTCGAAGAAGCTGGTGTGCACAGCGGTGACTCGGCATGTGCGATTCCTCCACAAACGTTGCCCAGTTGGGTAGTTGAGGTGATCGAGCGTTACACCTGCGCGATCGCAAACGCGCTGGAGGTCTGTGGCCCGATCAACGTGCAATTCGCGGTACTGGGCACAACTGCATTCGTCATTGAGGCCAACCCCCGCGCGAGCCGGACCGTGCCATTCGTAGCGAAAGCAACGGGCGTGCCACTGGCGAAGATCGCGAGCAGGGTGATGTTGGGCGCAACGCTTGCTGAACTCCGCGCTGAGGGATTGGTGCGGCGAGCTAGTGATCACGGCCACGTTGCGGTAAAAGAGGCCGTACTGCCGTTCAGCCGTTTCCCAGAAGTCGACACCGCACTCGGACCCGAGATGCGCAGTACCGGCGAGGTAATGGGGATCGACACCACGTTTGGTCGCGCCTTCTTCAAGGCACAGTTGGCGGCTGGCACTCTCCTGCCAACGGAAGGAACGGTATTCCTCTCACTTGCTGACGGCGACAAGCCCGCCGGTCTCGTTGTCGCCCAACGACTACGCGACCTGAGGCTTGGCATCGCAAGCACCAAGGGGACGGGCGAGTACCTCGAACGCTTCGGCATCACGGTCGATCAGGTGGTCGGCAAAATTTCCGATGGCCACGGCATCAACGCGGTCAAGTTGATCGAGAGCGGGCAGATCGTGTTTGTGGTGAATACACCTCAGGGTCGGGGCGGTCGCACCGACGGCGAACAGATTCGAAAGTGCGCAAACGCACATCACGTCAGCTCCGTGACCACTGTGGAAGCAGCGTTGGCAGCGGTGGAGGGTATGGCGGAAATGGTCGGCGTCGAACTATCAGTGCGCAGTCTCCAGGAGTATCACCAGTCGTGACCGAGTCGATGACTGCCTCGCCTCGCTCGTCGGCAGTGCTCGTTGGTTCCGTCGAGTTCGACTCTCCGGTGATGACGGCTTCTGGGACCGCCGGATACAGCGCAGAGTTGTCGGGCTTCGGCAACCTCGCGGAACTCGGGGGTGTGGTCGTGAAGTCGCTCGCCGCTTTCGAGTGGGCAGGCAACCTTGCGCCGCGGCTGCATCCGGCCGGCGCTGGCATGTTGAACGCGGTCGGACTTCAGGGACCCGGTATCCAACACTGGTTGGCCCACGAACTCCCGCCGCTGCTAGCAACCGGCGCCAAGGTCGTCGCCAGCATTTGGGGTCGCACCGTCGCCGAGTATCAACGGGCCGCCGAATTGCTCGCCGCCGCGCCGCCGCAAGTGGTGGCCGTGGAAGTGAATCTGTCCTGCCCGAATCTCAGCCCAGACAGTTCAGCGCATTGGATCTTCGCTCACGACGCGGAATTGTCAGCGCAGGTCATCGCCGCGACCGAGGTCTGCGGTCGACCGCGATGGGCGAAGCTGAGCCCGAACACCGACCGCGTGGTCGAGGTCGCCGCAGCGGTGCATGAGGCCGGAGCGGAGGCCGTGACGCTGATCAACACTGCTCTCGGCATGGTGCTGAGCGAGCGCACCGGCCTTCCGGCACTGGCTGCGGGAGGCGGCGGATACAGCGGACGACCGCTGCACGCGATCGCGGTGCGCACCGTCTTCGATGTCCAAGCGGCCTTACCCAACATTCCGATCGTGGGTGTTGGCGGCGTCAGCACCGGCTGGGATGCGGCCGAATTGATGCTCGCCGGCGCGAGCGCAGTGCAGATTGGCACCGCCACCTTCGCCGATCCGCACGCTCCCTGGCAGGTCCAGCGCGAACTTTTGGCGTGGTGCGCCGGACGTCATCTCGCCGTTGCGGACCTTACGGGACGGGCACATCATGGGGGATTGCCGCCCGTCGGTTGAGGTCGGGCGCTAACGTCGGCCCATGGCAACACCCCCGCAACTCACTCCCGAACAGCGTGCCAATGCGCTGGTCAAGGCCGCGGAGGCCCGCGTCGCCCGTGCGGAACTGAAAAACAAGCTGAAGGCGGGCACGGTCACACTTGCGCAAGCCTTGGCGTCGACGAGTAACACTGTCGGCAAGTTGAAGGTTGTCTCGCTACTGGAATCGCTGCCCGGCGTCGGCAAGGTGAAGGCCCGCAAGATCATGGAAGACATCGGCATCGCCGACAACCGGCGCGTGCAAGGTCTCGGCCAGGTGCAGAAGTCGGCGTTGCTCGACCAGTTCGGTAAGTGAGGCCGGTAGTTGAGATCGGGCCAGCAGCGACTGGTGGCCGTCTCTTCATCGTCTCCGGGCCGGGTGGGGTCGGCAAAGGCACGATCGTCGATGCACTCGTTGCGCGTGATCCTCAACTGTGGCTGAGCCGTTCGTGGACGACGCGGCCGCAACGGAAGGGCGAGAGCGACGATGCCTATGTCTTCGCGAATCGCGACGCCTTTGAATCGCGAATCGCCGCCGGTGGTTTCCTGGAGTGGACCGACTTCCTCGGCAACTACTACGGAACGCCGACGCCGGATCCAGTGATCGGTCGCGATGTCGTGCTCGAAATCGAGGTCAACGGCGCTATGCAGGTGAAGAAGGTGCACCCCGAGGCGGTGCTGATCTTTGTCCTGCCCCCATCGCGCGACGAGCAGCAGCGCCGTTTGCGGGGTCGCGGCGACCCCGAGGATCGGGTCACCGAGCGGCTACAGAAGGCGCTCGACGAGGAACCGGTCGGGCTTTCGCTGGCCAATCACGTCGTCGTTAACGACGACCTCGAACGAACTGTCGCCGAGATGATGCAGATCATCGGCCACCATCGCTTGCTCGATTGAACCCGTCTGATTGCGCTGGGTTGATTGCGCTGGGCCGGTAGGCTCTAGTGCTGGCTTTTTGCCTTATTGCTCAGGAGATCCGGAACCATGACCACTCGCTCGTTCGACACCATGATCAACCCGCAGATCGAAGAGTTGCTCGACCGCGTCGACTCGAAGTTCAGCTTGGTAACGCTGGCCGCCCGCCGCGCGCGGCAGATCAACAGCTACTTCAATCAGTTGGGCGATGGCCTTGGCCACATGGTTCCGCCGCAGGTGAGCTCGGTCGCTCGTAAGCCGCTCAGCATCGCATTCGAAGAAATCGCTGCCGACAAGATCATTCAGGTCGAGCAGGCAGCCCCGGTCGTAGAGGATGCCGAGCCAGCCGAAGACGCAGTCTGAGAACACCCCCGGCCTCAGGTAAACGGCAATAGGACACGCTTCCAGTGCTGGCCGGCAAGAAAATCGTGCTCGGGGTCACGGGCGGCATTGCCGCCTATAAGGCCGTCGAATTGTGTCGTCGACTTGTCGATGCTGGTGCGCACGTCATCCCGGTGATGACCGAAGGCGCCGAGCGATTCGTCGGCCGCGCGACGTTTTCTGCGCTGGCGAGCGAGCCGGTGCAGACATCGCTCTGGGACGAGGCGCATCCGATTCCGCATACCAATCTCGGCCAGTCCGCTGATCTGATCGTCGTCGCGCCCGCTACCGCGCGGCTGCTAGCCGCGTACGCCATCGGCCTGAGCACCGACCTGTTGACGAACACATTGCTAGCGACCAGGGCACCTGTCGTGGTGTGTCCGGCGATGCACACCGAGATGTGGGAGCACCCGGCGGTGCAGGCCAACATCGCGACGCTGCGAGCGCGCGGCGTACACATCGTCGAACCGGAAGCCGGTCGCTTGGCCGGGGGTGATATCGGTGCTGGCCGGCTCGCTGCGCCGGAAACCATTTTCGCGGTAGTCGAGTCGGTAATCGGGTCGGGGGCCGATCTTGCTGGCACGAACGTCGTCGTTTCCGCCGGTGGCACCCGCGAACCCATCGATGCCGTGCGCGTGATAGCGAACCGCAGTAGCGGCAAGCAGGGCTACGCAATCGCAGGCGAAGCCGCGGCTCGCGGCGCCAGCGTCACGCTGGTCTCAACCGTCGACTTGCCGGTGCCGGCGGGTGTCGAAGTCTGCGCCGTCGAGACAGCGGCGGAGATGGCGGCCGCACTTGCCGAACGAGCACCATCGGCCGACGTCGTCATCATGGCCGCAGCCGTCGCGGACTTCCGGCCAACCACGCCGTCACCGGGCAAGTTCAAGAAGGCGAAGGGCGTGCCCGAAATCGTTCTCGAGCCGACTACCGACATTCTCGCTGGCCTCGGTGCCAGCAAACCGGCCCGACAGATTCTCGTTGGCTTTGCGGCCGAGACCAGCGACTTGCTCGCCAATGCAGCCAGCAAAATGCACGCGAAGAACCTCGACCTGATCGTCGCCAACGATGTCAGCCAGCCGGGTGTCGGCTTTCAGCACGACACCAACGCGGTGACGCTCTTGGATGCCAGCGGCGAGGCCGCGATCATCCCACTCTCGGACAAGAAGGCAATCGCCAAGGCAGTTGTCGATAAAGTCGTCGAACTACTCGCAAGCCGCTAAATCACAAACACAGCCGTAGATCACAACACACAGAGGAGCCTCACAAAGTGAGCAGCTATACGTTCACATCCGAGAGCGTGACGGAAGGTCACCCCGACAAGATGGCCGATCAGGTCAGCGATGCCGTCCTCGACGCCATCCTCGCCGAGGATCCAAATGGTCGGGTGGCGTGCGAAACGTTGTTGACCACCGGCTTGTGCGTCGTGGCTGGCGAGATCACAACCTCCGCCTACGTCGACATTCCGAAGTTGGCCCGCGGCGTGATTAACGACATTGGTTACGACAATGCGCTGTATGGCTTCGATGGGAACACGTGCGGCGTCATCGTCAGCATCGACGAGCAAAGCAGCGACATCGCCCAGGGTGTCGACAAGAGCGAAGAGGTCCGATCAGTCGGTAACGCCGAGGATCAACTCGAACTACAGGGCGCAGGCGACCAGGGAATGATGTTCGGCTACGCGTGCGACGAGACGCCCGACCTGATGCCGATGCCAATTTGGCTCGCTCATCGGTTGGCCGAACGGCTCAGCGAAGTGCGTCGGTCCGGTGCGCTGCCGTACCTGCGGCCCGACGGCAAGACGCAGGTCACCATCCACTACGAGAACGGCAAGCCGGTCAAGCTCGGCACGGTACTGATCAGCACGCAGCACCAGGACGGAATTGACCGCGACACGGTGATTCGCCCCGACCTCATCGAGCAGGTCATCCGCCCGGTTGTGCCCGAGCAGTTCGCCGACGACGGCTACGACGTGTACATCAACCCGACCGGCAAATTCGTCATCGGTGGCCCACACGGCGACACCGGGCTTACCGGCCGCAAGATCATCGTCGACACATACGGCGGCATGGGTCGTCATGGTGGGGGCGCGTTCAGCGGTAAGGACCCGAGCAAGGTCGATCGTTCGGCCGCGTACGCCGCGCGCTGGGTTGCTAAGCACGTAGTTGCGTCGGGTGCCGCCGCGCGTTGCGAGGTTCAGGTGGCGTACGCCATTGGCATGGCGCATCCGATGAGCATCCTCGTCGAGACATTCGGTACCGAGAAGGTCGCCAACGAACAGATCGTCAAGGCGGTGCGCAGTGTGTTCGATTTACGGCCCGGTGCGATCGTGCGCGATCTCGACTTGAAGCGCCCGATCTATCGCAAGACCGCGGCGTACGGCCACTTCGGGCGCGACCTGCCCGAGTTCACCTGGGAGCACGTCAGCCGTCTCGACGACTTCATGCGCGCCGTCGGCGTGTGACGTTCGTAGCCACGTCTCCCACCACGGCACACCGGTGCTCGTAGCGCGAGTTGTTCCGAATGTCACCGGCCTTGACAAGCAGTTCGACTATCTCGTACCCGATCTTCTCCGCGAGCGCGTGGCAGTCGGTTCACTCGTAAGGGTTCCGTTGCATGGCCGCCGAGTGGGTGGTTGGGTCGTCTCGCTCGGCGCACCGGACCCAGCGCTCGCCGTTGAGAAGCTGATGCCGCTGGCCAAGTGGTCGTCGGTAGGGCCTTCGGCCGAATTGGTCGACCTAGCGCGCTGGGCGGCGCCACGGTGGGGGACCGATCGACTCCGGCCGTTTCTCGTTGCCGCGTCGCCACCAACCATGGTCGGTCGCCTGCCAGCGGCGCGCCAAACCGTCGCACCTGCCGGTTCGGGGGGCGCTGTCGCCGAGTCGGGCGTCTGGCGAATCGGACCGCTCGCCGATCCACTGCCGCTTGTCCTTGACGCGGCGCGCACAGGCCCAACTCTGGTTC